>Ga0209798_10000834_pt1 | contig 18937 bp, 12 predicted proteins | sample DOMMetBare3Fresh_FD_187475 | JGI IMG/M metagenome (GOLD analysis project Ga0209798, IMG submission 187475) | Wetland sediment microbial communities from St. Louis River estuary, USA, under dissolved organic matter induced mercury methylation -... | ecosystem: Environmental > Aquatic >...
GGCTACCATGTAACCGATATCACCGTTACTCCAGTAGGAAGCGTACTGGCGCAGGCCGTTGCCGGTGCCAATGGTGTTTATACCTACACCTTGAGCAATATAACCGCTGATGCCACTGTTGCAGCCACCTTTGCCATCGACCAGTTTGATGTGAATGTATCCGTATCCGGTGCAGGTGGCACAGTTTCACCTGCCACCAGGAAGATCAACTACAACGCCAACGCAACACTCAATACTTCAGCAGCAGGAGCCCCTGACTTCCTGATAACTCCGGCCACTGGTTACAGCATTGCCAGCATCACGGTTAATGGTGGTGCTTCAATAGTTGCAGCTGGCGCCACCAGCGCCACCATCGCCAATGTACAAGCGCTTCAGAATGTGGTGATCACCTTTGCTCTTGATGTTCAGAAACCGGTAATCTCGTCAAGCTCACCAGCCAAGGCACCTGCAGCTACCAACGTTGCTCTGAATGCTCCGATTACGGTGAACTTCAGTGAAACCATCAAAGTGAGCACTGTCAGTGCCGCCAGCTTCCAGGTAAAAGACCACCTTGGCAACTCGGTTCCGGGGAGCTTCTCACCGGCAGCTGACAGCATGAGTTTTACCTTCACTCCGACTGCCAACTATCTGAACAACAAAGCGTATACGGTCACTTTGACGAATGCCATTACCGATCTTGCCGGTAATGCTCTCGATACCAGCAATGCCCTGAACAGTTTTGGTTTTACCACAGTTTCAAGCAGTAACAACGTCACCCTTAACGTGGGAGCAAACGGTGCTGTTACCATCTACGATTTGCTTGGAGATACCAACAATCAGATCACTAAACTTTCGCTTGCCGGTGTTACTACAACCAATTCCCTGAATGGCACTCTCAAGTGGCAGTTAACCAATGATGGAACCAATATAGTATTTTCTCTGATACATCCTGCCGGCTCGTCAATCATGGCTCAAGGCTCAAAAAATGTGGCGATCCAAGGAAATACAATTACACTGTCACCCAAAAATAACTCCGGTATTTCGGGAAGTGTTACCTATTCCGGTAATGCTGTAACCGATATGGATGCCGCAAATACGGTTGATGTGGTCACTGTTCCGGAAAATAGCGTCAATATCCAGATTCCAGTCGCCAATAACACTTCCAGGTCAATCAGCATCGAGCCTGCCATTGGAAGCCAGCTTTCTCAATACAGTTTCGACGCGGTGCCATCGTTAGACGACATGGTTGCTAATGGACTGGTTAAAACCTATACCTTTACGAAAAATGTTGCCATTGCGGTTTCATTTTCCAATGACATAACCCCTCCGGCCGTTGTCAAAAAGACACCTGATAATCTGGCGGTCAATGTTCCCTTGAGTCCGACGATTGATGTTGTCTTTAGCGAGGCGATTGATCAGGCCAGTATTGATGAAGCTACCCAGGCCGGTTTTATTCTCAAAGAGTTGGACAGCAGCGGCAAGGAAATCACCAATATAATGTGGAAAGTTGTCAAAAGTGTGAATTCCATGCAGTTCACAACCGTCGGATCACTTTTGCCAAACAAAACATACAAAGCAACTGTAACGACAGCAATTAAAGACCTGGCAACACCGCCGAACAAACTGGCAGTTCCCGTCAGTTGGACATTTGATACCATGTTGTCACCACACGCAATCACCCTGAATGCGGGCGCCAATGGTACGGTAAGCAGCCTGCCGGTAAATCTCTCGTCGATACCTGAAGGTACGGATGTGGTGTTTACCATCAAGCCGGATAGCGCAACACATCCCTGGTATCAGCTCGATACTATCAAACTGGATAATATTACCAAGCCGTCACCCGCCAGAAACGCCGATGGGTCATACACCTATACGGTAACGAATGTGCTGGTGGATCATACGGTCGATGTTGCCTTCAGCAAAGTGCAGCGTACGGTGACTGCCGCACCGGTTGCTAATGGAGCCATTACCAGCACTCTGACACCGTTGGATGCTGCCGGCAAAGTTACGGTTGGTGATAATGACAATGTGGTTCTGACAATTCGTCCCAATGCCGGTTATGTTCTTTCCGGCCTTGCAGATGGTAGTGCCATCAATTTCAATGCCGTGCCGCTGCCGGCCGGACTTTCAAAAACCGATAATGCTGATGGGACAACTACCTGGAGCTACAGCATCAGCAATCTGATTGCTGACCACAATGTCCTGGTAAGTTTCAGTGGTGATACAACCAAACCAACCGTAATCAGTACAACTCCCGTCGATGTTGCTTCTGGAGTTGATACCGCAACCGCGCTTGTCGTCGCATTCAATAAAACTGTCAATCCGGCCAGTTTTGATCAAATCAATCAAACCGGTTTTACTCTTAAAAACCTGACCGATAACAGTACCGTTAACTGGACGGTTGTTAATAATAGCGACAGGACAATCTTTACCTTTACACCGGCTACTCCGTTGTTACTCGGCAAGCAATATCAGGCCACCGTTTCTGCAGCCAAAGTTGTTGATGTCGCTCCCGTGCCTAACAAGCTGGTTACGGATAAAACCTGGACATTTACCACCAGACCTGCCAGCCACTCCATTACTCTGACTGTTGGTGCCAATGGTGGCGTAACATCTGTTCCGGCAGCTGTTAATAATGTTGTAACCGTTATCGATGCTACCGACATAGTGCTGACCATAACTCCCGTAGCCTCAGGTGTACATCCCTGGTACCAGCTGGCAGCGATTTCCGTTGATGGTTCGCCGGTGGCGCTGTTGCCTGCTCTCAATGGCAATGGCAGCTCTACCTACACCATCGCCAACGTAACCAAAGATATGGCGGTTTCCCTCTCCTTTGAGAAAATTCCCCATGTGGTCTCGATTACCCAACCGGTGACAAATGGTAAAGCTCTCTTTACCTCCGTATTGACAAACGTTACCACCGTGCTCGATGGGGACGCAATTGCGGTAAAACTGACACCGGATGCCGGGTATTACCTGGCTGACCTGAAAGTCAATGGTGTTTCGAAAATAACCCAGATAGATGCTGCGACTTCGACATTCACAATCTCTTCAGTCATTGAAACAGCAAATATTCAGCCGGTCTTTTCAAAATATCCGTATCTGATTACCGTCGTTCCACCCACCGCAGGAACTGGAGCGGTTACGCCGGATAGTTTTTATGCCAAGCCCAATGATGTTGCTACATTTACCTTGACGCCAGCCAATGGCTATGAACTGACTGCTCTTACCTATGACGGACAGAATGTTTTCAATCCAACGCAGCGTGCTATCTATACAACTGCGCCGATTACCAAAAGCGCGGAACTGGTGGCAACCTATAGCCTGATCACCCACAAGCTGACTGCTAATGCTCCTGCCAACGGAACGGTAGTGATTAACACTGCTAAAAATAATGCCGGCAATTATGTGTATGATAAGGGAACCGCTTCCTTTACCCTGACTGCCAATAAAGGGTATGTGCTTGACACACTGACCTTTAACACTATCAAACTACCTGTATTGCCAACCGGCACGAAAAATCTGGATGGGACCACGACCTACACGTTTACACAGGGGGGGATTACAACCGATTCAGACTTGATCGTTACCTTTGCTCCCCGCTTTACCATTACGGCGTCTGCCGGAGCCAATGGGACTATCTCCCCATCGGGTGACACAACAGTCATTCAGGGTAGCAGCCAGAGCTACACCTTTACTCCCAACAACGGTTACCAGGTTGATAACGTGTTGCTGGATGGAGCTGCCGTAGCTGTTACCGCTAACAGCTATACCGTTGCTGCCATTGCTGCCAACCATACGCTTAACGTAACCTTTAAGTTACAAACCTACAAGGTTACGGCAACTTTAGCTGCCGGGGCAAGCGGAGGTAGCATTACTCCTGCTACCAGCGATGTAACTGCGGGCGGTTCGGTTGAGCTTACCATCACCCCCCCTACCGGTAATACGGTGGGGAGTGTTACTCTTAATGCAACCCCAGTTGACCCGAAAAATATTATTAAAATGGTGAGTGGATCGTTTAAATACACACTTGCATCCATTACGTCTGATAAAGCTGTTACCGTCAGTTTTACCCCGATCGTTTACAAGGTTGATATCGTGAAATCAACGGGCGGTGTCATAACTGCTTCACCAACAAATACGGGAGAATATAATTCATCACTAAAATTCAGCATAACTCCTGATGCTCATTATTCGCTCAAGGATCTGAAGCTGGATGGAGTTTCGGTGCTGAAAGACGTAGCAAACTCAAGCTACACGCTCAGTAATATCTCTGCCGACCACATCCTCAGTGCCGAATTTATCATTGACTCTTTCACTATCAGTGCATCCGTCGGCACTGGTGGTGGGGGGGGGATCACCCCCTCAGGTGACACAACCCTCAACTACGGGGCCTCCCAAGCGTATCAGGTTACCCCACTTGCCGGTTTTGCCGTAAAGGATGTTACGGTTGATAATGTTTCGGTACTTGCCAAGGTAGTCAACAATGTCTATATCTTCGACACTGTTTCTGCCAAGCATAGCATTGTGGCAACGTTTGCCGCAGCAGGAACCACCACCTATCCCGATGGTGATCTTAACGGTGATGGTAAAGTTGATATTGCCGATGCCTTGCTGGCATTAAAGATGGCTGTCAAGCTGATAGCGGTTTCGGCTGCCGACCTGAAACATGGTGATGTGGCGCCGCTGAATTCCAGCAACAAGCCGGTACCGGATAATAAGATCGATATTGACGATGCGGTTGTGTTGTTGCAACGGGCAGTCGGAAATCTCCCGACCTGGTAAATATTGTCAGCTCACGTTACGCAGTTTTCTTTTCGAAATGGAGATAGGTATGAAAAACAGATTGTTGCTGGTTGTATGCGGATTGGTTACACTTGTTGTCCTGGCGGCTTGTGGCGGCGGAGGAGGGGGGGGGAATGGCGGTACAACTCCAACAGTTCCGGCTGACCCGGCCACACCGGTTACCCCGGCTGCTACTAATAAAATTACGGGCGTAGCCTCAAAAGCACCGATTAATGGCGGTGATGTAAAGGCATACAAGGTGGTGGCCGACAAAAAAGGTGATCTGATCGTCTCAGGGAAAACCGCTAGTGATGGGAGTTATACGCTTGATCTGGGGAGCTACAGTGGGCCGGTCATCATCGAAGTAACCGGTGGCAGTTATACCGATGAAGCAACGGGTAACGTAACCTCCATACCGGTTGCATCACCAATGCATACGGTAGTGCCGAACGCTTCGGGAACCATTTCGGCAGCCATAACGCCACTGACGGAACTGGCATTTCAACAGGCGGGAACCACGCTGAATGCCGCCACGATTGCCAATGCCAATAATCGGGTAGCCTCCATGTTCAATCTCAACAATATTGTTCAAACCTTACCGGTTGCACCGACGGCAGCTGCACTTAACGTGCTTTCCACAACCGACCCGGCACAGATTGATCAAAAAAATTATACACTTGTTCTGGCAACCCTCTCTCAGCTTGCCGCTTCTCAAACCAATTCGATTGCTGCTACCGTAGCGTATCTTAATCAGAACGTTTCCGGTTCCGGCACCAGTTTAAATGCCACGGCGGTCAAGGCCATTCAGTCCGCTGCAACAACCTTTTTTACGGCAAACACTAACAATGCAACCAATATCACGAATGTTTCAAACACCAACTTAGCGACCATCGGCGCAAGAAAAGCTACGCTGACCCTTGCGACAACCGGAGTCATGCCGAGTGGCAACAGTATTAAGGGGCTTGCGGCTGAAATCACCCTTCCCCAGGGGGTGACCGTCAAGTCAGATACCAGCGGTGTGTTGGCAAGCTATTTATTTGCATCGGGGATTGCTTCCCCATCATTGACTCTTATGGCGAGTGTCAGCGGCAATAAATTGAACTTTGGCTTTACCGATGCCACCGGCATTGCTGTTGGCGCCTTCGCAACCCTGCTGTGCGATGTTACCGTTGACGCTCCTGCAACACTTACCAAAAATGATTTTGTTATTACTTCTGGTTATAAGATCAGTGACACACGGATCAATATTGGCACGCAGTCTCTTTCTCCGCCACTGGCGCTGGAAGTGAAAAGTGTGGTAGTCGAATAAAGATTAGTATGATGGTCAAGTGACAGCTATCTATAGCCTGGTAAGACAAACATTAAACCTCCGGGGGTTCTCAAACCCTGGAGGTTTTTGTTTTGGCAATGACAACGATCTTGAGATTACGGTGCAGAGCTGTTATGTACTATTGAGCTTGAATGCAATTGTTACATGAATGTCAGCAACGGAACATGGAGTTAACGTACCATGACAATTACACCAGCCAAAGATCCACGTAAGCGTATCGGTGATCAGGGGGAAGAAATCGCTGCCAATTTTCTGATTGCCCGTGGCTACCGGATTGTGGAACGTAATTTCCGCTGCAAGGGGGGGGAAGTTGATATTGTTGCCCGTGAAGCGGGGAGTGGCTGCCTGGTGTTCGTGGAGGTGAAAACGCGGCGTGATCTTTCCTACGGTGTGCCGCAACTGGCGGTGAATTCTTTCAAACAGCGGCAGATTTCCAAGGCCGCGTTGACCTGGCTATCCAAAAACCGGTTGCACGATCAGCTGGCACGCTTTGATGTGATTGCGATCCTGCTCGATGGTAACGCTCTTCCCAAGGTGGAACATATCAAGAATGCTTTTGAAACGGCCTGCTGAACCATGCACTATTTTATGAATACATTCCTCAAGTCACTTAAACTGCGTGGCAAATTGCTGGTGCTGGTGCTGCCGTTGGTGATCGTGCCGATTTTTGTGGTGGCCGGCGTGATCGGTTATATTGCCAACCAGCAGGCATACCGTGGGGTGACCCAGACCAGCAAGGATGATTTGCAGCATAGTGCCGCTTTTACCATTGATCTGCTCAACTCCCATTATCAGCAGTTTCAGGTCTATCGTCAGGATAAGATCACGACCTTTAACAACGAACTTGCCACGTTGACCAATCTTTCCTACAACCTGGTCGCCTCGGAATACAATCAGTTTGCCCACGGACGCATGAACAAGTCGGCTGCCATGGCAGAGGCGCGCACTGCCCTCAAAAAGGTAAACGTGGGAGAAACCGGGTATATCTATGTCATGAACGGCCAGGGTGACCTGTTGGTTCATATTGCCCGTGAAGGGGATAATGTACTCAATGAAAAGGATGAAAACGGTCGATTTTTTATCCGTGATATGTGCCGGATTGCCAAACGCTCTAAACCGGGAGAGGTGATGTATATCACCTATCCGTGGCGTAATGCCATGCTGGGCGACCGGGCGCCGCGCAACAAGGTGGTTGCCTATCGCTATTTCAGGGAGTGGGACTGGATCGTGGCCACCGGTGGTTATCTTGATGAAACCGTCGGTGACGCTGCCTTTGAGCGGAAATCGTTTGCCGCGCTGAAAGAAAAGATCAAGACCAAAAAGGTGGGAGCAACCGGTTATATCTTTTGCATGGACAGCAAGGGAACCTTCACACTGCATCCCGATTCAGAGGGAATTAACTTTTTTAATGCCAAAGATACCAGCGGATTCCCGTTTATTCGTGAAATGTGCCAAAAGAAAACCGGCTGGATCCGCTATCCCTGGAAAAACAGCGGAGATCAGCATTCGCGCATGAAGATCGTGCGCTACGAATATTTTCAACCGTGGGATTGGATTGTGGCGGTCGGATCCTATGAAGATGAGTTTTATCTGGAAGCGAACAAGATCAAAAGCCGTATATTATGGAGCATGGCGCTGTTGATCGTGGTTACGGGAGCCTGCGCCACCTTGCTGGTGTTCCGGGCGTCAACGGTTTTTACCCACCCGATTACGACCATGATTGAGGTGATTCGCAAGGTCAAACGTGGGAAGCTCCATGAAAAGATGATCATTGACGGACAGGATGAACTGGCGGAAATGGCGGCTGCCTTCAACCGTATGACCGAGATGATTCAACATAACAAGGAGATGGAGGCATCTTTGGCGCAACAGGGGAAAATGGCGTCGCTGGGTGTGCTCTCATCGGGGGTGGCGCATGAGATCAACAACCCGCTGGGGGTGATCCTCGGATATGCCGGCTTCCTGGAAGGAAAAATGTCGGAAGACGATCCCCATTACAAATATATTCATGAGATCAAGCGCGAGAGCAAGCGTTGTAAAAAAATTGTCCAGGATTTGCTAAGTTATGCCCGCACACCGCGTCCGGTGCTCGAACCGGTGGACGTTAATGAACTGCTCCGTCAAATCGTTGATTTTGCCGCCAATCATACCGACATGCGCGGGGTGGAAATCGTAACTTCCTTTGCCGACCAGTTGCCGCCAGTGAAGCTGGATGGTGATCAAATGCGCCAGGTAGCGATCAACCTGATCCTGAATGCCGGTGGCGCCATGCCACAGGGGGGAGTGCTGAAAGTACAGACCAGTCGCCACGATGATCTGCATGTTGCCATTAGCTTTATTGACAACGGTTGTGGTATCTCCCCGGAAAGCATGGAGAAAATCTATGAGCCGTTTTATACCACTAAAGAGCGTGGCACCGGCCTGGGGTTGGCAATTACCCGGCAGATCATCGAGCAGCATGGTGGTGAAATCAGAGTTGCCAGTGAACAGGGAAAAGGAACAACGGTGCTGGTGTTGTTGCCGTTTGAGCCGCAAGAGTATTGACACCACTTGGGTGAACCTGTTATTTCAACCATGCAATTACCCTCCAGGGTCTAAGGAGATGATATGAGTTGTCGTATTGTTCTGGCTCAAATAAAACCGAAGCTTGGTTGTATCAACGATAATCTGGAACTGGTGGAAAACCGGATTCAACAAGCCATTACGGAACAGGCCGACTTGATTGTTTTTCCTGAACTGGCGCTGACCGGCTATTTTCTGAAAGATCTTGTCCCGGAAGTTGCACTGCGGCTTGATTCTCCCGAGATTGAACGCCTGAAAGCGTTATCCCGCTCCATTTCGATTGCCATCGGTTTTGTTGAGGAAACGGTCGACTACTGTTTCCACAACAGTGCCATCTATCTTGAAAATGGCCAGATTCGACACCTGCATCGCAAGGTCTACCTCCCCACCTATGGTTTGTTTGATGAACAGCGCTATCTGGCACGGGGTGAACAGTTCCGGGCCTTTGATACCAAATTTGGTCGTATGGGAATGCTGATATGCGAGGATGCCTGGCATCTTTCGGCTTCCTATGTTCTGGCAATGGATGGGGCGACCACCTTGATCTGTCTCTCCAGCAGTCCTGGACGCGGGGTTGAGGGGGATTGTCTCGGTTCTGCCGAAGCGTGGCAAAAGCTGGTCTCCACCACTGCCATGTTCCTCAACTGCCGGGTGTTGTACTGTAACCGGGTCGGATTTGAAGATGGCATCAATTTCTGGGGTGGTTCCGAGTATGTGGCGCCGTCCGGTGTTTCCCGGGTACGGGGGGGATTGCTGGAAGATACCATGGTCTCTGCTGATCTGGATGAGGGGGAGTTGCGCCGGGAGCGGATATTCTCGCCGCTGTTGCGTGATGAAAATCTGGCCGTAACGCTGAATGAACTGGAGCGTATTCATCAGGAGAAGAGGAGTACGTCATGGCAGGCTTGAATGTAAATGTGGAATTGCTGCGCACCATCCTGACGGCCTTTGTGTGTGACGAGGTACGCAAGGTGGGCGCACAGCAGGTGGTACTCGGTCTTTCCGGTGGGATAGACTCGGCCTTGGTGGCCTATATTGCCGCTGAAGCGTTGGGTGCGGAAAACGTCCACGCCATTTGCATGCCGTACAAGACAAGTAACCCCGAGAGTGAAGCCCATGCCCGCTTGGTGGCAGCCGGATGCGGCATCAATTTCAGTGTTGTTCCGATTACGCCGATGATTGATCCCTATTTTGAGATGTTTCCTGAAGCTGATCAGATGCGGCGTGGTAATAAAATGGCCAGGGAACGGATGACAATCCTGTTCGATCATTCGGCCTGTCATCGTGCCCTGGTGCTCGGCACCAGTAATAAAACCGAGCTGCTGCTCGGTTATGGAACGTTGTATGGTGACATGGCATCGGCACTCAATCCGATCGGTGACTTGTACAAAAGTCATGTCTGGCAGCTTTCCGAAGCGATGGAAGTTCCGAGAGAAGTGATTGACAAGAAGCCGTCGGCTGACCTGTGGGCTGGTCAGACCGATGAAGAGGAACTCGGTTTTTCCTATCGCCAGGTTGACGAATTGCTCTATCAGATGGTTGATCTGCGTCTGACTCGACCGGAGCTCCTGGTAGCCGGTTTTGAACCATCTTTTATCGATACTATCTACGGCAAGATCCAGAACTCACACTTCAAGCGGCGTTTGCCGGTGATTGCCAAGGTCTCCAACCGGACCATTGACCGTGATTTTCGCTATGCGCGGGATTGGGGGAAATAGCTGTGGCCTTGAAAGAGAGTGGCAGCACGCTGGTCTATTCATCCGAGAGCGGGCGAATTACCCCTGAGAAGAAACAGAGCGGCAGCAAACACAAAAGCACGGCAAAACCGCTGGCTTCCCCCCCGGCTGATGGTGTCGTCCGTTTGCGACGGGAAACCAAGGGAAGGGGAGGGGGGACGGTGATTGTGATCACCGGAGTCCCGGGGACAGCAGCGGAGGTCAAGGATCTGGCCGGCATATTGAAAAAAAGATGTGGTTGCGGTGGAACCATCAAGGATGGTGTCATCGAGATTCAGGGTGATCATCGTGATACGCTGCTTCAGGCGCTACAGGCCCGTGGTTATAAGGTGAAACTGGCGGGAGGGTAGTTGTCCGGGAAGCTTGTTTGGCAAGGGCGATAACCTTTCAAAATTAAACGACATACTCATGCAGTATACGTTTCCATGATAAATTTACTTGACCCCCGCCCGGTTTTCTACTATTTATTCATATTCTATTTCATCGGCGAGAGTGGCGGAATTGGCAGACGCACCAGACTTAGGATCTGGCACCGTAAGGTATAGGAGTTCAAGTCTCCTCTCTCGCACCAAAAAATCCCTTCTAAGTTCTATACATATTCTAGCCGCCGGCTCACATTTCAGCTGTCAGAAAGGTTACACCAATGCAGGTTACTGTTGAATCACCCACTTCCGTTACCAAAAAAATAACTTTTGAGATTCCGCCAGAGCGAGTCGATGCAGAGATTGAAAAAACATTCCTTGCCATTCAGAAAAAAGCCAAGCTCCAGGGTTTCCGCCCCGGTAAAGCTCCACTTGGACTGATCAAACGCACCTATCAGGATGCCATGGCAAATGATGTGATGAACAATTTCTTCCGTGATACTCTCTATGCAGCCATGAATGAGCATAAAATCGAGCCGGTTGATTCACCGACCATTGAATGTGATACGCTTGCTGCCGGCAAGCCGTTCAAGTACAGCGCTGTTGTGGAAATCATGCCGGAAATTCTGCTCAAGGATTATACCGGTCTGGAAATTACCACCGAGAAGTTTGTACTCGACCCGGCCAAAATCGAGGGAGAGATCAACCGGATGCGTGAAAACATGGCGCAGCTGATTCCGGTTGACGATGATTCCGCTGTTGTTGAAAGTGGTAATGTGGTTGTGATTGATTACGTCTATTCCGTTGACGGTTTCCCCCAGGAAGCCGATGCCGCTTCAGGTGTTGAGCTGGAGGTTGGCGCCCAAAAGATGTTGGCCGGTTTTGAAGACCAATTGCTCGGCATGAAGTGTGGCGAACAACGGGATGTCACCATTACTCTGCCGGAAGGGTATCGCAATCCCGAAGCAGCCGGTAAAGAAGCGCTCTTCAAGATCACCCTCAATGAAATCAAGAAAAAAGAACTCCCCGAGTTGGATGATGAATTCGCTCAGCAGTTTGGTGAGTACGAAACCATGGCTGATCTGCGGGGCAAGATGTCGGAATATCTTGAAAAACAGGAACGCGAACGGATTGAGCTGCAGTTGAAAGAGCGTGCCGTCAGCGCATTGATCGAAAAAAATCCGCTGGAAGTACCGTCTTCAATGGTAAAGCGTCAGTTGGAATATATGCTGGAAAACCTGAAAAACCGTCTCAAAGGGCAGCAGATGTCGATGGAGATGATGGGTTTTGATGAACAAGGATTCAACCTGCGCTTCACTGCCGATGCAGAAGACAAGGTTAAAGGCGGTCTCTTGTTGATGGCGCTGGTGGAAAAAGAAGATATTAACGTAAACGATGCCGATCTCAGTGAGCGTTATGAGCAGCTGGCAGCCGGTAATGCTGACATGATCACCAGGATCAAGGATTATTATGCAGTCAATAAAAAAGCTTTGGCAGCGCTGATCTCAGAGATTAAAGAAGATAAGGCAATTCGTCTGCTGCTGGACAATGCCGTTATTACCGAAGCTGACGCTGCAACTGAAGCAGCTTCAGAAGCATAATAAGTCGTAGTTAAAGAAGGCAAGAAAGGGTTTCATGTATATTCCGATCGTAGTTGAACAGACAGGACGTGGTGAACGCTCGTACGATATTTATTCGCGTTTGCTTAAAGAGCGGATCATTTTTCTCGGTGGTGGCGTTGATGACCATGTCGCGAATCTGATCATTGCGCAACTCCTGTTTTTGGAAGCGGAAGATGCTGACAAGGATATCCATCTTTATATAAACTCTCCCGGTGGTGTCGTTACTGCCGGCATGGCAATTTTTGATACAATGCGCTACATCAAGGCTCCGGTATCAACAATCTGTGTTGGTCAAGCGGCATCCATGGGAGCGTTTTTGCTGGCTGCCGGTGAACCGGGAAAACGCTTCAGCTTGAATCACTCCCGGATCATGATCCACCAGCCGTTGGGTGGTTTCCAGGGACAAGCTACCGATATCAATATCCATGCCCGCGAAATCCTGCGTATGAAGGATGAACTGAACGGACTCATGGCGGAGATGACCGGCCAGGATGTTGCCAAGGTAGAAAACGATACGGAGCGCGATTATTTCATGTCGGCCGAAGAAGCCCGGCAATATGGATTGATCGATGCGATCGTTACCAGAAATACAGTTGATGGAGGTGCGGTATGAGTCGACGCACCATGGATCATGAATCGCTGGTCTGCTCGTTTTGCGGTAAAACCCAGGAAGAAGTAAAAAAGCTGATTGCCGGTTCGGGCGTCTATATCTGTGATGAATGTATTGAACTCTGCAATGATATCATCGCGGAAGAGAGCAAGCTGGAAGAGGGGCAACCTCTCGATATCAGCAAGATTCCCAAGCCGCGCGAAATCAAGGAAATCCTTGATGAGTACGTGATCGGTCAGAATACCGCCAAGAAAGTTCTTTCCGTAGCGGTCTATAATCATTACAAGCGGATTGAAGCTGGTCAGAAACCGGGCGAAGTGGAAATGCAGAAAAGTAATATTCTGCTGCTCGGCCCGACCGGTTCCGGCAAGACTCTGCTGGCGCAAACCCTGGCACGTATCCTTAAAGTACCGTTTGCCATGGCCGATGCCACCAACCTGACCGAAGCAGGGTATGTTGGCGAGGATGTGGAAAACATCATTTTGAGTCTCTTGCAGGCTGCAGATTATGATGTGGAGCGGGCGCAAAAAGGGATTATTTACATCGATGAAATCGATAAAATCGCCCGCAAGAGCGAATCACCTTCACTAACCCGCGACGTTTCGGGGGAGGGGGTTCAGCAGGCACTGCTGAAAATTATCGAAGGTACCGTTGCCAGCATTCCTCCCAAAGGTGGCCGTAAACATCCGCAGCAGGAGTTCATGAAGGTTGATACCACCAACATCCTCTTTATCTGTGGTGGCGCTTTTGCCGGCCTGGAGCGGGTGATTGAACAGCGGATCGGCAAGAAAAGCCTCGGGTTTGGGGCGGAAGTCAAGAAGCGTGAAGAAAAGAAGCTGGGAGAATTACTGGTACACCTGACTCCCGACGATCTGCTGCGTTACGGCTATATTCCCGAGTTTATCGGGCGTTTGCCGATGATGGCAACCTTGACGGAGCTGGATGAAGAGGCGATGGTTCAGATCCTGAAAGAGCCTAAAAATGCCCTGGTCAAACAGTATCAGAAACTCTTTGAGATGGAAAACGTCCGCCTTCGTTTTACCGATGGATCGTTGGTGGCAATCGCCAAGGAAGCTCTCAAGCGTAACACCGGAGCCCGTGGTTTGCGGGCAATCCTGGAAAACGCCATGCTTGACATCATGTATGATATTCCGTCGCAAGCCAATGTTAACGAAGTCGTCATTAACGAAGAAGTAATTTGCAACAAGGAAAAGCCGATTGTCATGTATGATCAGGTTCTGCGTGAAGCGGCGTAGCAATAATGTTGTTTGATTGATCCGTTGTTTTTTGTCTGTATGATTCATGTAACAGGATACGTTGTGTTTTCAAAAAAACCGTGATTGCCCATAAAATGCAGGTTTGTAAGAAATAGTGCTTGACAATTTTGTTTTGTATGTGTTAAAAACTGATTCTCTTTTTGATTACACAATTTTTCAGGGGGTGTTACATGACAAAAGCCGAACTCATTAGCGCTGTAGCCGAAGAAGCCGGACTGAAGAAGGTTGAAGCTGAAAAAGCGGTAGCTGCCTTTATTTCTTCCGTTACTAATGCTCTTAAAGCTGGCGATAAATTGAGCCTGGTTGGTTTTGGTACATTTTCTACGTCACAGCGTGCTGCCCGTAAAGGTCAGAATCCGCAGACCGGCAAGAAAATTAACATCCCCGCTGCCAATGTTCCCAAGTTCAAACCTGGTAAATCACTGAAAGAAGCTGTAAACGAGTAGTAGTTTTTAGGGGGTTGTAGCTCAGTCGGTTAGAGTGCCAGCCTGTCACGCTGGAAGTCGCGGGTTCGAGCCCCGTCAACCCCGCCATAAAATATCAGGGCGAATAGCTCAGCTGGGAGAGCGCCAGCCTTACAAGCTGGATGTCACAGGTTCGATCCCTGTTTCGCCCACCAATTACAACGAGGAGTTAACCGCAAGGTTAGCTCCTCGTTTGTTTTTGCATAAGCAGTTCAAACTCATAACGCCAGAACAGGAAAGCCCTGCCTTAGCTTTTGTATTGCTACCGCAGGGCTTTTTTGATGTGTCTGATTTATTTTAGATGTTTGCCTGCTACAATGTTACACTACAGTAAATAATCACTACTTCTTGTTAAGGCCGTAACTATGAATCAGTCCTCCTGGCGCACAATGCTTTACCTTATGTTAACCGCCATGCTGTTTAATATTGGCTACAGCTATCTGAAACACGATGCCGGGGAGATGGCCGAGATAAGCTACAGCCGCTTCCGTGATGAACTGGCGCTCAATAACCTTAAAACGGTCAGGTTCAAGGGGGTGACCGTCAGCGGTGAGTTCCAGAAGAAAATCACGATCACCGAAATAGTGCAAGGCAAAGCGGCAGCACGGGAAACAGGCGCCTTTACCACAACCATGCCGGCTACGGCTGATCCGGCGCTGATAGCCGAATTGAGCGCCCACAAGGTTGAGATGGTGGCTGTTTCCACGGAAGTCTCCCCGCTGGTTTCATTCTTGATTTCCCTGCTCCCCTGGCTGTTGATCCTGGGGGTGTGGTGGTACATCTCCCGCACTGCCCGCAACCAGATGGGGGCGGGGGGAATGTTGGGGAACTTTGCCAAATCGGGAGCCCGGATGTATGCCAGCGGCGAGAAAGTCAATGTCACCTTTGACGATGTGGCCGGCCTGGAGAACAGCAAGCAGGAATTGAAGGAAATTGTCGATTACCTGAAGGATCCCGGACAGTTTCAACTGATCGGCGGTAAAGTGCCGAAGGGGATCCTGCTGGTCGGCCCTCCCGGCACCGGCAAGACCCTGTTGGCACGGGCGGTGGCCGGTGAAGCGGGAGTCAATTTCTTCACCATCTCGGCTTCCCAGTTTATCGAGATGTTTGTCGGTGTGGGAGCGAGCCGGGTCAGGGACCTGTTCAGCAATGCCAAGAAAGGTGCACCGAGCATCATCTTTATTGATGAGATCGATGCCGTGGGACGCAGTCGTGGCACAGGTCTGGGGGGCGGCCATGATGAGCGGGAACAGACCCTCAATCAACTGCTCTCCGAGATGGACGGTTTTGACCGGCACGAGGAAGTGATTGTGCTGGCGGCCACCAACCGCCCCGATGTGCTCGACCCGGCCTTGCTCCGCCCCGGCCGCTTCGACCGGCATGTGGTGATCGAAAGGCCCGACTGGCGTGATCGGGAAAAAATTCTCAAGGTGCATACGCGCAAGATTGCGATGGCGGAAGGGATCGATTTGATCACCCTTGCCAAGGGAACTCCCGGCATGACCGGTGCCGATCTGGAAAATCTGGTCAACGAAGCGGCTATTCTGGCATCGCGGGAGAAGGCGTCGACCGTTACCATGACGTACCTGGAACAGGCCAAGGACAAACTCCTGATGGGAGCCGAACGGAAAATGGTGATCACCGGTCTTGAAAAACGGCTGACCGCCTACCATGAGGCGGGGCATACCCTGCTTGCCCGGCTGCTGCCGGGAGCCGACCCGATTCACAAGGTAACCATCATCCCCCACGGCATGGCGCTCGGCGTTACCCAGCAACTTCCGGAGGATGATCGCTATTATTATCCCCGCAGTTACCTGGAAAAACGGATTTGTGTGGCACTGGGGGGGAGGAGCGCCGAACTGCTGGTCTTTGGTGAAGTCTCCAGCGGCGCCCAGAGCGACCTGAAAATGGTGACTGACCTGGCCGAGAAAATGGTCTGCCTGTGGGGGATGAGTGGCAAAGTCGGTCCGGTGGCGTTCAGCCGTGGCGAAGAACATCCGTTTCTGGGACGTAAACTGGCTGAAGAAAAGGGTTTTTCCGAAGAGATGGCCTGGGTGATCGACCGGGAGATCAGCGCTATCATCCGTCATCAGGAAGAACTGGCCGACAAGCTGCTGTATGAAAACCGGTCCCGTCTGGATGACCTGGCAACTGCGCTGCAGGAAGAAGAAACCTTGGATGCCAGCCGGGTTGACGAGATTCTCCGGCTTGAACAGCCGGCATAAACATCGAGCGGGGTAAGGGGGGGCTATGGACGACTATCTGGTACGCATACTGACAAAATCGGGAACCTTCCGGGGGATGGCCTGCGTCACCACCGGACTGGTGGCTGAAGCGGTCCGGCGGCACGGCACGCTCCCCACGGCCACCACCGCCCTTGGCCGGGCGCTCACCGCCGGAGCGCTGATGGGGGCGCTGCTCAAGACCGACCAGCGGGTGGCGCTGAAGTTCGAAGGGAACGGCCCGCTCGGCAAGATTCTGGTGGAAGCCCAGAGTAACGGCGCAGTAGCCGGCACTGTCCGCAACCCGGCGGTGGAGTTGCCGTTGCTGGACGGCAAGGTTGACGTGGCCGGTGCGCTTGGCCGGGCCGGATTTCTCACGGTGACCAAAGATCTGCGCTTGAAGCAACCGTACCAGGGGACGGTCCAGCTCGTCTCCAGCGAGATCGGAGAAGACCTGGCCATGTATCTGACCGAATCGGAACAGGTGCCGTCGGCGGTCGGACTCGGCGTCTTTGTAGAGCAGGACGGCAGTGTCGGTGCGGCCGGCGGCTTCCTGATCCAGTCGCTCCCCCCCCAGGACGAAGAGGCGATCCGTCTGTTGATGGAGCGGATCGAAAAGCTTCCCACCCTCTCGGAGCACTTTCGGAATGGTGGCACTCCCGAACAGCTGCTGGAGCTCCTGTTTGCCGGAATCCCCTATGAGACCACCGAAAAACGGGTGGTTGCCTTCCAGTGCAGTTGTAGCCGGGAAAAAAGTGAAGAGGCGTTGCTGACCCAGGGGAAAGATGTATTGCTGGAGATGGCGCAACGAGATGGCGGGGTTTCCGTGACCTGCTCCTTCTGCCGGGAAGTCAGAACCTTCACCCTGCAAGAGATCGAAGCTCTCTGAATGGCTTTTGTATTAGCTTCACGATTTCTCAAGATTTTAAAGCCTTGCTTCATAATCCTAGTAATCTCGAAGTAATCATGAGGCTAAAAGGTTTTTGTATTAGCTTCACGATTACTTCACGATTTCTCATGATTTAAAAGCCTGCTTCTAAATCCCGGTAATCTTGAAGTAATCATGAGGCTGAAAGGCTTTTGTGTTTGCTTCATGATTACCTCGCGATTTCTCAAGATTTTAAAGGCTTTATTCAAAATCCCGGTAATCTCGAAGTAATCATGAGGCTAAAAGGCTTTTATTTTTGCTTCACGATTACTCATGATTTTAAAGGCTTTATTCAAAATCACGGTAATCTTGAAGTAATCACGAGGCTGAAAGGCTTTGGTGTTTGCTTCATGATTACCTCGCGATTTCTCATGATTTTAAATGCTTGATTCAAAATCCCGGTAATCTTGAAGTAATCATGAGGCTAAAATGCTTTTGTTTGATTGACATCAGGATAGATCGTTCTCTGAATGTTTTGATCGGGGAGGTTGCCCTTTGGCCTCTCCCCGGCCTCATAACACTTTTCTCATCACTACCCCTGATCGGGGGCAGCCTCACACCCCGTAGACCACATAACCGCGCTGCGGCGCCTCAATTTCGCACCAGCCGTCGGCTCTGGTGGTCACCGGCGGCGGATCGTAAATTTCCCCTTGTGCCCGCCACGCCTTGGGAATCAGGGTGCTGTTCTTGAAGCAGGTCTGGACCCATTGCCTGAGCGTACCACCGGAATTGTTCAGCGCCATCACCAACCCGGGCTGGCTTCCGGCTCCGGTCCGTTCCATGGCGTAGAAACGGTCGTCCACGTAGAGGATGTTGGTACGTCCGCCGGCATACTGCTCATGGGCCTGCACCAACGCTGCGATCCCGCTTGGCTGTCCCGGTTCTCCCAGCCCGTAGCGGAAATAATCTTTCCAGTAGACACAGGGATACCCTTCGTGGGTCAGGATATAGGCGTAGGCCAGCATCTTGTTGTCGATGATCTCATCCCCGCCGCGGAAATCGTGATTATCCACGAAGGTGACCGCCTCGAAGGGGCGGTCCTTGATCAGCACGCCGCCAT
>Ga0209798_10000835_pt1 | contig 18932 bp, 16 predicted proteins | sample DOMMetBare3Fresh_FD_187475 | JGI IMG/M metagenome (GOLD analysis project Ga0209798, IMG submission 187475) | Wetland sediment microbial communities from St. Louis River estuary, USA, under dissolved organic matter induced mercury methylation -... | ecosystem: Environmental > Aquatic >...
CCTCTCCGCCCTGGCCGGCCAGGGCCGCCGCGCCGCCCTCATCGGCGCCGGGATCTCGAGCGGCACCGCCATCGCCTCTCTCGTCGCCTTCGCCCGCGTGGGCCGCTCGCCGGTGAGGCCCATGCAGAAGGCGCTCGCCATCTTCGTCGCCATGTTCCTCGTCCGCATCGCGCTCGTGGCCCTCGGCGTCGCCGCGGTGGCCCGCGGCGGCGACAGCATCCTCGCGTTCGTCACCGCCTTCTTCGTGCCGTACTTCATCTTCGCCGTCATCGAGGGGAGCTACGTGCACGCCCTCGGGCGCGGGATCGGGAAGACCGCATGATCCTCGGAGCCGCCCTCGCCCTCGGCCTCGCGCTCGGCCAGCACGCCCCGGCCCCTGCCGCCGAGCGAGAAGCGCCGGCGCACGGCCCGGCGCCGGCCCCCGAGCGCCCCGCCCCCGCCGCGGGCGAGGCCCACGCCGAGGCCGCCGAAGGTGCGGAGGGCGGCCACGGGGAGACCCTCCCCGAGGTGATGATGCACCACGTGGCGAACGGGTACGTGCTGGAAGTGCCCTGGGTCTGCCACGGCGGCTTCCGCTGGAACTGCGAGGTGGACCTCGGGAAGGCCTTCGGGCGCAAGGCAGACGGGACCGGGCCGCTCGTCTTCACGGTCCTCGGCATCACCTTCGACATGACGCCCTCCAAGCACGTGGTGATGATGTGGATCGCCGCGGCGCTGCTCCTGCTCCTCCTGCTCGGGGCGGCGCGCCGGAAGGCCCTGGTCCCGAGGGGCCTCTACAACTTCGTCGAGCTGCTGGTGCAGTTCGTCCGCGACATCGCCATCGCCAACATCGGCAAGAAGGACGCCGACCGCTTCGTCCCCTACCTCGCCTCGGCCTTCTTCTTCATCCTCCTCATGAACCTCCTCGGCCTCGTGCCCTGGATGGCCACCGCCACCTCCAACGTCTCGGTGACGGTGGGGCTGGCCCTCTTCACCTTCGCCATCACCCAGTACGCCGCCATCCGGGCGCAGGGCGTGGGCGGCTGGCTGAAGCACCTCACCGGCGGGGTGCCGGCGTCCCTGGCGTGGCTGTGGCCCATCATGATCCCGGTCGAGATCCTGGGCCTCTTCACCAAGCCCTTCGCCCTCACCGTCCGACTCTTCGCCAACATGGTGGCGGGCCACTTCGTCATCCTGGCCCTGCTCGGGCTCATCTTCTCCATCTCGATCGCGGTGGCGCCGGTGTCGGTGGCGCTGGCCATCGCGATCTTCCTGCTCGAGCTCTTCGTCGCCTTCGTGCAGGCCTACATCTTCACCATGCTCTCGGCCCTGTTCATCGGCACCGGCCTCGCGCACCACGGCGAGGACCACGGGCACGACGACGAAGGCGGGGGCGAGAACGGTTCACACGTGGCCGGGGCGTCCCCGGGCCATGGGTAGTCGAGCGCAGCACGCGCCACGGGACAACGGGCGGCCCGCAGGCAGACACCGCCCCACGACAACGGAGCAGGACCCCATATGAACGCGCTTTCCCTCGGTTACCTCGCTGCCGGCCTCGGCGCCGGCATGTCCGTCATCGGCGTGGGCATCGGCATCGGCAAGCTCGCCGCGGCCGCCATGGAGGGCTCGGCCCGCCAGCCGACCGCCATCGGCGAGATCCGCACCTCGATGATCATCGCCGCAGCCCTCATCGAGGGCGCGACGCTGTTCGCCATCGTGGTCTGCCTGCTGCTCGCCCTCGCCAAGGCCTAGCCGCCGGCGCGCCCGACGCGCCCGGTCCTTCCCGGAGCCGAACGATGAATGCGCTCGCCACGCCGGTGCTCGCCGCCGGCATCTTGGAGCTGAACCCCGGCCTCACCCTCTGGGTGGCCATCACCTTCCTCGCCCTCATCCTGGTGCTGGCGAAGTTCGCCTTCGGGCCGATCGTGAGGATGCTCGACGAGCGGGAGCGCACCATCCGCGAGGCCATCGAGCAGGCCAAGAAGGAGCGGGAGGAGGCCGTGCGGATGATGGCCCAGCAGAAGGAGTCGCTGGCCCGCGCCCAGCGCGAGGCGGCCGATCTCGCCAAGCGCTCGCAGGCCGAGATGGAGTCCTTCCGCGCCGAGCTCGCCGCCAAGGCCAGGAAGGAGGCCGACGAGCTCGTGGCCTCCGCCCGCCACCAGATCGAGGAGGAGAAGGTCAAGGCGGTGGCGGAGATCAAGGGCCAGACGGTGGACCTGGCCATCGCCGCGGCCGGCCGCATCCTGAAGGTGGGCCTCGACGACAAGGCGCAGCGGGCCCTCGTCGAGGAGTACATCGCGCAGCTCCCGGCGAGCCGGAGCTAAACGGCCGAGCATGATTCGTGATCAACTGCCCGCCACGGATGCATGCCGTAGGGCGGGGGCTCGTCCCCCGCCGGCCGCCAGGCCGCGAGCGTGGAAACACACTGCCGCAGTGGTTTCCGCGCTCCGCTGCGCTCTACCGTGACTGCGCTCGTCCCAGGCGGGGGACGAGCCCCCGCCCTACAGGGTGTTTCCGGATCGCGATCGCTCGTTTAGCGGGCCGAGGCTAGCGGAATCACGGCTCCGGCGGCCTCCCCGGCCCGCCGGAGTCTTCTTTCGAGGCCGCAAGGACCAGAGATGAACCTCGCCATCGGCATCGTGGGACTCCCCAACGTGGGCAAGTCCACTCTCTTCAACGCGCTCCTCGGCCACGCCCAGGCCCAGGCGGAGAACTACCCCTTCTGCACCATCGACCCGAACGTCGGCGTGGTCCCGGTGCCGGACGCCCGGCTCGAGCGGCTCTCGGCCCTCTACAAGCCCAGGAAGACGACCTTCACCACCCTCGAGTTCGTGGACATCGCCGGCCTCGTGGCCGGGGCGTCGAAGGGGGAGGGGCTCGGCAACCAGTTCCTCGCCAACATCCGCCAGGTGGACGCCATCGCCCACGTGCTCCGCTGCTTCGAGGACCCGGACGTGGTCCACGTCTCCGGCGGCGTGGACCCGAAGGGCGACCGGGACGTGGTGGAGACCGAGCTCATGCTGAAGGACCTCGAGTCGCTGGAGAAGCGGCGCGAGAAGGCGATGAAGGACGCGAAGGCGCCCGGGAAGCCGGGGGAGCTCGCCAGGGCGGAGCTCGCCTCCATCGACAAGGTGAAGGCCGGCCTCGAGAAGGGCGTCCCGGTGCGGGCGCAGAAGCTCTCCGAGGAGGACCGGGGGCACGTCCGCCCGCTCTCGCTCCTCACCCAGAAGCCCGTCATCTACGTCGCCAACGTGGACGAGGCGCAGCTCTCGCGGCCGGACGACCCCAAGGTGGCCCAGGTGAAGGCCTTCGCCGAGGGCGAGGGCGCGCGCTGCGTCGTCATCTGCGGCAAGGTGGAGGCCGAGCTCGCCGAGCTGGATCCGGCCGAGCGCCTCGAGTACTTGAAGACGCTGGGGCTCGAGGCGCCGGGGCTCGACCGGCTGGTGCGGGCCTGCTACCAGCTCCTCGACCTCGTCACCTTCTTCACCGTGGGCGACAACGAGTGCCGCGCCTGGGCGATCCACCGCGGCACGCACGCCGCGCAGGCGGCCGGCGCCGTCCACACCGACTTCGAGCGCGGATTCATCAAGGCCGACGTGACGCGGGTCGAGGACCTGGTGGCATTCGGCAGCGAGGCCGCGGTCCGCGAGAAGGGGCACCTCAAGATCGAGGGGCGCGAGTACGTCGTCCAGGACGGCGACGTGATGCACATCCGGTTCCATGTCTGAACCGGGGGCGCCGGCCGCGGCGACCCCTTAGGGTCCCGCCGGCCCATTGCAGTTCCGCGCCGCCGGGAAGTGGCGCATCCTCGTCCGCGCCAGGCGAGCCCACGCGCCGGAGGTCCCCATGCCCGAGCAGGACGGATTCGCCGAGGCGCAGCAGCGCGTGAAGTCGCTCGCGAGACGCCCCTCCAACGAGAAGCTCCTCGAGCTCTACGGCCTCTACAAGCAGGCGACCGAGGGCGACGCCGCCGGGAAGCGCCCCGGGATGCTCGACCCCGTGGGCCGCGCCAAGCACGACGCCTGGGCGGCACGCAAGGGGACGAGCCGGGACGAGGCGAGGCGGATGTACGTGCGCCTGGTGGACGAGCTCGCGAAGGCGCTCGGCTGAACGGACGCCCGGCTACGCCCGGGTGCTCTTGCCCTCCACCACCATCTTCCACTGGCCGTCGGGGCCGAGGATCTCCCACCTGAAGGCGTAGGACTTCTTGTCGAGCAGCTGGATGACGTAGCGGGACTTGACGGTCTCCCCGCCCATCTTCGACTCGTCCTGGTAGGTCCAGGTGTCGCCCTCCACCGTGCCCCGCGGCACCGTGGCCATGGCCATGGGCGAGTTGTCGAGGCCGTAGTAGAGGTAGGCCTTCTCCGATGGGCTGTAGCTCATGATGCCGAGCCCACGGGTCGGGCCCGCCGGCCCCTTGCCCTGGCTGCGGCAGACCACCGCGAACCTGCCCTCGAACCACTCGCAGGTGTCGCTCGCGGTGAACTTGCCGCCCGGCATGAAGGGGTTCTCGGCGATCGTCCCCGTCCCCTTCCACTTCCCGACGAAGAAGCCGAGGCGCTTGTGCTCGGGGCCGGGCTTCGGAGCCTGGGGCGGCGCCGCCAGCGCCGGCGCCGCGAGAAAGAGCAAGAGCGTCAGTGGAAGCGTCCATCGCGTCGTCCGCATGTGCCTGCCTCCTGGCGGGCGCCGCCGGGCCTCCCGGCGCCAGGCCGCCGCCGTTCCCGACTGAAGTAAGCGCCGACCCTGGAGCCGGCACGCGAATCGCGGGGCGGCGCGGCGTCCCGGCCGGGGCGCAATGCCCGGTCCGGTGCGCGACCGCTCGAGACGTCAGCCGGAACGCTTGCGCAGGCGTGCCAGGCGCACCGCCAGGCGCAGCGCGGCGATCATGCTGGCGGCGCTCGCCTTGCCCGTGCCCGCGAGGTCGTAGGCCACGCCGTGGTCGGGGCTCGTCCGGACGATGGGCAGCCCCAGCGTCACGTTCACCGCCGTGTCGCCGAGGAGCGCGTCGAGGAGCTTCACCGGGATGAGCCCCTGGTCGTGGTAGAGGGCCACCACCGCGTCGAATTCGCCGCGAGCGGCGCGGAAGAAGAGGCTGTCGGCCGGGAAGGGGCCGCGGGCGCCGGCTCCGGCGAGGCGCGAGCGGGCGACGGCCGGGGCGATGACGCGCTGGTCCTCGTCGCCAAAGGCGCCGCCGTCGCCGGCGTGGGGGTTGAGGGCCGCGACGGCGATGCGCGGATGGGCGATGCCGAAGTCGTGCCGGAGCGCGAAGTCCACGACCACGATGGTCCCGGTGATGTCCGCCGTCGTGAGCGCGGCCGGGACCTTGGCGAGCGCGAGGTGGTTCGTCGCCAGCGCCACCTTGAGGCGCCGCCCGGCGAGCATCATCACCGCGCGAGCCGCGCCGGTTCGGGCCGCGAGCCACTCGGTGTGGCCCACGAAGCCGGGGAGGGCCCGCGCCACCTGGGCCTTCGACACCGGCGCGGTGCAGAGGGCCTCGGCGAGGCCGCCGGCCACGCAGGCGTATGCCGTGTCGAGGTAGGCGAGCTGGGCCGCGCCGCCCGCCGGCGCGGGGTGGCCGGGCCGGGCGGCGCGAGCCGCGAGCCGCGTCACCGCCACGAGCGCCCCGGAGTCGGGAAGGGGGTCGCCGAGGCCGACCAGCGGCAGCCGCAGGCGGAAGCGGCGGCCGAGCCGCCGGAGGATCGGCCCGTCGCCGAAGACGTACGGGACGAGCCCGCGGCCGCGCGCCGCCAGCGCCTTGGCGACCACCTCGGGGCCGACGCCGGAGGGATCGCCCATGCTGATGGCTACGCGGACGGGCATGGGCGCTCGGCGGCCGGCTAGGGGATGAGCTCGGGGATGCGCACGTCGATGACCGCGTCCTTCCGGATCTCGGCCAGGTACTGCGCGCGGTAGGTCTCGATCTGCTCGGCGGTGAGCCGGTCGCGGATGGCTTCCTTGACCTCGTCGAGGGGCTTGGCCCCACCGTTGCGCCGGTCTTCCGCCTTGAGGATGTGGTAGCCGTTCGCCGTCCGGACGAGCCCGGAAACCTTGCCGGCGGCGAGGGCGAAGGCCGCCTTGTCGAGCTCTGCCTTGAGCGTGCCCTTCTTGACGAAGCCGAGGTCGCCCCCCTCCGCCTTGCTCGGGCCGTCCGAGCGCTGCCGCGCGATCTCGGCGAAGTCCTCCCCGGCGGCGAGCCGCGCCAGGATCTTCTCGCCCTCGGCCAGGACCCCGGCCTCCTCGGAGGCTCCCGCGCCGGGCGGGAAGGCGAGGAAGAGGTGCCGGATCCGCACCTGCTCCTCCGCCGAGAACTCCCTGGCGTGCGTCTGGTAGTAGTTCCTCAGGTCCTCGTCGGAGACCTTCACCCGGCTCTTCACCTTGAGGTTCAGGATCTGGAACGCCTCGAGGTCTCGCTTCACCGCGGCGCGGAAGGACTCGGGGGAGAGCCCCTGCTCCTGCAGGGCCATCGCCAGCTGCGGGTCGGTCAGCTTGTTCCGCCGCTTGATGTCTTCCACGGCGGCGTCCACCTGGGACTCGGTGGCCTCGACCTGGAGGGTCTTCGCCTCGGCCGCGAAGAGCCGCTCGGCCACGATCTGGTCGAAGGCCGCCTTCAGCGCCCGTGCGCGGGCCCGCTCGCGGGCCTCGCCGGCGCGCTGCTCCTCGGCGCGCCGGTACTCGGGGCCGGCCCGCTCCACGAGCTCCGACAGGGTCACGGGGTCGCCGTTGACCACGGCCGCCACCCGGTCCACCACGCGAGGCGGCGGGGCGGCGAGGGAGAGGAGGAGTGCGGAAAGGGCGATGGTGTTCACGGGTTCACCGCGGCGACGGCGGCCTCGTCGATCTGGATCTTCGCCTTGGCGCGGAGCACCGCTAGGTAATCCTCCTGGGCGCGCGCCCGCTTCTCGCGGAGCAGCTTCTGGTCGATGGAGCCGCGCACCTGATCGAGCGTGCGCTTGGAGGCGGGCTTCTTGTCCACGACCTTGAAGACGTGGAAGCCGTAGGGAGAAGGGGTGACCTCGGAGATCACGTTGAGGCCGAGCCGGAAGCAGACGTCGAACACCTCTGGCATCCCCGAGCCCTTGCCGAAGTAGCCGAGGTCTCCGCCGATCTTCCCCTCCGGGCCGATAGAGGCGCGCCGCGCCACCTCCCCGAAGCTCTGGGGCTTGCGCCGGACCTCCTCGCGGATCTTGAGCGCCTCCTCGCGGGTCTTCACCACGATCTGCTGCACCCGCACCCGCTCCGGCTGCTCGAACTCCGTCGGGTGCTCCGCGTAGTAGCGCTGCACCTCGTCGGCGCCCACCTGCACCTGGGGGAAGACCTCGTCGTTGAAGAGCTTCTCCACGATGAGCTGGTCTCGCAGCCGGGCCTTGAGGTCGGCGGCCGAGAGCCGCTGCTGGGCGAGGAGGTCGTCGAAGTGCGTGCCCGGGTACTCGCTGCGGAGCCTCAGGAAGGCCCGCTCCACCTGGTCCTGCCCCACCGCCACCGAGCGGGCCCGCGCCTGCTGGAGCAGCAGGGCGCGGTCCACGAGGTCGTCGATCACCCGCTTGCGCAGCAGGTCGGTCGGCGCATTGCCCTCCCCGCCCTCGGCGCGCGCGAGCGAGAGCTCGCGCTGGAGGTCGGCGCTGGAGATGGGCTCGCCGTTCACCACGGCCACCGCGTCCTGCACCGGGCGCGCCTTCGACTGGCCGCGGTCGCAGCGGCAGGTGGCCGCGGCCAGCGCAGCCACCGCGAGGACGAGGGGTCTGGCGAACGGGCGCAATCGCTACTTCTGCGCCGGCGGCGTTGCGGGGCGCGTGACGGACGGTCCGGGCGCGCCCGCGGCGGGCGGCGCGGCCGGCGGGGCCGGCGCGGCGATGCCGGGGCCAGGCCCGCCCCCGCGCATGCCGGGCGGCATTCGCGGCATGCCGGGCATCGCCTCGGCTCCGCCGGCGTTGGCCGGGGCCACGGCCACCTTCTCCAGCTCGGCGTCGTACACGGTGACGTGGGCCTCCTCGCGCAGCCGCTTCACGTATTCGTCGAAGTCCTTGGTCCGCTTCTCGCGGTACAGCCGGTTGGCGATCTGGCCCCTCACCTGGTCGAAGGACCGGTCGACGGCCGGCTGGCGGCCCGTGGCCTTCACCACCCAGAAGCCCTGCGGACCCTCCAGGACGGCCAGCGCGCCCTGCTCGAGCGCGAACGCGGGGCCGGCGAACTCCTTGCCGTACGCCTTCTCCAGCTCGTCCTTGCCCTTCATGCCGACGTCGCCGCCGGCCGTCTTGGTGGCCGCGTCTTCCGAGACCTCGCGGGCCACGGTCGCGAAGGCCGTGAGGAGGTTCTTCTTCTCCTCTGCCTTCACCCGGGCCAGGAGCTTCTTCACCTGGGCCGACTTCTTGGCGCGCTCCGGTCCCGTGGCGGGGGCGGCCACCAGGATCGCCGACAGGCGCACCTTCTCCGGCTTCAGGTACTCTTCCTTGTGGTCGTCGTAGTACTTCCTGGCGTCGGCCTCGGGGATCTCCTTGACGGGGTCGCCCTCGGTGAAGGTCTTCTGGACGAGCTTCTGGACCATGACCTTCTTCACGGTCATGAGGACGTCCGGGTCCTTGTCGAGCCCCTGTTTCTGGGCGGCCTTGGCGAGCACCTCGAAGCGGACGAGGTTGTCGAGGAACTCCTTCTTGCGCTCGAGCGTGGTGTAGCGCTGGCGGATGAAGGGCGACTGCTCGTCGAGGCGGGCCTTGAACTCGTCCGCGGTGACGAGGATGCCGTCCCCCTTGGCCACGGCGGGGCCGCTCTTCTTGGGCTGGGGGCTGCACGCCGCGGCGAGCGCGAGGGAGAGGACGGAGAGGGCGGTTGCACGCAACATGGACATCGAGGCTCCTGTTTCGATATTCGAGGGTTTCCTGCCGAACCGACGGCACCGCAGGCTTCTTCCGGGCCGCCGGGCAGGCAGGGTCGCAAAAAAGCACAGAGAGAGGCCGCGATCAAGGAGTGTCAAGCGGCGCACCGCGCCAGCCCGGAGAGGACCTCCCGCGCGGCCCGCAAGAGCTCCATCCCCCGGGCGGCGGCCTCGGCGGGGGAGGCCTCGGCGCGCGGCGCGGCCGGAGGCCTCTTCGCGCCCCCCTCGAGCACCGCCACGAGCTTCATCTCGGGCGTGAGCCGCAACGCTCCGCGGCTCGACTGGACGTGCTTCGCGAGCAGGAAAGGGTCGAGCGCCGCATCGGGCCCGAGGGCGAAGACGAGCCGGCCCGGGCCGGTCTCCAGGCCGCGGATGCGCAGCGCTCGCAGCCGCACGCGGACCGCCATGACCTCGAGGAGGGCGTCCACCTCCGGGGGCGGCTCGCCGTAGCGATCCACGATCTCGGCCCGGACCTCCTCGAGCTCCTCGTCGCTGCCGGCCTCGGCGAGCCGCTTGTAGAGCCAGAGCCGCTGGTGGACGTCCGGAACGTACGGGTCGGGGAGGAAGGCCGGGAGCGGAAGCTGGACCTCCGGCTCGATCTCCTCCCGCGGCGCCGCGCCCCTGAGCTCGCGGACCGCCTCGTCCATGAGCTCGGCATAGAGGTCGAAGCCCACCGCCGCGATCTGGCCCGACTGGTCCTTGCCGAGGAGGTTGCCCGCCCCGCGGATCTCCAGGTCGTGGCTGGCGATGCGGAAGCCGGCACCCAGCTCCGAGAACTGCTGCAGGGCCTGGAGGCGCTTTCTGGCGTCGCGGGTGACGGGGCGGCGCGCCGGCACGAGCAGGTAGGCGTAGGCCCGCTCCCGGCTCCGGCCGACGCGGCCGCGGATCTGGTAGAGCTGCGCCAGACCGAACTGGTCCGCCCGGTTCACCACGATGGTGTTGGCGGTCGGGATGTCGAGGCCGCTCTCGATGATGGAGGTGGAGAGCAGCACGTCCAGCTCCCGGGAGACGAAGCGCGCCATCACCTCCTCGAGCTTGCCCTCCGGCATCTGCCCGTGGGCGACGCCGATGCGGGCCCCGGGCAGGAGCTCGCCGAGGAACTTCTCCATCGCGGCGATGGAGCGCACCCGGTTGTGGACGAAGAAGACCTGGCCGCCGCGCCGGATCTCCTGCTCCACCGCCTCCTTCACCGCCGCCGGGTCGAACTTGAGGACGAAGGTGCGGATGGCGCGGCGGTCCTCGGGCGGCGTCGCGATGATGGAGAGGTCGCGCACGCCCGCGAGGCTCATGTGGAGCGTGCGCGGGATGGGCGTCGCCGTGAGGGTGAGCACGTCCACGAGCCTGCGCAGCCGCTTCAGGCGCTCCTTGTGGGCCACGCCGAATCGCTGCTCCTCGTCCACCACCAGCAGCCCCAGGTCCTGGAAGGAGACGTCGCTCGCGAGCAGGCGGTGGGTGCCGACGAGCACGTCCACCTTCCCCGCCGCGGCGTCGGCGAGGACGCGCCGCACCTCCTCGGGCGTCTTCATGCGCGAGACGGCCTCGATGCGCACCGGGTAGCCCTTGAAGCGCTCGCGGAAGGTGCGCTCGTGCTGGGCCGCGAGGACCGTGGTGGGCACGAGCACCGCCACCTGCTTCCTCGCCAGGACCGCCAGCATGGCGGCACGCATGGCCACCTCGGTCTTGCCGTAGCCGACGTCGCCGCAGACGAGCCGGTCCATGGGACCTGGGGGGGCCGAGAAGGCCGGCCCCCCCAGACCCCCCGCGAGCTCCGGGCGAGCCTCATCCGGCTCGCCCTGCGCTCGCACGCCATCTCGCTGGCCCTGCGCTCGCGTGCCGTCCGTCTTCGTCATGTCCCGGATGACGTCCTCGACCGCCTTCGCCTGGTCGGGCGTCGGCTCCCAGGGGAACTCGGCCTCGAACTCGCGGAAGATCTCGTCCGGCGGCGGGAAGGCGAAGCCCGGGTGGGCGGCGCGCGCGGCGTACAGCCCGAGCAGCTCGGCCGCCATCTTGAGCAGCTGCTCCTTCACCCGCGCCTTGCGCAGCGCGAAGGAGGTCCCTCCCAGCCGGTCGAGCCGGACGTGCTCGGGGGCGGCCCCGGTGAACTTCTGGACCTGCCGCAGCTTCGAGACCGGCAGGTAGAGCCGGTCGGCCCCCTCGTACTGCAGGACGAGGAAGTCGCCCTCCACGCCCCGGATCTGCATCTTGGTGAGCCCCTGGTAGCGGGCGATGCCGTGCTCCACGTGGACCACGAGGTCGCCCTCGTCGAGGTCCCGGAAGGCGGCGGCGAAGACGTTCTCGGCGCGCGCGGCCCGGGCGCGCTTCCTCGCCCTCCGGCCGAAGATCTCCTCGTCGGAGAGCAGCGCCAGGCCGCCCTCGGCGTCCACGAAACCCTGCGAGATCTCTCCCTGGAAGAGGTGGGCGTGGATGCCCGGGTCGTAGAGGGCGCGCGCCTCCCCGAGGGGCCCGGCGTGGCCGCGGGAGGCGAGCCGGCGGTCCTCGAGCAGGCGGCGCAGGCGGTCGGCCGCCGAAGGCGTCGCGCAGGCGATGACCGCGGCGATGCCGCGGCTCCGCCAGTCGTCGAGCCGCCGCGCCAGGGGAGCGAGCGCGCCCTCCGCTCCGTGGGCCCCCTCGATCTCGGAGCGCAGGCCGGCGGTGTCCGGCCAGGAGAAGCGGATGGGCTCGCCCGTCCCCATCCACACGCCGTGGCCTCGCACGCGCGGGCGGCGGGCGAGCGCGGCCTCGGCCTCCGCGGCCGGCAGGAAGTGGGCCTCCGGCGGGAGCACCAGCTCCTCGCGGCCCAGAGCGGCCGCGTGCTCCCGCGCCAGCTCGGCGGAGAGGTCCTCGAGCGCCCGCGAGACCTCGGCGACGCCGTCCACGTAGACGAGGACGCCCTCGGGCAGGTAGTCGAGGAGCGTGCCGAGGCCGCCGCGGTGGAAGCCGGGGAGGAGCGCCTCCATGCCGAAGAACGGGGCGGCCGCGTCCACCGCGTCGAGGATCTCGCGCACCTTGGTGGTGGGGCGGTTCACCCGCTCCGCGGCCTCGCGAACCGCCTCGCGCGCCGCCGCCCTGCCGTCCTCGGTGAACAGCGCCTCCCGAGCCGGGCAGAGCACGACCTCCGCCACCTCGGCGACCCCCCTTTGCGAGTCGGGGTCGAAGGCGCGGCAGCTCTCGACCTCGTCGCCGAAGAACTCGAGGCGCACCGGACGCTCGTCCGACGGGGACCAGAGGTCGAGGATGCCGCCCCGGACGGCGAAGCTCCCCGGGTCCTCGACGAGCGGCACCCGCGCGTAGCCCATCTCCACGAGCCGCGCGGCGAGCGCCTCCCGCTCCACCGTCACGCCCTTGCCGAGGAGGTCCGCGTGGCGCTCGAACACCGCGCGCGGGACCATGCGCCGGGCGAGCGCCCTCGCCGAGACCACCACCGCCCGCACCGCCGATCCGTGGAGGTGCAAGCGGCACAGCGCCGCGAGCCGATCCATCTCCAGGCCCCGGTCCGGCGAGAGGTCGTCGTACGGGAGGACGGGATCGGCGGGGACCCGCACCACCGGGGGCACCCCCGGCGCGGCCAGGCCGGCGAGGAAGAACCCGAGGTCCTTCTCGAGGAGGTCGGCCTCCTCCTCGGTCCCGGCCACGGCGAGGACCGTCCGGGACCGGGCGCCGCCGCGCTCGAGCAGGGCACGCGCGAGCCGGCCGCGGGCCGCGCCCGAGAGCCCCGTCACCTCCGCCGCGCCCGACGACTCGAGCGCGGAGCGGACGGCCTCGAGCGGAGAGCCGCGGGGGGACTCGTCCCCCGGGCCCCTCGGGTCCTCCGGCGGTCGGGGCATCGTCGTCACGGCGGCGGCATGGTAGGCGGAGCGGAGGCGGGTGTCGACGGCGCCCGGAGCGCCCTCGATGGTTCCTTGATCGCCTTCCGGGCGCCCGATAGACTCGATTCGGCTTCGGAGGACCCACTCCCGTGACCGCGCACCACCGTCCCTGGCGGACCGCCGCCCTCGCCGCGCTGGCGCTTGCCGCCTGCGGCGGCCAGGTGGACGCGACCCCGCGCGCCGCCGCGACTCCGCTCTGCGCCACGCTTTCCTCGGCTCCGGCGGCGGGCGCCGCGCAGATCCTGGCGGGCGACCGGGCGCAGGCGCGCGCCGCCCTCGAGTCGGCGCTGGCCCGGGACCCCGACCGGCTCTCGGCGCTGAACGATCTCGCCGTCAGCTACTACCTCGACGGCCGCTTCGAGGCGGCGCGGCAGCTCCTCGACGAGGTCGTGGCGCGGGGCACCGCGCGCGAGCAGCAGGCGGCGCTCGTGAACCTCGGCGAGCTGTACGCTCTCGACGGGTACGTCTCCGCGGCGCGGGCCCACCTCGAGTCGGCCCGCGGCATCGACGCCGGCCGGCCCGAGCCGCTCTACGCCCTGGGCCTGCTCGCCGACGCGCGCGGAGACCCCGCGGCGGCGCTCGGGCTGGCGCGGGAGGCGATCCGCCTCGACGAGGGCGGCGCGGCGCGCCAGGGGCTGACCTTCGTCTACCCGGAGGAACGCACCCATCTCGAGGCGCTCCTCGCCGAGGCCCAGGGGGATCGGGACCTCGCCCTCTCCCGATGGCGCGACCTCAGGGGGGGCCGCTTCCCGGCCCTGGCGGCCGCCGCCCAGCGGCACCTGGAAGAGCCGTAGCGGGCCATGACCGCGTCGGCGCCGGAGCTGGGCAGGCGCGAGCGCGAGATCCTCCGCGCCATCGTCCACGACTACATCCACAGCGGCGAGCCCGTCGCCAGCCAGCCGCTGCTCGCACGCCACGCCCTGGAGTGCTCGCCGGCCACGGTCCGGAACGTCATGGCGGACCTGGAGGCGCTGGGCTTCCTGGAGAAGCCGCACGCCTCCTCGGGGCGCGTCCCCACCGAGCGCGGCTACCGGCTGTACGTGGACGCGCTCCTCAAGGTGCGGGCCCCGTCGCCGGCCGACCGGGAGCGCATCGAGCGGGCGACCCAGGACGCTCCGGCGGTGGACAGCCTGCTCGGAAACGCCGCCGAGCTGCTCCACTCGCTCTCCCATTACGCCGGCGTGGTCACCACCCCGGCGCCGCGCTCCGACCCGACCCGCCACATCGAGTTCGTGCGCCTGCGGGAGAACCGGGTGCTGGCGGTGTTCGTCTCCCAGGCCGGCATCGTCACCAACAAGCTCGTGCAGCTCGACTTTCCCATGGAGCCGGCCGAGCTCGAGGGCGCCGCCGGCTACCTCAACGAGAAGCTCGGGCGCCTGCCCATCTCCGGGCTTCGAGAGGCGATCCTCGCCGACATGCGCGCCGACCAGAGCGCGCTGCACGGCCTCATCGCCAAGGCGCTCCGGCTCGCCGAGCAGACCTTCCCGCCGGCGAAGGCCGCCGGCGAGGTGCTGGTGGAGGGCGAGGAGAGCCTTCTCGACACGCCCGAGTTCGCCGACGTCGGGAAGGCGCGGGCGCTGCTGCGGGCCTTCGCCGAGAAGGACCGCATCCTGCGCGTGCTCGACCGCGTCCTCTCCGGCTCGGAGCTGCAGATCTTCATCGGCGCCGAGAGCGAGTTCGCGGCCGTCCCCGACGTCTCGGTGGTGGCGGCCCCCTACGGCCACGGCGGGCAGGTGCTCGGCGCGCTCGCCGTGATCGGCCCGACGCGGATGAACTACGCGCGGGTCATCCCGCTCGTGGACCTCACCGCGCGCGAGATCTCTCGCGTGCTCGGCGGCGGAAGCGACTCCTGACCGGCCCGGTTCCCGAGGACCCGATTCTTGTCCGCACACTGCCCGTGTGCCATGATCGCGGCACGGTCGCGCCCCCGCCGCGTGCTCGGGATCAGTTCGGCTGGACCCGTATTGAGATAAGGTGCCCAGAGGAAACACGATCTCCCTCCATGCCGGGCAAGAAAGAAAAGGGCGCGATCAGCGCCGACATCCCGAGCGACGCCATCGAGGAGGCCCTGCGCTCGGTCGAGAAGCACGCCGGCGGCGAGGTGGTGATCGAGGCCGAGCCCGAGGGCGGGGAGGCGGGCCCGTCCGTCGAGGCGCTCCTGGCCGAGAAGGACGGCCTCGCCGCCCAGCTCGAGATGTCCCTCGCCAAGGGGCGCGAGACGATGGAGCGGCTCAAGGAGGAGCACGACCGCCACCTCCGGGCCGCGGCCGACCTCGACAACTACAAGAAGCGCGCCCAGAAGGAGCGCGAGGACGTCCAGAAGTTCGGCGTCGAGCGGCTCCTCAAGGACCTCATCCCCATCCTCGACAACCTGGAGCGCGCGCTCCAGGCGGCAGCGGAGGACGACCCGCTCGCGGGCGGCGTGCGCCTGGTGCTGCGCACCTTCGAGGAGACCCTGGGCCGTCACGGCGTCACGGCGTTCAGCGCCCTCGGCCAGCCGTTCGACCCGCGCCTCCACGAGGCGCTCATGCAGGTGGCGGCGACCGATCGGCCGGCCGGCACGGTGGTGCTGGAGCACGGCCGCGGCTTCCTGCTCAACGACCGGCTGGTGCGCCCCGCGATGGTGGGGGTCGCCATCTCGCCGGCACAGGGCGAGGCGGCATCGGCGGCCGGCGAGGCGGCCGCGGGAGGTCCCGCGGGCGACGGCGACGCCGGAGCCGAGAAGGAATAGGAGAGGCAGGCGGGGAGGAGCATGGGCAAGGTCATCGGAATCGATCTCGGGACCACCAACAGCTGCGTCGCCGTGATGGAGCAGGGCGAGGCGGTGGTGATCCCGAACAGCGAGGGGTCTCGCACCACGCCCTCGATGGTGGCTTTCACCGATGGCGGCGAGCGCCTGGTGGGGCAGATCGCCAAGCGACAGGCCATCACCAACCCCGAGGCGACCGTCTACGTGGTGAAGCGCCTCATCGGGCGCAAGTTCGAGGACAAGGAGGTGAAGAGGTCCACCGGCCTCGTCGCCTTCCGGATCGTCCCCGCCGACAACGGCGACGCCTGGGTGGAGGTCCAGACGAAGAAGTACAGCCCCGCCGAGGTCTCCGCGATGATCCTCGGGAAGATGAAGCAGACCGCCGAGGACTACCTCGGCGAGCCGGTGACCGAGGCCATCGTCACCTGCCCCGCCTACTTCAACGACGCACAGCGCCAGGCCACCAAGGACGCCGGCCGCATCGCCGGCCTCAACGTGCTGCGCATCATCAACGAGCCCACCGCCGCGGCACTCGCCTACGGCATCGACAAGCAGAAGGCCGGGAAGAGCGAGAAGATCGCCGTCTACGACCTCGGGGGCGGCACCTTCGACATCACGGTCCTCGAGCTCAACAGCGGCGTCTTCGAGGTCAAGGCCACGAACGGCGACACCTTCCTCGGCGGCGAGGACTTCGACCAGCGGCTCATCGACTGGCTGGCCAAGCGCTTCCAGGAGCAGACCCAGATCGATCTCAAGAAGGACCGCATGGCGCTGCAGCGGCTCAAGGAAGCCGCCGAGCGGGCCAAGCACGAGCTCTCCAGCGCCGGCGAGACCGAGGTGAACCTCCCGTTCATCACCGCCGACGCCTCGGGCCCCAAGCACCTTGCCGAGACCATCGACCGCCCCACGCTCGAGGGGCTGGTGAGCGACCTCGTGGAGAAGACCATCGGCCCCTGCAAGACGGCGCTCAAGGACGCCGGCGTCACCGTCCAGCAGCTCGACACCGTCATCCTGGTGGGCGGCATGACGCGCATGCCCAAGGTCCAGGAGGTGGTGAAGAAGTTCTTCGGCAAGGAGCCGCACAGGGGCGTGAACCCCGACGAGGTGGTGGCCGTGGGCGCTGCCATCCAGGGCGGCGTCCTCAAGGGCGAGGTGAAGGACGTCCTCCTCCTCGACGTGACCCCGCTGTCGCTCGGCGTCGAGACCGCGGGCGGCGTCTTCACCAAGATCCTCGACAAGAACACCACCGTCCCGTGCAAGAAGTCGCAGGTCTTCTCGACCGCGGTGGACAACCAGCCGCTCGTCAGCGTCCACGTCCTGCAGGGCGAGCGCGAGATGGCCTCCGACAACAAGACGCTCGGGCGGTTCGAGCTCGTGGGCATTCCGCCCGCGCCCCGCGGCGTGCCGCAGATCGAGGTCACCTTCGACATCGACGCGAACGGCATCGTCCACGTCTCGGCGAAGGACCTCGGCACCGGCAAGACCCAGCAGATCCGCATCACCGCCTCCTCCGGCCTCACCGAGGAGGAGATCCGGCGGATGGTGAAGGACGCCGAGGCCCACATCTCCGAGGACAAGAAGAAGAAGGAGCTCGCCGACTTGAAGAACAACGGCGAGGGGCTCATCTACACGACCGAGAAGAGCCTGGAGGAGTACGCGAGCGCCCTCAAGGAGGACGACCTCGCCGAGATCCGCTCCGACCTTGAGGCCCTGAAGGCGATCCTGCCCTCCGGCGATCCTGCGAAGATCAAGGAGGCGCTGGTGCGCCTCGAGGGGTCGGCCTACCGCATCGCCGACGCCATCTACGCGTCCCAGAAACCGGGGGAATGAAGCCCCCCTGCACGGGAGCGGACCCTCGAGCGGCGCCGGCCCCATTTGTCATCCGGTCGCGCTGCGTTATATTGACCGCGGGCCGCGGCTGATCGCGGCCAACCTGGCGGAAAGACGTGGAAAAGCGCGACTACTACGAGGTCCTCGGCGTCGGCCGGGAGGCGAGCGAGCAGGATCTCAAGAGCGCCTACCGCAAGCTCGCGCACCAGTACCACCCCGACAAGAACCCCAACAAGGAGGCGGAGGACCGCTTCAAGGAGGCCTCGGAGGCCTACGAGGTCCTCTCCGACCCCGACAAGCGCGCCCGCTACGACCGCTTCGGCCACGCCAACGGCCAGAGCCCGTTCGACCCCTTCGGCTTCGGCGGCGCCGCCTCGGTGAACGACATCTTCGGCGAGATCTTCGGCGAGATGTTCGGGGGAGGCCGCCGGTCCCGCGGGCGCTCGCGCGGCTCGGACCTGCGCTACCACCTCGAGGTCTCCTTCGAGGAGGCGGCGTTCGGCACCACCGCCCGGATCGACATCCCGCGGCCGAAGCGCTGCGACGCCTGCAAGGGCTCGGGAGCCAAGCCCGGAACGTCGCCCCGCCCCTGCCCCACCTGCGGCGGCGCGGGCGAGATCCGGCTCACGCAGGGCTTCTTCTCGGTGGCCCGCACCTGCCACCACTGCAACGGCGCCGGGCGGGTCATCGCGGAGAAGTGCCCCGCCTGCGGCGGCGCCGGCGCGACGCGCGAGAAGGCCACCGTCGAGGTGAAGGTGCCGCCGGGCGTCGACACCGGCACGCGGCTCAAGCTCTCCGGCGAGGGCGAGCCGGCGCCGATCCCCGGCGGCCAGGCCGGCGACCTCTACGTGGTGGTCCAGGTGCGGGAGCACCCCATCTTCCGCCGCGAGGACACCGAGGTGGTGTGCGACATGCCCATCTCGTTCACGCAGGCGGCGCTCGGGGCGCAGGTGGACGTGCCCACGCTCGACGGCCCCGTCAAGATGAAGATCCCGGCCGGCACCCAATCGGGAAAGGTCCTGCGCATGAAGGGGAAGGGCATTCCCTCGCTCGGAGGCGGAAGCCGCGGCGACCAGCACGTCCGGGTCCTGGTCGAGACCCCGACCCACCTCACCAGGGAGCAGCGGGAGCTGCTCGAGCGGTTCTCGGCCCTCGCGGGCGAGGAGACCCATCCCCGGGCCCGGACCTTCTGGGCGAAGGTGGGCGAGCTCCTCAAGTAGGGCGGGGGCTCGTCCCCCGCCGCCGGGCTCCTCGAGCGGGCGGGGGCTCGTCCCCCGCCGCCGGACTCGACGGGCGGCTCGTCCCCCGCCGCGCACGAGCCTTTCCCCGGGGCCCAAACCCGGGTAGAACCCGGGGGCCATGCGTCGCAGCGGCCTCATCCCCCTCGCCGCGCTCGCCCTTCTCTCCACCGCCTGCCCGAAGCGGGTCACCGTCGGCGGCCAGGAGATGGCCGAGCCCGAGGCGAACGCGCTCGCGCGTGCGGAGATGGAGCGGCTCCGCGCCCAGGCCGAGGGGATGGCTCCCGATCGGGCCGCCGAGGCCTGGGAGCAGCTCGCCGCCCGCTTCGGCGACGCCTCGGCCGCCGCCGACGCGCTCTACGAGGCGGCAGTCAAGTGGCGGGCGGCGCGGCGGCCGGACC
>Ga0209798_10000836_pt1 | contig 18928 bp, 14 predicted proteins | sample DOMMetBare3Fresh_FD_187475 | JGI IMG/M metagenome (GOLD analysis project Ga0209798, IMG submission 187475) | Wetland sediment microbial communities from St. Louis River estuary, USA, under dissolved organic matter induced mercury methylation -... | ecosystem: Environmental > Aquatic >...
AGCCCCTGCCGCCGAAATAGCTCTGCAGCGCGCGCACCTCGAGGTCGCCCCCGAGATAAGCCTTGATTCCCTGCGCCGCGGCGACGGCCCCGGAAAGAGTGGTGTAGTAGGGGACTTTATGCAAGAGGGCAGCACGGCGCAGGGACCGGCTGTCCGCCAGCGCGATGGCACCCTCGGTGGTATTGAACACCAGCTGGACCCCGCCGTTGCGGATGGCGTCCACGATATGGGGCCGGCCTTCGGCCACTTTGTTAACCTTTTCCGCCTTGACCCCCTGCGCCACCAGGTAACGCTGGGTTCCCCCGGTCGCAATCAGCCGGAAGCCGAGCGACTCCAGGAGCCGCATGGCCTCCAGGATGCGGGGCTTGTCGGCGTCCCGCACCGACACGAACACCGTGCCTTCGCGCGGCAGCCGTGAGCCGCCGCCGATCTGGCTCTTGGCGAAGGCGACCGCGAAGGAGTGATCGATGCCCATGACCTCGCCGGTCGACTTCATCTCCGGGCCGAGCACGGTATCGACGCCCGGGAAGCGCGCGAACGGAAACACCGCCTCCTTGACTCCGACGTGCTGAAAGCTCGGCCGTTCGAGCCCGAAGCTCTTGAGCGGCTCGCCCGCCATGACGCGCGCGGCGATCTTGGCGACCGGGACGCCGATCACCTTGGCGACGAACGGCACGGTGCGCGAGGCGCGCGGGTTGACCTCGAGCACGTAGATGTCGCCGTTCTTGATCGCATACTGCACGTTCATCAGCCCGCCGACATGGAGCGCTAGGGCGAGCTCTCGGGTCTGGCGCTCAAGCTCGGCGATGGTCGCGGCGTCGAGCGAGTGGGGCGGCAGCGAGCAGGCCGAATCGCCGGAATGAATGCCGGCCTCCTCGATGTGCTCCATGATGCCCACGATCCGGGTGTCCTTGCCGTCGGCGAGGCAATCGACGTCGACCTCGATGGCATCGGAGAGATAGCGGTCGATCAGCAGCGGACGCTTGTCGGAGACGACGAGCTCCGAGGGCCGGTCGAGATCGCCGGCGAGCCGCGCGATGTAGCGGTCGAGCTGCGGCGTGTCGTGCACGATCTCCATGGCGCGCCCGCCCAGCACGTAGGACGGCCGGATCACGATCGGATAGCCGATCGCTTCCGCGATCGCGCGCGCTTCCTGCGGGCTCTTGGCGATGCCGCTCCTGGGCTGGCGCAGCTTGAGCTTGTCGAGCAGCTGCTTGAACCGGTCGCGATCCTCGGCAAGATCGATGGCGTCGGGAGAGGTGCCGAGAATCGGCACTTGCGCCTGCTCCAGCGCTTCGGCGAGCTTGAGCGGGGTCTGGCCGCCGAACTGCACGATGACGCCATGCAGCGTGCCGTTCGCCCGCTCGGTATCGATGATCTCGATCACGTCCTCGGCGGTGAGCGGCTCGAAGTAGAGCCGGTCCGACGTATCGTAGTCGGTCGAGACCGTCTCCGGATTGCAGTTGATCATGATGGTCTCGTAGCCCGCCTCCTTGAGCGCGAACGCGGCGTGGCAACAGCAGTAGTCGAACTCGATGCCCTGGCCGATCCGATTGGGGCCACCGCCCAGGATGACGACCTTCTTGCGGTCGGACGGCGACGCTTCGCAGGCCGCGCGGCCCGCGAACGGCGCCTCGTAGGTCGAATACATGTAGGCGGTGGGCGAGGCGAATTCGGCCGCGCAGGTGTCGATGCGCTTGAACACCGGCCGCACGCCAAGCGCGCGGCGCTTGGCCGCGACCGCGTCGGCCGACTGGCCGGTGAGCTTGGCGAGCCGTGCGTCCGAAAACCCCATCGCCTTGAGGCGGCGGAATGACGCCGCGCTCGTCGGTAGGCTCTTGGAGCGGATCTCGGCCTCCATGTCGACGATGCCGCGGACTTGCGCCAGGAACCATGGGTCGATCTTGCAGGCTTCGAAGATCTGCTGGTCCGACAGGCCGTGCCGCATCGCCTGCGCGATCTTCAGGAGCCGGTCGGGCGTGGGCGAGCCGAGCGCGGCGCGGATGGCGGCGCGGTTTTCGCTCTCGTCGCTGCCGATGCCCTCGATCGCGAGCTCGTCGAGGCCGGTGAGCCCGGTCTCGAGCGAGCGCAGCGCCTTCTGCAAGCTTTCCTGGAAGGTGCGGCCGATCGCCATCGCCTCGCCGACCGATTTCATCGATGTGGTGAGAATCCGCTCGGCGCCCGGGAACTTCTCGAACGCGAAGCGCGGCACCTTGGTGACGACGTAGTCGATGGTCGGCTCGAACGACGCCGGCGTCGCCCCGCCGGTGATGTCGTTAGCGATCTCGTCGAGGGTGTAGCCGACCGCGAGCTTGGCCGCGACCTTGGCGATCGGGAAGCCGGTCGCCTTGGAGGCGAGCGCGGACGAGCGCGACACGCGCGGGTTCATCTCGATGATCACCAGGCGGCCGTCCGCCGGGTTGACCGCGAACTGCACGTTCGAGCCGCCGGTCTCGACCCCGATCTCGCGCAACACCGCGATCGAGGCGTCGCGCATGATCTGGTATTCCTTGTCGGTGAGCGTCAGCGCCGGCGCGATGGTGATCGAATCGCCGGTGTGGATGCCCATCGGATCGAGGTTCTCGATCGAGCACACGATGATGCAGTTGTCGTTCTTGTCGCGAACGACCTCCATCTCGTATTCCTTCCAGCCGAGCACTGATTCCTCGATCAGCACCTCGGTGGTCGGCGAGGCATCGAGGCCGCGCTCGACGATCTCGATGAACTCGGCCTTGTTGTAGGCGATGCCGCCGCCGGTACCGGCGAGCGTGAACGATGGCCTGATGATCGCCGGCAGGCCGATGTCGGGGAGCGCTTCGAGCGCCTCGATCAGGCCCTTCTCGATGTAGCGGCGCTTGCGCTCGTACTCGCGCGAGTTCCACAGCGCCCGGTACTCGTCGAGCACCTCCTGCTCGGCCTCCGGCGCGAGACCGCGCGCCTTGATCTCCGCGATCTCGGCGGCATGGCGGTCGCGGTCCTGCTGCTTGAGATCGGACGCGTTGGCGAGCGACGACTTCGGGGTTTCGAGCCCGATCTTGCGCATCGCCTCGCGAAACAGCTCGCGGTCCTCGGCTTTGTCGATGGCCGTGGCGTCCGCCCCGATCATCTTGACGTTGAACTTCTCCAGCACGCCCATGCGGCGCAGCGACAGCGCGGTGTTGAGCGCGGTCTGCCCGCCCATGGTCGGCAACAGCGCGTCCGGCCGCTCCTTCTCGATGATCTTGGCGACGATCTCGGGCGTGATCGGCTCGATATAGGTCGCGTCGGCGAGATCGGGATCGGTCATGATCGTCGCCGGATTCGAGTTGACCAGCACGACCCGGTAGCCCTCTTCCTTCAGCGCCTTGCAGGCCTGGGTGCCGGAATAGTCGAACTCGCAGGCCTGGCCGATGACGATCGGGCCGGCGCCGATGATCAGGATCGAGGAGATGTCCGTGCGTTTGGGCATACTATTGCTGCACCACTTTGCATTCCCATCCGTCGTAGTCGCAGCCGAGTTCATCAGCCCACGCTTGCATTTGCCGCGCATGTTTGGCGAAGCTCTGCTCATCGACGGCTGTCGTGATCTCAAGCACAACGCCATCCTGCCCGGCCGTCGGACGAGCGCTGTAGCCGGCTGCTGTCGCAGACCTTCGAAGGCCTTCGAGATTTCCCCCATAAAGGTAGAACAACGTGTGGCGGGGCGTCTCGCCAGTGTCTCCATGCTCCGCCAGCGCTCGACGAACCCCTGCGTCTCGTTCGGCGTGGGACTGCTCTGCCATGCTCAGGTCCTGCAGCGGTGGCTCCAGCGATTGACTACACAAAAAAAGGGCGCGCTCGTGCGCGTCCCCTGGGGTTCGCGCCTTGGGCCGCCCCGGCGCGCGGGCGCTGTTTAGACCATTCCGGCGCGGCAGGGAAGGGGAGCGGCCGGGTTTGTGCCCTGAGCAGGCTGGCGCGGTCTGGCCAACGCCTGAGCGGTCGAAGTGGGTGCGCGTTTTGACGAACCTGCGAGGGTGCAGATTACAGGAGGCCAGAGGACAGCTTTTCATCCTCCCAGGCCTGCAAGATGTCCACTTGCTTGGCCAGCCATTCAGTGGGCACCGCCTCACTGCCCCATTCGGCAATGCGGCCAGCATATTCACCCATCAGCCAAATATGCCGAATCGGCACGAATAGATGCACTGCATTGAAGTCATTCGGGGTGATTGAGCGAACGGAACGGTAGCCATCGACGAAGGCGTGCCACGTCGCAAACCTCTGGCGCTCAAAGGGCCACCGTCGTCGAAATCGAAGAAAATAGCCTGTCCCGCACGCGGCCCATCCGTTGCGATGCGTGCGTTGTTCCCATGGCAGTCGCCGTGGCAGAACGTCCAGGTCAAGTCGTCTACGGCGGCAACCGAAGCTGAAAGGCGTGTTGCAAACCCCCTCAGACGTTCCCGTGTCTCTATCGCCAGAGTTCTCACATCCAACACTGCGGCCACTTGACGATGCAGGAGATGATCTAAATCCAGGTGATAACGACCGCTCTTCCCTCCGGTATAGTTTTTCGCGGTCACGTGGATGCGAGCCAGCGTTATGCCTTGCGCCCGCGCGTCCGTGGATGCGCCAGCCTTTGGCCTACGTCCCTCAACATGGCGGAACAGAACCACCGGACGCCGTCCTTCAGGCAGAAGTCCGTAGGTAAACAGGACGCCATCCCGTCCCGGAACCGGAGCAGCAACTGGCACTCCGGCCTTGTCCAGATAAGTCAAAAACTCGGTTTCCGAGGCGACGTCGGCCTCACCTCGAGTTCGCCGACACGACAGCCGCAGTACGTAGCGCTGGCCGTCCGCAGCCCGCACCTCGAAGCTATCGTTGAAGCCGCGATGCAGAAGGGTGCATTCGATTGGCCCCGGCAGCTCATACCGCGCAGCCACGAGACTGCCCACGGATTGCGCGGTTGCAGTGGAATAGCTCGCACGTAGCGGAGTGTTGAAACTGCCAGTCATTCCCAGGCTCCCACCGCACGAGTGTGGGTACTCATCATAGCGAGTCGTCCCGTGGGTGAAAGAAAGCTACTAAGCGGTCGAGAGAGCGGTAGGCTGCCGCGTAGTGTTGTCCAGTTGTCAGTTCGAAGCCCCCTTCCGGCGTATCGGGAGGGCAGCGGCAATGCCGAATTCCACGACAACGGCCAAGCGATCTTGGCTTTCTTGGCTCGCTCACTGCCTCCAATCACTGCCCGGCATGATTCTGCGCATGAACTGATCGAACAAGGGCACGGTAAATGCCGTATCGCCGTGACTCGGGCTCCAGATCATGCCCTTTGCGATCAACTGACTGCGTGTCGGGCCGAGGGACGTGACTTCCCTGTTCAACTGCTCCGCAATGTCACCGGAGCGATGCGGACCTGGCCCGAGCTCTGCCATGGCGCGGAGATACTTCTTTTCCAGTGGCGTTAGCCGATCGAAACGAACACGGAAGAAACTCTCGTCGAGAGCCGCAATGGCCGTCTGCGAGGCACGCTCGACGTCATGCAAGGTGACTGGAGATGCTTGGGCGGCGTCCCATGCATGTTTCCCCCACTCCTGCAGGAAGTACGGATAACCATGAGTCTCCCGGACAATTTGCTTCAACGCATCCTCAGTCACTGTCACGCCTTGATCGCTCGCCGGCTTGGCAATGGCGATGCGCGCAGCCTCCGGCGGAAGGGGGCCAACTTGCGGAAAATCGAACAGCCGCTCAGCATATGACTTGGCCCGGCCCATTCGTCCTGGCAGTTGCGGCAGACCGGCACCCACGAGCACGACAGGCAAGCTGCGTTGCGCGGTTCGATGCAGAGCGGTGATCAATGCGGCGAGCTCTTCCTCTTCGACGTATTGCATCTCGTCGACAAATATAGCGAGAGCCGTGCCGGCTTCCTTCGCCGCTGCACCCGTAACCTCAAGCAATGCCTGCAAGTCGTGCTCGAGATCGCCGTTGTCCGCCAGTCCAGGCTCCGGCTCAAAGTCGATCCCTACCTCAATGTCTTGGTATTTGACCTTGAGCGCTCTTGCGAAACCAGCCAGTCCACGCAGGGCGCGTTGAGCAAGCTTCTTCGCCTTGGCGATCCGCGATAGCCGCAGAAGGGCGTGCCGCAACTGAGGTGCCAGCATCGCGGGGAGAGACCGGTTTTCGGGAGCTTCCACCCTTATGGTGTGAATTCCGGAGGCCTCTGCATCCTCACGCATTCGGTCGAGCAAGACTGTCTTGCCCACCCCGCGCAGCCCAACCATGAGAATGCTCTTGGTAGGTCGGCCTGCGCGCACCCTTTCCAACGCAATCCGTATGGTCTCCCGCAGTTCATCACGTCCCGCCAATTCAGGCGGCGGAGTGCCCGCTCCTGGCGCATAGGGGTTTCCGACCGGGTCCATGACCGCTATTTATAGCGAGTTTATCCTATTTTACAAGATTCTTATAAACTCCATAAACTGGATAAACTCCGTCAAAATGCCCGCCCGCCATCCTACTTAGCATAGCCCAGCCATCTCCACCGCCGTGAGATGATCCGCCAGCACCTTCGGCAGTTCGGCGGCCGGCAGCCGTCCGAAGCCGCAATAGGCGCCGAGCCCGAACTCGGGCAGGTACTTGCGGGCGGTTGCGATCCGCTCCTTGAAGCTTGCCATGCTGTGGATCGCGCCGAGATAGACCCGCGCGCCCTGCGGCTTGAGCTCCTTGAGCGGCGCGAAGAAGGCGTCGTCGCTGCGGTCGAGCACCGGGATGTGCACCCAGTCCACCTGCCGTCCGGAGGCTTCGATGCACGCGTTGGCGAGCTTGACCGCCTGGCCGAGATCGTCGGGCCGGAACCGCGGCCAGCCGCCGAGCGTGCCGAAGCAGAAATGGTAGCCGAGCGCCACGTCGGCAGGGATGTGCGGCGAGAGATTGCGCACCTGCGTCAGGCTGCGCTCGATGGCGCCGTCGAGCGGAAAGCCCGGGATGGCGCCGTAGGAATCCTGGATCTCGGTGGAGCAGTCCCACTGGATTGCGAGCTCGCGCGCCGGGATCCGCTCGACAATCTTGGCGATCTCGGCACGCGTTGCCGCCTCATAGCCCGGCCTGATGCGATCGAGGTCGCGCACATCCGGGAAGATGCGCGGCGGCAGCACGCTGTTGACCATCGGGATCGAGACCTGGAAGCGCAGGTGCGGCGGCAGCACGCCGCGCTCTTTCATGACGCTGAACACGAAATAGGAGTTGATGGCGTCGCGCGCGAAGCCGAGCCGCCAGCCGGGGTCGCCGAAGCGCACGCGTTCCACGCCCTCCTTCACCTTGAACAGCCAGGAATCGGCGGCGTTGCGCGGAAATGGCCGCTCGACGCCATGCTCGTCGGGCGCCGGCCGCTGCACGATCTCGAGCTCCGGATGCGCCGCCAGCACCTGATAGTGCACGCGGCTGATCCAATGGCGCCGCGGCCCGACCTCGCCGTCGGGCATCGAGAACAGATATTTGCCGAGCGGAGCGCCGAAGGTCTTAAACACCTCCTGCGGCGTATCGAGCGGGATGCTGCCGACCAGATGCAATGCCGCGCTCATTTCGTTCTCTCCCAGCTATGCGACCTGCGCGCAGGATCATACACTGCATCGGAAAACGCCGGAGCCGCCCGTGCAGCCATTTCGTCGCGCACTTATCTGTCGCGCATTTGCCTATTGCGCACTCCTCTGCTGCGGCCTGCTTGGGCTCGCCGTGGAGACCCACGCGCAGAGCTGGCCGAGCCGGCCGATCAAGCTCCTGGTCCCGACCGGCCCGGGCGCCGCGACCGACGTGATGGCGCGCCTTCTCAGCGACGGCATCTCGCGCCATCTCGGCCAGGCCGTCGTGGTCGAGAACCAGGCCGGCGCATCCGGCATTCTGGCGCATCAGACGGTCGCGCGTGCGGCGCCGGACGGCTACACATTCCTGTTCACCAACACCTCGGGCATGATCTTCAATCCGATCTCGTTCAAGCAATTGCCCTACGATCCGCTGCGCGACTTCACCCCGGTCGCGTCCGTGTGCAGCCAGGGCCCGCAGATGGTGTCGGTGAACACGAGCGTGCCGGCGCATTCGGTCCCGGAGCTGATCGCCTATGCCAGGGCCAATCGCGGCAAGCTCTCGATCGCGTTCGATGTTACGGCGGGCGCCGCCGGCGTCGCCACCCGCCTGTTCAACAAGCGTGCCGACCTGGGCTTAACCGAGGTGCCTTATCGCTCGGCCGCCCAGATGGCGCAGGACGCCGCGAGCGGCGTCAACCCGGTGCTGATGAGCTCGATCGCGGCTGCCAACGCGGTGGTGCAGGCCGGCAAGGTGCGCCCGCTCGCGGTGACCTCGGCGGCGCGCTTTCCGGGCCTGCCCGATCTGCCGACGCTGAGCGAGACCTTGCCGGGTGTGGTGGTTGACGGCTGGTTCGGAGTGGTGGCGCCGGCCGGCACGCCGGGCGAGATCGTCGCGCGCATCAACCGGGAGATCGGCGAGTTTCTCAAGAGCCCCGAGATCCAGCAGCGGCTGATCTCGTTCGGGCTCGCCACCAGCGGCGCCGGCACGCCCGAGTCGACGGCGGAGCTGATCCGCGAGATGCAGGCGCATTGGCGCGCGCTCGCCCGCGAGCTCGATATCCAGCCGCAGTAGCGCGGTTTGCGAGGGTTCATTTGCTGGGCCTTCTCCTCCGTCATGACGCCTTTGCGGCCGATGCCGGACGCGCTTCACCACGTCTTCACTCAACAAAGCGCGGTGGCGCCCGCTTCTACAATCAGGGGTGTCACGGCGCTTCGAACGAACCAATTGTGATCGCCGGGTTACTCAGTCACACTTGCCGCGCCGGTCTCTGATTCCATGGCCGAAAAGGGGATTGCGATGCGAATGGAATGGGTCATCGTCGGTGCCGCGACCGCCATCGTCATCATCGCCATCCTGATCTTCAACAGCCTGGTCCGCATGCGCAACGTGGTGCGTGAGGGCTGGAGCGGCATCGACGTGCAGCTGCGGCGTCGGACCGATCTCGTGCCCAACCTGGTCGAGACCGTGAAGGGCTACGCGGCTCACGAGCGTGGCCTGTTCGAGGAGATCGCGCAAAAGCGCGCCCAGAGCATCGCGGCCGACAATGTCAGCGGGCAGGCCGCCGCCGAGAAAGCCCTGCAAAGCTCGCTCGGGCGTCTGATGGCGGTGGCGGAAGCCTATCCCGAGTTGAAGGCCAACAAGAACTATCTCGAGCTGCAACAGCAGCTCGCCGAGATCGAGGATCAGCTGCAGATGGCGCGGCGCTACTACAACGGCGCGGTGCGCAATCTCAACATCGGTATCCAGTCGTTTCCCGGCGTCATGTTGGCGCGGCCGTTCGGATTTCGGGAAGAGCCATTCTTCGAGCTCGACGACCGCTCGCAGGCCGCGGCTCCGCAAGTATCGCTGGGAGGCGAAGCATGATCGCGCGGATCGCGTGTGCGCTCGCCGTCGTTCTGGCGACGCTTGCGCCGGCAGGCGCGGTCGAACGAATTCTCGATTTCATCAGCGATGTGACGGTCGAGCGCAATGGCGACCTCACCGTCACCGAGACGATCGCCGTGCAGGCGGAAGGAAACGAGATCCGCCGCGGCATCTTCCGCGATTTTCCCACGACCTATCATCGCCGTCGCGACGGCAGCCAGGTCATCGTGGGCTTTAAGGTGCTCTCCGTCACCCGCAACGGCAACACCGAGGACTACGCGCTTGAAAACCTGGACAACGGCGTGCGCGTGCGCATCGGCAGCGCCAACCGGAGTCTCAACACCGGCCGGCACGACTATGTGATCCGCTACGTCACCACGCGGCAGATCGGCTTCTTCCAGGATTTCGACGAGCTCTACTGGAACGCCACCGGCAACGGCTGGGTATTCACCATCGATCGGGCCGAGGCGCGCATCACGTTGCCGCAGGCGGTGCCGTTTCGGCAGAGCGCGTTCTATACCGGCCCGCAAGGTGCAAGCGGCCGGGAGGCGAGCATCGTCGAAGAGCGGCCCGGCAAGATCGTGTTCCGCACCACGCGGGCGCTGCCGCCGCGCAACGGCCTGACCGTCGCGGCGGCCTGGGAGAAGGGCGTGGTCTCGCCGCCTGGCGCGTCGCAGCTGACGCGCTGGTGGCTGGCCGACAACCTGGCCGTGCCGGTCGCGATTTTGGGCCTCGCGCTGGTGCTGGGCTTCTACTATGTCGCGTGGCTTCGCGTCGGCCGCGATCCGCCGCGTGGCACCATCATCCCGCTATTCGGTCCGCCCGGCGGGATGTCCGCCGCCGCGACCCGCTATGTGCACAATCTCTGCTTCGACCAGCGCTGTTTCACGGCGGCCGTCGTCGATCTCGGCGTCAACGGGCATCTCAAGATCACGGGCGGCGGCAGCGACAAGCCCGTGCTGGCGCAGCGCAAGGGCGGCAAGCCGGTGCCTGCAGCCGAGACTGCGATGGTCGGCAAGCTGTTTGCGAAAAAGCCGTCGCTGGTGCTCGACCAGGTCAATCACGAGACGCTCAGCAGCGCGCGCGAGGCGCTGAGCAACGGTTTGAACAAGTCCTACCTGGGCAAGGACTTCTCCAACAATTTCGGCTGGTCCGGGCTTGGCCTGGTGGCGGTGACAGGCTTCATCGTGCTTGTGGTGCTGAGCCTGGTCTTTAGCCATGAGGGAGGCCAGAACGGTGGTCTCGTGGCGGGCGTCGCGCTGCCGCTCCTGTTCGTCATGGGCGGCGCCGGCCTGATCTATGGGGGATTGCATCGCAATCCGATGAGCCTGTGGCGTATCATCGTCGGCGCACTGCTCGCCGGCATCGCGGCGCTCGCGGGCCTCTATCTCGTCAAGCAGAACGGCTATGGCTGGATCGACTTCATTCCGGCCGTTGCGAGCTATGGTGCGGCCGCGGTCGCCGGCATCTCGTTTCCCTGGCTGCAGGCGCCCTCGGTCGAAGGCCGCAGGATCATGGATCAGATCGAGGGCTTCCGCGAATATCTCGGCGTTGCGGAGGAGGACCGGCTCAATGCGCTCAACCCGCCGGACAAGACGCCGGAGCTGTTCGAGCGCTTCCTGCCCTACGCGATCGCGCTCGACGTCGAGAATGCCTGGGCGCAGCGCTTTGCCGGCGTGTTGGCGGTGGCCGGCACGGCGGCGGTGGCCAGTGCGTGGTATTCGGGCAGCAATAGCTGGACCACCGACCCGGTCGGCTTCGCGAGCCATCTCGGCAGCGATCTCAACCAGACGATCTCCTCAGCCTCCACGGCGCCGGGCTCCAGCGATGGTGGGAGTGGCGGCAGCGGTGGCGGCGGCTCCTCGGGCGGCGGCGGCGGCGGGGGAGGCGGCGGCGGCTGGTAGCGCGCGCCGTCAGGCGGGCCGCGCCCGAAAGCTCATGCGCGCCGGATTGTGCTCCAGGTTGTGCGTCAATCGTTCGGCGGTGTAGCCGGCCGCGCGCAGCCGCTGCATGAAATCGGCCTCGGTGTATTGCGCGATGCCGAGCTGGCTGCGCAGCTTGCGATAGGGCGAGACCGCGGTGCGCGCGAGGCCTGCGAGCGCGGCGAGCAGAAACCCGTGCTGCATGGCGTAGCGCAGGAGCGCAACGACATCGCTGAGCGCGCCCACGTCGGGCGGGATGATGTCGGCGACGATCAGCGTGCCGCCTGGCGCGAGGAGGCGCCGCCACAGCGCCAGCAATCGCTCGAGCTCGGCCGCGGAAAGATACTGTACCACCGAATTCGCCACGATCAGGTCGAGGCTGCCGCTTGGGCGCGACTCCAGCTCCTCGGGCGCGCATATTTTAATGCGCGGATTGCCGGCAAAGCGCGCCGCCATGGTGGCGCGCACGCTCGCGGCCGCCTCGCACAGCAGCACTTCGCCCGCCGCCGCGGCCACCCGGTCGGCGTGCACCGCCTCGCCGCAGCCGAAGTCCAGCACGCGCGCCTGCGGGCTGGGGACGAAACCCACGATGCCGTCGGCGATGTCGCGATAGTGCACGTCCTTGTGGCGGGCGTTGACGTAGATCGAGTGCTCGCCGTCCCAGAAGGACCGCCAGTCCGAGAGTGCCGCCATCGCTTGTCACCTCCGTCAAAGGCGCGGACTATAATTCGTCGTCCGCGGCGAGCGAAGTGGGGAATGCTGGCGATGGGAAGATGCGTCAGGCGCGCCAGAGCTTGCGCAGCGGCCCCTGCACGCCGTAGATCGGGTCGGTCTTCGGCAGCGGGACCTGCGGTATGCTCAGCACCGCCTTGGCATGCTCGGCCTTGCTGCCGCGGCAGAGGTCGTAGCGGCCGGTCGGCGGATAGGCGCCGATCACCATGAGATCCGGCCCCTTCCGCACGCACTGATGGCCGGTGCCGGCCGGCAGCACCGCGACGTCGCCGGAAGAAAGCTCGATCTCGCGGCCTTGCGCGCCGCCGAAGCGCACCGTGGCGCGGCCGCGCGCGATCCCGAGCACCTCGTGAATGGCGGAATGGTAGTGGACGTACGGATGGATGCCGTTGCGCCACATCTCGCCCCAGCCGTTCTTGGCGAACACCGCCTCGATCACGTCCTCGCGGTTGGGCGTGCCCGCGACGTCGATCGCGTTGCGATAGATCAGGAGCGGCAGGCGCGGGTTGTTGGGGATCGACCCGTCGTCCTCGAACATCAGCGCCAGCGGTTCGGATAGCTCGGTCGCGGTGGCCATGGGTTTAGGATCCGGGTGCTGGTGACTTTATCTCACGCCGCTGTAAATGGCTTCTTACCGAGGCAACCGCCGGATGCACGGCAAGTTCCAGCCGCGCGGGGCGCGGCTGCGGGGAAACGAGCTCAAATGGTCCCAGATCGCGAGACCGGGGTCAGCCCCTGCCGCCGCTCCCGCATCAGCGCGACGAACCGCTCGAACAGGTAGCGGCTGTCGCGCGGGCCCGGCGAGGCCTCGGGATGGTACTGCACCGAGAACACCGGCTTGTCCTTGAGCGCGATGCCGCAATTCGAGCCGTCGAACAGCGACACATGGGTCTCGACCGCGTTCGCCGGCAGCGTATCGCGGTCGACCGCGAAGCCGTGGTTCATGGAGGTGATCTCGACCTTGCCGGTGGTGAGGTCCTTCACCGGATGGTTCGCGCCGTGGTGGCCCTGGTGCATCTTGCTGGTCTTGGCGCCGACCGCGATGCCGAGCATCTGGTGGCCGAGACAGATGCCGAACGTGGGAATGCCGCTGTCGATGATGCTCCGGATCACCGGCACCGCGTATTGGCCGGTCGCCGCCGGGTCGCCGGGGCCGTTGGAGAGGAACACGCCGTCGGGCTGGAGCGCCGCGATGTCGTCGGCGGAGGTCGTCGCCGGCACCACCGTCACCTTGCAGCCGTTCGCCGCGAGCAGCCGCAGGATGTTGCGCTTGACGCCGTAGTCGATAGCGACGACGTGGAACTCTTGCCGCGTCTGGCGGCCATAGCCCTTGCCCCATTCCCACGGCGTCTCGTCCCAGGTGAAGCGCTGGCCGCTCGTCACCATCGGCACCAGGTCCATGCCGACGAGGCCAGGCCATTCGCGCGCCTCGCGCTTGAGCGCGTCAAGATCGAAGCGACCGTCGGGCGCGTGCGCGATCACGGCGTTGGGCATGCCCTTCTCGCGGATGAGGCTTGTGAGCGCGCGGGTGTCGAGCCCGCAGAGCCCGATCACGCCGCGCGCCTTCAGCCACTGGTCGAGATGGCGCGAGGCGCGGTAATTCGACGGCTCGGTGATCGCGGTGTGCAGCACCAGCCCGCGCGCGCCCGGCGTCGCCGCCATGTTGACGGTCTCGATATCCTCGTCGTTGGTGCCGACGTTGCCGATATGCGGAAAGGTGAAGGTGATGATCTGGCCCGCATAGGACGGGTCGGTCAGGATCTCCTCATAGCCGGTCATGGCGGTGTTGAAGCAGACCTCGCCCACCGCATGCCCGGTGGCGCCCAGCCCCGTGCCTTCCAGCACGGTCCCGTCGGCCAGCACCAGGAGGGCGGTCGCCAGGGGCTCCGTCCAGCCGTTCAAGTCTTGTTTGGCGGTCATTAGCGGACTACATAGTCGCCCGTTGCGCCGCCGTCAAAGAGGCTCGCTGCAGGGCGCGTTGCCCTTCGGGGTGATCGAGCCGGCGTTGATCGCCGTCGCGCGGTGGCGGACGCGATCCGCCGGCAGCGGATGAGGGGGCGATGATCGTTCTTGAATCGACCGTGACCTGTCCGCACTGCGGGCACTGCGCGACCGAGCAGATGCCGGACGATGCGTGTCGGATCGGATATGACTGCCAGGGATGCGGCGAGCACCTGGTTCCGAAGGCGGGCGATTGCTGCGTGTTCTGCTCGTACGGCAGCGCGCCGTGTCCGCCCGTTCAGCGTGAATTGCTCCGGCAATCGTCTTAGACCACAGCGAGGCTCACGTGCTCCGTGACCAGATCAACGAATCGGTGAAAACCGCCATGAAGGCGCAGGACAAGCCGCGCCTGTCGGCGCTGCGGCTCATGAATGCCGCGATTCAAAACGCCACGATCGAAGCCGAGCGGGCCGGCAAGACGCTCGCCGAGGATGACCTCCTGGGGCTTCTGCAGAAGATGATCAAGCAGCGCCAGGAATCGGTCGAGATCTACGAGAAGGGCGGCCGCAAGGAGCTGGCCGACCAGGAGCGCGGCGAGATCGAGGTGATCAAGGGCTTCCTGCCGCAGCAGATGTCGGAGGCCGAGGCCAAGGCCGCGATCGCGGCCGTGATCAAGGACACCGGCGCAGCCGGCATGAAGGACATGGGCAAGGTCATGGCCGCGCTCAAGGAGCGCCACGCCGGCAAGATGGATTTCGGCAAGGCGAGCGGCCTGGTGAAGGGGCTGCTGGCCGGTGGTTAGCCGATCACCGCGCGCAGCGCCATGAACACCACGGCGCCGCCTCCGATCAGGATCATCGGGTGCAGCAGCGGCCGCCAGGTGAGCAGCGCGCAGGCCGCGAGCGCCATGGCCCAGGCGAGCGGGCCTGACTCCTCGACCCGCAGGATCATGACGCCGCCCGCGATCATCAGGCCCGCCCCGATCGGGCGCAGCCCGTTCTCGATCGCGGCATGCCAGCGCGAGCCGCGATAGCGGTTCCAGGTGCGCGCGATCACGAAGCAGAGCGCCGAGGAGGGAATATAGAGCGCTAGCGTTGCGACGAGCGCGCCCGGCAGTCCGGCCACCCGCCAGCCGAGGATCGTGGTCAGCATCGAGCCCGGTCCCGGCGTCACCCGCGCGATCGCGAACAGCTCGAGATATTCGCGGCCCGAGACCCACTGATAGACGTCGACGGCCTGATGCTGCAGCGGCGCGTAGATGGCGGACGCGCCGCCGAGCGCGACCAGCGAGAGCGGCGCGATCACGATGATCAGCGCGAGGAGCGGATGGTCACTCATGCTTGTCCTTTCGCACCGGCGGCGGACCGCGCAGCCAAGCCGCTGCGATGCTGAGCGGCGCGAGCACGAGCAGCACCGGCAGCAAGGGCCATTGCATGATGCCGATGGCGACGAAGGAGGCCGCGAGCACCAGGAGCGAGGGCAGGTGGCGCACGGAGTCTTTTGCCGACGCCATGCCAAGCCGGAAGATCATGCCGACCGCGACGGTCGCGATTCCGCTCATCGCGGCCGTGAAGCCAGGCAGCTCGACCAGCCGATTGTAGGCGATGGCGGCTGCGATCACGATGAAGAACGGCCCTGAGAGCAGCCCTGCGAGCGCCACCGCGGAGCCGGCGGCGCCGCGCACGTGCTGGCCGATATAGACCGCCATGTTGGTCGAGTTCACGCCCGGCAGCACCTGCGCCAGCGAGTAGCCGGAGAAGAACTCGTCGTCCGTCATCCAGCCGCGCACCAGCACCACCTCGCGGTGGAACCAGGCCGTGAGCCCGCCGCCGAAGCTGAACACTCCGACCCCGAAGAACAGCTTGTAGATGGCGAGGAGAGGAACGGTCGGGGCGGGCTTTTTCATCAGCGGGTTCTTGGAGAGAGCTTGAGTGGCCCTGTTAAAGCAAGAAATGCCAGCGGAGGAAACTCACGTCGCGCCACCTCGCCATGTTGTTTGCCGCTATGGTTCTGCATCGGCGGCGCAGATTGTGGTGATGAAACAGGCGAGGAACGAGCGCGCGGGCCGCGGGCTCGAACCCTCTCCCCTTGCGGGAGAGGGTGCCGAGTGAGCGCATAGCGCGAACGAGGCGGGTGAGGGGTAGGTTTGGCCTGCACGTCGTGTACCCCTCATCCGGCCCGCTTCGCTCGCCACCCTCTCCCGCAAGTGGAGAGGGTACCCGAGTTCGCGGCGCGCACTGCACGATACTGGAGCGCTCAAGTTCCCGGCACCACCGGCAGCATGATGCACGACGCGTGCGCGGCGTCGTGATGGATGGTGTCGGTGCCGATCAGCGTCGGATGATAGGGATGCGTGAACACCGCGTCGGTGAGCGCGGAATCGCCGTTGGCGATCTCCAGCCGAATGCGGTGGCCTTGTTTGAACACATAGGCGCAGGGCAGCACCTCGATGTCGAACTGATAGATCTCGCCTGGCGTCAGCGGCTGCGGATTGGTGTGGGTGTAGAACGGCCGCAGCGGCGTCGAGCGGGTCATGTCCTGCTCGCGATGCGAGGCCTTGAGCCAGCCCTTCGACACGTTGGTGGATAGAGGCTGGCCGCGCGCGCCCTGTTCCTGCGGATGCTGGTCGGCGAGCTTGACGATGAAGCGGGTATCGATCTGGTCGGACGACGCGAAAAGTTTCAGCACGATCGGACCGGTCACTTCGAGATCGTCGGCGAGCGGCGCCGACGTGAAGGTGAGCACGCGGCGCACCGGGTCGGGCCGCCCGTCCGGGCCCATCGCGACCACGCCGTTGGTCCACTGCCAGTCCGGATAGGTGTAGCTCGTCGCGCCGTCGTCGGCGCCGGGCGCTTCAATGGCGAGCCCGCCGTCGTTGAGCGAGGTGACGCTGCCCGACGGCCCCTTGCGCAGATAATAAGGAACGTAGCGCGCCCGCGGCAGCGGCCATTCTGTCTCCTCGCGCCAGACGTTGGCGCCGCGCACATAGAGCCTGGTCGCCGCGCCATCCATGAAGCCGTTGTTCCTGCCCTTGAGGTGCAGGTCATAGAACGGCAGCAGCTCCTTCTCGTGGAACTCGACCTGGTCGTATTGATGATGTGCCTCGTGCACGCTCTTGGCGCCGGTGACGACGAGCTTCCTCGGCGTCGTCACCTGCTCATAGCCCAGGATGTTGCCGCGCAGATGCAGCCCCATCTTGCCCCAGTGCCCGATCGAGAGCACCGGCACCTTGATGTCGCCGAGCCGCCAGAACGGCGAGCGCTCGCGCCAGAAGTCATCATCGAGCGTGTGCTCGGTGATGGCGCCGACGAGATCGAAGCGCATCGGCGCGCGGCCGGAGCGTCCCGCCGGGCGGTGCTGGTTGTCGGCGCGCAGGCTCGTGTACCAGTGCGAGCGATAGTTGCAGAAGATGCCGCCGTGATAGTTCGAGCAGCGGTACTGGTCGACGAGCCCGTCATAGGGCGCGATGCAGGCAAGCCCGGGTGGGTTCAAGGTCGCCATCAGCCACTGCGCCATCGCGTAGTACGACTGCCCGATGCCGCCGACGCGGCCGTTGCACCAGGGCTGCCGGACGATCCAGGCGATCAGCTCGACATAGTCCTGCTGCTCGGTGCGGTCCATGAAGCCAAACTCGCCCTCCGAGCGGCCGGAGCCGCGCACGTCGGCATGCACATAGGCGTAGCCCTGGTTGACATACCACTCTACGGGTCCGGTCTCGCGCCAGAGAAACAGCGGAAACGCCGGCACGGTGTCGAACTCGTGCTGATAGGGCGATGCCGCAAACAAAGCCGGCACCGGGTCGTTGCCCGCGGGCCGGTAGACGCAGAGCGAGATCCGCACCCCGTCGCGCATCGTGACTTTGACGTCGCTCTCGATCGTCATGCTGGCAGAGGGTGCGCCGGTTTGCGCCTTGCCGCCGGTTTGGTGCTGCTGCATTGTTCGACCTGCCTGGAATTAAGAACCCGAGGGCCTGCCATGATCCGCCGCTCGTGCGCTGCTTCGCTTGCCGCGCTCGCCCTGTGTATCGCAACGCCTGCGCTCGCGCAGGACTATCCGAGCCGGCCGATCCGGGTGATCGTGACGACCAGCCCCGGCGGCATCAGCGACGTCTTTCTGCGCGCGCTCAGCGAGGCGCTGCATGCGCGGCTCGGCCAGCCGCTCGTGGTCGAGAACCGCGCCGGCGGCAGCATGATCATCGGGGCGCGCGCCTGCGCGGAGGCGGCGCCCGACGGCTATACGCTCTGCGTCATGCCGGGCGAGCCGCTCACCTACAACCAGTTCCAGTTCAAGAGCCTGCCTTACGACCCAGACAAGAGCTTCCAGCCGATCACCAACTTCTTCTTCCTCACCCAGACGCTCGGCGTGAGCGCCAAGCTCAACGTCAAGAGCCTCGCCGAGCTTGCCGCCTATTCCAAGGAGAAGGCCGGCACGCTGTCCTACTCGGCGCCGTCCTCATCGCTGGTTGTGTTCATGGAGAAGTGGAAGCAGGAGACCGGCGCCGATCTGGTGCGGGTCCCGTTCAAGGGCGGCGGCGACACCATCAACGGCATTCTCTCCGGCGTTACGCCGGTCGGCTTCCTGGGTCTGGGCAATTTCCTGTCGCATGTCCGCGCCGGCACCATCACCGCCATCCTGTCCGACAGCACGGAGCGTTCGCCGCTCATTCCGGACGTGACCACGCTCGGCGAGATCGGCTTTGCGCGCGAGCATACCCGCGCGTTCTTCGGGCTGCTGGCGCCCGCCGGCACACCGCGCCCGCTCGTCGACAAGCTGCGCGGCGAGATCGTGCGGGTTGCGAGCGAGCCTGCGTTCCGCAGCCGGCATATGCTCGAGCGCGCGCTCGAGCCGGTGATGAACACGCCGGAGGAGTTCCGCCAGTTCCTGATCGACGACCGCGTGCGCGCCGAGAAGATCGTCAAGGCGGCGGGATTGGAGGCGAAGTA
>Ga0209798_10000838_pt1 | contig 18905 bp, 20 predicted proteins | sample DOMMetBare3Fresh_FD_187475 | JGI IMG/M metagenome (GOLD analysis project Ga0209798, IMG submission 187475) | Wetland sediment microbial communities from St. Louis River estuary, USA, under dissolved organic matter induced mercury methylation -... | ecosystem: Environmental > Aquatic >...
TCGGGCCGTGTGCGGGGCCGCGGCGCGCCTCCCAGGGAAAGGGGCCGCAGGGGCCCCCACAGGAGTCGTCCAGCCCACCACAGACGTGAATCGACTACCACCATTCCGGTCCGATCACGCCGCAGCCCCGTGCACGCAGAGCAACCTAGGGACCACTGCTTGTGGACCGCTAGAGGAACATCCTGTGAATTGGAGGTGGATTACCCCCCTCCCGATCCACAGGATGTCCCCCAGCCTGGGGACTACTGCTGCACGGCCTCGGCCTCGATCTCGATCGTGACCTGCTTGCCCACGAGCACGCCGCCGGTCTCGAGGGCCTGGTTCCAGGTGAGCCCGAAGTCCTCGCGGTCGAGCTGCGCCTGGGCGGTGAAGCCGACGCGGGAGCCGCCCCACGGGTCCTTGGCCGCACCCTCGAAGGTCACGACCAGGGGAACCGACCGAGTGACGCCCCGCACGGTGAGCTCGCCCTCGACGGCCCAGGTGCCCTTGCCGGCCGCGGCCACGCTGGTGGAGCGGTAGGTCATCGTCGGGAAGGCCTCGACGTCGAGGAAGTCCGGCGAGCGGAGATGGCCGTCGCGCGTCTCGTCTCGGGTATCGACGGAGGCGACCTGGATCTCGACCTCGACCGACGAGGCCGAGGGGTCCTCGCCGATGGTGACAGTGCCGGTGAGGTCGCTGAAGCGGCCCTTGGTCTTCGACACCATCAGGTGGCGCACGCTGAAGCCGACCTCACAGTGGGACGCATCCAGTGCGTAGGTGCCCGCGACGGGGATCTCGACGCCGTCGACGGTGCGGGTGAGGGGGGTGGTCTCGATCGTGCTCATCGCTGCTTGGTCTCCTTGGTTGCTGAGGCAATGATTGCTTACGCAAACACTGTACCCGAAGATCCTTGCTGACGCAACCTTCTCCCCGGTACGCTCATGCCATGGCCACGAGCTCGGTGTCGACAACGGAGCTCGTGCAGCATCCCCTGCTCACGACGGTGGGCCTGTTTGTCGAAGCCCACGCCGGCCTGGCCCACGCCGTGGAGCAGCGCCTGGAGGCGCAGTGCGGGCTCTCAACGCAGTGGTTCGAGGTGCTGATCCGCCTGGTCCGCACACCGGGCCACCGTCTGCGGATGAGCGACCTCGCCGCCCAGACCACGCTGTCGGCGAGCGGCCTCACCCGCGCCGTCGACCGCCTGGCGGCCGCCGGGCTGGTCGAACGCCAGGCCTGCCCCACAGACCGGCGGAGCACCTACGCTGCCCTCACCGACGAGGGCGAGGCTCGGATCTTGGCCGCCCTGCCGGTCCACATCGATCAGATCGTGGCGGTGTTCGACTCGGTGTTCACGCCCGACGAGCTCGAGACCTTCGCGGCCCTGGCCCGCCGCCTGCGCGATGCCACCAACCCCTGTGCCGCGCAAGCGAGCGCTCCGGGCGGCATCGGCGACTAGCCCGCCGAAGCGGCCAGCACCTCCACGGGGATGCCGTTGAGGACGGCATTGCCCGAGATCGGGTCGAAGAGGGTCTCGTCGGCCAGCAGGTTGCTGTTCACGCCGGCGTGCCGACGGGCCACCGACAGCCGCACGCCGTCGAGGTCGTGACCCCACCCGTGGGGGATGCTCACCACGCCGGGCCGGATGGCGTCCGTGACCTCCACAGGCACCCGCACCTCGCCCACCCGTGACCGCACGATGGCATCATCGCCATCCGCCAGTCCGAGGGAGGCGGCATCGTCCGGGTGGAGCTGCAGCGTGCACCGCGACTTGCCCTTCACGAGCACCTCCACGTTGTGCATCCACGAGTTGTTGGATCGCAGGTCACGACGGCCGACCAGCACGAAGGGGTGATCGCGCCGACCGTCGAGGGCATCGCGGAGGCGAGCGACGTCCGCCACCAGGAGGTCGGGCGCGAGGGCGATCATGCCGTCAGGGGTGCGTAGCACATCGGGCAGGCGCGGCTTGAGAGCCCCGAGGTCGACGCCGTGCGGGCTGGCGAGGAGCACATCGAGGGTCAGCCCGTCGGGGTCGGCGCCGAAGCCCTCGCCGTAAGGACCGGTGCGCAGCAGGAAGTCGACGATCCGCTCAGGACCCCGGCGCGGGTCCAGCGCCTCGACGATCTCGTCGACATCACGACCATGGATGGGGCTGGTGTCGTCGGCCACGCTCCCCTGCACCATCGAGGTGATCATGAGGTCGTCGACGATGGCGGGGTCCGCCGTGACCCCCGCCCCCTGCAGCACGAGAGCCAGCCGCGCCAGCACCTCCCACTCGGTGGGCTGATCCGGGTCGAGTGGGAGCACCGGCTCGCTGTAGTTGGCAGCATCGTGCAGGGCGAGCTGCATGAAGACGATGTCGTAGTGGCTCTTCTGCAGAGCCGACGGGGGCGGCAGGATCACGTCGGCGTGGCGGGTCGTCTCGTTGACGTAGATGTCGAGGGCCACGACGAATTCGAGGCCAGCGATGGCGGCGTCGAGCCGGGCCGAGTTCGGGGTCGACAGCACCGGGTTGCCGGCCACCGTGATGAGAGCCCGGATCTGCCCCTCCCCGGGCGTGTCCATCTCCTCGGCCATGGCGACGGCGGGCAGCTCCCCGAAGGTCTCCGGGAGCTGGCTCACGCGACTCGAGCGGCGGTGCAGCTTCACCGGGCGACCGACCCTTGGTGTGCCCCTGGTGTTGCTGGCCCCGGCAGCTGCGGTGGTGAACATGGCCCCACCCGGACGGTCGAGGTTCCCAGTGATCACGTTCAGCACGTCCACGAGCCAGGAGGCCAGGGTGCCGAACTCCGTCGTCGTGGTGCCGATGCGCCCGTAGACGCAGGCCGTGGGGGCGGCGGCGAGCTCCCGGGCCAGCCGGCGGATCTCGGCCGCGTCGAGGCCCGTCACCTCGGCCACCGCCTCGGGTGTGAACGGCGCGGCGAGCGCCACCACCTCGTCGACGCCGGTGACGAGCTCGGCGCACGCACCGAGGTCGGCCAAGCTCTCACTGGTGATCACCTGCACCATGGCCATCAGGAGGTGGGCGTCGGCGCCGGGCCGGATGGGCACCCACTCGGTGGCCGCCTCGGCCGTGCGCAATCGGCGCGGGTCGACCACCACGAGGCTCCCGCCTCGCTCCACCAGCCGCTCGAGGCGACCAGGCCAGTCAGCGGCGGTGGCCAGGGAGCCGTTGGAGGCGAAGGGGTTCGCTCCCAGCATGAGCAGGTGATCGGTGCGGTCGACATCGGGCAGCGGCACGTTGAGGCCGCCACCGAACATCAGGGCGGAGGAGATCTCCTTGGGTCGCTGGTCGACCGTGGAGGCGGAGAAGACGTTGGTGGAGCCCAGCCCCCGCAGCAGGGCCCGGTTGTAGAGCAGGCTGGCCAGGTTGTGGGCGTTGGGGTTACCGAGGTAGACGGCGCAGGCGTTGCGCCCGTCACGCTCGAGGATCGGCAGCAGCCGCCGTTCGATCTCGGCGAAGGCCTCGTCCCAGCTCACCTCGACGAAGGCACCGTCGCGCTTCACGAGCGGACGCCGCAGGCGATCAGGGTCCTCGTGGAGCTGCTTGAGGGTGGAGCCCTTCGGGCAGATGTAGCCGTGGCTGAAGACGTCGTCGCGATCGCCCCGGATCCGCGCGACCTGCTCCCCGTCGGGGGTGGGGCGCAGCGTGATCTCCAAGCCGCAGCTCGCCTCGCACAGGGGGCACGTGCGATAGGCGAGACGGGTGTCCAGCTCGGTGGAGGCCGCCTCGATGGGTGCCTGCTCGGCGATCGTCATGGTGGGTCCCCCTGCTGGCAGCGACGACGAGGCGCCCATCCTGCCAGGGTCAGCCGAGCGCGGCACCCGTGAGGTTGCCGATGAGCATGGTGACGCCCATGGCGGCTGCGCCGCCGACCGCCACCCGTACCGTGGCTCGAAGGCGGTGGGCACCACCGAGTGCGGCGCCGACCGCACCGAGCACGGCGAGCGTGATCAGGGCGACCGCGATCACGACCGCTGTTCGAGCCGACGGCGCGAGCAGGTAGGCCAGCAGCGGGAGGCCGGCGCCGAGCGAGAACGCCCCCGCCGAGGTGCCGGCCGCCTGGATCGGTCGGGCCGTCGAGATCTCGGTGAGCCCGAGCTCGTCGCGAGCGTGGGCGCCGAGGGCGTCGGCCTCGGTGAGCTGCTGGGCCACCTGCTGGGCGAGCGCCGGCTCGAGCCCACGCCCTCGCCAGATCTCGGCCAGCTCCGCCAGCTCGGCGCGCGGGTGCTCGCGCAGTGCCTGCGCCTCCATGCGGAGGTCAGCCTCCTCGGTGTCGCGCTGCGATGCCACGGACACGTACTCCCCCGCCGCCATCGACATGGCCCCCGCGACCAGGCCGGCGATCCCGGCCGTTCGCACCGCCACGAGGGAGGCACCACTGCTGGCCACGCCGACGATGAGCGAGGCGGTGGACACCACGCCGTCGTTGGCGCCGAGCACCGCGGCCCGCAGCCAACCGGAGCGGTGGGAGCGATGGGACTCGACGTGGTGGTGATGGTCGGCCGGGAGGTTCGAACCGGGAGCAACAGATGCCTTGGCCATGGCCCACCAGCCTGCCACCGGTAGCGTCGCCCGCGTGCAACGGCTGTGGCCTGATCCGGGGGAGGTCGAGGATCTCGACGCTCTCGTGGCCAGCGAGGCCCGCCCCGCGCCTCCGGCTCGACCCTGGGTCCTCGTCAACATGGTCGCCTCGTTGGATGGCGCCATCGCGGTTGGGGGCCGCTCCGGTGGGCTGGGCGGGCCGGCGGACAAGGCCATGTTCGCGGCGCTTCGCGGGGTGGCCGACGTGGTGATGGCCGGCGCCGGCACCGTGCGGGCCGAGGTCTACGGGCCGGCGCGACCCTCCGAGGACGCCCGCGCCGCCCGGGTTGCCCGCGGGCAGACGGAGGCCCCCCGTGTCGCCATCGTCACCCGGTCGCTCGAGCTCGACCTCACCGCGCCGCTCTTCGCAGACGTCACCTCGCCGCCGCTCGTGATCACCTGCGCGTCTGCCGACGGCGAGCGGCAGCGGAGCGTGGCTGCCCGGGCCGAGCTGATCGTGGCGGGCGATGACACCGTCGACCTGCTCGACGCCGTCGCGCAGCTGAGCCACCGGGGGGCGGCCATCGTGACCTGTGAGGGAGGGCCCCGCCTCAACGGCGACCTCATTGCGGCCGGACTCGTCGACGAGTGGGACCTCACGGTGTCGCCGCTGTTGGCGGGCGGAGATGCCGGACGGGCCAGCCACGGTGGCGGCACCCTCACCCCGACGACGATGCAGCTCGATCGGGTGCTGGAGGACGAGGGCTTTCTGCTGACCCGGTGGGTGCGCGACCCCTGACCGCCGCTAGCGACGCTTGGGCTCCGTCCGCTTGGCCAGCAGCGTGATCTCACGTTCGAAGTCGCTGAGGTCGTCGAAGCCGAGGTAGACGCTCGCGAAGCGCACCGCCGCCACGGCATCCACCTCCCGTAGCCGCTCGAGCACCGCCCGTCCGACGGCCTCCGTGGGCACCTCGGCGCCGCCTTCCAGCCGCAGCGCGTCCTCGACGGTGGTGACGAGCTCGTCGAGAGCGGTGCCACCGTCGTCCTCGATGGGCCGACCCTTGGCGGCCAGACGGATGCCGATGGCGACCTTCTCCCGGTCGAAGGGCTCGCGATGCCCCGACCGCTTCACGACGACCAGCGGCATCTCCTCGACCCGCTCGAAGGTGGTGAACCGCCGGCCGCACTCGATGCATGCCCGGCGCCGACGGATCGCGGAGCCATCGTCGGCCTGGCGCGAGTCGATCACCTTGTCCTCGAACGAGCCGCACCCGGGACACCGCACCGCGGGCACGCTACCGGCCCCCAGCCGGTGGGGCTCGTCGTCAGCCAGCGGGCAGCTCGAGCTGCTGGCCCACCACGATGGGCGAGCGGCCGTTCAGCGCCACGAGACGGTCGACGGTGACGCGGACGTCCACCTCGGGCGCGATCGCGGCGGCGATGGACCAGAGCGTGTCGCCCGGTTGCACCACCACCGTGAGCGGTGCAGCCACCCCGGCCGCGCTGACCGCGGCAGCCGAGGTGGGCGAGGGGTCGCCGGCGGAGATCCGAGCCTCGGCGGCGCTGGCGAGCACGAAGGCCCCCGCGAGCGCGACCGTGAGGACGACGGCGGCCACCAGTCGCCGGCGGCGGTAGACCGCCCGCTGAGCCAGGCGGGCAGGCGCCCGGCCGCCCTCGAGCACGTGCAGCTCGGGGCGGCTCGGGCGCCGGGGGCCAGGCGGCACGGTGGTGGGCTGGAGGCGGAGGGGGCCGATCTGGAGGGCGGTGGAGGACATGTCGACGATTCTCCTCAGGCGGTGTGACAGTCGATCTGGTGAACGGGTGTTCCGGGAACGCCTGTTCGCTATGCCTCAGGATAGCCACGAACGCCCGTTCGTCGTCAAGCCCCAATTCGAACGCACGTCCGGGGAACGGGTGTTCTTGCCTCACGGCCCGGGCGAGGGTACGATGACGAACATCTGTACGGCTCCGGAGGTCTCCCATGCCTGACGTCATCCTCACCCCCCGCCAGCGGGAGGTCCTCGAGGTCATCGAGCAGTTCCAGCGCGAGCGCGGCTTCCCGCCGTCCGTGCGCGAGATCGGCCAGGCCGTCGGGCTCACCTCGCCGTCCACCGTGCACGCGCACCTCGCCACGCTGCAGAAGCTCGGCTTCCTGCTTCGCGATCCCACCAAGCCGCGGGCCATCGAGGTGCGCTTCGACGCCACCTCGGGAGCGCCGGTGGAGCGCCGCCCCGTGCGTCACGTGCCCCTGGTGGGCGACGTCGCGGCCGGCACCGACGTTCTGGCCCAGGAGAACATCGAGGAGACGCTGCCGCTTCCGGCTGACTTCACCGGCGAGGGCGACCTCTTCATGCTCCGGGTGCGGGGAGACTCGATGGTGGAGGCCGCCATCGTCGATGGCGACTACGTCGTGTGCCGGGCTCAGGGCACCGCGAACAACGGCGACATCGTGGTGGCCGGCATCCCGGGCGACGAGGCCACCGTGAAGACCTATCGGCGCAAGGGCGGCACGATCACCCTGCTGCCGTCCAACGCCCGCCTCGCGCCCATGGAGTTCGACGCCAGCGAGGTCACGATCTACGGCAAGGTCGTCACCGTCCTGCGGCGGCTCTGACCGCGCCGGTCAGGCGCCCAGCTTGGCCAGCGCCTCGGTGTAGCGGCCCGCCTCCCGGGGCGTGCCGAGGCTGTCGGTGGCGAAGGCGTCCACAACCGTGCCGTCGGCACCGACGAGGAACGTGGCCCGGTTGGCACAGCCTCGGTCCTCGTTGAACACCCCGTAGGCCCTCGCGACCGCTCCGTGGGGCCAGAAGTCGGACAGGACGGGGAAGGACCACCCTTGCTCCTCGGCCCACTTCGCCTGCGCGGGGGCAGCGTCGCACGAGAGGGCGAACACCTGCACGCCGGCGTCGGTGAACTGCGCGTGGTCGTCGCGCAGACGGCACAGCTCGTCCTCGCAGATCCCGGTGAAGCTGAACGGGTGGAAGACGAGCAGCACCGGGGTGCCTCGCAGCTCGCTGAGGGTGTGGGGCGCCTTGTCGGTGCCGGTGAGGGTGAAGTCAGGAGCGGGTTGGCCGATCTCGAGCATCCGGGGACCCTATCGGGGCGGCGGCGTGGTGAGGACGGCACGGAGGACGTCGTAGGCGCGACGTAGCGACGCCCTGTCGACTCGTTCCTCGGCGGTGTGCGCTAGGAGCGGGTCGCCGGGACCGAGGTTGCAGGCCGGGATGCCGATGGCGGCGAAGCGAGCCACGTCCGTCCACCCGAGCTTGGCCGTGACGACGAGGTGGTGGTCGTCGACGAGGGCCCGGAGGATCGGGCTCTCGAGCCCCGGCGCGGCCGCCGGGGCGCTGTCGAGCACCCGGACCTCGTCGCCGTCCTCCAGCACCCCTGCCAGGAGCGCTCGCACCTCGGCGATGGCGTCGGCCTCCGTGCGGTCGGGCGCGAAGCGGCGGTTGAGGGTGACGGTGGCCTCGTCAGGCACGACGTTGCCAGCCAGCCCGCCGTCGACCTGCACGGCCTGGAGCGCTTCCCGGTAGCGGCACCCCTCGATCACCGGTTCCCGCTCCTCGAAGGCCTCCACCGCTAGCAGCAGCGCTCCCAGGCGGTGGATCGCGTTGCGGCCCATCCAAGGCCGAGCCGTGTGGGCCCGCCGCCCCCGAAGGGTGACCTCCATCCGCAGGGTGCCCTGGCAGCCGGCCTCGAGCTCACCCCCGGTGGGCTCGACGAGGATGGCGACGTCGCCCACCAGCAGATCGGGACGGTCCCGCAACAGATGTCCGAGACCGTTGTGCGCGGCCGCCACCTCCTCCCCTGCGTAGAACACGAAGGTCACGTCCACGGCTGGCGCCGGCACCGCCTGCGCCAGCGCCAGCATCACGGCCAGACCGCCCTTCATGTCTGCCGCTCCCAGGCCCCAGAGCACCTCACCATCGATCCGGGAGCTCGCGTTGCCGTTGGCGGGCACAGTATCGGTGTGTCCGGCCAGCAGCACCCGGGTTGCACGGCCGAGGTCCGTGCGGGCGACGAGGTTCGCCCCCACCCGCTCCACCACGAGGTGTGGCAAGGCCCGTAGCTCGTGCTCGAGGTGGTCGGTGAGCGGCCCCTCCTCGTGGCTCACGGATGGGATGTCCACCAGCGACGCAGTGAGGGCGAGCAGGTCGACGTCGGCCACCAGGTCAGGTTACGGGGTGGCCGACGGAGGCCGGTACGGTGGGCCACCGTGACCGAAACCACGTCCACGACCGGCGGCGCGAGCGGCACCGGCCTGGCCACCCGTTCGCTCGACGGACGCACCCTCGACGTCTGGTTCCTGCGCCCGCGGCTCAATCCGAAGCCCGCATCGGCGGGAACCGAGGACCTCGACGCAAGCAGCGCGACCGCCGAGCTCGGTTCCGACCTCCGAGGCGCCCTCGGACCCGACGTCCTCCGCGCCGTCGAGGTCGTCCCCGTGCGGACCACGATCGCCGACCTCCAAGCGCCCCCGCAGGACGGCCACGATGCGTACCTTCGACTCCACCTGCTGTCCCATCGCCTGGTGCAACCGAACACGATCAACCTGGAGGGGATCTTCGGCGTCCTCCAGACCGTCGCCTGGACCCAGCTGGGGCCGGTGGCTGTCGACGACCTCGACGATGCCCGCCTCCGGGCCCGGGCGGCAGGAACCCCGCTGCTGGTGCACTCCCTCGACAAGTTCCCCCCGATGACCGACTACGTGGTGCCGTCGGGGGTCCGCATCGCCGACGCCGGCCGGGTGCGCCTCGGCGCCCACCTGGCCGAAGGGACGACCGTGATGCACGAGGGGTTCGTGAACTTCAACGCCGGCACCACGGGAGCCTGCATGGTCGAGGGTCGTCTGAGCCAGGGCGTGGTCATGGGCGCTGGATCAGACCTCGGTGGCGGCGCGTCGGTGCAGGGCACCCTCTCGGGCGGTGGCACCGAGGTCATCCGGATCGGCTGCGGCTGCCTGGTGGGTGCCAACGCGGGGATCGGCATCTCTCTCGGGGACGACTGCGTGGTCGAGGCGGGCCTCTATGTCACCGCCGGCACCCGCGTGACGGTCCCCGATGGCACCATCGTCAAGGCCAAGGAGCTGAGCGGCCACAGCAAGCTCCTGTTCCTCCGCAACAGCACCACCGGGGTCGTGGAGGTCCGGGCCCGCACCGCCGGCACGGTGCAGCTCAACGCCGACCTCCACGGCTCGAACTGACCAGAGCGCTACGCTCGAGGACCCTGAGGCGCGGGAGCCCGGAATGACCGACGACCAGCGACCAGCAGACGAAGGCCTCGCCGGCGCCTTGGGCGCTCTGCGCGAGCGACTCGACACCGTGGCCGGCGCGATCGCCTCCCTCGTCGCCTCCCATCGAGCCCTCGGAACCCAGCTGCAAGAGGCAGAGACGCGCCGGACCCAGGACGCCAAGGACACCGCTCGACGCCTCGACGGGCTCGAGCAGGCACTCCTGGCCGTGCCGGTGGCGGCGATGCCGGCGCGCGGAGCCACCTACGACGCGGCGCCGCCGGCGCCCGAGGTCGCCGACCTGTTGGACGCCGTGGCCCTCAGCCTCGAGGTGCAGATGAGGTTGGCCGAGATCGTCGAACGGCTCGACCACCGCATCGAGGGCCCGCCGACGGATGCGCCGGCCCCCGTGGCCCCGATCGACGTGACCGGCGCGCTGAGCGCGGTCACCGACGAGCTGGGTGCGCGCCTGACGCTCCACACCGATGCCGCGGTGGCCGGAGCCGTGCGGTTGATCGACGGCCGGCTCGCGACCCTGCGGGAGGAGCTCCAGAAGGTCGAGCGTGACCTGCCCGGCGGTCCACCCGCCGCGAACTTCGAAGCCGGCGCGGTGATGGGCGCCGCCCAGGCGGCCTGGAACCGACTCGAGCAACGGCTCGACGCCGAGTTCGACGAGCTCAGCCGCCAGCTCGCGGCCATGGCCGGCCTCCTGGAGACCGCCGCGGCCAGCGCGGAAGCGGCCGCCAGTCGTCCGGTCGTCACCGGCGACCAGCTACGCAAGGCAGCCGCCTCAGTGCGGAACTCCGTGATCGTCGCCGGCCGCTCGCGCTGGGAGCGACGGGGCGGCCAGCGCGGCATCGGTCCGGGCTCGTGAGCGGTCAAGCCACGGCGGCCAGGCGCTCAGCGACGAGTGCGATGCGGTCGTCGGGCTGCACCACGGCCACCCGCACGTGGCCGGCGCCGGCCGGCCCGTAGAACTCGCCCGGCGACACGAGCGCACCGCCGCTGGCGGCCAGCCGCCGGGCCAGTGCCCAAGCGTCACCGTCGGGTGCCGGCACCCACAGGTAGAACGCGCCGGCCGGAAGGGCCGCCTCGACGCCGACCGAGGTCAGGGCGGCCGCCATGGCCCGGAGTCGGCCGAGATACCGGGCGCGCTGCTCGTCGACGTGGACGTCGTCCCCCCAGGCCGCCACCGCCGCCGCCTGCACCGGACCCGGCACCATGAACCCGGCATGCTTGCGCACCTCGGCCAGGTACCCCACGAGGTTCGGATCGCCGACGTAGAAGCCAGCTCGGGCCCCCGCCAGGTTGGAGCGCTTCGACAGCGAGTGCACCGCGATCACGCCCTCGGTCCCGTGCTCGAGGATCGTCCGTGGCGGTCCGTCCCAGGTGAACTCGACGTAGCACTCGTCGGAGAGCACCGGCACACCGCGGGCCCGGCCCCACGCCGCCGCTGCGCCGAGGTCGGCCAGCGCGCCGGTGGGGTTGCCCGGTACGTTGACCCAGAGGCAGAGCGCCCGGGCCGCGTCGGCGGGATCGATGCCCTCGATGTCACTGAACGGCACCGCCCGGCAACCGGCCAAGGTGGCCCCCATGGCGTAGGTCGGGTAGCTGACGGCCGGGTAGAGCACCGTGTCGAGGTCGGGTCGTCGCAACCGCAACCAATGCGGCAGGCCGGCCACCAGCTCCTTGGTGCCCACACAGGCCGCGAGGTGCGCCGGGTCGACGGTGACACCGAGGCGACGCTCCATCCAACGCGCTGCAGCCTCCCGGTAGGCCCCCGTGCCGATCGACGGCGGGTAGCCGCGCTCGGCTCCCGAGTGGGCCAGTGCCTCGAGCACCCGGGACGGCGGCGGGTCGCACGGGGTGCCGATGGACAGATCGACTAACCCCCCCGGCCGCTCGCTGGCCTCCGCCTTGAGGTCGTCGAGGCGGTCGTAGGGGTACGGCGGAGGAACGAACGGTTCGGGCACGTCAGGCCACCACGTACGAGACGAACTGGCCCAGTGACGCGGCGTCGAGCCGGACCCGCAGTCGCATCCCGTCGTCGGCGGCCTGTTCGCTGAGGACCTCCCCCTCGCGGTGGACGGCGGCCAGTACGTCGCCACGGTCGTACGGGATGGCCAGCTCCACCACGTTGGTGAGCGCCCGCAGCCGTGCGGCCACGGTGAGGAGCAGCTCCTCCACGCCCTCGCCGGTGGTGGCGCTGAAGGCCACCGAGCCCTCGTGAACCTTGGCCAAACGACTGGCGTCGCTCGGGGCGAGATCGGCCTTGTTGAAGGCGTAGAGCACGGGCACCTCATCGGCGTCGATCTCGCGCAGCACGGTGCGCACCGCGTCGATGTTGCCCTCCGGGTCAACGGCGGAGGCATCGACCACGTGCAGGAGCAGGTCTGCATCGGCCGCGACCGACAGCGTGGACTTGAAGGCCTCGACGAGCTGGTGGGGCAGCTTGCGGATGAACCCGACGGTGTCGGTGAGCAGCACCTTCTCCCCGCCAGGCAGGTCGAGGCGACGGGTGGTGGCGTCGAGGGTGGCGAAGAGCCGATCCTCCACGAGCACCCCGGCGTCGGTGAGCCGGTTGAGCAACGTGGACTTGCCGGCGTTGGTGTAGCCGACGATGGCGACCCGCTGCGTTCGGGAGCGGTGCTGCGCCTTGCGCTGGGTGGCCCGATGCTGATCGAGCTCCCGGAGATCGGCCTCGAGCTTGTGGATGCGTCGCTGGATGCGACGCCGGTCGACCTCGAGCTGTGTCTCTCCCGGGCCGCGGGTGCCGATCCGGGCGCCACCGGCGGAGGCGCCGCCGCCCTGCTGTGACAGAGCGGTGCCCTTGCCACGGATGCGGGGCAGCCGATACCGGAGCAGGGCCAGCTCCACCTGGGCCTTGCCCTCCTGGCTGTGGGCGTTCTGGGCGAAGATGTCGAGGATGACCGCGGTGCGATCGATGGCCGTGCGCCCGAGGAGCTTCTCAAGGTTCCGCTGCTGGGCCGGCGTGAGCTCGTTGTCGAACACCACCGTGTCGCAGTCGGTCTCGAGGGCGATGTCCCGCAGCTCCTCCACCTTGCCCTTGCCGATGTAGGTAGGCGGGTCGGGGGCCGAGCGGCGCTGCACGAGACGCGCCACCGTGTCGGCACCGGCGGTGTCGACCAGCGCCGAGAGCTCGTCGAGGCCGGCCTCGGTGTCCTCGGCGGTGTGGGGCGGCAGGGTGACGCCCACCAGCACGATCTTCTCCCGGAAGGCGCGCTCGATCAGCGACATGCGCCCACCCCCCGAGCTACGGCCACCGCACGTCGACGCTGGCGACGGAGGTGACATCGCCCGTGAGGAGCACGGGATCGCCGAGGGCGACCTCGACGGACCCACCGGGCATCCGCACCGCGGCGATGGGGCCACACAGCCCCCACTCCTGGGCGGCAGCAGCGACGGCGCAGGCGCCGGTGCCGCAGGCCAGGGTAGGCCCGACGCCGCGCTCGTACACGAGCATGTCGATCGCTCCCGCGGGGGCATCGACGACGATGATCTCCACGTTCGCCCCACCTGGTGTGGCGCTGTCGATGCGAGAGCCGAGGGCCACGAGACGGTCGTGTTCGGGAAGCTTCGGCCCGGCCCACTCGAGGACCACGTGCGGGTTGCCGAGCTCGACTCGAACGGCTCGCCGAACCTCGGCCGCGAGCCATGCCGGCTCGGCGCCCACCACCTTGGCCTGGCCCATCTCCACGCTCATGCGGTGCGTGGCAGGCGCTGACTGGGACAGCACCCTGACCGTGCGGATCCCCCCATCAGTGGCGACGAGGAGGACGGGTGGCTCAACGACGTTGGCCTGGAACACCGCCTGGGCCAGGCACCGGATGCCGTTGCCGCTCATCTCGGCGCTCGAGCCGTCGGCGTTCAGCAGCTCCATCGTGACATCAGCACCACCCGTTCCGGCGGTGACCCGCAGCAGACCGTCGGCGCCGATGCCCGTGTGGCGGTCGCAGAGCGCGACGGCGTCTCCCGGCGTCACCGGGCAGGTGCCGTCGAGGTCGAGCAGGACGAGGAAGTCGTTGCCCAGGCCATGGTGCTTGGAGAGCCGCATGTGACGATCAGCCTACGGCCGCGCCCAGCGCGTCGACGAGCGGGTTGACGCAGTCGTCCCGCGCCTCAAGCCACGTGATGCGGGGATCGCGGCGGAACCACGCCCACTGGCGGCGCGCGAACCGACCGGTGCGCCGCATGGCAAGGTCGAGGGCCTCGTCGATGCTGAGCTCCCCGGCCAGGTGGGCGAGCAGCTCCTTGTAGCCGAGGGCCTGGCCCGCGGTCGGGGAGATGCCTCGGGGGTGGTCCCGCAGTCGGCGGACCTCGTCGAGGAAGCCCGCCGCCATCTGCGCGTCGTAGCGAGCGGCGATGCGGGCCCGCAGGTCGTCGCTCTCGCGGCGAAGGCCCACGATCGTGAACGGCGAGGGCGGGTGGACGTCGAGCCCCGGGCCGTAGCTGGAGAACGGCCGGCCACTCCCGAGGGTGACCTCCAGCGCCCGAACGATGCGACGCCGGTTGCCAGGGTCCATGCGGGCCGCGGCCACTGGGTCGAGCTGCCGCAGCTGCTCGTGGAGGCGGCCCGTGTCGGGATCGTCCTCGACCTCGTCGCGGGCCTCCGGGAACCGGCCCGGGATGTCGAGGTCGTCCACGACGGCCTGGACGTAGAGGGCCGTCCCGCCCACCAGCAGAGCGCGTCGCCCGCGCCCTTCGATGTCGTCCAGCGCGGCCTTCGCCTGGCGTTGGAACCACGCGACCGTGCCGTCCTCCCAAGGGTCGAGCAGGTCGAGCAGGTGGTGGGGCACCTCCGCCTGCTCGGCCGGGCTCGGCTTGGCCGTGCCGATGTCCATGCCCCGGTACACCTGCATGGAGTCCACAGACACCAGCTCCCACATGGGGTCCTGCCGGGCCAGCTCCATGGCGAGGGCCGACTTGCCGGAGGCAGTCGCCCCCACCAGCGCCGCGTGACGAGTGGTCACCGCGGGGTGATCGCCCGGCCGAAGCACACGGAGAGCGGGTCGTCCCGATGGCGGGCGTAGGGCGCGATCCACTGCCAGCCCGCCGACTCGGTAGGGGGCCAACGCCTCCGGCTGCCGGAGAGCGTGATCACCCGACCAGCAGGGGCAGCCGGGTCTTGTGGGCCGCGCCCTGGGTGACTTCGACCAGGTCACCTCGCAGGTGGTGCGGGGCGGCGCCGGTGACCCGCACGGTGGCGTAGCTGCCAGGCCGGATGGGCTCGGCGGCGAAGTGCACGAGCTTGTTCTGGCGGGTGCGGCCCGACAGCACGGCGGGGTCCTTGCGGGACGGTCCCTCCACCAGCACCTCCTCGACGCGACCGACGCGCGCCGCGTGGCGGGCGAGACCCGAGCGCTCGACCACGATGGTGAGGCGCTCGAAGCGCTCGGCCACCACCTCGGGGGGCACGAAGTCGGCGGTGCGCTCGGCGGCCTCGGTGCCGGGGCGGGGGCTGTAGATGAAGGTGTAGGCGCTGTCGTAGGCGGCCTCGGCCGCCACCTCGAGCGTGCGTGCGAAGTCGTCGGCCGTCTCGCCGGGGAACCCCACGATGATGTCGGTGGTCACGGCGAGGTCGTCGACTGCGGCCCGGGCCGCCGCCAGCCGCTCCAGGTATCGCTCGGCCGTGTAGCCGCGGTGCATGGCGGCCAGCACACGGTCGCTCCCTGACTGCAGCGGGAGGTGCAGGTGCTCGCACACCGCCGGCGTCTCGGCCATGGCTGCGATGGTCTCGGGGCGGAGGTCCTTGGGGTGCGGACTGGTGTAGCGCACCCGCCGGATGCCTTCCACCTCGCCCACCGCCCGCAGCAGGCGGTCGAACAGCGGGCGCACGCGATCCTCGCCGCCGGCCTGGCGCGCCGCGAGCGCGAGGTCGCGCCCGTAGCTGTTCACGTTCTGGCCCAGCAGGGTCACCTCGGTGACGCCGAGGGCGGCGGCCTCGCTCACCTCCGTCACGATCTGGTCGAGCGGGCGGCTGATCTCCTTGCCCCGAACCGCTGGCACGATGCAGAACGCGCAGGCGTTGTCGCAGCCGATCTGGATCGTGACCCAGCCCGACCACGGCACCTCTCGGCGCACCGGCAGGGCCGACGGGAAGGCGTCGAGGTCGTCGGCCACGGTCTCCTCGAGGATCTCCACGATGGACTGCCCGCCGGCACGCGCCTCGTGGAGCAGCTCGGCGGCTCGGTGGACGTTGTGGGTGCCGAGCACCACGTCGACATGCGGGGCCCGGTCGGTGACCCCCTCCCGGTCCTTCTGGGCCAGGCAGCCCGCCACCACGAGCTGCATTCCCGGCCGACGGTCCTTCACCGACTTGAGGTGCCCGAGAGTGCCGTAGAGCCTGTTGTCGGCGTTCTCCCGGATGCAGCACGTGTTGAGGACGACCACGTCGGCGTCCTCAGCCGAGCCCGTCTCCACCAGCCCGTCGGCCTGGAGCAGACCCGCGATGCGCTCCGAGTCGTGCTCGTTCATCTGGCACCCGAAGGTGCGCAGGAAGAAGCGGCGGGGCTCGGTCACGGCCGACAGGCTACCGATGCCCCGCCACGGGCGGTCAGTCGTCGAGCGAGATGGGCTGGTCGTCGGGGTCCAGCTCGATGACCAGCGCCGCCTCCGGCGCGTCGTCCGCCGCCCCGAGGCCCATCAGGGTGCGGATGCGCTCCGAGATCTCGATCATGATCTCCGGGTTCTCCTGGAGGAACTGCTTGGCGTTCTCTCGACCCTGACCGAGCTGCTCGCCCTCGTACGTGTACCAGGCGCCTGACTTCTTCACGATGTCGTTGTCGACCCCGATGTCGAGCACGCCACCCTCACGGCTGACGCCCTTTCCGTACATGATGTCGAACTCCGCCTGGCGGAATGGCGGCGCGCACTTGTTCTTCACGACCTTCACCCGGGTGCGGTTCCCGACCACCTCGACGCCGTCCTTGATGGACTCGATGCGCCGGATGTCGAGCCGGACCGAGCTGTAGAACTTCAGCGCCCGGCCACCCGGCGTGGTCTCGGGCGAGCCGAACATCACGCCGATCTTCTCCCGCAGCTGGTTGATGAAGATGCAGATCGTGTCGGTCTTGTTGAGGTTGGCAGTGAGCTTGCGCAGCGCCTGGGACATGAGACGGGCCTGGAGGCCGACGTGGGTGTCGCCCATGTCGCCCTCGATCTCCGCCCGGGGGGTGAGGGCGGCCACCGAGTCGATGACCACCACATCGATGGCGCCGGAGCGCACCAGCATGTCGGTGATCTCGAGGGCCTGCTCGCCCGTGTCGGGCTGGGAGATGAGCAGCTCGTCGACATCGACGCCGATGGCCCGGGCGTAGATCGGGTCCATGGCGTGCTCGGCGTCGACGTAGGCGCAGATGCCGCCCAGCCGTTGCGCCTCGGCCACGACGTGCATGGCGAGGGTGGACTTGCCGGACGACTCCGGCCCGTAGATCTCGGTGACCCGGCCCCGGGGCAGGCCGCCGATGCCCAGGGCGAGGTCGAGGGCGAGGGCGCCGGTGGGCACCGTGCCGATCACCATGGAGCCCTTCTCCCCCATCTTCATGACGGCACCCTTGCCGAACTGCTTCTCGATGCCGGCGAGGCTGAGGTCGAGTGCCTTCTGCCTGTCCTTGTCTCGTTCCACCTGGCGTCTCCTCTGTGTGCGGTGCGTATCGATCTGGGGGATGCCGTCGACCCTACGCAGGGGGTGTGACAACCCGGCAGGAACGAACGACATGACTGTAGTTACGAACAGTCGTTCGATCAAGGACCCACTCGCGAAGATCGACGGATAGCGTTCCAGACGATCATCGAGCCCTTCCGGATCCACGGATCCACTCGGTCGAACCGATCGGTGGCCACGCCGTGTACATCGATGCTCGGGTCTTTCCCCCACGTGCCCCCGCACACCCAGAGCCACATGGACTACCTGATCGAGGTGTGCGCCGAGGTTGCCACCCACGCGGCCGAGCTGCGGGGCTACCGCATCGTGGAGGAGCCGCGCACGCTGCGGCACCTCACGGCGCAGTTCGAGCCCCTCTGATCTCCCACGCGCCGTGCGCGATCACGCGAGGAGCTTCCGTCGCAGCCGGTCCATGGCGGAGATCACGGCCATCTGGCGCACCCGGTCACGGTCGCCGGGAAGCTGCATCCGGATCGCGCTGACGTCATCTCCGACGGCCAAGCCGACCCACACGGTGCCGGGAGGCTCCCCGTCCTGCTCGGTCGGCCCCGCCACGCCAGTGGTGGAGAGCCCCACGTCGGCACCGAGGCGGCGGCGCACGCCGTCGGCCATGGCACACGCAGCCGCGTCGGAGACGACGGGGCCCTCGGGCACATCGAGCAGCGCCACCTTCACGTCGGTGGCGTAGGCCACCAGGCCACCTCGGAACCAGGCGCTGGCTCCGGGGACGGCCACGATGCGCGACGCCAGAAGGCCGCCCGTGAGCGACTCGGCCACCGCCAACGTGAGCCCCTGCGCGACGAGGAGCCGCCCCACCTCGGCTTCCATCGGGAGGTCCTCGTTGGTGAACACCAGATCGCCAAGGACGGACCGAACCTCAGCCTCCTCCGCGTCGAGCAGCGCGCCAGCCACATCGAGCGTGTCGCCCCGGGCAGTGAGCCGAACCTTGATGCCCTCGATCCCGCTGGCGAGGAACGCGATGGTCGGGTTGCCAGCGGGCTCCAAGGCCCGGATCCGCGCGTCGAGCAGCTCGGCCACGCGCGACTCGCTCTCACCCCAGGTGCGCAGCACCCGGCTGGCAATCACCTGGCGTTGACCGGACCGGGCCGCCAGGTCCGGGAGCACTGCCCGCTCGAGCATCTCCCGCATCTCGTACGGCACGCCCGGCACCGCGACGACCAGCGGCGGCAACGGCACCGGCGCCGTGACCTATGCCGCGAGCGGCGCCTGCACGGTGGACCCGAGCACCGGCATCGTTTCGGCGACCAGCGGTACCGGCACCTGCACGATCACTGCCGCCAAGGCCGCCGACAGCAACTACAGCGCAACGACCAGCGCGCCGTTCGCGGTGACGCTGCAAAAGGCGACACAGGCTCCGGTGACCGTCACGGGCCCAGGCAGCGTGACCTACCCTGCCACGGGCACCGCTATCGCCAGCGGGGGCAGTGGCAGCGGCGCGTACCAGTTCAGTATCGGCGGTTCGACGG
>Ga0209798_10000839_pt1 | contig 18884 bp, 27 predicted proteins | sample DOMMetBare3Fresh_FD_187475 | JGI IMG/M metagenome (GOLD analysis project Ga0209798, IMG submission 187475) | Wetland sediment microbial communities from St. Louis River estuary, USA, under dissolved organic matter induced mercury methylation -... | ecosystem: Environmental > Aquatic >...
CGCGCAACGCGTGCGAAGGCGCTGACACGGCTTTGCTTCATGGATACGTCCTCCAAAGGCGTGAACCTGCGAGTACGACCGACCGTGAGCGGGGAGCGCACACGGCTCCGCTGGGCTCTGTGGCCTACTTCGGCATGCGACAGCTGTGGGAGCACACTTGCATCGGGAAGAGGAGGCACGATGCCGATAGCGGCATGGTGTGCGGCGACCGCGGCCCGGTCGGCGCAGCCTAATATGAAGCGCGCAAAATATCGTGTCAAGCAAAGGTCACGGCACAACGAGGACCGGCACCTGCCGGTGTAACTCCCTGAAACCGGCCCAGTTGCCGCTTGAAACACCAGCGAGCTTCCAGCCGACGGGCGGCGGTGGCTCAAGGCAGTGACTCTGCACAACGCTGTGGGGCCGGTTTGCTACGGGGAAACGGACCGCCGCGATGTTAACGCGCAGTCCGGAATTTGGTAAGGGGCGGACGCTCGCCGGCCGCCGGTCCTACTCGACCGGAACGATCAGGTCCCGCTGCGGCGACCGCGGGGTCACCTCCGGCCCCGCCTCGCCCCAGTGCATGTTGACCTCGCTCCGCACCCCGAACTCGCCCGCCAGGTAGACGCCCGGCTCGACCGAGAAGCCGATCCCCGGCACCAGCCGGCGGTCGTCGTGGGTCTCGTAGTCGTCCAGGTGCGGCCCCGAGCCGTGCAGATCGCGGTCGATCGAGTGCCCGGTCCGGTGCACGAACCGGTCACCCAACCCCGCCGCTTCGATCACCGCCCGCGCCGCGCGGTCGGCCTCGAAGCCTGCGATCGGCCGGCCGGCCGCGGCGGCGCCCTGCACCGCCGCCACCGCCGCGTCGCGCGCGCCGCGGACCACCTCCCACACCCGCTGCACCTTGGCTGGTACCCGGCTGCCCGAGAATCCCATCCAGGTCTGGTCGGCGAAGACCGTCGTCAGGCTCCGGCCGGCCCAGAGATCGAGCAGCACCACCTCGCCCGGACGCAGCGTGGCGTCGCGGCCGGCGTGGGGCTCGTAGTGGGGATTGGCCGAGTTGGGGCCGAAGCCCACGATCGGGAGCGTGTCGAACACCAGCCCGCGCGCCTGGGCCGCCGCCACCACCCGCCCCTGCAGCGCCGACTCGGTCAGCCCGCCATCGCCCTCCCGCACCGCGCGCGCAAGCTCCGCCTGCGCCACCTCGGCCAGCACCTCCGCGGCGAACCGGTGGTCCGCCGCTTCCCGGACCGACCAGCGGGCGGCGAACCGGCTCACCAGCGGGCCCGAGGGTACGATCGTGCCGCCCAGCCGCCGGAGCAGCTCGATCACCCCGTACGGGACCCGGTCCAGGTAGGGCACGGCGTCCTCGGGGGAGATCTCCATCGCCAGCCGCCTGCCCGCCACGATCGAGCCGAGCGCTGCGTGCAGCTCCTGCCAGCGGGAGTACGGCAGGACCCGCCCGGGAAACCCCTCGACCGACGACAGCTCGATCCGGTGGGCCACCGCCACCGGTTCCCCCTCGCGGGGCAGCAGGACGAAGAGCCGGCGGGTGTTCAGTCCCTCGAGCCCCAGCACCCGCGTGGCGACCGGATTGAGCCCGTGAAACGCGAACAGGAGCCAGCCGTCCACCCCGACGGCGGCGAGCGCCTCGCTCAGCTCGCGGGCATCGGGAATCATTCGTAGGACTCGGCGGCGACGCTCCGCCAGACGCAGGCATCGTCTCCGCGCGCCCGGCAGCGCTCGTGCAGCATGGCGCCCTCGAACGCGGTGAGGCAGCGCAGCAGCTCGCCGTAGGCGGAACCGTAGAAGGCGCAGGCGGCTCCGTCCGGAACCGCCAGGATGGACAGCGGATCGGCCATGCGCACCTCGGTGCCATGCGCCGGGGCCTTGAGCTCGCCGCCGAACAGCTGACGCGCCAGCCGCGCGGCCGCCCGCAGCGAGACCCGCCGGGCCAGGGCCGCCGGTGAAATGCGCGCGAACGTGCGAGCCGAGCGGCCCCGCGATCGGACGGCGTAACGCGCCGCCCGCCGGCCCGCGTCGGCGAGGACGAGCGAGGCGTCGGGCCGCCGGCTCACCAGCCGGAGCACGCTGACCACCTCGTCGAGCTCGACCACGCCCTCGCGCTCGGCGGTTGCCCGGTAGCGCTGGATCTGCGCGGCCACCGTCGGGCTCAGCCCCAGCCGGCGGACGACGATCTCCTCCGCCAGCTCGTCGAGTCCGTCCTCGACCGGGGTGTCGAGGTTGCGGATCGCCTCGAGCAGGCTGAGCGGAATGAGCGCGGGAACGGCGGTGGGAGTAGACACGGAGTCGGTGTCCGGAAGTGTAGCGGGTCCATTAGATTCTTTCCATGGCCGAGCCGTCTACCGCGGGGCGTCCGTTCGACGCCGAGGCGCTGCCTCACCTCGATGCGCTGTACCGGGTGGCGCTCCGGCTGACCGGCGATCCGACCCAGGCGGAGGATCTGGTCCAGGACACCATGCTCAAGGCGTACCGCTCGTGGCGGCAGTACCGGCCCGGGACCAACGCGAAGGGCTGGCTGCTCACCATCCTGCGCAACACGTTCATCAACGACTACCGCCGCCGGAAGCTCGAGCCCGTGGCCACCGATCTCGAAGCCATCGAGGCGCACGCCATCTACCGGGCCGTCGAGGACGTCGACCCCGAAGGCGCCTTCTTCTCGAAGATCGTGGACGAGAAGGTGCTCGAGGCAGTGGACGCACTGCCGACCGAGTTCCGCGAGGTCCTGGTGCTGAGCGACATGGAAGGGATGCGCTATGGCGAGATCGCCAATGCGCTCCAGGTCCCGGTCGGTACGGTGAAGTCCCGGCTGTTCCGGGCCCGGCGGCTGCTGCAGACTTCGCTCTACCAGTACGCCGTGGAAGCCGGCATCATCCCTCGGCGGGAGGATCACCATGGGTGAACCGATCGACTGTGGCGAAGCGGCCGCCCGCCTGCAGGATTACCTCAAGCAGGAGCTCACCCCGGAGCTCGAGGCCGAAATCCGGACCCACCTCGAGCGCTGCCGGCCGTGCTTCAGCCACGCACGCTTCGAGCAGAACTTCCTGCTCATGCTCGAGAGCCGCACGCGCCGGTTCGGCTGCCCGGGCACCCTGCGGGCCCGGATCCTCAGCGTGATCCGCGGCGAGATGGGGGGCGGCTGACGGCGGTCCCGCCGGCGGTCGCGGCGCTGGCCGCGGCCGGGGTGGCGTTGTTCGCCTGGCGCGCCCGGGCCCTGACGGGCGGCGGTGCCGCGGCGGCCTGGCTAGTGGGCACCCTTGTGGTGACAGGAACGGGATGGGCGGGCGGCGCGGTGCTGGCCGCCTTCTTCATCTCCAGCAGTGCGGTGGGGCGGCTCGCGCCCGTACGCCCCGGGCTCGACGCCAAGGGCGAGCGTCGGGACCAGCTTCAGGTCGGGGCCAACGGCGGCCCGGCAGCCTTCGGTGCGCTGCTCGGCCTCCACGACCCTGCCGTGGGACTCTGGATAGTCACAGGCAGCCTGGCCGCGGCAGCCGCCGACACCTGGGCCACCAGCATCGGCGGACGCAGCCGAACCCCGCCGAGGCTGCTGCTCGTCGGCCGCCGGGTGCCGCCGGGAACCAGCGGGGGTATGACGGTGATGGGATGCGCGGCCGCCGCCGCGGGGGCGCTGCTCGTGGCGGCCACGGGCGCCACCGTTGGGTCCGCACCTGCCCTCCTCCCCCTCGGAACGCTGATAGGTTTCGCGGGGATGGCCGCGGACTCGGCGCTCGGCGCCGGTTGGCAGGGGCGGTTCCACTGCCCGCTGTGCGACGTGGCCAGCGAATGGCGGGTGCACCGCTGCGGCACCCGCACCTTATGGAAGGGAGGCCTGCCATGGCTGGACAACGATGGAGTGAACCTCGCCGCCACGGCGCTCGCAGCCGTGCTCGCGGGCGCGGTGTGGCGCTTCTGCTCCCGCTGATCCTGCTCCTGGCCGGGTGCACGGGCGAGCCCCTCGCGCCCCGGGTCGATCAACCGGGCGGCGGGTTCGGCGCGGGAACGAGCGGCGGCGGCGGCGGTGGTGGGGCCGCCGCGCTGGTCGGGGCCTGGCGCAACGTGGTCGTCATCGAGGTTCCCGGCGACCTGCAGACCTGGACCACGACCTGGCGGTTCGACCCCGACGGCGCCTGCCGCCAGACGATCATCATCGAGTCGCTCGCCGAGGGATTTCCCCGCACCACCGAGCGCGCCTGCACCTGGGTGGCGACCGGCGGCGAGGTCACCATCAGCTTCGTCGGCGGCGGAACGCTCACGTTCGACTTCTCGTTTACCGGGTCCCCGCCTGATCGCCTGGTTCTCGATGGGTTCGAGTATCAGCGCCAGGCCTGAGCCCCACGCCCCGCTCGACGTCCTCGTCGTGGGGGCCGGCCCCGGAGGCAGCGCGGCGGCGGCGCTGCTGGCGGGTGCCGGGTTCCGGGTCGCCGCGGTCGATCGCGCCGCCTTCCCCAGGGACAAGGCCTGCTCCGAGTACATGAGTCCCGAGACGGTGCGCCTGCTCGACCGGCTGGGCGTCGTGCCCGCGCTGGAGGCGGCCGGCGGAGCGCCGATCCACGGCACCCGGGTCACCGCGGCGCGCGGCAGCCGCCTCCAGGGCCGCTTCGCCCTGGCGGACCCCGCGCCGTTCCGCCCGACCGGCCTGTCGGTGTCGCGCCGCATCCTCGACCACGCGCTCGTCGGCGCCGCCCGCCGGGCGGGCGCCGAGGTACTGGAGCGCACTGCCGTCGAGGAGCTGCTGTACGATCGTGGGGCGGTGGCCGGCGCCATGGTCCGCGACGACGCCGGGCGGCGCCACGCGCTCCGGGCCCGGCTCACCATCGGCGCGGACGGACTCCGCTCGCTCGTCGCCCGCCGGATCGGCCGGCGGCGCCATGGGCGGCCGCGCCGCATCGCGTTCGTGGCCCACGTCGAGGGCGTGCCCCGCATGGGCGACGTGGCGGAGATGCACGTCGGCGCGCGCGGCTACGTCGGGCTCAACCCGATCGGCGGCGGCCACACCAACGTGGCGCTGGTGGTGCCAGCGGACCGGAGCGCGGAGGCACGCGGGCGGGTGGAGGCGTTCTTCCTCGAGGCACTCGAGGACTTCCCGGGTCTCTCCGACCGGGTGACGCGCGGGACGCTCGTCCGGAAGGTGCTGGCCACCGGCCCCTTCGCCGCGTGGTCTGGGCGGGTGGTGGCCGACGGCGCCGCGCTGGTGGGCGATGCCGCGGATTTCTTCGACCCGTTCACCGGGGAGGGGATCTACAGCGCGCTCCGGGGCGCGGAGTTGCTGGCCGCTGCCGCCGTGGCGCCGCTCGCGGGCGGCGGCCGGGTGACCGCCGCGCACCTCGCGGCATACCACCGTGCCCGCCGCAGAACGTTCGCCGGGAAGTGGGCCGTCGAGCGCCTGATCGGCTATGGCATGCTGTTCCCCAGCCTGTTCGACCGCGCCGTGGCCCGCCTGGGCCGCCGCGCCGGCATGGCGGACACCCTCATCGGCGTCACCGCCGACTTCGTGCCGGCGCGCCGCGTCCTCAACCCGTTCTTCCTCGCGAGGATGATCCTCTGAGCCGGCCCGACATCGACCCCGCCCGCTTTCGCCAGCTGCTCGGCCGCTTCGCCACCGGCGTCACCATCCTGACGGTGCGCGGCCCGGGCGGCCGCCCCGCCGGGATGACCGCCAACAGTCTCGTGTCGGTGTCGCTGGTGCCGCCGCTCGTCTCGGTGTGCCTGGACCATGCGGCGGAGCTCCACGACCTGATCGTCGCGGCGCGCGAGTTCGTGGTGAACATCCTCGAGAGCAGGCAGGAGGAGCTGTCGCGCCGGTTTGCCGACCCGCACCAGGACCGGTTCGAGGGGGTAGGCTACCACCTGGGCCCCGACGGCCAGATCCTGCTCGACGGAGCGCTCGCCCACATCGAGTGCCAGCACTTCGCCCAGTACCCGGGCGGCGACCACACGATCGTGGTCGGGCGGGTCATCGGCGGCGGTGCGCACGATGGCCACCCCCTCATCTACTACCGCGGCGGCTACGCCGCGCTGTCATGAATCCGGTGGAGCCGCTCTCCCTCAGCCCCGTCGGCGTCGAGTTGCTCGACGATCCAGGCGCCGATGCCGCGGCGGTCGCCGAGTCGCTGCGCAACATCGCCCGCTCGAACCAGTGGTTCGGCGGCGCGAGCGCGGTGCGCCACGGGCTCGCCCGAGTGCTCGCGGATGCGCCCCCCGGTGCCACGCTGACCCTCGCGGACCTCGGCACCGGCCTCGGCGATCTGCCGCGGGTCGCCGAGCGCTGGGCGGCGCGACGCGGCGTGCGCCTGGTGACGGTCGGGCTTGAGCGGAGCCGGGTGGCCGCCCGGCTGGCGCACGATCGAGGCGTGCCGTGCGCGGTCGCCTGCGCGGGTGCGCCGCCGTTCCGCGAGAAGTCGGTGGACGTGGTGCTGGTGAGCCAGCTGGCCCATCACCTGGCCGACGATTCGGTCGTGCGGCTGTTCCGCGCCTGCGACCGGCTCGCCCGGCGCGCGGTGGTCGTGGCCGACCTCCGGCGCGGGTGGCTCGGGCCGCTCGCCTTCTGGTGCGGTGCCCGCACCCTCGGCTTCGACGGCGTGACCGTGGCGGACGGGATGACCTCGCTTCGCCGCGGCTACACCGCGAGCGAGCTGCGGGCGCTGCTCACCGCGGCAGGGGTGCGGGGAACGGTGGACCGCCGGCCGGGCTATCGGCTCGTCGCCACCTGGCGCCCGGCGGGGGCCTGATGCGGACGGTGGATCGCGCCAGCATGCGGGCGCCCCTCGCCCGCGTGCTGGAGGCCGCGGTGGACGTCGAGCGGTGGCCGGCGCTGCTGCCCCACTACCGCTGGGTTCGGAAGCTCGAGCCCCGCGGCGATGGGGGCCTGGTGGAGATGGCGGCCTGGCGGCCGTTCGGTCCGGTCGGGTATCCGACCTGGTGGGTGTCGGAGATGTGGGTGGACCGCGCGGCGCCCGCCGTCCACTACCGCCACGTGCAGGGCATAACCACGGGTATGGACGTGGTCTGGAAGCTGGAGCCGTCGGCTGAGGGAACCGAGGTGACGATCGTGCACGACTGGCCCGGGCCGCGCTGGCCCCTCATCGGGCGCGCCGCCGCGTCGTGGGTGATCGGCCCGGTGTTCATCCATGGAATCGCGTCGCGGACCCTGGCGGGCATCCGGCGGGCGGTGGAGGCGGGATCATGAGCGGCGCGCGGCGGGTAGTGGTCACTGGCATCGGCGCGATCACGCCGATCGGGCTGGGCGTGGAGGGTTTGTGGCAGGGCCTCCGGCGCAGGACGTCGGCGGTCCGCGGCATTACCCGGTTCGACCCGACGATGTTCAAGTCCCGCATCGCCGGAGAGGTGCCCGACTTCGTGCCCACCGACCACATCGAGGAGCGGCGGGCGCGCCGGCTCGACCGCTACTCGCAGTTCACCATCGCCGCGACGCGCATGGCACTGGCGGACGCCGCGCTCGATCTCGCGCACGAGGATCCCGATCGGGTCGGCGCCATGATGGGCACCGCGCTCGGCGGCGTGGCCCACGGCGAGCGGAACTACCACGCCTTCCTCACCGAGGGGCCGCGCGCCGTGGACCCCGCGCTCGCGCTCACCGTCTTTGCCGGCGCGGCCAGCTGCAACATCGCCATCGAGTTCGGGTGCACCGGGCCGAACTCCACCAACGGGATGAGCTGCGCCTCCGGGGCCATCGCCATCGGGGACGGCTTCCGCGCCATCGTGCGGGGCGACGCCGACGTGATGCTCGCCGGCGGGGCGGAGGCCCCGCTCGCGCCGCTCTGCTTCGGCGCCTTCGCCATCATTCGCGCGATGTCGACCCGCAACGACGACCCCGGCCGTGCGAGCCGCCCGTTCGACGCCGGGCGCGACGGGTTCGTCATGGCGGAAGGGGCGGCCGTGCTGGTGCTCGAGGAGCGGAGCCGCGCGCTCGCGCGCGGCGCGCCGGTGTACGCCGAGCTGTGCGGCTTCGGCCTGACCAACGACGCGCACCACATGACGGCCCCGCGGCCCGATGGGCGACAGGCGGCGCGCGCCATGCGGAACGCCCTCGCCGAGGCGCATGTGTCGCCTGGCGAGGTGGGCTACATCAACGCCCACGGCTCCTCGACGCCGCTCAACGATCCGACCGAGACCGGCTCGATCAAGCAAGTCTTCGGGGAGCTGGCCTACCGGGTGCCGCTCAGCGGCACCAAGGGATATTACGGCCACGCCCTCGGCGCGAGCGGCGCCATCGAGGCCGCCATTTGCGCGCTGGCGGCGCGGCGCGGTTGGATCCCGCCCACCGTCAACCTGGAGACTCCCGACCCCGCCTGCGATCTGCCCCAGGTGACGGGCGAGGGACGCGACCTCGCGCCCGAGGTTCTGCTCAGCAACTCCTTCGGGTTCGGCGGCATCAACGCGGCGCTGGTGTTTCGACGAGCGGACGCCTAGATTCGCGGCCGTCCACGCCCCCTGTCGACACCACACAAGGATGGCAGATGCCTTCGCTGCTTCGCCGCTCGGTCGCGGAAGCTCTGGGTACGTTCGGGTATGTCTTCATTGGCGTCGGGTCCGTCGCCAGCAAGTACTTCCCCGACGCCAATTACGGCATCTTCGGCATCGCGACGGCCCACGCCCTCGTGCTGGCCGTGATGATCACCGCCACGATGTCCATCTCGGGCGGCCACCTGAACCCCGCCGTCACCATCGGCCTGCTCGCCGCCCGGCGGACGACGGGGCAGACGGCCGTCGCCTACATCGCGGCACAGCTTGCCGGCGCCGTGCTCGGCGCCTGGGCCGTCAAGTCGATCTTCCCCATCGGGGTCACCCGCCCCATCGCGCTCGGCACTCCCGCGATCGCCGGCAACATCCAGCTCTGGCAGGCCATCACGCTCGAGGCCATCCTGACTTTCTTCCTGGTGTCGGCGGTATTCGGGACGGTGGTGAATCCGGAGGCGCCCAAGGTGGGTGGGTTTGGGGTGGGGCTCGTACTGCTGTTCGACATCCTCGTCGGCGGGCCGCTCACCGGCGCGGCGGTGAACCCCGCGCGCGCGTTCGGCCCGGCGCTGGTGGCCGGCCAGTGGGTGGCGCATGCCGTCTACTGGGTGGGCCCGATCCTCGGCGGCGTCGTGGCCGCCTTGGTGTGGGAGCACGTGCTGCTGCCCAAACGGGAGCGGGCGGGGTAGCGGGGTGCGGGCCACCGCCCGCGAGCCCCGGGAGTCACCCTGAGCAAAGCGAAGGGGGCATACCCAGAGGCATGCCCCCTTCACTCCGTTCAGGGTGACTCGTACTACGGCCCCTACTTCCGGCCAAGCGTCCGCTTCACCCTCCCCCACAACGACACCAGATACCCCACCAGGATCACCGGCGCCACCACGTACGCCGCGATCATGTAGCCCGCGTTCTGCGGCGTCTCAGGCGACATCGGGCGCCTCGTCCCGTGCGTCCTCGGCAACCGCCAGCCCGTAGCGCAGCGTCACCAGCCCGACGTACAGCAGCGTGAACACGGCCGTCGAAACGAGCAGCGTCCGGAGCATTTCGGGCGGCATCGACGGCGCGCTCGGCTTGAGCACCACCGGCTGCGGGTGCAGCGTGCGGAACAGGTAGACGCTCAGGTGGATGAAGGGCACCAGGAGCATGCCGAGGATCCCGACCACTGCGCTGAACCGGGCCCGCTCGGCCGGGTCGTGCACCGAGGCGCGGAGCGCCAGGTAGCCGATGAAGAGGAAGAAGAGGAAGAGCGTGAGCGTGAGCCGCGCGTCCCAGGTCCACCAGGTGCCCCAGATCGGCTTGGCCCAGATCGGGCCGGTCGTCAGCATGACCGCGCTGAACGCGACCCCCACCTCCGCGGAGGCGGCCGCGAACCGGTCGAGCCGCGGATCGTGCAGCCAGAGGTAGAGCGCGCTCGTGATCCCCACCAGGGAGAAGGAGATCAGCGCGCTCCAGGCGGCCGGGACGTGCAGGTAGAAGATCTTCTGGGCCACGCCCTGCCGCGCCTCGACCGGCGTGTACCCCAGCGCCAGCACGTAGACGCCGGCGAGGGCGAGGAGCGCCACGAGGCTGATGCCGAGCCCGGGCAGGATGATGGCGCGCGCGCGCGCCTCGGAGGCCGTCATTCGTCCACCACCGCGGAGAAGGCCATGGTACAGAGGGTCACGAAGACCACGTCGTAGAGCGCGAGTAGTCTAAGCCATCCCAGCATCTCGCTCAATGGACGCCCGGCCAGCAGCCGCGAGGTCACCTGCACCGCGCCGATGAGCGGCGGCACCATGAAGGGGAGCAGCAGCACCGGCAGCATGAGCTCGGCGAAGCGGGTCCGCACCGCCATCGCGCTGAAGATCGTGCCGACCGACACGAATCCGATGGTGGCCAGCGCGGTCACGCCGATGATCCCCGGCAGCGCCGCCGACAGGTCCACGTTGAAGAAGAGCACGAAGAGCGGCAGCGTAATCGCCTCGACCGTGCCCACGAACGCCAGATTGGCGAGCAGCTTCCCGCCGAACAGCGCGCCTCGCGGCACCGGCGCCAGCAACAGGCCGTCCAGCGCGCCGTGCTCGCGCTCGATGGTGAACGCGCGGTTGAGCGCCACCATCGCCGCCAGGGCGAACGTCACCCAGAGCACGCTCGGGGCCAGGTCCGTCGCCGCCAGGGCGGTCGGATCGCGGGCGAAGTTGAACACCACCAGCACCAGCGCCGCGAACACCACGGCGGAGAGGAGCGCGGTCCGGCTCCTGAGCTCCGCCCGGATATCCTTGCCGGCGATGGCGAGCGCGAGGCGCAGGGCCTCAGGCACCGGTCCACTCCCGGTAGCGCGGCAGGAACTGGTCGAGCGGGCCCGCGGTGGGCTCGTCGCACACCCAGCGGCCGTCCACCATGACCGCCACCCGCGTCGCCACGTCCCAGACCTCCGCCAGGTGGTGGGTCACGATGACCATCCCGAGCCCCTCGGCGCGGCGCGCCCGGAGCACGTCACGGAGCCGGTCGGCCGAGGCCGCGTCGAGCGCGGTGAACGGCTCGTCGAGCAGCAGCACGCGCGGGCCGTGCAGCAGCGCGCGGGCGATCGCCGCGCGCTGGAGCAGCCCGCGACTGAGCCGCCTGGGCGACTCGGCCGCCCGGGCCCCGAGGCCGGCGGCGTCGAGCGCCGCGCGGGCAACTTCCCCCGGATGCGGGAGCCCGTACAGCCGGGCCGCGAAGGTGAGATTCTCGGCCAGCGTCAGGTCGTCGTAGAGCAGGGACTGGTGGGAGAGCAGCCCGACCGCGCGGCGCGCGTCGGCGGCGTCCCCCCCAAGGGCGCGACCGAGCAACCGGACGTCGCCCGCGGTGGGACGCATCAGCCCGGCCAGCAGGCGAAGGAGGGTGCTCTTGCCGGCGCCGTTCGGGCCCGCGACGGCGAGCGCCTCGCCCGTCGCGAGCGTCAGATCGACGTCGCGGAGAACCCGGACGCGGCCGAACGAGCGGCAGAGGCCCCGGGCGACGAGCAGCGGCTCGCCGTCACAGGACGGCATCGATCCGCGCACCGAGTTCGTCGAGGCGGAACGGTTTGACGATGTAACCGGAGTGGGGGAGATTCAGGACCTTGAGCTGGGGCTCGATGCTCATGTAGGCGGTTGTGATGATGACTGGGAGATCCGGTTGGCTCAGCCGGATCCGGCGGAGCAGCTCGACCCCGTCCGTGTCGGGAAGCCGCATGTCCAATACCGCCACATCGGGGTGGTGCTCCTCGAGCTGCTCCATCGCCTCCGCACCCGTCGAGGCGAACACCAGGTCATATCTCCGCTGGAATGCTCGCTGATAGCTGAGTCGTAGCGCGGGCTCGTCCTCGACGATCAGGACGCGCCGGCGGCACTCTGCCTGCGTCATGCCACGTACCCCGTGACCCGGTGCCGGACGGCACCCACTGAAGGGGATGGGGAACCAGGCAGGTACACTAACGGGTTCGGGAGGAGTCGTCCATCCCGCGAGCGTCCCGAGGTGCAGCGAGGCGCTCGCTCAGTCATAGCTGGTGTCGACGATGAACAGATCGTAGAGCTTCGTGAGGGTGAGGAGGAAGCGGAGCTCCTCGCTCGGATTGCGGAGCACCACCGGGAGCCGCCGCTCGGCGGCCAGGCGCTGGATCAGCATCAGCGCGCCCAGTCCGGCGGAATCGACTTCGCGGGTGTGCGTGAGGTCGATGACCAGACGGCCGGAGCCATGGGGCATCTCCTCGAGCAGCTGCTCCGCCGCCTGGCGGATCGCGACACGGGTCTCGAGGCCGAGCGTCTCGGGCGCGGCCAGGGCTCGTTCTACGTCCTGCGGGGTCCTCATCCATCCTCCTTCGGCACCGAGCTATCTCACCATCGTCTGGCGAGACCTCTAGTTTTGCGGCCCCGGATCACTCCGGGTGTGCTCTTATCGGGCGGATCGACGCCTCGCCGCAGGTCACGTTGCGGCTGCGCCCTTGAGAAAGGCGAGTCTGGTGCCACCGGCGCCAAGACGATGTCGCATAGTTACTTACAGATGGGCCCCGAGGCCTCAGTGCGACCGGTTGCGTCGCACTCCGCGAGATTCTACTGCAAAACAGGCGGCAGGGTAAGAGTGGGGGGGGGTGCCAGCAGGCGTCGGGAGCGAGACGAGTCACCCTGAACGGAGTGAAGGGGACATGCCCAAACGTATGGCCCCTCACGGAGCCTGCCCTGAGCGGAGCGACGGGCTCGGGGTGACACAACGTCAGAACTGAATTTGCGCGCCGAGCTCCACCACCCGGTTCGGCGGGAGCCCGAAGAACGCCGTAGCGGATCGCGCGTTCCGGGTCATGAGAATGAAGAGCTTCTTCCGCCAGAGCGACATGCGCCCGAGTCCGGCGCCGTCTGCGCTCGCGACGGTCTTGGGGGGGCCGTGCGTCGCGATCAGCGTCTCGCGGCCCAGATAGAACGTCGTTTCCATCACCTTCACGGCGACCGGCTTGCCGTTGCCGGTGCGGCGACCCAGCGCGGCGAGCACCGCCGGCACGTCGGGCGTTTCCATGAAGCCGTAGTGGGCAATGACCTGGTAGAACCCTTCGCCCAGCTCCTGGCAGGCCACCCGGTCCTCGTCGTCCACTTGCGGGATCTCCTCCGTCACGACCGACAGAAGCATCACCTTCTCGTGCAGCACCTTGTTGTGCTTGAGGTGGTGCAGCAGCACAGGCGGGGCGCCGGTCGGGTCGGAGGTGAGGAAGACCGCGGTGCCAGCGACCCGGTGCGGTTTCCGCCGGCTCACGTCCGCCAGGAACAGGTCCATTGGGAGCGTGTTTTCCCGGACGATGGCGGCCAGCCGCCCCCGCCCGCGGTTCCAGGTGCTCATCAGGGTGTAGATCCCGACGGCCACGACCAGCGGGAACCAGCCCCCCTCGCGGATCTTCACCAGGTTTGCCGCGAAGAACGCCAGGTCCACGCCGAGGAACAGGCTCGTCAGCGCCCACGCGCGCGGCGCCGGCCAGTTCCATCGGTCGCGTGCGACCGTATGGAACAGCAGCGTCGTGATGATCATCGTGCCGGTCACCGCGATTCCATAGGCGGCGGCCAGGTTGGTCGTGCTGCGGAAGCCGATGACCAGCGCCATGCAACCGACCCACAGCGCCTGGTTGACCTCGGGGATGTAGATCTGGCCGATCTCGGTCTTGGAGGTGTGGACGATCGTGACCCGCGGGCTGTAGCCGAGCTGCACGGCCTGCCGGGTGAGCGAGAACGCCCCCGAGATCAGCGCCTGCGACGCGACGATCGCGGCGGCGGTCGCCACCACGACCATCGGGTACAACCCCCAGCTCGGCACCAGCGAGAAGAACGGATTGACCGCCGCCTCGGGCCGCTCGAGCAGCAGCGCGGCCTGGCCGAAGTAGTTGAGCAGCAGGCACGGCAGCACCACCGCGAACCAGGTGACCCGGATTGGGCGAGGCCCGAAGTGGCCCATGTCGGCGTAGAGCGCCTCGGCACCGGTGAGCACCAGCACGACGGAGCCGAGGATCAGGAATCCCTGCAGCCCGTCGCGCACGAAGAGGTCGATGGCATGCAGCGGATTGAGCGCCACGAGCACCGAGGGGTGCAGCAGGATCCCGCGCACGCCCAGCAGGGCGATGCTGACGAACCAGACGGCCATGACCGGCCCGAACACCCGGCCGATCCCCGCGGTGCCGTGGCGCTGGACCAGAAACAGCACGCTCAGGATCGCCACGGCGATCGGCCAGACGAACCGGTGCAGGGCCGGCGTGGCAACCTTGAGGCCCTCGACGGCACCGAGCACCGAGATGGCGGGCGTGATGACGCCGTCACCGTAGAGCAGCGCCGCACCGAACAGTCCGAGACTGATGAGCACCGCCCGTGCGCCGCGGACCCGGGTCAGCGGGCGGACCAGGGCCAGCAGCGCCATGATGCCGCCCTCGCCCCGGTTGTCGGCGCGCAGCACGAAGCTTATGTACTTGAGCGACACGACGAAGTTGATGGACCAGAAGACCAGCGACATCACGCCGATCACGTTTTCCCGCGTGGGCGGAATGTTGTGCAGCCCGCCGAAGCACTCCTTGAGCGCATACAGCGGGCTGGTGCCGATGTCGCCGTAGACCACGCCCAGCGCGGTGAACGCCAGCGCCGCGAGCGCACGCCCCCTGGGAGGCGCCTTGGTCGTGACAGTGGACACTCAGGCGGCTCCGCCGGTCGAGTCCGCCGGCGCCCGCCGGAGCCGCCGCAGCTCGAGGATGGCCAGCGCCAGGAGCGCGACGATGATCGTCGCGGAGCCGACACACCACCGGCAGATCGCCCGGATGACGAACAGCTCGAGGTAGGTGAGGTAGACCGTGAACAGCACTCCCCCGGCCGCCAGCGCCGCCAGGAGGGCGGTCGGCCACCGGCGCCCCGCGAGTGCAGGCTGGAGCGCAAGCAGCGCCACCGCGAACAGGAGCCCATAGCCAAGGACCCCGATCAGCGCCACCTCGACCCCCGCGAAGCGGCTCCACTCGCTGGTCTGCACCGTATCACAGGCGCCGTTGCCGCAGGCGAGCGTGCCGATCCGGCCGATCTTGTAGAGATAGAGATAGGCGGACAGGAAGAGCCCGAGCAGGCTCATCAGCGCCGCGCCCATGCGGTAGATCATGGGGTGCTGGCAGGGCGCGGCGCGAGCGAATCGACCAGCCGGGTGATGGCGTCGGAATCGAAGCGGCCCTGGTACAGTCGGCCGCCGACGAGCAGCGTGGGGGTGGAGCTGACGCCCACCCGGACCCCCTCGTCGTAGCTCGCCTGGATACGTCCCGCGTAGGTGCCGGCGGACATGCAGGCGTCGTACTTCGCCAGGTCGAGCCCGACCTCCTTGCCATAGCGCCGGAAAATACCGGCTCCGTCCCTCGACGCGGCCCACTCGGACTGGCCCTCGTAGATGCGCTCGTGCTGGGGCCAGTACTTCCCTTGCTGGTCGGCACAGGCGGCCGAGTGGGCCGCCACTCGGGCGTACTGGTGCTGCTGCAGCGGGAAGTCCCGGTAGCGCCAGCGGAGGCGACCCGTCTTGATCAGGCGCTCATCGAGCGTCGGCATCTGGAGCGTCGCGAACGTCTGGCAGAACGGGCACTGGTAGTCCGCGTACTCGGTGATCTCAACCGGCGCGCTGTCCGCCCCCTTCAGGTAGCCGCGGAACCCCGCCGTGTCGGACGGCTGGATGGTCACGTTCGCCGGGATGCTCACCGTGGCCGGCCGGGAGAGCTGATAGCCGAGGAGGCCGATGCCGACGACGGCCACGGCCCCCAGGATGGTGTAGAAGCGCTTCATTCCGACGGGCGATGCCGCCATGGTTCGTCGTCCTCCGGGTCGTCCGGGTGAAACGTATCCTGCCGCTCTGCTTCGTCCACGATCCGCCGGCTGTCGGCGATCTCGGGGGTGTCGTAGGTACAGCGGACCTCGTAGTGGAACATCTCGCTGCGGGCGTCGCCCATCAGGCGGAGCAGCTCGGGCACGCCCCGGAGGAGCTGCCCCCCCCGGTCCAGCGCCCGGATGCGCTCAGCCAAGGCGCGCAGCATCTCCGCCAGCCGGTCGGCCCGTGCGTCGTCGTAGACTTGGTCGTGCTCGTGCTCTGCCATGGCCACCTCGGGGGCCGGCGGCGCCCCCCGACAAGTTCATGTCAATGACGCCGATAAACATAATCACCAGGCTACCGGGCCGGAAAAACCCGAAAGTTTGCACCAAAAGGTGCAACCGGATATATTCCCGCGCGGTAAAGGCCACGAGCGCAAGCGGTTTCGACGCCCCATTTAAGGAAGGTGCATGAACAAGAACAAGACCCAGCGTGACCCCCAGGCGGTGTCCTTCGACCAGGCCCGTGACGAGTTGTTCAGTCACATTCTCCGGTGCGGCGTCATCGACGCGCTGCCGGAGCACCAGAAGGACTGGTTCGACGACACGATGCTCTACCTGGCCGATCGGTACGAGAACCTGAGCGAGGCGCAGCTGAGCCAGCTGCGCGTGCTGGGCGAGCGCTTCAGCAAGCCGGTCCAACGAAAGGCGGAGACCGTCGAGACCGGCGCGGCGTAAGCCGGCTGGTGAAGTAATGTCATCGCCCCGGCGCAAGTTGATGCGCCGGGGCATTTGCTTGTGAGTCAGGGTGACTCCCACCATCGCCGCCACCGGTACCCCGCCGCCAACCGCGCCCCGCCCCCGACTCCCGCTTCCACGAACCACCCTGAGCGTGACCCCGGCCTCGCCTCCAGGCCGAACGCCAGCACCAGATACCCCTGGTCAACTGGCCCGCCCACGACCGCCACACCACCCGCGCCGTAGAGGCCCACGCCCCGCCGAAGCGTCGGGTTGAGAAGGAAGTGCGCCAGCAGCTCGCCGCGCCATGCGGTCTCCCCGCCGCTGCGGCCGGCCGTGGCCGCGGCGGACACCCGGCTGCGGAGCGAGGTGCGCAGTGCACCGTACACCCCGCCCACCACAAGCGCCGGATCCGACGCCGTGGCCACTCCCATCACGCCAAGCTCCCCAGCCTGCTGCGCCGCCACGGGCCGCGTCTCGGCGAGCAGCGCCGCGATCAGCAGCGTCGCCGCCGGGCTAGCCCAGCGTGAGCCCATGGGTGACCCGGATATCGGGCGCGAGCGAGTGCACCACGGAGCAGTACTTCGAGATCGAGAGATCGATCGCACGGCGCGCTTTGGTCTCGTCCAGCGCCTCGCCGCGCAGATGGTACTGCAGGTGGATCGCCGTATAGCGCCGCGGCTCTTCTTCCCGCCGGACGCCAGACGCCTCGATCCGGCACTCGCGCAACACCACCCGCATCTTCCCGAGGATCACTACGACGTCCGCGCCGGTGCATGCGGCCGCCGCGAGGAGCAGCGTCAGCATCGGACCGGGAGCGGCCGCGTTCTCGCCGTCGATGGTCGTCACGGGACCGCCCGGTTCGCCGCCCCGGAAGACCAGCCGGTGCTGCCAGGCGAGCGTCACCCGCTTGGTCTCGACCGTCACCGCTCGTCCCTGCCCCCCACCTGCCGCTCGGCCGTCGGGGCCACACGGTAGTAGTCCCAGATCGCGTACAGCGCGATCGCGGTGGTCGCCCATGCCAGCGGCCGCAGATGCGGCGAGTCGGCCAGGAACGCCACCAGCGTCAGCACCTGCGCCACGGTCACCGCTTTGCCCCCCGCACGGGCCGGAATCGCCCGCGGCCGGCGCGAGACCAGGGTGGCGACGAAGGCGATCGTCGCCACCAGGTCGCGGAGCAGCACCCCGAGGATCTCGTACCATTCGAGGCGGCCGCTGAACGCCACCACGCCGAACGCGGAGGCCATGAACAGCTTGTCGGCCACCGGGTCGATCACCGCGCCGAGCGACGAGCTGCCGAACCGCCGGGCGAGTTGCCCGTCGAGCAGATCGGTCGCCGCGGCCGCGGCGAGCAGCACCAACCGCCAGTTGTTGGACACGAACGGAAACGCGGCCGCGAGCGGGATCCGCACTGCGCTCAGCAGGTCGGCGGTCGTCCACCCGGCGCGACCTTGCTCCCCCTCCCGGCGCGGACTAGGTTCGGGTGACATGGCGTTCAAGATACTCTCATGATGCTGGACACCGCGGTCATCCCCTGCGGCGGTCGCGGCACCAGGCTGCATCCGATCACCCGCTGGCTTCCGAAGGAGATCCTGCCGGTGGGTCTCCGCCCCATCCTCTACTGGACGCTGGACGAAGCCGCCGATGCCGGTCTCCTCCGCGCCATCATCATCACCAACCCGCACAAGCCACAGCTCGAGGCCGCCGCGCGCAACTACGAGGGGCCGCTCGAGCTCGAGTTCGTTCCGCAGGACCACCCCCGCGGCGTCGGCGACGCTCTCCTCCGCACGCGCGACCACTTGGCCGGCTCGCCGTTCCTCGCGCTCCTGCCCGACAACCTCTTCAGGGGCCCCAACCCCACCACCGCCGTGCTCTCGACTTTCCGGGCAACGGCACTCGCCACCGTGCTCCTCGCCGAGATCGTGCCGGAGGCGGCGGGCGCAAGAGGCGCCACGGGACGCGCCCGGATCCGCAGCGAGGCGGACGGATCGCTGCGGGTGACCGAGGTGGCCGACAAGGGCCGCGGGCGGTTCGATGCGACGGCAGAGGCCACGGCGGTGACGCCGATCGGGCGCATGGCATTCCCGGGCGGCGTCCTGGCGGAGTTCGAGGAGATCGGGCGCGGCCTGCCGCCGGGCGTAGAGCTGGGCGACGTGCCCATGCTCCAGCGGCTCGCCCGGCGGAACGCGCTGACCGGCGTCGTCAACCGGGCGGCGTTCTATGATGTAGGGACGCCGGAAGGCTATCGCGACGCGGTGGCCGCCTTCCCGCCACACACCTGACCGCAGGTACATCGGGGTGGACGCCGCTTTCAACTACCTCCTGCAGGAGCTCACCGCAATCAGCGGCGCGCGCCTCGCCGACGCCGGCGGCCTATCG
>Ga0209798_10000840_pt1 | contig 18881 bp, 5 predicted proteins | sample DOMMetBare3Fresh_FD_187475 | JGI IMG/M metagenome (GOLD analysis project Ga0209798, IMG submission 187475) | Wetland sediment microbial communities from St. Louis River estuary, USA, under dissolved organic matter induced mercury methylation -... | ecosystem: Environmental > Aquatic > Freshwater...
CGCCGGCGCGTGCCGAGTTGATGTATCAACCGACGGTGCAGGCCAACACCGGCAACGGACGCTTGAAAATACTGGACAAAAAATAGCACTGGACTCCGTACGCAATCCAGCGGTTTGCGTTACAAGGAAAAATCATGATTAAGGAATCAATGCGATCACTGTGGCAATCTACCAGCTCACTCTTCAGCCAGCGCGCGGCGCTCGCCATTTTTGCCGGGCTCTACGTCTTGCTGCTGGCGACTCTCTACGGCTTCATCGCAGTCAGGGAAGCCAAGATCTGGCAGGTGTTACTTACCCTGTTATTCGTGGCTCTAATCCCGCTGCTGTTTTTTCTGCTGCAGGCGGTGATTATCAATTTTGCCCGCAACGGGAAAATCGACTGGGCCGTAGCATGGCGGGATTCGACTAAGCTGGCCCTCGTGACCGTGCCCGTTATCCTGCTGGGACTGGGAATCATGTGGCTCTTAAATCGTTGGCAACGACACTTCCCTGCTCCTCAATTTCATGCTCCCGCATTTGATCCCAGCGGCAAGCCATTGGTCGTCGCCGCACCACTGCATCGGCCCGCCGTCTTGTTTGCAGCCTTGCGCGCATTGCTGTTCGGAGTAATGCTGCCCCTGCTACTGATCCATCTGTGGCTAGGAGTTGCCGGTCAGAACCTGGTCGTCTTCCTGCGCGAATTCTTTTCTCGAAAAGCGGGCCGGATCCTGGCCGCCGCTCTGTCGCCGAAGTCAGTCTTAACCTATGCCGCAGGGCTGGTATTATTTGCGCTCATTCCTTATGCCTTGTTGTTTGTACGTGTGAAAATTCCCGGCAACAAGAGTGAGTTTGCTGTCTTTACTGCCCGCCTGTTGCTGGTGTTCTTCTTTATCCTGCTGGGCTGGCTGATCACTCTGACAACCTTTTCGCGGAACAGCCAGGCTGCAGCAATTGAATTTGCCAAACCCGCGGCGGAAGAGATTCCTTGATGTCACCCGGCGATTCCCTTAACAAGACGCGCAGGATTGGCGCGGTAATGCCGTGTCCGGGTGATAAAGTTCCGGTGTCCCGCGCAAGACCGATCATCCTCGCTATCGTACTCGCCTGCGGTCTGGGGTTGTCGCACGGCGATGTCTCTCATCAGTCGCTCCTGGTGGCAACAACTGCCTGGCAGGCAAGCGAAAACGAGATCGATGAGGCCCTGCAACGCGCCGCGGCCGCCTCCCTGGGCCAACAGGAAGGCGCCATCGTCGTCGTCGATCCGCAAACCGGGCGCATCCGCGCGGTTGTGAACCAGCAACTGGCTTTTGAAAACGCTTACGCACCCGGCTCTACCATCAAACCATTCACTGCGTTGGCAGCCCTGCGCGTGGGATTAATAGACAAGAACTCAACCGCGCTTTGTCGCCAACGCTTCGCGAGCAAAGACTTTCACACCGTTTGCTCTCACCCGCGGGACCTGCCGCCACTGAATCCCACTGAGGCGATCGCCTATTCCTGTAATTATTATTTCGGCACGCTTGGCCAACATCTCAATGAGGTATCGCTGAGCGACACGCTGAGTAGTTTCGGTTTTGGCAAATCGCTGTACAGTGACCGCGAACGCAGTCAGACAGGCAAATTGCGACGCGGCAAGGTGGATCCACGCAACGCACTCGGCGAAGGCGATTACCTGCAAGCAACTCCAATGCAATTGATCATGGCTTACTCTGCTTTGGTTAATGGTGGACACTTGCTGACTCCTCGCGTCGCGCCGAGTTCGGATTTCCAGATTCGGGAACGTGCCCGGTTACAGATTGCACCGGAGCAGCGCGAGTTGATTGTTGCCGGAATGCGCGGAGCCGTGGTCTATGGCACCGCCGCCCGCAGTGGTTTGAATTCGTCATCATTAAATGTTTTTGGCAAGACCGGAACATCCACGCCGCTCAAAGGCTTTCGCACTCAGGGGTGGTTTGTGGGCTTTGCCTCGCCGGCAAACAATGAAAACCCTTCCCCGGTGAACGTTCGCCTGGCGGTACTCGTCTTTCTTAAACACGCTCACGGGTCGAACGCTGCTGCATTATCTCGCGCAGTCTTTGTCGCCTATCAACGCGTGGCCGGAATGAAAGATGCGGAAAAGACGAATGACAAAGAAGGCGCGGGCACGGGGAGTTCCAGTGTAAAAGGCCTGGCTCCCGGCAAAATTGAAGCGGCGACAGAAATCCGCGTATCTCCGAGTGTTCCCATCCCTGTGTCTCCCCGTCCTCCGGGATCCGGTCTACCGGCGACAGTCCGCGTTCACCTGGTCGCTGAAAACGTAACCAAAGAAATGTCATTGGAAGACTACGTGCTCGGTGTGGTCGCGACCGAAGGCAGCATGGAGAATCAGCGCGCGGCGCTCAAAGCCCTGGCGGTGGCAGTCAGAACCTACGCGGTAAGAAACGCCGGGCGCCACACTCGCGACGATTATGACTTTTGCACCACCACCCATTGCCAGCGATTCAGTGCCGGCTTTGATTCCTCGGCGCTGCGACCCGAGATCATTGACGCCGTTAGACAAACTGACGGCGAAGTCCTGCGCGACGAAGCCGGTCAGGTAGCGGACTCTTATTTTAGTGCGTCGTGTGGCGGCGTAACAGCCAACCTGCAAACCCTTTGGGGAACCAGATCGCCGCCTTACCTCCGGGGCGTGCCGGATGAATATTGCGCTGCGATGCCGCATCACAGCTGGACTGATGTGATCCCCGCCGAGCGTCTGCAGCTTGCCCTGCAAAGTGACCAACGTACTGATCCGGGGAGGCAATTGCGGGGGCTGTTTGTCGCGCGGCGCGATAGCGGTGGCAGAGCGGAACTCATCACGATCGAGGGCGAGCGGCGCCACACAGTTAGCGGTTGGGATCTTAAGATTATCGTCGGTCGCGAGCTCGGCTGGAACTTTCTGAAGAGTTCACGGTTTGAAATTGCGCGGGCCGGACCGAACTATATTTTTCGTGGCAGCGGATTTGGCCATGGTCTGGGACTTTGTCAGGAGGGTGGCCACGTAATGGCGCAGCGTGGCGTTAACTACCGGCAAATCCTGGCCAAGTATTTTCCCGGAACCACCGTGGTGGACATTTCGCGGGAGGGCAGAATAGCCGCGCAGACATCCGGCGCCTCCACTGGCAGGGCTCCGCGGCCTTTTCAAGCCACGCCCCTCCAGTTGCGATTCGCTGCCGATCTGCTCTGGAATTCCGGTCCAGGCGCAACTAAAGGGCTTGAAGTCGCGCGCAGCAGTCTGCCGGAGAAACGCACCTCGCTGTCCAGCGAGCACTTTCGCGTGAGCTATCCGGTGACGGTCCCGCAAAGTGATGCCGAACGAATCCTGCAGACACTGGAGACTGCCCAGAGAAATCTACTGCAAAAGGTTTCAGCCGCCGGCATCGCGTTGGGCCCATGGCCGTCGCTGGAAGTCTTCCTCAATGCCAGCACTGGCGACTTTGTCGGCCGCACGGGCCAACCATGGTGGGCGGCAGCGGCCACGAAAGGCAATCTTATCGAACTGCAACCAGTGGCCGTACTAAAGAGGCGTGGGGTACTGGAAACGACTTTGCGACACGAGTTAGTTCACACGTTGATTGACAGATTGAGCCACGGTCGGGCGCCTCGCTGGTTGGCTGAGGGCACTGCGCTCTACTTCGCGGGCGAGGGCGTTTTGCTGGCACGCCATGCACCCCAGAGAAGAATGACGATCGCTGAGATTGATAACGGCCTGGCCAGGGCATCGTCGGCCGCTGAAATGCGTACAGCTTATGCGGCGGCCTACGCCGAGGTGAGAGAGTTGATTAGAGAAAGTGGCGAAGCAAGCCTGTGGCAGCGAATCGCCGGTAGTCACAACTCAGGATAGACCCGCTTGCCGGCCACAAATCTCTTTCACGGCCATGGCGCCGGTTCCCTGCCTCCCTAAGGTGCGCAATCCTGATTCGATCTCGTCACAGAGGGGCCGGAGCGTAATTGGTATTCGGTCGACGTAAGGAAAGAGCAAACCATGCCACGGAAGTTTCGTGGCTGACTCGCGTTAAGAATATTCAGCCAGAAGTCATAGCCTCCCTGGTCCGGATCCCTTCGCAAATAACCGAAGTATTGCATCAGCACAAATGCGGGATTGTATTCCGCGTCCTTAAATTGCTGAATCTCGATCAGATCGAGCAGCACTTGCGCCCGCGTCCTCGTCGCCGCGTTCAATCCCTCGATCGCGGCCTGACGTTGTGCTGCAAATTCGGGCCCACCCAATCCCGCGGTGCTGAACAGGCCAGTAACAAAGGCATCGGGAGAAAGTGATTGAGGATACTGTGCCAGGAATTCAGGTCGAGAGACAAAAGCGTTCGCAAAGTCAATGGTGCTCTGCGGTAAGCCTGAGCCGCCCACGAGCAGGGCCCGGTCCGCAATAAACTGCGCAAACGTTATCTTTGCTCGGGTGGGCGTTAGCGTGCCGTAGGCACTGCGATACATACGATAAACCACGTAACCAGTCTGCTGGAACTCAAGCTCAATAAAGAAGGCCGCCGAAACTCCGATACGCTGCGCATGAATACAAGCCGCATCTGCGCCGCAATTCGTAATCTGGCTGGTCCAGTAATCGAGACCGCCCGCATCCGGATCACGACTCAAAAAGTCCCGGTAATGCTGCCAGACAAAGAACTGCGCGGTATCGAGAGCATTTGGCGTCGGAGCTTCATCGCGATTCAGGATCCCGTTGCCATCGCGATCGATAGAGTTGCGACGCCCGGCGCCCACCGGCACTCCCGTAACGGTCAGTTCTGCGCGCGTACCTGCCGCCTGCAGCAAAGTCGCCTGAGAAACCGAAGTCTCGCCCTGCTTGTCCGTCTGATATGACCCATTGCCCGTGTAGAGAAACCCACGCGGCGTCCCGTTATAGAGACCGCGCACAACCAGATCGCAGTTCCCCGCCGCAGCCTGGGCTTGCAGCAGATTAATGCGAGCAGTCACAGATGTCGCCGCCTTGTTATCGGCATCCACGGTGACCTGCAGGCCAACAGCGGGTGCGATACCGCTATCGAAGGCAAGCAGGAACTGTTCTATATCTCGTCGCTGACCCTCGTTTTGAAAAACAAAAGGGCTCGCGTGCAGAAACGAGAACAAGGTGTCGGTCGAGCCATCGTGAATAAAGCCATAACCAGTGACTTGTTCTCCGGGTGCCCGGAAGAAACCCGTCTTCTGATATTGGCCGCGCAGTTGGGGGACTTTCATGTCCTGCGATTCCGCAATAGCAAAGGCTGGAATCAAGGCGCCGTTGGTGCCGGTGCCAATGCCGGGAGTGGCAGTATGGCACTGATTGCAGGTGAAGATACCGGCATCCAGAGGATTATTGTTGAAGAGAACTGCCCCGCGCGCAGCGCTTGGCCCAACGGGTGGATTCGGGAGTGTACGATCTAGATTCTGATTGGGATTAGGGGGATAACTAAGAGAGGTAATAAAGGCCTGGAAGTCGGCCATCTCCAGCCCGGTAAGCTGGCGCGGTCCTCCCAGCAAGCTCACAAAAGCGGGATTGAAAGAGGCCAATTGCGCGCGATCGCCGCGCCAGTGCAAGGGTTCGGTCCCGCTGATCCCGCGCAGCGACTGCGTGATCATTGGTCCTTTCATCGGGTGAAAAATCGACTGTCCCAGGCCGAACGGCCCGCCAAGCGGATTTTGCACGACCTGCATCTGGCCGGTGGGATCGCCCAGATCCCAGGCGATGCCGTCGCGATGACCATTAAAGTGGCAACTGGCACACGCCAGATCGCCATGAGCCGAAAGGCCGGCATCGTAAAGAAAGCGCCGGCCTCGTTTGAGATTCGCCGGCTCCGGATTGAAACCTACCGGCACAGCTTCGATCTGGGCCCGCGTGGTCGTGTCGACGATACTGACACTCTCATCAAACCGATTAAGCACGTACAACAATTTTCGTTTAGGATTTAGGGCTAATCCGGTCGGCCCCTGTCCGACAGCTATCCTGGCCTGCACCGCGCCGGCAGGATCCAGAACGCCAACCTTCCCGGACCCGGTGGCCGCGACATACAGCGTACCGTCCGTGGCCCGCGCGAGGTCAGCCGGCAACGCCAAACTGAGAGCTCGCTCCGAATCTGAACCGGCGGGCGTCCCGTAATCGATGTGCTGGTTGAGATCGACCTGGGTGACGCTATTGCTGGCTAAACCGACAAATGAAAGACGTGTGGACAGAAAATGACCGCGCAGGTTCGGTTCGAAGCGCACGTGGTTACGTGCTTCATCGTTTAGCACCAGCAGTTGATTGTTATTAGGATCGACGAGGGCATTACCAATATGCGTGCCAAGATTATGGACTTCGCGAGTCAGCACGGCGGTGGCGCCGCCCGCATCCAGGACAGCAACGTCAACGTCAGCGAGCGAAAATGGGATCAATGAGGTCCATCTTCCGTCGCCTCTTTCATCGGACCAGTTTACGCCGTTCCATTTCACAATCAATCCGACAGCCGGTGGCTGTGGGAGTCCCGGAGCCAGCGCCGGAGAGGGGGCTGGTGGACCACCACCACCCAACACCTGATCCGCCGGGAGGGTCGTCGTCTGATTTCCCGACTCGAAAACAGAAACAAAGACCTGTGAGCCGGACGCATTGCGGGCCAGGGCCCGCGGCTGCTTGCCGCGAATCGGAATGAATTGCGGCGCTGCTGCCGGCGTGGCCGGATCGTAAACCTTGATCTGGCCCAGACCGGAGACACAGACAAAGGCCATTTCGCGTTGCTGCCCGGCAAAGACCACGTCGGTAGGTTCATCGCCCACCTCAAACGTTCGCGTTACATTCCAGGTCTTCAGGTCTATCACGCTCACTGAGTCCGACAGCCAATTGGTAACCCACACCTCGCGATCGTTGCGTGCGGAGACGCTGACTGGCTCGAGCCCCACCGGGATCTCAGCCATCAGCGTCAACCCCCGGCCGGTCAGGTGAAAGATGGACAGACTATTGTTCGGCGTGTTGACAGCCAGCAGACGGGTGCCGTCAGGAGTTACGGCCAGCGGGTGAACTTGCGGTGCTTCAAAGTTCTTATAACCAACCACCTGGCCCTGCGCCGTCACCGCATTCGAGTGGCGACGTTCGATCCAAATCAGAGCGACAACCACGATGGCGAAGGCGATCACCAGTCTCAAGAAATGTTTGTTCATAGGTGTGTCTTGCAGGTTGTTGTCAGATCAGATGTGTGGCAACCGGCGATCGGGCAATTACGATTCGTCAATCAGAGCAGAAGATTATTTCTCTGATCTGCAAAAGTCAACGTAAACCCGGAGGATGGTAACGCTTGTCCCGCCTTGAAAACGGCGGTCAACCCGCGCCGCCGGTAGGAGGCAAACCAGCGACCGATTGCTGTGGGACGACCGGGTATATTAGAAACCAGAAAGATGAGAATCACGCAGGGCTGCGAAGGGCAGTCGTGGCAGGCTGCAGCGTGCAGGCTTGTGATTAACGACCCCGGAGGCGCGGGAGAAAAGAAACTCCTGATCTCGCTGGCGTGGCGCGAAACTTCGCCGGGCCATATTAGCGAGCCGGAGCACTCATCTGGTGAATCGCTTCCATGAGAGAGGAGCGCACTTCCGAGGGCAGCGATCCACGCACCGCCAAACGACGGAATGCCGGAAGGAACTCGGGTTGACCGCTCATCGACAGGACGGTAATCGCCGTGCGACGGACTTCGATACTTGGATCTTCTTCAATGGCCTTTAGCAGGGGTTGGGGCACTCCGGTTTTAGCCATCAGGAATAGCAATGAGAACGCTTCGTAGGTTTTATCGCGGCTCTCGCCAGTCAGATGCTCAATCGCGTCTTTGGCCACCCCGGACTCGGCCAGCGCCACGCCGATCCGCCTGCGGCGTTCCGGTGTAGCCTCGCGCAGCGCACGAGTAAAAGTGGCCACGCGGTCGCCCGGAAGGAGATGCAAAGCCCGCGCTGCCGCACCGCGCACCTGCGCATTCGAGTCGTCAAAAGCGCTTGTTATTAAAGTAAATGATTCGTGGGTGCCCAATTGACCGATTCTTTCAACAGCATCCAGGCGCGCGGCGGCATCATCACTCTTTAATTGCTTCAATAGCGCAGAAGGCACGCCGGAAGACTCGACTACGGGCGTCACTCCTTTTTCAAAGCCGTTGTTGTCATTTTGAGAAGCTGAGACTGCTGCCTCAAACCCGCTGGCGCCGGACAGGGATCCATTTACCGGCGAAACGGTTTCGTTGAGGTCGTACCAAACAGACATCTCCGTTGCTTCCGCGCCATGTGGGACCAGATCGAACGCACGAATAGCCTTTTCGTCGGGAATCGTACCGCGCTGGGTCGGACGCTGTTCAGATTGCAAACGCTTCTGCTCTTCCTGTTGAGCTCGCAGGCGGGATTCTTCCCGCGCCTCAGCCAGCAACCGCTCCATCTCTAACTGCTCTGCTTGACGAAGAGCTTCTGACTCCTCAATGCGCCGGCGTTGTTCTTCCGCCGCCTGACGCAGCTCTGCAACCTCATTCTGCAACTGCTGCTCATGCGCCTCTCGAAGTTTGGTTTCTTCCTGGACACGCTGGCGCGTGCCTTCAAGCTCGGCTTCCAGGGCCAGCCGGATTGTTTCAGCCTCATCGAGTCGCCGGCGCTGTTCAGCCGCAGCGCTGCGCAACGCTTCGACATCACCGCTAATCTGGGCTTCATTGGCCCTGAGCAGTTCTGTCTCAGCTTCAATGCCGGCGCGAGCCTTCGCCAACTCTTCCGCTCGCGCTTGCGAGAGCGCCTGGACCTCTGCAAGCCGCTGGCTCTCCTCGTTGACTGTCCGGGCCAGTGATTCCAACTGCTCACGCAGCTCTTCTTCTTGTGTAAGGAGTTGAAACGCTTCGGTCTCCGCCTTGAGCTTGGCGGCCTCGAGTTCGGCCAGGCGCTGTCGCTCCTGCTCGGCTTGTTCTTCCTGTTGTTGCAGCGCTTCTTCGACCTGGCGCTGCTCACTGGCAAGGCGCAGACATTCGCTCTCTGCCGCTTTCAACCTCGCCTTCTCGGTGTCCAGGATGGACTCGGTTTCTTTCAGCTGCTGTCTTTGCTCATCGCTGTTCTTCTGGATCGTTTCCAACTCCGCGGCCAATTGTTCAGCTGCGGCCCTGTTGGCCTTCAGTTGCTCTTCGGCTTGGGCACGCGCCTTCTCCAGCTCTGAGACACGACGTTCCTCGCCGGTGCTGCGCTTTTGAATGTCCTTCGTCCAGCGACGCTCTTCATTAATGCGGACCTGGTTCGCTTCCTCTGCCTGGCGGCGTGCTGCCTCCGCGGCATCGTACTGCTCTTCCAATTCCTTCGTGCGCCGGCGTTGTTCTTCGGCTATCTGTCTCTGCGTTTCGATCTCCAGCCGAATCTGCCTTTCTCGTTCGGCATTGTGTCGCGATTCTTCCACGAGGCGCAAACGCATTGTCTCGAGCTGAGCTTCAAGTTCGCGCTCAGATTCAGCTTGTTTGGCAGCCGCCTCGCGGGCACGACTCATTTCCTCTTCGGCTCGAACGCGTTCTGCCTCTCGTTGAGCATTTGCTTCGGCGAGGCGCAAAGCTTCCGCCTCCTCCATGCGGCGCCTCATGTTTTCAGAAGCTTCGCGGATTGCCTGGATTTCGGCTTTTAGTTGCTCTTCCCGTTCGGTAATGACGCTTGCTTCTGCTTCAGTTCGGGACCAGATCAGTCTGAGTTCGGCCAGTTTCTCTTCCTTTTCGAGCGTCGCAAGAGTGGCCGACTCAATCCGCTGTTCCTGCTCACTTACGGCCTTTTCGAGCATCTCTACCTGCGCCAAAATTTGCTCTTCCTGCGCTGTGCGCGTGCGCGCCCGTTCTTCGGCCTCCTCGCGTAACGCATCGATGGCGGCCAACTGCTCCGCATGCTTACGATCACTCTCTCGCAGCTCTTCTTCTACCTGCGCGCGCTCCCGAGCCAGTTGTTCAAATCGCCGGCGAGCCACCTCCGCTTGCTGCGTCAATTCCTGCTCGATTCGCTGGCGTTCGGCCTCATCCCGGGCTCTGGCTTCCTCGGCGACCTCACGGTTCACGGCTTCTTCCGCTCGCAACCTTGCTTCGGCTTCCGCAATTCGCTCCTGCTGCAGCGCGGCAGTTTGGCGTAAAGCTTCCAACTCATCCTGCAGTTGCGCCTCTCTCCTGGCCGCAACTTCAGAATCCTCCGCAAACCTGGAGTGCATGGCTTCCAGATCAGCGAGACATCGCTGATCTTCTGCAGCCTGAGCTTGCGACTCTTCTATCTGTCTGGCGCTTAACGCCTCGAGCTCCGCCAGGCGACGCTCTCGAGTAAGATTGTGCTCGACCGCTTCCTGTTGAATTCGCTCGAGCTCCTGCTGCTGCCGGGCTTGCTCCTCCAATGCCTGCTGTAGCGCGGTTCTCGCCTGTTCAATTTCTCTTTGCTGCTCTGCGCAGGCTTGTTTTAACTCCTCTGCCTGGACCTGGACCTCATTTGCTTCCCCAAGGCGCCGCTGCAACTCTGCCTCTATCGTCGCGCGGCGGCTTTCGAGTTCTGCGAGTCGTTGCGACTCTTCAGTACGCCTCCTGTCTTCAATCTCGATTTCGGCCTGATGCGAAGTGATGGCCTGGCTGATTGTTTCGATTTCCCCGCTAATCTGTTCGCGTTGGGTGGCCAGCAACTGGAACCGTTCCTCAGCCTCAGTCCGCAGGGCCTGCAATTCTGCCAGGCGTTGCTCCTCATCCTCATTACGCTTCCGCGCGACCTTAATGTGACGTCGCTCTTCCGCCGCGAGTTTCTGAGCCATCTCAGCAGCCTCTAGCCGCCGTCCCTCTGCCAGGGCCTGAGCCTTCCGGAGTTCTTCAATACGTTGATAGTGCTCGGCAATCGCCTTCTCTGCCACTGCCAATTCCTGGCTCAACTCCGCTTCCTGGTCACTTAGTCTAAGCGTTTCACTACTGGCCTGAACGCGCTGGGCGTCAGCAACTGCGATGCGCCGGCGTTGCTCTTCGCTGGCGCTCAATAAATCTGCCAGCGCTTGCTGCAGTAGCGCTTCCTCTTCGGCGTTAACACGCGCTTCTTCCGCCGCCTGTGCTTTCGCTGCTTCCAGCTCTGCTAATCGCTGCTTTGCTTCTCTCGACTGTTGCTCGACTGCTGCGGCCAGCTGTTGGCGCTCTGCTTCATCTCGCAGCCGTGCTTCCTCGGCGGCGCTTGCCTGCGCAGCTGCTTCAGCCTGACGCTGCGCTGCTGCTGCCTCAATGCGGCGGGTTTGTTCCACACCTGCACGTCGCAGTTCCTTTAACGCCTTCTCTAGCTCGGCCTCCTGCTGCGCCCGCACACGCGCTTCTTCCGCCGCCTGTGCTTTCGCTGCTTCCAGCTCTGCTAATCGCTGTCTAGCTTCGTTCGACTGTTGCTCGACTGCTGCGGCCAGCTGTTGGCGCTCTGCTTCATCTCGCAGCCGCGCTTCCTCGGCGGCGCTTGCCTGCGCTGCTGCTTCAGCCTGACGCTCTGCTGCTGCTTCTTCAATGCGGCGGGTTTGTTCCACACCTGCACGTCGCAGTTCCTTTAATGCCTTCTGTAGGTCGGCCTCCTGCTGCGCCCGCACACGCGCTTCTTCCGCCGCCTGCTCGCGCAGGACCTCAAGTTCGTGCAACCTTTGCTCTTCCTGCTTTGCGTTTTGCAGCCTCACCTGTTCGAGGCGCCTCCGCTCATTTTCATCGCGAGCGCGTGCTAATTCCTGTGACTCAAGTAATGCTGCTGCTTCGGCCGCTCGGGCTGCTTCGGCGGCTTCAATTTTCTGTTGTTGTTCTGCCGCCTGTTTTCGTAAGACCTCCAGCTCTCCCTGCAGTTGTGCCTGTTGTTTCAAACGGGCGCTGGATTCTGCTTCAGCCAGTGCGCGTCCGGCTTCCAGTTTCGCCAATCGCTCATTTTCTTCTGCAGCCTGCTGACGGGTTGTTTGCTCCAGAAGTTCCCGCAGTGACTCCTGGCGAAGGCGCGCGCTTTCCCAGGTTTGCTTCAAGCGAGCCTCCTCGGCTACTCGGGCGGCCTCAGCTTCTTTGATTTGCTGAAGTTGTTCTTCCTCCGCTTTGCGCAAGTCAGACAATGCTGCGAGAAGTTCCGTTCGCTGCTCCATCCTGAGGCGCGATTCCTCTTCCGCTTTGGCCCGCAACGATGCCAGTTCCTGCAGGCGTTGCCGCTCCTCATCTGCCTGCTTGCGGGCAGCTTCAACTAGGCGCTGACGTTCCTCCTCGTCCCGCACACGAGCGGCTTCCGCCGCTTCAGCCTGGGCTGCGGCTTCGGTCGCGCGCAGCTCCTCCATCTTGCTAATCCATTGACGCTGCTCTTCGGCTGCCTGGCGCAGTGCGTCCATCTCGGCATTAATCTGCGCCTCTTTCTCGGCGTGCAAGCGGGCCTCTGCCTGCTCGATGCGCTGCCTTTGTTCCTCTCCTGCCTCACGCATTGCCTCAAGTTGCGCTAGCAGCTCTTCTTCCTCCGCGGCCCGTGCGAGCGAAGCCAACCGCGCATTAGCCAGCATTTGCTCATGCTCTGCCAGCCGACGCTGCTCCTCTTCTGCCAGCAAACGCGCCTCCTCCTGCTGGCGCAGCCTTTCCTGTTCGGCCCGCAGACGTTTGGCTTCAAGCTTTTGAGAAGCGAGCTCTTCTGCAGTCTGGCGGAGAGTTTCAGCCTCAATCTGAAGCAGCGCTGCCTCTTCTGCGAGACGACGCACTTCTTCTTCAGCCCGAGCACGCGCAGCCAGTTCGGCTTCGATGCGGGCATCGTCCGCGGCTTTCTGGAGCGCCGCGTTTACTTCAAATTGCTTTCGTTCTTCTTCCGCCGCTTTGATACGAGCACTCGCTTCCACGCGCGCCTGCACTTCCCTGTCCGCACGCAGTTGCGCTTCTTCTTCTGCCTGTTTTCGCAGCGCTTCTGCTTCCTGGCGCTTGCGCTCAACCCTGGCAAGATCCTGGCAAAGAAATTCTTCCTCTCCGAGGAGTCGCGCTTCTTCCTGATCCAGCTGGCTGTCAATCGTGTTTGTCTCGATTGACCGGAGCGAACTTGCCGGCGGCTCGGAGTTCGTCGCATCCGCCTCAGCGCCGTGACGCTCTTCAATAACCAACCAATCTTCAATCTCGCTTGCAGGTGGTTCAGACTCCGTGGGTTTAATAGCGTCGATGGCCTGTTGGATAACGGATAGAGGCAGTTCGGCACTGTGTTCGCGCGTCAACAGTTCGTTCAACGGTTCCAGGGCGGCGAGGTCACCAATCCTTCCCAAAGCTTCGACAGCTGCGCAACGGACGATCGGCGCCGTATCATAGAGCGCCGCAATCAGGTAGAGTGTTCCCAAAGAGCTGCGATAGTCGCCCAACCGGGCAGCGGCAGCAGCTCGCTCCTCAGAGGAATCGGCATTTCTCAGATCACCAGTAGTATCGTCAAAGTACCCAAGAGCGAGGTACGCGTGGGCTGCTCTTTCTCGTCGCTCAGTCTCAGGATCTGAAATCGCCATCAGCAGCCGCGACTCAACCAAGAGCCTCGCTTCGGTCTCAGTTGAGGTCAACAGATTCTCATCGTATTCCAAACCATCAAGAAGGTTCTTGAGGTTTCTTTCTACCTGTTTAAGTGCCGGGGAAAGTGAGAATGTTAAGATGTGATCTATCAAGGGGATCTCCGAGTCGGTGACACGGCCGGGAAGTCTGAAAAATTGTCCTCGGGAATCGGCCGGTTAGTCGCTGGTTGTTTCACTTTCACCCGTCATCTGGGCAGCTTGGGCGTAGCTGCCCGCCAGTGACCAGGTGGCGAAGGCGGGTTTATTAGCTATTCTGGAGTATGGCCGGCAGAGGGCTGGCCGCACTGGGGCGCAAGACCTTGCTCTTGCCGACTGTTAATTAGCATGGAAGCAGACTCTTTAGGAACGGGATTAGCAGAAAGCCTCGCAGAACCAAACGGTTATGAGGCAATCGACAGGCGCCAGTTTACTCAGCTGCAAAAACCCTTTGAGAAAGACGCCATAGGCATCCTACAAGAAACATTGTTAAACAGCAAGATCTAAGTTTAGTCGGGCTGTTCAGCTCTAAGACGGTATATTAGTCGAGTCTGAGGAGCCGGAGGCAGATGGCTCCGTCAATTCGACAGAAGGGTTGAAACAAGGGGAGACGTTGATACGTCTTAGGTATCGGAATTGATGGCTTTGCTTCAGGAAGCTAAAGATGCGTTTTTGAAATAGCCCCCGTGGGGCGTTATCTACCGTTCCTCGGTCTTGCCTGACCCTGGCAAAAGATCACACTGGGAGTACCAGAATGAGATCCTCAAAACCCCTTAGCCACGTCCTGGCCTGGCTCATCTCCTGCGCCACCTTTGCCACCCCGATTGTTGGGCAACAAGAACCGGCTCAGCCGACGGCAAGCGCCAAGCCTGCCGCCAATGCACTGCAGCAGGACCAGCAGGAGCGGCAGATCGATAGCCTGCTTGCTGTTGAGAGCTACAAAGTTTACGGCGAAGTGAAAAACGTTGGCACCCTCGTTCACTCCGGGGCCTTCGCTGAACTGATCGATCCAGTAATGAAGTTGGCCGACCCGCCAAAGGAATTCAGGACCCTCGTCAAGTTTGTAAATACCAATGCGGAAACGCTGGCCAGCTCTCGCCTGGTGTTTGCCAGCTGGCCGGCGCAACCCAATCTTCCGTCAGCGTTTTTCGTGATCGAGCTGGCCTCCGCCGATGATGCGGCAAAGTTTGAACCCAAACTCAACAAAGTCCTTCCGGCCATTCTGCCGACACCGACACCGTCACCGTCGGCATCACCAGGATCGAGCGACGAAAAAGTCACGGTTCCAGCGCCTTCAGAAAAAAGCTCAGGCGAGAAATCCTCTGCCGTCTCCGCCACGGCCGTCAAAACACCAACTCCAAATGATAACCCCCCTCCTCCGGCCCCACCGTTCGTCGTTTCTCGCGCAGGCAATTTGATTTTTATCACCGATAAGCCATTCAAGTTTGAAAGCCTGCGGCCCGCTGACAGCAAGTTATTAGCTGAAGATCAAAATTTCCGCCAGGCGCGCGAACGATTTGCTACCGAGCCTGTTTTCTTGTTCATTAATGTGGCCTTGTCCGATGCGGGCCGCAACAGGGCGGTGCCGGAAGAAAAAGAAGCCGAGGAGAAGGCGCTCCTTAAAGAGCAGGCCGTCACGGTTGAGGAGCCTGAGCGGGAGATGGAACAGCCCCCGATGCCCGGAGCGCCCGGCGCACCCGGCGCACCAGATGTTCCGGACGAAGACACCCCGGAGCCTAACGATCCGGCGGTCATTACGACAGTCCAGCAGCCGCCAACGGGAACATTGGGCGCTGGCGCCGGACCTTCACCAACTCCACCACCAACGCAGAACCGGATGCTCGCTATCGGATCGTTCCTGTCATTATTAGATGGTGGTCCACCGGAATGGCCGGATGCAGTAGGCATTGCCATCGCCCAGGAAGCAGATGATTACGTTATTCGATCAATTTTGATCGGACCACCGAACGGAAAGCGACTGGTGCTTCCTTTTCTTCCCCAGTTGCTGGCCGGCCGCGGCTTAACGCCTAACGCTCCTTCGGTATTGCCTGAGGACACTGAGGTCCTGGTCAGCGCTTCCTTTGACTGGGCCCAGACTTACCAGTTGATGTTGGCGCGACTGGAGATTTCAAACAAAGAACGAGCGGCCCGGCTGGACAAGATCTCTGCCGCTGGGCTGGACGAAAAGCCCTACGACCCTTTCACAGATTTCGAGCAGAAAGGCGGCTTTAAGATCAAAGACGATCTGCTTCCAATGTTGGGGAACGAGATATCCTTTGCCAGTTCGATGAAAACGCTGCAGGGGCTGAGTGGGTTTGGCATCATGATGGCGCCGCGATCGACTCCCAAACCTTCTCCTGATGCAAAACAAATTGAAGAAGATAAGTTGCAGAAACAGCGTGACGCGCAAACAAGCCCAATGGTCTTGATCGCTGTGCGAGATCGGGAAGCCGCGCGCCGCCTGGTGCCCAAGGTGCTCGACGGGCTGGGCATCGGAGCGGCAAACATGATTGGCGCCCCGGTGAAAGTCGGCGATAGCGAGATGGTTGATTTTGCGGGGGCGTTTGCCTACGCCTTTATCGATGACTTTCTGGTGATTTCCACCACTCCCACCGTGCGCCGAGTCATGGAAAGCCACACCAATCATCAAACGCTGGCGGCAAACAGCGCCTTTCGCGACTACACTCGCTGGCAGCCACGTGACCTCGTGGGCCAGATATACGTGTCGCCTGAACTGATGGCGAGTTATACAAAGGCGGCACATGATCCCAAACAAACTATTGCCCCAGCCATGCGTGAATATCTGCTGCGACTGAATCCAACGCCGCAGCCGATGACCTATGCTTATGCAAACGAGGGTTACGGCGCCATTCACGAACTTCATCTGCCCAAGTCGTTTGTGCTGGCGAGCGTAGCGGGAGCGGCTTCCGCAACAAAAGAACCGCCCCCCGAGATGAACGAAGCTATTGCGATGAGCATGCTGCGCATGATCGTCAGCGCTGAAGCGACATATCAATCGACAACCGGAAAGGGCAGCTATGGTTCACTCGACAAACTGATCGAGGCAAAGTTGATTGCCCGAGAACCACTCGATAGATATGGGTATCGATTTGAGGTTTCAGTATCAGGTAATCAGTTCGAGGCCACAGCTACTCCAATTGAATACGGCAAGCATGGCCGCCTGTCCTATTTTGTCGACCAGAGCGGTGTGGTACGCGGCGGTGATCACGGTGGCGGCGCCGCCTCCGCGGCCGACAGTCCGATGCAGTAACACCCCAGGGAACAGGCGTTCAGAGTACCGGCTTTTGGCGTACTTCCAGCGCTAAGGAAAGCCCGCCTGAAGGCGGTACTCTGAACGCTTGTAGCTCTTCGCTGGATCCTCCGAAATTTCCTTGACTATAGTCACCAAGCGGTTACAAAATTAGGGCCACCCTAATTATGGTGGCCAGAATTGATCCCGGCGTCGCACTTCGGTTCCGAAAAGTGCCTTTGGGTTTTCGAGAAGCTAGCCAATTACTCCGCAGCACTTACAAGAGTACACGTGCCGGAGTAGTGTAATCGCTGAATCGGACGATTTTCTGAGACAACCTTCCCGTTGCTACTTTGCCCGGACATGAGCTAAGGACTTTCAAGTCCAGCCGTTGTTCGCAAGGAGATCATTATGTTGCCAAGCAAGAGACTATTGGGTTTGATCGGCCTGATTGCATGTGCATGTTTGTTAATTGGTTATTCCGTCAGTGCGCAGCGTGCTGCTGCCGGCATAAAGACAACTGCTGGCAAATCCAAGACTGCACCCAAAGGCAGAGCCCAGGAAGAAAAACAGCAGGAAGGGAGAGACCGAGTCGTCCAACTCGACCGGAACGCTGATCCCACCCCCAGGGGCCCCATCTCGATGACAGCCGAGGCTTTCGGTGTCACGCCCCCGATTAGGGACACGGAAGAATTTCGTCATGGACCCAAACCTCCAGGGGACGGAATTACGATCGAAGATAACGAAAACAACGAAGTCGAAGTCGATAGGACGGTTCCTGAAGCATGGGCTGACAGTTGGAAATCGCCAGATGCTCTGGCGGAAAAAAGTCGCATCTTTGCAAGAGACGCGCCGCAGGTAATGCCGGGTCCGTCTCTAACCTTTACCGGAATTCTCAGCAATAACCTGTTGACGACCTTTGGCACAACTTCAATGCCGCCTGACACCGCGGGTGATGTTGGTCCCAGCCATTATGTACAAGCCACCAACTTCGGTGTGTTCCAGGTCTTCGATAAGACCGGGGTCGCCCTGGGGTCAACGTTAAGAATCAGCTCTCTTTTTGCCGGGCTACCCGCCAACAACAAGTGCCGCCTGCGTGACAACGGCGATATCATTGTCAACTACGACCCCATGGCTGACCGCTGGCTGATTTCACAGTTTGCGCTCACGGATGACGGTGGCGATGTCGGCACGCCTTTTTACCAGTGCATGGCCGTCTCGCAAACAGGCGACCCGACAGGCGCCTATTTCGCTTACGCCTTCAAAGGGCCAAACAACAATTTCCCTGACTATCCCCATTGGGGCGTTTGGACGGACGGCTATTATCTGGCTACCCACGAATTCAATGATGCAGGCACTGCTTATGTGCAAGGCGGTTTCTTCGCCTTCAACCGCAACAAGATGTTAGTGGGGGACCCCACGGCAAACTTCATCTATTTTTCCGTTGCCGCCTCGTTTGGACATCTCCCTGCCGACATTGACGGTTACATGCCGCCCGCCGCCGGCACGCCTGAAATGTTTTTTAGATATGATGCCGATGAGTTTGGTGGCACTGACAGCCTGATCCCGTATGAATTTGTTCCGAACTATACGACTCCTGCAAGTTCGACTTTCACGACCTTAGCTGCACTTCCAGTAGCCGCTTTCGATCCGCGAAATCCATCGGGACGTCTGGACATTGAACAGCCAGCCCCGGCCACTGCTTCACACAATCTTGATGCACTTGGCTCGAACATGATGTTCCGGGTGGGTTATCGCAATCTGGGTACAATTGCGAGTCCAACGAACTCGTATGTGATGAACTATACGGTCAACGTAAGCGGTGTGGCTCCTTCCACTGCAGGCACATATCAAGCCGCTATCCGTTGGGAGGAATTGCGACGCAGTGGCGCGGGAGCGATGAGCGTCTTTGATCAGGGCACCCACGCGCCCGACGCAGTAAGCGGCACCGGGCGCAATCGTTGGATGGGCAGTATCGCGCAGGACAATAATGGCAACCTGGCCCTTGGGTTTTCGCGTTCAGGCCCGGGCGCGACCGAGTTTCCCGACATTGTTTGGGCAGGGAGATCGGGAGGCATGGTTGCAGCGGGCACAATGAACGAAGGCGAAGCGACGATGTTCGCCAGTACTGGATCCCAATCAGCGACGAATAGTCGT
>Ga0209798_10000841_pt1 | contig 18875 bp, 15 predicted proteins | sample DOMMetBare3Fresh_FD_187475 | JGI IMG/M metagenome (GOLD analysis project Ga0209798, IMG submission 187475) | Wetland sediment microbial communities from St. Louis River estuary, USA, under dissolved organic matter induced mercury methylation -... | ecosystem: Environmental > Aquatic >...
GCAAGCGTGAGCATGAGCGCGAACGCCATCTCGGCGCAGGCGCAGTTGACGCGCCGGCGGATGGTGAGCACCCGCACGCCTTTGGCCGCGCAGGCTGCCTCATCGATGTTGCGCGGAAGCGCGCCGAACTTCTGCACCACTTTGAGGCCGGAGCCGGCGGCAAGCTCGTCCGCGCCGACCGTGAGGCCCTCGACGATGAGCGCCCGGCTCCCGGGCAAGGCCGCGCGCAACTCGTCCTGCGTCGACACGATTCGCACGTCGGACGGAAACAGCGCGCCGACGCGTTCGCGCACGCGCGCGACATAGCCCGCAAAGTCGGGCTCGTCATGGGCGAAGAAATCCGCAAAGGCGGCGTAGCGCTCGGCCGAGGTGTTCGGATCAAGCAGCAGGCCGACCACGCGCAGAAAGGGGTCGTCTTCGACGACCAGAACGTTATTTGTGGGCACCGTGAACTCCAAGGCGTTGACGAACAGTCGCGCGGCGCAGGCGCCTGGATCAGGCGGTCGTCATTCCAGCTTGAAGTTGGTCGTCTTCATGATCGGCGTCCAGCGCGCAAGCTCGTCGCTGACCAGGCGCTGCGCCTGCTGCGGACCGGAATCCGCGATCGGCTCGAAGCCGGACGTGCCCAGCACTCGCAGGAACTCCGCGTCGGCCATCACCCGCCGCGTTGCCTCTGCGAGCTGGCCGACGATCGCAGGTGCAAGCCCTGCCGGCGCGAACAAGCCGTTGAAGTTCGACGCCACCATGCCGGGCAGACCGGCCTCGATCGCGGTCGGGATATCGGGCGCCGCCTGCAGCCGCGTCTCGTGCGCGACCGCGAGGATGCGCACCTTGCCGGCGCGATGAAAGTCGATCAGCGGTCCGCCGATGTTCGGCGTCATCATCGGGATGTGGCCGGCGGCGAGATCGGCAACGCCGGGCGCCGAGCCCTTGTAGGGAATGTGCACGATGTCGGGCGCGCCGATGAGCTGCTTGAACAATTCGCCCGCCAGATTGGTCAGCGTACCGGAGCCGGCCGAGCCGTAGGACAGCTTGCCTGGATTGGCCTTGGCGTAGGCCACGAGCTCGCGCAGCGTGCGGACCGGAACCTTTTCGTGGACGACGATCACGGTCGGGGAGACGCAGAGGATATAGATCGAGGTGAAGTCCTTGAGCGGATCGTAAGGCGGTTTCGGCATCAGCACCGGCAGCAGGACCTGGGTGCTGGTGTTGCCGAACAGAAGCGTGTAGCCGTCTGGCTGGGCGCGGGCGACTTCGCTGGTGCCCGGCGCGCCGCCGCCGCTCGCCTTGTTCTCGATCACCACGGTGCCGAGCAGCGGCTTCATCTTCTCCGCCCACAGCCGGCCGGCGACGTCGGTCGCGCCGCCCGGCGCAAACGGAACGATGAGCCTGATCGGCCGCTCCGGGTAGCGGTTCGATCCCTGGGCCCGTGCGGCACAGGGCGCCCAGGTTGCGGCCGCGAGCGAGGCCAATCCGCTCTTGAGAACTTCACGTCGGTTCATCGCAGGTCTCCAAACGGCTATCTTACTAGTGCCGCCGATTTGAAGTTCCTACACCACCTGCAGCAAACTCTGCTAGGAACTTCAAATCGAAAAGTGGCACTAGAATCATAGAGTTGCTAGTGCCCCTTTGTTTCCGAAGCTCGTGGCAGAGCGTGCTGAGACGTATCACGAGCTTCGGAAGCGGGGCACTGGTCGCGCTTTTTCTCACAAGTGACGGCATACCCGCATGAAACATCCCCGCAACTACTTCAAGCCGCTTGCGATCGGCGCGCCGGCCCCGCTGCGCGAGCTGCCGGTCCGGCTCGAGCGCATGATCCATTTCGTGCCGCCGCACCTGGAGAAGATGCGCGCCAAGGTGCCCGAGCTGATCGTGAAGGTCGACGTCGTGCTAGGCAATCTCGAGGATGCGGTCCCGGCCGATGCCAAGGAGGCGGCGCGGCAAGGCTTCATCGCGCTCGCCCAGGCCAATGATTTCGGCGCGACCGGCCTGTGGACCCGCGTCAACGCGCTGGCCTCGCCGTGGACGCTCGACGACATCACCGAAATCGTTGCGGCCGTCGGTCACAAGCTCGATGTCATCATGCTGCCGAAGGTCGACGGGCCGTGGGATATCCACTATCTCGACCAGCTGCTCGCCCAGCTTGAAGCCCGCCATGGCGTCGGCAGGCCAATCCTGATCCATGCGATTCTCGAGACCGCCGAGGGCGTCAACAACGTCGCCGCGATCGCTGGCGCCTCGCCGCGCATGCATGGCATCAGCCTCGGTCCGGCCGATCTCGCCGCTTCGCGGGCGATGAAGACCACGCGCGTGGGCGGCGGCCATCCCGGCTATCGCGTGCTTGCTGACGTCCAATCCGGCGGCGAGCGTGCCGCCTATCAGCAGGACCTCTGGCACTACACGATCGCCAAGATGGTCGACGCCTGCGCGGCCGCCGGCATCAAGCCCTTCTATGGACCGTTCGGCGATTTCGCCGACCCGCAGGCGTGCGAGGCGCAGTTCCGCAATGCCTTCGTCATGGGCTGTGCCGGCGCCTGGACGCTGCATCCCACGCAGATCGACATCGCCAAGCGGGTGTTCTCGCCCGATCCGGGCGAGGTCGCGGCCGCCATCGCCATTCTCAAGGCCATGCCGGATGGAACCGGCGCGGTCATGATCGACGGCAAGATGCAGGATGATGCCACCTGGAAGCAGGCCAAGGTGGTCGTCGACCTCGCCCGCATGGTCGCCGCCAGGGATCCGAGCATCGGCACCAACTATGACCTATGACCCTCTGGCGCCAGCGGCCGTCCTGGTCTATCTCCCACATCATGGCAAAAGCGAGCGTCGCCAAATTCCAGATCGGACAGATTGTCCGCCACCGGCTCTATCCGTTTCGGGGCGTCATCTTCGATATCGATCCGGAATTCAACAATACCGACGAATGGTACGAGTCGATCCCGGCCGACCGCCGGCCGCGCAAGGATCAGCCGTTCTATCACCTGTTCGCCGAAAATGCGGAGACCGAGTACATCGCCTATGTCTCGGAGCAGAATCTGCTGCCCGATACATCAGGCGAGCCGGTGCGTCACCCGCAGGTTGCCGAGGTGTTCGAAAAGGACGCGTCCGGCGGCTATCGCCGACGCAACGCCGTTCTCAACTAGAGAATGACCAATTCATCACCGGCGCGATTGGCAACGGCGCTGTTGGAGATGGCGCCGTTGGAGATCGCGCCATTGCAAGCAGGGCCATTGAATATGGGCGATCGGAAACAGCGCGATTGGATTGACGAACGGTGATCCGATTGGACCCAATCGGATCACCGTGATGCACTCGACGCAACGCCCTTGCTTGGCGCGGCGCCTATTGGGCTTTCTTCTGGAATTCTTCGAAACGCTTGCGCTGCATTTCCTCGAAAACCTTCGGGTCGGTCGCCGGAGCCTCGTGGACCTTGGCAAAATTATCAAGCGGCAGGATCAGGGTGATCACTTGCCCGCCACCGTTGACGCCTTGGACGGAAAGGCCTTTGCCTTTCTTCATATTGCCGACGAGCTCCGCGCTCGCCTCGTAGTCGGCCATGCAGCCATTGCCCGCACAGATGACATACGGCGCGGTCATGGGCTGACCTTCGTCGATCACCACGCGCGTGCCCGGTTGCAGCGCCATGCCGAGCGGCAGGGTTACCCGCAGCGTCTTGCGGGGCTCCCCTTCCGGCTCGATCAGCACCGCCGCCACCACCGGCAAGCCGGTCTCGATCACACCGTCGCGACCGGTCAGGCAGACCGCCTTGGCGTTGGCCTCCTGGCCTTTGGGGCACACCTTGGTCCAGGGCGAGAAATTCAGCTTGGGCTGTTCGGCCTGCTGCTGCTGCGGTGCCTCGCCCGCCTTCGGCTGGGTTTTCGGCACCGGCGCTTTGGGCTGCGCCTTCGGTGCTGGCGGCTGCTGTGCGAACGCTTGCGACATCAGTACGGCCGCTGCCGCCACGACAGCGAACACACGGACGCCCTTTACTACTGCGACGAAATCTCGATGCCTCATGGGACTATCCCCCAACTCGCTCTCTCGTCTCTGGATTTCCACTGGCTCGTCTCATCGGCTCGCGCCGACCGCACCGGTGGCATTGGCGAACAAGACGGACGCGATCGAGACACATCTCGGCCCGTCACGCCCAGAAGCTCGCGGCTATTTGGCCTGCCCTTCAAGCCGCCTGCGCGCGTCTTCAGCACGCTTCTGCAGCTCATCCTGCAGTTTCTTCTGTTGCGCCTCGAACACCTGCGGATCCGTTGGCGGACCATCATAGGCCTTGGCGAAATCGTTGAGCGGCATCACCAGACTGATCGGTTGACCAGAGCCATTGATGCCTTGCACCACAAGACCCTGACCCTTCTTCAATTTCCCAACCAGCTCACCGCTCGCCTCATAGTCGGCCATGCAGCCGTTTTGGAAACAAATCACATAGGACCCGGTCATGGGTTGGCCCTGATCGACGATAACGCGCGTGCCAGGCTGGATCGACATGCCGAGCGGCAAAGTCACACGCAGAATTTTTTTGCTCTCGCCATCGGGCTCGATCAGCACTGCGGCGACCACGGGCATGCCGGATTCGACACGTCCGTCCTTGCCGGTGAAGCACACCTGCTTGGCGCCAGCTTCCTGGCCCTTCAGGCAGAACTTAGTCCACGGCGAGAAAATGAGCTGTGGTTCGGCTGGCGCCGCTTGCTGCTGTTCGGCGGGCGCGGCAGGGGCAGCTTTCGGCTGCGCCGCCGGAGCCTTTGCCTTGGGCGCAGCGGGAGCCGCCGGACCCTTGGGCGCCGGTGGCGGCGATTGGGCGAGCACCGATGGCGCGACCAGCATCGTCGTTGCCAGCGCAAGGACGAATGCGCAAGCAACCGGGCGAGCCGGAGCGACCAACGTCCGATGTTCCATGTTTGATCCTCTTGCTGACCGCTCTCGCAGCGATCCGGCCGAACCGAGCGGCGCCCCTAAGGGCTGTGTCCGCACCAAATACGGCAAGAGCGTGACGCCTTCCGACCAGCCTCATATCCCACTTTCGGTCCTCAATAAAGTCTCAAGGGTCGGGGACGAAATTGGGTGACATCGGAGTGATTTGGCTTTCAGATGCACGATGGTGAGAACATGGTGCCTGATCGGAACCGTTCGTTGTCGAATCGTCACACAACAAAACGGCTAACGAAACCAAATATGTCCGCGGCGCAGACCAGCCACTATCGACGGCCGCGATCACCCAGGCGGATCGTCGGCGGCATTCTGATGGCGGCGCTTGCAAGCCTCGGCGCGAACGATAGGCTGCACGCGGAACCACGCCATGCCATTGCAATGCATGGCGGACCCGCGCTTCCTGCCGATTTCAGTCATTTTCGCTATGTCAATCCAGCCGCCCCGAAGGGTGGCCGCCTGGTTCAGGGCGTGCTCGGGACGTTCGAGAGCGTCAACCCGTTCATCGCTCGGGGCCTGGTGACGCAGGGCATGCGCGCGCCATTGGTGAGCAATGCCAACATCATCAGTGGCCAGGTGGTCGAAAGCCTGATGACCCGCAGCTACGATGAGCCCTTCACCCTCTATGGGCTCGTTGCGCGCACCGTCGATACCGACGAGGCCCGCAGCTACGTGACCTTCGCGCTCGACCCGGCGGCGCGCTTTTCCGACGGAAAGCCGGTGACGCCCGACGACGTCATCTTCTCCTGGCAACTCCTGCGCGACAAGGGCCGCCCCAACCACCGCTTCTATTATTCCAAGGTCGTCAAGGCGCAAGTGCTCGGTACCCAAGCAGTGCGCTTCGATCTTGCCGGCAGCAACGATCGTGAGCTGCCGCTGATCCTCGGCCTGATGCCGGTGCTGGCGAAACACGCAGTGAACGTCGACACGTTCGAGGAGCCCACCAACACGCCACTCATCGGCAGCGGCCCCTACATTGTCGGCAAGGTCGATCCGGGCAAGAGCGTCACGCTCACGCGCAACCCGGACTATTGGGGGCGCGATCTCGCCGTCAACCGCGGCCTCTGGAATTTCGACGAGATCCGCTACGACTATTATCGCGACGCCAACTCCCATCACGAAGCCTTCAAGCGTGGCCTGTTCGACGTGCGCGCGGAGAATGATCCATCGCGCTGGCAGACCGGCTATGATTTTCCCGCCATGCGCGATGGCCGCGTCGTCAAGGAAACGTTCGCCTCCGGCCTGCCGAAGCCAAGCTTCCACTTCGTGTTCAACACGCGGCGGCCGATCTTCGCCGACGTCCGTGTGCGCGAAGCGCTCGCGCTGCTGTTCGATTTCGAATGGGCCAACCGCAACCTGTTCTTCGGCCTCTATCGGCGCACCGCGAGCTTCTTTGAAGATTCCGAGCTGTCCTCGCATCGACGGCCGGCTGACGCGCGCGAGCGGGCGCTGCTCGCGCCGTTTCCCGACGCGGTGCGCGCCGATGTGCTCGACGGCACCTGGTCGCCGCCGGTCACCGACGGTTCCGGGCGCGACCGCACGGTCGTGCGACGGGCCATCGATCTCCTGAGTGCGGCAGGTTACGAATTGCGCGGCACCGAACTGGTCGAGCGTCGCAGCGGCAAGCCATTCACGTTCGAGATCACGGTCGCCAACCGTTCCGAGGCCATGGACGAGGAGCGTCTCGCCCGCCTCTATGCCAGCAATCTCAAGCGGGCCGGCATCACCGCCACCGTGCGCCTGGCGGATGCGATCCAGTTCGAGACGCGGCGGATCGCGTTCGATTTTGACATGATCCAGAGCCGCTGGGATCAATCGCTGTCGCCGGGCAACGAACAGGCGTTCTATTGGAGCTCGGCGGCCGCTGCCGAGAACGGCAGCCGCAACTACATGGGCGTCACCAGTCCCGCGGTCGACGCCCTGATCGGCCACTTGCTCAAGGCGGACGCCCGCGCCGACGTGGTGGCGGCCGTGCGCGCGCTCGACCGGGTGCTGATCTCCGGATTCTACGTCGTTCCCCTCTTTTATCTGCCCGACCATTGGGCGGCGCGCTGGGCCACTCTTGCCCACCCCCCGGAGCCTTCGCTGATGGGCTATCTCCCCGAAACTTGGTGGCGTGTGGCAAAATAAGACCACTGTGGCAAAATACGGCCACCATGATTCTCGCCGACCTCCATGACCAGGATCTGGCGTCGCGCATCGGCGGACGCGCCTCGCTCGACGACCTGTTCCGCCGCACCGCCGAACGGCGGCCGGATGCGCTGGCGCTGGTCGATCCGCCCAATCGGCAGGCCTTCACCGAGGGGGCGCCGCGGCGGCTGACCTATGCGCAGGCCGATCACGTGGTGTCGGCGATTGCGGGCCGGCTGCGCCGCCTGCGGCTGCATACCGACTCGCTGGTCGGGTTCCAGGTCGCCAATTCGGTTGAATCCGTGCTGACGCTGCTGGCGATCCTACGGGCCGGCCTGATCGCGCTGCCGCTGCCGCTGTTGTGGCGCCGGGCCGACATGCGCAACGCCCTGAGCCGGGTCGGCGCGCGGGCGCTGATCGTGAGCGGGCGCGTCGGCGATCAGGATCATTTCGAGATCGCCTTGCAGGCGGCCACCGACGTATTCTCGATCCGCTATGTCTGCGGGTTCGGACGCCGGCCGCCCGACGGTGTCATTGGCCTCGACGACCTGTTTGATGCCGAGGCGCTCGACCCGCTGCCGTCGATCGAGGACGAGCGCGACCCGCCGCCCAGCGCGCACCTTGCCGCCGTGACCTGGGACGTGACCCCGGAGGGCCTGGTTCCGGTCGCCCGCAGCCATGCCGAGCTGGTCGCGGCAGGCCTCGCCGTCCTGCTTGAGGGCTCGATCGGCCAGCAGGCAACCATCCTGTCGACCGTCGCGATGGCCTCCTTTGGCGGGCTTGCGGTGTCAATCGTGCCCTGGCTCTTGTCCGGTGGCACCCTCATCCTGCATCAGCCCTTCGATGCCGGGGTTTTCGCCGAGCAATGCGCCGCAAGCCCCAGCGACACCATCATCGTGCCGGGCCCAATGATCGCCCCGCTTGCGCAGGCGGGCCAACTCGTTGCGGAAGGGGGCGTTCGGCATGTGATCGGCTTTTGGCGCGCCCCTGAGCGGCTGGCGCATGCGCCGGCCTGGCATGACCCATCGGTTCACGTGACCGATATCCAGGTCTTCGGCGAGATTGGCCTCATCGCCGCCAGGCGCGGCCGTGACGGCCTGCCGGCACTTGTCACGTGGGGACCCGTCCCGGCTCTCCGCGGCATGCCGGGGGCGCCGATCGTTGCCGAAATCCGGCGGACGGACCGCGGGACCCTGGCGATGGCCGGGCCGATGGTTCCACGCTGTGCCTTCCCGCCCGGCGTCGAGGACACGCCGTTCCCCTCGATCAGGGTGTCGACGGACGGCTTCATCGACACCGGCTACACCTGCCGCGGCGGCCCGGATGGTCCGGCACCGCTGGTGAGCGGGCCGCCGCCCGGCCTCGTCACCGTCGGTGGCTACCGGTTCGTGGCCGGTGACCTGCAGAATGTGGTGCTTGACCTCGATGCCGGCGCGACGCTTGCGGCGCTTCCCGATGCCCTTTCCGGGCAACGCCTGGCCGGCGCCGCGGGCGATCCGGACAGGCTGCGCGAAGAGCTCGACAGCCTGGGGCTCAATCCGCTGATGGCGGCCGCCTTCCGCGCGCCGCACGCGCCCTCATTGACCAGACGTTAACAACGAGCGCCTAACGTGCAGCGGTCCCTTGCCCCGCTGCAGGTTGCGCGTTGTCATGGCCACGTTGGGTCCGGTGGTGGTCGTCGCCGAAGAGCCGTCGGCCGAGCTGGTCGAGGCCCTCGGAAAGGCGGGCGCGTTTCCGATCATCGAGACGGGCTTCGCGGATGCCCCTACCGCCATTGCAGAGATCCAGCCGGCGGCGCTGATATTGGCCGATGCCGAGCCTTGGCCCACGGGGCCGGCCGGTCCCACCTTGATCAAGGCCATCGAGACCGGCGGTGGGCCATTCATGCCTGTGCTGGCGCGCGTGAGCGCCGACAGCGAGTTCGCCACGCCCCATGCATTGCCGATCGGGACCGATGAGCCGGTCCGGCAGCTCGTTGCACGGCTATGCTCGGCGCTACGCGTGCGATCGCTGCACGCGACCGTGCTGCGGCGCACCGGCACGACCGAGCATGGCAAGACCAGGACCCTGCCGGCTGGCCTGCTCGAGCATGCGACGGTCCTGTGCATGGGGCGAGGCCGCTCCTATCCGGCTCTCACCACCGCCATCGGCGAGCGCGCCGGCCTGATTGGCGCGCTCAGCGTCGAGATGGCGGCGCGCAGCCTCAACGCACGCGATATCGATGGCATCGTGATCGGCGACGGGTTCAGTCCGCGGGTCGTCGAAGCCCTGTTGACGGTGCTCGCCGAGGACGCGCGCTTTCGCGACCTGCCGGTCGGCATGTTCGGCAGCGCGGCCTTCGACGAAACCCGGCTGCCGAACCTCATTCGGCTGCGCGGCAGCCCGGATTGGCTGGTCGAGCACTTTCTGCCGCTGGTGCAGCTGCAGGCATTCGAGAGTCACCTCAAGCGGATGCTAAAGTCAGCGGACAGCAAAGGTGCGCTCGATCCGGAAACCGGCCTCCTCTCGGGGGCTGCGTTCTGGCGCGATCTAGACCGCGCGGTGCATCAGGCGGAAGATGCCGGCGGCGCCCTCTCGATCGCGCGCTTCTCGTTCGACGGCATCGACCGTCGCGCCAGCATCGACGCGGCGCGCCTGTTCAGCCGGCTCGTGCGCGACATCGACTTTGCCTGCCGCGAGCAGGACGGCGCGATCATCGCGGCCTTCACCGAAACCGACCTGCGCAGCGCGCACGTCGTGGCCCGGCGGCTCGCGAGCGTGCTCAAGCACACGGTGCTCTCGAGCGAGCAGGCGCTCAAGCCGACCGTCACGCTGGCGACGCTCAAGCCGAGCGACAATGTCTCCACGCTGGTGGCCCGGGTGGGAACCTATCCGAAGGTTGCGGCGAGCTGAGGCAACCCCTATTGTCCTCGCCTAAACGCGAGGCCCCCATGAGCAACGGCGTTCCCCTGTCGATCGATGTCGTGTCCGACGTCGTCTGCCCCTGGTGCTACATCGGCAAGCGCTTCCTGGAGAAGGCGATCGCGCTCAAGCCGGAGATTCCGGTTGCGGTGCGGTTCCGTCCCTACTTCCTCAATCCGTGGGTGCCGCGCGAAGGCATCAGCCGTGAACAGTATCTCATCACCAAATTCGGCTCGGTCGAGCGTTACAACAGCAACAACCAGCGCGTCGTGGACGCCGCCGCCCTTGCGGGCCTGACCTACGCCCGCGACAAGATCGAGCGCCAGCCCAACACGCTCGACTGCCACCGGCTGATCCGGTGGGCCAACGGCAACGCAGCGCAGATGAAGCAGCGGCTGATGGAGCTCTATTTCGCCGAAGGGGGCGACCTCACCAGCCGCGATGTGCTGGTGCAGGCGGCCGCCGACTGCGGCTTGGACGCCGACGACGTGCGGCGAAGGCTCAGCACCGACGAGGACGTCGCCGAGGTCGAGGCCGAAGCGAGCTCGGCCAAGGAAGCCGGCATCGACGGCGTGCCATGCTTCATTTTTGGCGGGTTGCTGGCGGTCAGCGGCGCCCAGCCGCCCGAATACCTCGCGCAGGCGATCGAGCGCGCCCCTCAGGAACTGGCCAGGCGCGTCGCCGCGGAATAGCGGTCGTTCACTTCAACCAGACAGCCAGCACCAGGATCGCGCTCGCCGCGATCCACGATCCGAGAATCCGCACGCCCAGTCGCTGCCAGTCAGCATTGGCGTGAGCCGCGATCGTGGCGACGACGAACAGCATCGCGCATGCCCCAAGAGCAGTGCCGGCGAGCGTCGCATAGGCATCCGCGATCGTGACCGCCTGCGGCGGTGAATCGAGCGCGAGCGCCGTGCCCATTATGGCGGCGAGCAGCAGGGCAAGCGGCTTTGGCGCCCACGCCGCCGCAACCATCACGCCGAGCACGGCCGCAGACGCCAACAGCACGGTGCGCGCCGGTGTCGCCTCGACCGCTAGCACGATGGCGACGAAGCCGCCGGCAAGCCCTAATGCAAAGACAAGGAATGATACGGGCCTGTTCTGCTGACCGAGCAGCAATGCCAGGGCGAGCAGCGTCAGCACATGGGCGGGCGTGACAAGCGGATTGATGAAACCCTCGACGAAGGTCTGCAGCAATCCGCTCATACCGCTTTGCTCAGGAACGCTAAGCCGACGAGCGCGATGCCGACCCCTGCGACCCGCACACCGATGCGCCCGGCCGGCCAGCGCGCCAGCAGGCCAAATGCAATGCCAGAGAGGTGCAGCAGGCCGGTTGCCACCACGAAGCCAACCGAGAACGCCACCACATCACTGCCGGGCGGCAGCTCCGCGCCATGTGCGTGACCATGGAAGATCGCGAACGCAGCCACGATGAGGGCGGCACCGACAAGCGGAGGACGCGCCGCCAGCGCGATCATGGCGCCGAGCACGATCGCGGATGACGCAATGCCGATCTCGACGCCCGGCACCGCAACGCCGAGGATCGCGATCGCCCCGCCGCACGCCATGACCAATGGAAACGTGATTGGGAGGAGCCAGATCGCCGGCGGGCCGAGGAACGCGCCCCACAGCCCGACCGCGATCATCGCCACCACGTGATCAAGTCCGAACAGCGGGTGCGCAAAGCCGCCGAGAAAGCCGCCAGCCGCGCTGCCGTCGACGATGTGGGCAGACGCAGGCCCACCGGCGAGCACCATCAGGGCGACGATGGCTGCCGCATGGCCCGGGTGAGCGATCTTGCTATGATCGGGATCTCGCATGCCAACCACTGAAGGAGAAAGCCATGACGAAAACAACGACGTCGCTCCGCCTCGGTTTCACGCTGGCTCTTTTCACGCTCGCCCTTGGCAGTTTCGTTGCCGCCATGCCAGCGCCGGCTCAGGCGCAGAACCAGCACATGGACATCATCCATCACCCGAACTACGACCGCAGCGTCTTCATGCCATTCGTTCCCGGCATCAAGATCAAGAGCGGAAAACTCCTCTGGCTCGCCGGCACCACCGCGCTGCCGGTCTATCATGACCACCCGCACAAGCGCGAGCAGATCCTGCAGCACATGCCGAACGACCTCGAGGCGCAGACGCGCGCCGCGATGGACGGCATCAAGCTCACCCTCGACGCCGCAGGCGCGTCATTCAAAGATGTGGTCCACTATTTTGTGTTCCGCGCGCGGCCGCGGATGGGCGACATCGGCAAAGCGAGCGGCATCATCAATTCGTATTTCGCGCCGTTCAATCACAAGCCGACGTCGACCAACATGGCGGTGCTGGAGCTCGGCGAGCCGGAACAGCTGATCGAGATCCAGATGGTCGCGGTGGTGGATTAGCTGCTTTTCATTGCAGTAGCGCTCAGCGTGGTCATGGCCGGGCATAGCGCGTCGAAACGCGCGTGAACGCGCTTATGTCCCGGCCATCCACGCCTTGCTTACTGCGGCCAGGAAAGAAAGACGTGGATGCCCGCGACACGCGCGGGCATGACGGTGGCAAGGCGGGTGCAAACGAAATCGAACAGTGAGCGACACCGCAGTCACGCCGCCTTGGCGGGCTGGGCGAGCCGAGCGAGGCTGCGCAGGATCACGGTCGTGCCTTTGAGCCGCTTCTCCGGCGTCGCCCAGTCATGGAAGAACACGACCTTCATGTCGGGCCGCACGCGGGCCTGCGGTCCTTGCTCACGGATAAAGGCGACCAGCCGGTCTGGATTGGCGAACGTATTGTCGCGGAAGGTGACCACCGCGCCCTTGGGTCCGGCCTCGATCCGCTCCACGTTGGCACGCCGGCACAGCGACTTGATGGCGACGATCTGCAGGAGGTGCTCGACCTCGATCGGCAGCTTGCCGAAGCGGTCGGCCATCTCGGCGCCGAACGCTTCGATCTCCTGCTCGTCCTCGATCTCGGCGAGCCGCCGGTAGAGCGCGAGCCGCACTGGCAGGTCGGCGACGTAGCCCTCCGGGATCATCACCGGTGTGCCGATCGTGATCTGCGGCGACCAGCGGTCGGCGACCGGCGCGGTGAGGCCGGCCTTGAGGCTTGCGACCGCCTCCTCCAGCATCTGCTGGTAGAGCTCGAAGCCTACCTCCTTGATGTGGCCGGACTGCTCCTCGCCGAGCAGATTGCCGGCGCCGCGGATGTCGAGATCGTGGGAGGCGAGCTGGAAGCCGGCGCCGAGCGTGTCGAGCGATTGCAGCACCTTCAGCCGCCGCTCCGCCTGCGGCGTGATCTTGTGCTCGGGCAGCGTGAACAACGCATAGGCGCGTACCTTGGAGCGGCCGACCCGGCCACGGAGCTGGTAGAGCTGGGACAGCCCGAACCGGTCGGCGCGATGCACGATCAGCGTGTTGGCGGTCGGGATGTCGAGCCCGGACTCGACGATCGCGGTCGACAGCAGAACATCGCATTTGCCGTCGTAGAACGCCGACATGATATCCTCGAGCACGGTCGGCGGCATCTGCCCATGCGCGACCGCGACCCGCATCTCGGGCACCTGCTTGTCGAGAAACTCCTTGACGCCGGCGATATCCTCGATGCGCGGGCATACGTAGAACGCCTGCCCGCCGCGGTAGCGTTCGCGCAACAGCGCCTCGCGCACGATCAGCGGATCGAATGGCGCCACGAAGGTGCGCACCGCGAGCCGGTCCACCGGTGGCGTCGCGATGATCGAGAGATCACGGACGCCGGTGAGCGCGAGCTGCAGCGTGCGCGGGATCGGCGTGGCGGTGAGCGTGAGCACATGCACCTCGGCCCGCAGCTGCTTGAGCCGCTCCTTGTGCGCGACGCCGAAGTGCTGCTCCTCGTCGACGATGAGAAGGCCGAGATCCTTGAACTTGATGCCCTTGCCCAGGAGCGCGTGGGTCCCGATCGCGATGTCGGTCTGGCCCTCGGCAATGCCCTTCTTCACCTGCGCCAGCTCCTTGCCGGTCACCAGCCGGGAGGCTTGCCCGATGTGGATCGGGAAGCCGCGAAAGCGTTCGGTGAAGGTCCTGGTATGCTGGCGCGAGAGCAGCGTCGTCGGCGCGATGACCGCGACCTGCCGGCCGCTCATGGCGACGACGAATGCGGCGCGCAACGCGACTTCGGTCTTGCCGAATCCGACGTCGCCGCACACCAGGCGATCCATGGGACGGCCCTCGGCGAGGTCATGGAGCGCCGCATCGATCGTCACCTGCTGGTCATCGGTCTCCTCGTAGGGAAAGCTGGCGCAGAATTCCTCGTAAGGCCCTTGCTCAACCACAAGCTTGGGCGCCTCGCGCAGGAGCCGTTCGGCCGCGATCTTGATCAGCTCGTTGGCGATCTCGCGGATGCGGCTCTTCATGCGCGCCTTGCGCGCCTGCCAATGACCGCTGCCGAGCCGGTCGAGCTCGACGCCGGTATCCTCCGAGCCGTAACGCGAGAGCAGGTCGATGTTCTCGACCGGAAGGAACAGCTTGTCGCCGCCGGCGTAGTGGATCTCCAGGCAATCGTGCGGCGCGCCCGCCGCCTCGATGGCGCGTAAGCCAACGAAGCGGCCGATGCCGTGGTCGACGTGCACGACTAGGTCGCCGGCCGAAAGGCTCGTCACCTCGGCAATGAAGTTCTCCGGCTGCCGCGCCATCCGGCGTGGCCGCACCAGCCGATCGCCCAGGATGTCCTGCTCGCTGATCACCGCGACGTCGGCGGTCTCGAAGCCGGTTTCGAGGCCGAGTACCGCGAGCGCGACCTGATGCTTGGGCAGCGCCATCGCCTGCGGCCATGACGCGACCGGCGTGAGGTTGGCGAGCGCATGGTCGGTCAGGACGTGCTGCATGCGGTCGCGCGATCCGTCGCTCCACAGCGCAATGACGACGCGCTTGTGCGCGCCCTGCAGCGACAGCACGTGCTGGGTCACCGCCTCGAAGACATTGCGCCCCGGCTCATTGCGCTCGGCGGCAAAATTGCGCCCTTGCTTGGCTCCGATGTCGACGGCCGGCCCTTGCTTTTCGGGCGCGGCAAACGGCGAGAGGCGCGCGACCGGCACGGCTTCAAGACGCTTTTGCCATTCGGCTTCGGCCAGATAAAGGCGATCGGGGGGCAGCGGACGGTAGAGCGCGCCCGAGCCGGGCTGGGTCAGCGCCTGCACCCGCGCATCGTAATAGTCCTTGATCTGCTCGAGGCGCTCGTGACCGGCGGCATCGTCCTGCGGCTCGAGCACGACCGGCGATCCCGGCACATAGTCGAAGATCGTCTCCATGCGCTCGTGCAAGAGCGGCAGCCAGTGCTCCATGCCGGGATGGCGGCGGCCCTCACTCACGGCCGCATAAAGCATGTCATCGGTGGTGGGCGCGCCGAAGGCTTCGACATAGCCGCGGCGGAAGCGCTTGATGGTCTCGGTCGTGAGCTGGAACTCGGAGACCGGCACGAGATCGAGCGCCCGCAGCTGATCGGTCGTGCGCTGTGTCTCCGGATCGAAGCTGCGGATCGTTTCGAGCGTGTCGCCGAAGAAATCGAGCCGTACCGGCTCGGCCATGCCGGGCGCGAACAGATCGATGATGCCGCCGCGCACCGCATAGTCGCCGGGCTCGCGCACCGTCGAGGCTCGCGAAAAGCCATTGAGCTCGAGCCAGCCCGTGATGCCGGCCATGTCGATGACGTTGCCCGGCATGGCTGACAGCGAGAGCGTGGCCACGAGCGCCTTGGCGGGCACACGCTGGAGCGCCGCGTTGATTGTCGTCAGCAGCACCGACGGCCGCTCGTGTCCCTTGATGCGCGCGAGCCGCGACAGCGCGGTCATGCGCTGCGCCACCGCGCCGGAATGCGGCGAGACCCGGTCGTAGGGCAGACAGTCCCAGGCCGGGAACTCGAGCACGGCGAGGTCGGGGGCAAAAAACACCAGCGCACGCGCCAGCGCCGCCATGCGCCCGCCGTCGCGGCAGATGATCAGGAGGCTCGTCGCCGGCGCATCGCGGCGCGTCGCGACTGCGCGCGCGAGATCGGCGCAGACGAGGCCTTCGATGCCATCAGCCATACCCGCCAGCGTCAGCGGCCGGCCGGGCTTGAGGAGGTCTGCAGGGGAACGCGCCATGCCTAGCAGCTCTTTCCAACGCGACATGCCGGTCAGCCCTTGCGGTGGTGGTGGAAATCGCGCATCCGGCGGAACACCGTGGTGTCGACATCCGCTGGCACGTCCGATTCTCCCGTGACCCAGGCGAGGAGGTCGCGGTCGGGGAGCTCGATCAGGCGCTCGAAGTCGGTGAGCTCCGCCTCGCTCAGCTCGGCCAACGCGCTGTCGGCAAAGCGGCCCATGATCAGGTCCATTTCGCGCATGCCCCGATGCCAGGATCGGAACAGGATTTTGCGCCGGCGCACATCAAGACCATCGCTCGTGCGTTCCGTCATCGGGCCTCCAACGCCAAGAACAACGCCAAGAATTGCCTCCAACGCCAAAAGCCCGGACGGACCGGGGGAAGGTCATATAGCGATCGCCATCACCGTTGTCAGCAGAGACCTGGTGCCAGCAAACTTGAGAAGCGGGGCACCAGTTGCCATCGCGCCATTCGCGAGCGAGCATTCCGATTCGGCGGGAGCGCTCATGCGGCCAGACGTCCTCAATCCACTGTTTGCGGCGATCACAAGCCTTCCCGGCATCGGATCCCGGCTGGAGAAGCTTTATCGCCGCCTGCTCGGCCGCGACGACGTCCCGCGCGTGCTCGACCTGATCATGCACCTGCCGAGCGGCACGATCGATCGCCGCGCCCGGCCCAAGCTGCGCGACGTCCAGCCCGATACGGTGGTCACCGTCGCGGTCACCGTCGACCGCCATCGGCCGCCGCCGCCGCGCCGATCACGGGCGCCCTATCAGATCTACACCAGCGACGAGACCGGCGACCTCGTCCTCACCTTTTTCAATGCGCGCCAGGACTATTTGGAGACGCTCCTGCCCGTTGGCGCGAAGCGTTACGTGTCCGGCACGGCGGCGTTCTACGACGGAACGTTGCAGATGGTGCATCCCGACCGCGTCGTCGACGAAGCCGGCCTAGCGAGCCTGCCGCTGGTCGAGCCGGTCTATCCACTGACCGAGGGCCTTGGCCCCAATTTGGTCCGCAAGGCGGTCGATGCGGCCCTCACCCGCCTGCCGGATCTGCCCGAGTGGCAGGAGCCGGAATGGATCGCGCGCCAGGGCTTCCCCGCCTTCGCAGCCGCACTGCGCAAGCTGCATCGGCCGCAGGAGCCATCCGACATCGACCCGGGCGGCGCCGCCTGGACGCGGCTCGCCTATGACGAGCTGCTGGCCGGCCAGCTCGCACTCGCGCTCGTGCGCGCGCATTTGCGCCGGCCGGCGGGACGTCCGACCGTCGGCGACGGGCACTTGCGACAAAAGCTGGCCGAGGCCCTGCCCTATGCGCTGACCGCCTCGCAGACGCGTGCGGTCGCCGAGATCGCGGATGATCTTGCGCGGCCGGAACGCATGCTGCGGCTCCTGCAAGGCGACGTCGGCTCGGGCAAGACCGTGGTGGCGATGCTTGCCGCGGCTGCCGCGATCGAAGCCGGCCGGCAGGCCGCCCTGATGGCGCCGACCGAGCTCCTCGCGCGCCAGCATCATGCGACGATCGCGCCGCTCGCCGCCGCAGCCGGCATCGAGGTCGCGATCCTGACCGGGCGCGAGCGCGGACGCGAGCGCAGCGACATCCTCGAACGGCTGGCGCGCGGCGAGATTCACCTTCTGGTCGGCACCCACGCGCTGTTCCAGGAGGATGTCGCTTTCCACGACCTCGCGCTCGCGGTAGTCGACGAGCAGCACCGGTTCGGCGTGCATCAGCGCCTCGCGCTCGCGCAAAAGGGCGAGGCCGTCGATATCCTGGTCATGACCGCGACGCCGATTCCGCGCACGCTGGTGCTCACCTATTTCGGCGACATGGACATCTCCGAGTTGCGCGAGAAGCCGGTCGGGCGCCAGCCGATCGACACGCGCACGCTGCCGCTCGGCCGCCTGGAGGAGGTGATCGCCGGCATCGGCCGCGCGCTCGCCGAAGGCCGGCGGGCTTATTGGGTGTGCCCGCTGGTCGAGGAGTCCGAGAATGTCGACCTTGCTGATGCGACCGAACGATTTGAGGCTCTCAAGAAGCGTTTTGGAACGGCCGTCGATCTCGTGCACGGAAAAATGAAAGGCGCCGACAAGGACCGCGCCATGGAGCGCTTCGCGGCCGGCGAGACGCAGCTTCTGGTCGCCACCACCGTGATCGAGGTCGGCGTCGACGTGCCCGAAGCGACCGTGATGGTGATCGAGCATGCCGAGCGCTTCGGCCTTGCCCAGCTCCATCAGCTGCGCGGCCGGATCGGCCGTGGCACCGGACGCTCGACCTGTCTTCTGCTCTACAAGGAACCGCTCGGAGAGACCGCGAAAGCCCGCCTGTCGATCATGCGTGAGACCCAGGACGGCTTCCGCATCGCCGAGGAGGATCTGCGGCTGCGCGGCGAGGGCGACGTGCTGGGAACGCGCCAGTCGGGCCTGCCGGGCTTCCGGGTGGCGCGCGTCGAGCTGCATGGCAAGCTGATCGAGGCTGCGCGCGACGACGCCAAGCTCGTGCTCGCGCGCGACCCGGCACTCGCCTCCCCGCGCGGGGAGGCGCTGCGCTGCCTGCTCTATTTCTTCGGGCGCGACGAGGCGATCCGGCTGATCCGGGCGGGATGAAAGCCGCTATCGCGGCGCGGGCAAACGCGTGTAATAGTCAATGATCTGCAGCATTTCGTCTTGCGTCATCTGACTTGAGAAGAACGTCATCAGCGGGTGCCGGCGCGTGCCGGACCGAAATGCGGTGAGCTGGCCGTGGAGATAATCCCGACTTCGACCCGCGAGGTTGGGGGTGGCGCCATCATAGCCGATCCCATCGAAGCCATGAC
>Ga0209798_10000842_pt1 | contig 18872 bp, 10 predicted proteins | sample DOMMetBare3Fresh_FD_187475 | JGI IMG/M metagenome (GOLD analysis project Ga0209798, IMG submission 187475) | Wetland sediment microbial communities from St. Louis River estuary, USA, under dissolved organic matter induced mercury methylation -... | ecosystem: Environmental > Aquatic >...
CTGTCGGTCGCGGTGAGCGTCGGTGCGGAGGACGTGCCCATGGCCTCCCTGATCACGGCGCTCACCCTGGGGCAGGAGCAGGTGATCCTGCCGACCGGCACCTGGTTCCGCGTCGATCGCCCCGAACTGGCCGAGCTGAGACGCCTGGTCGAGGAAGCCCGGGCCATGCAGGACGACCCCCGCGGTCCTTTGCGGCTGTCGCCGTATCAGGCCGATCTGTGGTCGGAGCTCGAAGCGCTGGGCATCGTGGAAGAGCAGAGCGAGCGGTGGGCGAGCCTGGTCAAGGGGCTGTCGGCGGAATCCGTCGAGCCGGTGCCGACGCCGGCCGGGGTGCAGGCCACCCTGCGGCCCTACCAGCAGGACGGCTTCTCGTGGCTCACCTTCCTGCGGCGCCAGGGCCTGGGGGGCATCCTCGCGGACGACATGGGGCTGGGAAAGACCGTGCAGGCGCTCGCCATGATCGTCCAGGCCCGGCAGGACGCCGCGGACGACGCACCCTGGCTGGTCGTCGCTCCCGCGTCGGTGCTCGCGGTGTGGGCCGGTGAGGCCGAACGGTTCGCGCCAGGCCTGAAGGTGGCGGTAGCGGCCACGACCAACCGGCGTGGTGCGGGGGTGAGCCAGGTAGCCGACGGTGCCGACCTGGTGGTGACGTCCTATGCCGTGTTCCGCCTCGACGAGAAGGCCTTCGCCGAGCGGGAATGGTCGGCATTGGTCCTCGACGAGGCCCAGGCGGTCAAGAACCACCAGTCGGCCACGTATCAATGCGCGCGCCGGCTGTCGGCGGGCGTCAAGTTCGCCATCACCGGCACCCCGATGGAGAACAACCTGATGGAGCTGTGGGCGCTGCTGTCCATCGTCGCTCCGGGGCTGTTCCCGCACCCGAAGGCCTTCGCCGAGCACTTCCGCCGCCCCATCGAGAGTGGTTCGGCGCCAGAGCGTCTGGAGACACTGCGCCGCCGGATCCGGCCCGTTGTGTTGCGCCGCACCAAGACAGAGGTCGCCGCAGACCTGCCCCCCAAGCAAGAACAGGTGGTACGCGTCGAACTGCCGCCACGTCACCGCCGGATCTACGACCGGGGCCTGGCGCGGCAGCGGCAGCGGGTGCTCGGGCTGCTCGAGGACGCCGCTCGCAACCGGATCGCGATCTTCCGGGCGCTGACGGCGCTGCGCCAGCTGAGCCTGCACCCCGGCCTGGTCGAGCCCGAGCATCGCGGTCAGCCCTGCGCCAAGACCGACACCCTGCTCGAGTTGATGTCCCCGGTCATCGCCGAGGGGCACAAGGTGCTGGTGTTCAGTCAGTTCACCTCGTTCCTGGCCCTGGTGCGTGAGCGGCTGATCGCCGAGGGCATCAGCTTCAGCTACCTCGACGGTCGCACCCGCAAGCGGCAGGCGGCGATCGAGGAGTTCCGGTCCGGCGACAGCCAGGTCTTCCTGATCTCGCTGAAGGCCGGCGGGGTCGGGTTGACTCTGACCGAGGCGGACTACGTCTTCCTGCTCGACCCATGGTGGAACCCCGCCGTCGAGGCCCAGGCCATCGACCGCACCCACCGCATCGGTCAGGACAAGCCGGTCAACGTCTACCGGCTGGTCAGCGCCGACACCATCGAGGACAAGGTCATCGCCTTGCAGGAACGCAAGCGCGAGCTGTTCGCGAGCGTGGTGGACGACGGGGCGCTCGCCTCGGGGACGCTGAGCGCCGACGACATCCGCGGATTGTTGTAGCAGCCTCGGCCTCCCGACACCGGTGGCCCGAGCGCACTCATCCGCACGTACCGTGACCAGCCTGCTGACCGCCCAGGCTGCCCTCGCCCAGAATGCCCAGGCGATCACGGTGCTGTTGGCGACGTGCGTCAGGCCGGGAGCTGCCGGGAGGGTGCCGGAAACGTCCGTGCAACCGCAGCGTGACGAGCGTGGTGGTCGCGGCGATGAGCACGCTGCCGATCGCGATGGCGATGATGATCCAGAGGGTAGCCTCGAGGGGTCGGGTGGCGACGGAGGAACCGGCACGGTCTCTCGCTCGCCGACGGCGTACGCGTGGCCCCAGCGCAGGACCTCTTCTCCCCGATCTCGTTCAACGTGGCAGGTGCGTTGACTGCCAGCGTTGTCGCGTAGTGGCGTCCTGGTCTGCGCCCTCGCCGTCGGACCGTGGCGGCCGAACCCGACCTCGATCATCCTGTTCGCGACAGCACCGACGTGCTCACGATCGCCGTGCCCGCCCTGGACGTCCGTGGCCGTGTCGAGCGCATGCCGGCCGTTGCTGGCCCGCCGCGGGGGATGGCGGTCGCGTGGTTGGCCCTGTCTCGAGCAGGAGATCGACGACGAACTCGGCCGCAGCGATGTCGCACTCATGACCCGGAGTGCGGTGATCGACCAAGGGCTCACCTCCGCCGTCGTCCTGCGGCGCCTGGACGAGGTGGAGGTCCACGAGGGATCACGATGATCGACACCGTCATCCATGCCCTGTTCGACCCCACCACCAGCCGCATCCGGCTGGCGCGCGCCGGACACGCCCCACGCTCGTCGCCCCGGCCTCAGCCCGCGCTGTCATGCAACCGGACAGTGCGGCGATCGGGGGTGACGGCTGGCTGTTTCAGCGAACAGACCATGGATCCCGACGATGACGCCGCCCTGATCACGTAGACCGACGGCCTCATCGAGCGACGCCACCTGGCCCATGGACCACTTCCGGCCTCAGGACGACGACGTGGCTGTGCTCATCGGATCCACGGCCATCTGCCCGGAATCCACTGTCGGTGGTCGTCTCCCACATCCCCAGGTCCCGTGTCGCGCGACCGTCGACCGGCACACCATGACCGCCACGGCCCTGCACATCATCCGTTCGCGAGCAGGGAGCCCTGTGCCCACCGCGTCCCGGCCGCCGTGGTTCGCGGCTGACTCTCCCGATCAGACGACGTACTCGTTGCTCACGATGGCGGCGCCGTCCGGCATCACCCCGACGCCGGGAACAGCGGTTCCGTTTCCGGCCCGGCTGACGATCTGGCGCATCGACCGGGCGCCGAGCCGACCGGCCTGCCCCTTTGGCGTCAACAGCATCTGCAGATCCTGGATGAGCAGGCAGAGCGAGCTGATGATCGGGGTGGCGCTGGAGGTGCCGTTGAAGGCCGGGTTGACCCCGTCGCGGGCCTCGGGCCGGGCCGGGTCGCCGGTCGTGAGCACGTTCTCGGCCCACGCGCAGCAGTCGACCCGGCTCCCGAAGTCGGAGAAGGAGATCCGCTGGTGCGGCACGGTCGACGTGCACCCACCGACCATGATTGCGCCGGAGTCGCGGAAGTCCGGGGTGTTGCGGCGCAGGACGAACTGCCCGTTGCGCTGGAACTGGTCAAGGTCGGCGCCACCGTTGCCGGCCGCCTCGACCACGATGATCCCGAGGTGGGTGACCAGCCGGATCGCCTCGAAGCACGCCGGATCGGTCTCGACCGGCACAAGCCGGTCGGTTCCGGCGACCGGGGCGGCGAACTGCACCTCGAGCTGGAGCACGTCACCAAAGCGCAGCGACCGCGCAGCCACCACGATCCGGCTGGCCACGGTGCTGCGCAGGCGGGCCTGGGCGACGTTCTCCCGCTCGAAGTAGGAGATCACCCGGGCCTGGGCCGCCGGAGCCATGCCCACCGTGCCGGTCGTGTTGTCCAGCGCGACGATCTCGCCGAGCACCGCGCAGCCGTGGGCGAAGCTGCGCCGCCGGTTCAGCCCGGCCAGCAACGGGATTCCCGTGGGCAGGTCGTTGTGGCGCAGCAACCAACCCTGCTCCAGGTCGACGAACCGCGAGTTGCTGCCATCCGCCCCCCGTGCCCAGATCGCCTGCACGCCGACACCCTGCGGTGCCGCCCCGAGATAACCCTGCCCGACGAAGAGTGGATTCGCGGTCGCCACGACCGCGGGGTCGGAGGGGACCGGCTGCGGGTGGGCGAACGCCACCAGGCTGCCGATCGCCTGGATGCTCTGCGCCACGACGTCCAGATTCGCCTCCTCCGGGCAGTCGACCACGAGGAAGTTGGCGAACTTCGGCGGGTCGTACTCCGGGTCCTCCTGCTGCGCCTGGGCCACCATCTCGGCCAGGGCAGCGTTGTCCAGGTCCTCGAACAGTCGGCGCGCGACCAGGTTCGGAACCAGCGCCTCGAGCGCCTGGAGCAGGAAGTGATCCGGCTCGAGCCCGGTCATCGCGCCCAGCTCGGCGAGGGAGAGCGCCCCACCGCGGTCGAGTGGGACGTCCACGTCATCGGTGATCTTCACCACCACCTGTGGGACCACCGCCATCTCCGGCAGGTCCGCGCTGACCCCCACGGCCGGGTCGAACACCAGCGAGCCGCCCTCGAAGTCGTTGCGCCGCCCCCCGGCGATGGCCGGGTCGTCGACCTCGTCGGTGAGCGGATAGCCGAGCTCGCTGTCCTGCTCACCCATCTCCCGGTAGGTCTCCAGAATCAGCCCGTGGCACTCGAACGCCTCCCCCACGCGGGGGTGGAAGTACAAGGCGCCGAACTCGCGGTCCTGCCTGGCACCGCCGTCGGGCAGATCCTGTTCCTCGGTCAGCGCCTCGCCGAGATTCACCACGTTGTCCCGGAGGAACTCGAACTTGTCCTGGATGGCGGTCATCGCCGTCCCCTCTCCCTCGGCTCCTCGGTTGCCCTGATGAACCCTGCTCCTGGTCAGGGCTCGACGATGTCGAACCGCAATCCACTGGACCCCTCTCCGCGGCCGGTGCGCTTGAACCGAGCGGTCCAGGTGTGCACTGATCCGTCATGCCAGCGCGCGTGCTGCGCCCGGCGTTCGACGACCACTCCGGCGCGCGGCACCTCTTCCTCGAACAGCCACAGCCGACCGGGAGTGCCGTCCTTGTCGCAGAGCAACCGCCCTCGGGGCAGCTCGGATCGGGCCTCGTCCACCCGGGCGAGGGGCACCAGGCGCAGCCGGACCGACTGCTGGTCGGCCAGTTGCTCGGGGGCCAGTGGGTACCAGTGCTCCGGCACCACCGTGTCGACCCGATAGCGGGGCAGCGGGCCCGGTGGTTCCGGCTCGGGTCGGTGGGCGGCCCACTGCTCGCCGCGGTCGACCACGATCCCGGACGGCGTGCGCACGTGGGCTTCCACCGCCCAGGCCATATTGGCCATCTCGTCGCGCAGCAACAGCACCGACTCGAACGCCCCGCCCTGCAAGCCGTTCGGCATCGCCGGGGCCAGGTAGAACCACGGGGACGTCGGGCGTTCCATTCCGGGCGCGACCTCGGCGGAGGCGTCGCTCAGGCCGAACAGGTTCCAGCCGTCGACGTCGGCGCCGCTGGCCGACAGGGTGCGGGTGCCACCGAAGACGTCGGTCACCGTGAACGAGGTGATCCGGCTGATCGTGCCGACCGGCAGCCGCATCGGGAGGACGAACCAGTCGTTGCCGTAGACGGTGGCGAACGTGGTGAGCAGCAGCCGGCCGAGGTCGTTCGGGGACGCGTCGATCGCCCCGGGGTCGAAGCGGGCATCCTCCATCTCCCAGAACCGCGGGACCGGCATGCCGCCGAACCGGGCGGGTGCCGGCACTCCGCGCACGGCAACGGGTGTCGGTGGCCCCCCCGGGTCCTCCGGAGACGGCGCGAACTGGACCGCGTCTACCGCCCACCAGTCCAGCCGGCCGCCGGTGTATCCGTTCGCGGTCAGCACCAGATGCGGCAGGGTCGAGGAGCTCAGCCCGAACCCGTGCTCCATCCGGTGCACGTCCCAGGTGATCGGGTGGCCGTCGACGGGGAGATCGAGCGCGTCCGCCGGTACCCGGGCCCGCCACCATCCGATCCAGGCGGCGCCCAGCCGAGCCACCTCGTCGCGTGCGTCGTCCGGGAGGCCGAGCCGGGTGGCGGTCTGCTCGGCCGTGGCCGGATCGATCAGGGCCTCCAGCGTCGCGGCCAGGGCGACACCGTCCGGGATCCGGCTCCGGATCACGGCGGCGGGGCTGCCGGGCAACGGATCAGGGTCCAACGGGGCCAGGGCGGTGAACGACCCGAGCAGCCCGCCGCGCCCTGCGGCGTTCAGTTGACGCGCCCAGCGCACCCCCCCGTCGGTACGCAGCCCGATGTTGACGCGCAGCGGCAGCTCCTGTTCGACCAGGCGTTCCAGTGGTTCCACAGCCACGTCGAAGGTCATCTCGGTCTCGCCGCTGGCGCTGCGCAGCCGGTCCAGGCGGTGGTACTCGGCCTCCACATCGACCCACGCCACCGACGCCGCGTTCTCGGCGGTGAACTCGCCGAACTGGAACTGCCGGGCCAGCAACCACAACGGATCGTGCACCCGGGCGGCCAGGCCTTCCTCGACCCCGGTCATCCGCGGCACGGTCTCCAAACGCTCCATGAGCCGGTCACCTCCTTCAGGTCGGAACGGGCAGGTCAGAACGGTCCGGGGATCGGCAGCAGGTGGCGCAGGTTCGGGGTTCGGGGAGTCTCGCCCACTGCGGCGTCTCCAGCGTCGCGCAGGTCGAGCGATCGCAGCCGGGCCAACCGCAGAGTGTCGTCCACTACCGCATGGACGTCCTCGACGCACCAGCCTCGCTCCGGGTCCGGTGCGAGGGCGACCAGAAGTGCTTGCGGCGCACGGGCTCCCGGCCGGTCGTGGTGGAAGGCCACCCCCGCGATCTCGCTCGGCCCGTGCTCACCACCCGGTCGCGGCACGGCCTCCATCCACGAGTCGAGTACCAGGCCACGCACCGAGGCGGCGGGTGCCTGGCCATCGGTGTGCAGCACGGTCGTGAAGCGCACGGGCCGCCCGCCGTCAGTCGCCGGGGCCGACGTTGCCACCCAGGTCTGCCCCGGCTGGACCGGTTGCTGCACGACGAGGAACGTCCCCGGCGTCGCCCGGGCGAGGACGGCCGACGCGGCGAGCGCGTCGGACAGCATCGCGGCGCTGCGGCGGACGGGGACGATCCCGCGCAGCCAGTCCTCCACCTGGTCCGGTGAAGCGCCGTCCGGGGCGGCGGCCGGGTCGGGAGCAGGCACCTGCAGCAGCGGCACCAGCGCTATCGCCTCACCCAGTAGAGCGCTGACCCGGGCCATCGCCTGCCGGGCACGTTCCTCGGCCGCAGCAGGTGCGGGTGGCTCGGTCAGTGCTGCCACCTGCTCGGGGTCCAGGCGCGCAAGGAGCTGGGTCGCCGCCACGATCGGATCCGGCGGATCACCGTCGGGTGGCCCGTTGTCCGACGTGTCGATCGGCACGCGCACCCCGGCGTCGGCCAGGACGACGAAGGCTGCTGCCACGTCCGGCGCCGACCCTGCGGCCACGGCGGCGGTGAGCTGGTCGCGGCCGGTTCGCACCACGCCAAGCCAGGCATCCACCCGCCGGCGCAGGTCCTCGACGTCCGCACTCGTCCAGGGATCGACAGCGCCCGGATCGAGGTGGGTCGCCAGCAGGGGCGTCGCGCCGACCAACGTCTCACGCAACAGCTCGGCGAGCGCGGCCAGCTCCTCTGCCCGGGCCCAGCCGCTCTCGTCGAGTGGCTGGTCGCCCGCCGCTGCTCGCAGCGAAGCTCCGAGCAGGGAGTGCCGAGCCGGGCGGGTGGCGTTGAGCACGACGTCGTAGCCGGACCAGCCCACGGCGGCCAGGCTCAGCGCGGGCGCCCCGCCCCGGGAGAAGACCCAGTCGGCGGGGTCGCCCAGCAGCGCGCCGAGCCAGGCGTCGATCGCCGGTTCGAGCCGGGCCAAGGGCCGGTCGGTGGCCCAGCCGGTCCCGGCTCGCTCCGGTGCCAGCACGCCGAGGTGGTGGGTGATCCCGGCCGCGCTCCGCGGAGTGCGGATCACGTCGAACTCCTCGGGGAGGCCCTCGCCGTGACCGATGGCATCGGCCGACAGCCCGGCGCGCAACGGGTTTCCGCCAACCAGGTGGTGCACGCTCTCGGCGAGCAGCAGGTCGGCGACGGCATCGACCACCTCGTCCAGGTCGGCGATCAAGCGGTCGATCACCTGCTGGGCGCCGCCCGGTTGGCTGCGTGGATCACCGGCACCGGGCACGATGTCCCCCCGCCGCAGCCGCTGCCCATCGACCACCGAGCGCGCCTCGATCGCCAGGCGGCTCACCGACGGGGCCTCGGGCGTGGACTGGTCGACCGCCAGCGGCAGCGGGAAGGCGAGCCGGAAGGGTTCGATCAGGGCGTCCAGCCCGGCCTCGTGCAGGCCGCGCTCGAACCGGTACCCGAGCAGGACGCCGAGCGGCTGACCGGTGCGCACTCCGTCCACCAGGTCCAGTGCGGCCCGCACCCGCCACGACTGCAGGTCGACAGCGAAGGCACTCGGGTCGGCGTGGGCCAGGAAGCCCGAGCGGAGCACCGCCGCGGTGGCCGCGTGTTGGATCGAGGGTGTCATCACGTACCCGTCGCCGGGGGGCAGCGGGCCCGTGTCGTGCACGTCGGTGAGCCAGCCGTAGGCGCCGACGTGTACGCCGTCCGGACGGCGCGAGCGCACCTCGCCCAGGCGGGCAGCGGCGAAGGAGGTGACCCAGGTGTCGATCCGGTGCGACAACGTGTCCAGCACCTCCAACAACAGCCGGTCCAACCCGCGCAGGTCGGCCACGGCACGGTCCTCCAGGGCAACGAACGCCTCGGCCACTTCGCGCTGATGGGCCAGGGCATCGGGGTAGAACCGGTGGTCCTGCTCGGTGAACTGCTCGGGAAGGGTGGCCAGCCGCTCGACGGTTCGCACGTAGAGATCCAGCTGTCCGAGCACCTGCCCGGCGATCGCGTGGAAGGTCCGCGGCACCGGGACGTCCACCAGCGGCAGCATCAGCTGCTGCCAGGCCTCCTCGTGCCGGGCGTCGAACGGGGTCGGGTCCATCCCTTGATCGGCGGCGAAGGCAGCCATCCGGTCGACCGCGACCTGGAACACCCGGGCCAGTGGCCGGGCCGCGACGATCGCCGCGATCTGCTCGGCGGGTGGCCCGAGCAGGTCGCGGGTCGGCATCTCGCCGTCGGGCAGCCCGAAGAACTCCACCCGCGTCTTCTCCGGCACGGTGCCGAACACCGCCGGCGGCGGCGGGTTCACCAGCGACTGGTTCAGCTCGACCGGCCGGGTCTGGGTCTGCTTCATCCGCTGGGACGCGGGCACCCGGCTGAGCAGGTCGAGGATGACCTGGTCGGGGTCCTCACCACGGCCGGTCTGCGGCACCAGGTCGAGCATCCCCTCGACCGTGCTGACCAGCGACATCAGGTGGTCCAGCAGTGCGGGCACGGGGGAGGGCCCCCGCCACAGGTCGAGCGAGGTCACTGCGAGCACCCCGTAGGGCTGGCGTCCGACCCGGACCGTCGGCAGGGCTCCGCGCGAGCGGACGTGTTCGCCGAAGTGCGCAACCAGCTCGGGCAGGTCCGGGATCAGCACGGTGTCGTCGACCACCAGCTCGTCGGGGTTGGCCGGCAACGGCGGGTAGGGCCGCAGCAGCGGGGACTGGGCGTAGAGCAGCCCGAAGGCACGGTGCAGCCGGCGCAGGTCGCCGTCCTCGCCCTCGTCCTGCGCCTCGGGCGCCGCGGCGAGCACCGGGCGGCCGTCGATACCGAGGGCACGGGCCAGCCGGGCGGCGGCCTGGGCACTGCCGGGGTCGTGGGCGGTGCGCTGCGCCTCGACCTGAGCCGGTGACCGGGGGGTCGGCCGGGACCGCCAGGCCGAACGGGTCGACGGGGTGTTGTTGGTCGGCGTCCCGGCCGGCAGGAAGGCCAGGCCCTGCCCGTACTGGTGGGCCTGCCAGGCGGTCCGGACGCGCGTGGCGGCTCCGGCACCGTCGAGGTCAGCCATCACGCCGATCGCCGTGAGCAGCGGATAGCGCAGATCCGGCTCGGCCAGCGCGACTTTCAGCCCCATGCCGACCTCGATCGCCTCGTCGAAGTCCACCAGCCAGCGGCTCGCGGGGTCCCACGGCAGCCGCCCGACCCGGTCTGCCTGGTCGCCGTCCTGCTCGCGGGGTGGGAAGCCGACCGCCAGAGTGTCGGGGATCGGCCGGCCCACCTTGCGCCAGGCGACGTCGTACTCGCCGTCGGCCTCGTCCCCGCGCTGGGTGTACGCGGTGAACACGAAGCGGTCGGGCAGCAGCTGGGTGTGCGCGGCCCGCGTCCACGGCCGCCCCCGCCGTCCGACCGGCGAAGCTCCCGGCCGGGTGGCCTCGAGCGCCCAGGCCGCGCGAGCCCCACCGAGCCGGGTCACCAGGTCCGCCCATGCCTCGCCGGCCACCGCCGGATCGCCCGGAGCGGCCGAAACCACCCCGTGGTAGCGCTGTCCCGCCGCTCGCTCGGTATCGGTGAGCCCCTCCTCATGCGCGTCGACGTGCACATCGTCCGGATAGGTCCGCAGCAGCAGTTGGGTGGCACCTCCGGTGACCTGGTACACGGCCTCCAGCCGCACCGGCAGTAACAGCAACGGCAGATCGTCGCCCGCCCACAGCGGTGCCTCCGCCCGCGCAGCGCTGTCGTAGGCCTCGTTGGCGGGCCCCGTGCGCACAGCCGTGACCCGGTGGTCCGGTGGGTCTCGGTCATCTCGGTGACCATCCGGCGCTCGAACTCGACGTGTTCGGTCAGACTGTCGAGGATCTCGCCGAAGTCGGGCTGATCCGGCGGTGGGCCGCCGAACAGCTCGAGCTGGCGCCGCATGTCGGCCACCCGGGCGGCGTCGTCGTGCAGCGCGCGCCGGGTCTGCTCGAGCTGGCGTCGGCTCCGCCCGACCGCCAACCGCAGACTCGCCAGATCCGCCATCGGGTCAGCCCCCTGCCTGCAGGAGTCGCGACGAGTGGATGGCCACCCGGAACGGAGCCTGCAGGGCGATCCGGGCGATCTGGGTCGCATCGCTGTTCGGCCCCCAGCCGAGCCCCAGCGGGTTCTGCGGCACCGTGACCACGCGGGCGAGGTTCGCGAAGCCCCGCCGGTCCAGGTCGACGGTGGCCCAATCCAGGTCGTTCCAGGTGTCCACCGGGCCGTCGGCCTCCAGATCGAAACCGAACCGCATCCGGTAGTCGTGTTCCTGCAGGACGACGAACCAGCCCGGCGCCTGCTCGGTCGGAGCGGCGGCCAGCTCCGACGGCGGGACCGGCAGCGCGTACAGGGCCGTGCAGTCGTCGATCGGGACCACGAACATTGTCGAGCGCCCGTCCGCCGGATCGGTGCTCGGCATCGGCGTGGCCGGCGGAGGCCCGGGCAGAACGGCGCGGACCGCGTTGACCACCAGATCGGGGAAGCGGCGCACCACCTCGCCACGGACCAGGACCAGCGCGAAGTCCTCGGCCTGCAGCGCCACGTTGTCGCCGAGCGCCCGGCTCCAGGTGTGCAACTCAGGCACGTCCCCGGTCGACGGACGGGGCCAGAACATCCGGAACGGACTGCCGCGCCGGTCGGTCGGGTACTCGCGCCAGAGCAGCTCCGACATCAGCTCATGGTTGAGCCCGACCAGGAAACTCTCCACGAAGCCGTCGTCGGCGGCCACCAGGGCCACCCGCTCCGCGGGGAAGGAGCCCAACCCGGGCAGGAACCATTCGGGGGCATCGGCGAGCAGGGCCAGTGCCATCGGCGCAGGGAAGCTCGGGTAGGCCATCACCGGACGCAGGTCGCGCCGGTCCATCCCGGCGGGCAGGCCCACCCGGGAGGTCAACCGGCGGGCATGCCGATCGCCTGGGTGCAGCGCCGCGACCAGCCGCTGCGCGAGCGCATCGACCGAGATCTGGACGCCGAGCGTGGTCAGGGCCCGGCCGTCCGCGCTGACCTGATCGGTGAAGTCCGTGCGGGCGACCTCACCCACCAGTTCGCGCACGGTGTCCAGCTGTTCGGTGACGGCCGCGACCAAGGTGGTGAGGTCGCCGCCGGCGAGCAGCGAACCGCCCATGCCACCGAGGGAGCCCAACTGCGTCGAGAGCCGGTCGGCGCCGCCGCCGAGGTCGTTCATCGCGGCCACCCGCCGGGCGGCCTCCAGCAGCATCAGCCGCCCGGCCGCTTCTCGCGGGGCCAGCGCCGACACGTTCATCGACGCTGTGTCGAGAGTGGGGGAGAGCCGAGAGTGGGGGAGAGCACCGGGCGCGGGTCGGGTGTGGTGACCTCGCCGCGCAGCCCACGCCCGACGATCGACCCCATCGAGGTGGCCGCGCGCCGGGCGATCGGACCACCGCGCCGCATCGCCCGTGCGAACGGCACGCCCGCCGCCTCCGGCGGCAACGGACTCGCCGCGACCTCGAGTGCCAGGGTGACCTGTCCGCCGGTCGGGGTGCGCGACGCGGCCGGCGCAGCGAAGGCCAGCAGCTCACCCGGTTGCAGGCGTTGCACGTGCCGCCGGTGCAGCGAACGGGCGACGTCCGAGGCCAGGTCGGCGAACGCGCGGAGACGGTTCGCCTCCCGGATCGCGCCGACCTGTTGCCAGGCACGGGTCATCAGGGCCTCCTGATGCGTGCGGACATACTGCGCGCCCAGTCCCGCGGCGATCCGACGCGCCGGGTCCAGGTTCAGCTCGGCCGGCCAGCCCAGGTCGGCGAGCGGCAGCTCCGGGTTCGGCTCCACCCGGTCCACCAGCACGTGGCGGCCACCGTAGATCGGCGGGGCGACGGCGCCGGTGGTGTCGTGGTCCTCCTCCCGATCCACGGGGTCCAGGCCGGACAATCGGTCCGCCGGCCGGTTGAGCTGCGGCGCGAGGCGGTTGCGGAAGTCCAGGATCGATTCCACCGCAACGGGTATGGCGACCGGTCCGCCGGGTCGGTCGGGCTCGATCGGTTCGGGCTGGGCTGCCCTGCTCAGCGGGCCGACCGCACCGCCGACCAGCAGGGATGCCGGGCCGTCCGTTCCGGCCAGCGGCGCAGCACCCGGCCAGGGCCGATGCACGTCCACCGAGACACCGTCGGCCAGGCAGCCCGCCTCGGCGGGAGCGAGCCGGCGGACCAGGTGCTCGAAGTCCCCCCCGCGCGCCGTGGAGAACTCCCACCAGTGGTAGACCGGCAGCAGCACCTCACCGGCCGCCTCCACCGACCAGGCCGGCCGATGGTCCTGGCTGTCGCCGCCGAGCGGGTTCAACCCGGCCTGGCGACCGGCTTCGGTCGCCGGCACCAGACAGGCGCGGTAGTGCCTCCCGTCGGCCAGCCGGCGCGGGCAGATCAACCGGGCGAACGCCGGGCCGCCTCCCGGCGGCCCTTGGACGTGGGCCCACGCCCAGGACTGGGCCAGGTCGGGCAGCTGCGCGACCGGAGCATGGAGCACCGGCAACGGGCGGGCGGCGGGATCGAACGGCGTCTCCCCGTCCACCACGACCAGGACCAGCCACGGTCGCAGCCGCCGGGTTCCGTGCGCGCCCGCCGGGGTAAGCACCCAGGGCAGTTCGGGCGGAACGAGTTCCACTGCGGCGAGATCGTTTGCTGCGGCGTCCCCGCTCGACGGCGGCGGCGGCGTCATTCGGACGATGCAGTGCGGGTCGATCCGGGCGACCCCGCCGGGGCCGAGCATCCGCAACTGCCCTGCCCGCGACACCTGCTCTCGCTGACCGGCAGGTCCGACCACGCTCACACTCGGGGTGAAGGTCGCGGCGCCCAGGTCCGGGGTCCCGGTGTCACGACCCGTGATCGCGGCGCCGATGCTGGTCTGGGCCCAGGCGCCGAACGCGAGGTCGGCCATCAGCTCCCCATCTCCCAGGCCTCGACGACCATCAGGTCGGGGCGGCCGATCGCGCCGATCACCTCGAAGAGCTCGGTGGCGGTGGTGCTCGGGCCGACGTCGACCGGCGGCTGCGCCATCGCCCACGCGGAGGCCACGGTCAGCGGGGTCTGCTCGGCGACGGTGATCTGCCTGTCCTGGTCCGGAGTCCACCACAGGGGATGCTCGATGCTTGCGGAGGCGGCCACCAGCTGGACCGAGAGGGCCAGTAGCTCGCCGAGCTCCATCCGCACCGAGGGCAGGACCGGGTCGGCCACCACCGTGGTCTCGACGGTGATCGTGTGCGGGGTGAGCGGGTCCGACAGGACGCCGGCAGCGACCAGGTCGATCCCCGCGCGGAACGGTTCGTAGGCGGGGCGGCTGAGCTGCTGGTCGTCGCTGAGTGCCAGGTAGGCTGCGGCGGCGAACGGTTCGCGAACCTCGCTCTGGTCGGGCGAGGGCACGTCGCCCAGCCTGCCGTCGACGAGGTTCCAGGACTGCCGGTCGGGGAGCGGGATTCGGTCGAACCGGTCGATGCTCACCCCGAGCGGGACCCGCCGTTGCCGGACACTGAGCGCGCCGTACGGGTCGACCACTGCTCCGCGGCCGAGCAAACGGTCGGCATCCGGGTTGACCACGATGCCGCGCACCCCGGAGGTCGAGCGGTGCACCACCCACGCAGACGGCGCCGAGATCGCTTGGCGCAGTTCGTGTCCCACGTCCGGGGCGGGCCGGGGGAGGGCCGGCGCGGACCCCCACTGCTCGTCGAAGTCGAAGGACACGCTGAACAGGAACAGGTCGATCGAGCCCCGCCCCCGGGCGCGCCACGGGGCCGGACCCTCGAGCGTGAGATCCAGCGCGACGCCGACCAGCTCCTCACCGAACACTGTCAGGGCGATGCCGATCGAGACCGAGGCGACGAACCGGAACGGGTCGAGCTGGATCAGTACGTCCAGCCCCAGGTGCCCGCGCAGGCCGCACTCGGCAACCTCGGCCACCAGCTCGACCCGGGCGCCGAACTGCACGGTGTTGGACGTGATCGCGAAGTAGGACTCCGAGCGCAGCTCGAGCAGCGGAAGCGGCGAGAGGTCCATTCCGATCCGGGCCAGCGGCGGAACTCCGCGTGGCAGCGGGAAGGCAGGGTGGAAGCCACCCGCGCTGAGCACGAAGGTGGGGTTCGGGCCGCCACGGGTGAGCAGGCAGACATCGCCGGTGATCGGCATCCCGAGGAGGTGCGATCCGTGCATGCTCGCCACGACCAGGACGCTCGGCTCAGCGGGGTCGATCAGGCCGGCGAAGGCGACCTGGATCAGCACCAGTGGCGCGGCCGGGTCGGGCAGGGCGAGCACCAACGTGCCGATCACCGTCATCCGCGGTGACGGGGCCACCTCGAGCAGGACCGCGACCGAGGCGGTGGCGATCCGCCCGCCCCAGCTCAGCTGAAACATCGGACCGGCCAGGACCCCGCCGCGTGCCGGCGGGAAGAGGGCGGCGAGCGACCCGCCGACCTGGCCGGCCGCCGCGGCCGGGTCGGTCGGGAACAGCAGCTGCGCCGCGCTGCCATCGGCGACCGCGCGGAGCAGGGCGGCCCGGTCCACGCGCCGCCCCACACCCACCACGCCGCCGATCCCGCTCACCGCAAAGCCGAACCCGATCTGGATGCCGGGAGGCGGGAAGGTCGCCGACAGCAGCACCACGAAGGACATGGGCGAGGTGCCGAGCACCGCGAACGCTGCTGCCGACATCGGAGGCACGGACGCCGAGAGCGCGCCCGAGTACTCGCCCGGCCGGGTCTGGGCGAGGAAGCCACCGGCGCGCACGATCGGCAGCGCGACATCGACGCCCGCTCCCGTCGCCGGCAGGTCGGCGATCCGCGCCGGATCGAGCCCCCGGACCGGGACGTCGCCGAGCCCGAAGGGCAGCTCCAGACCCAGGCCGCTCAGACTGAGCTCGATCGGTGCGCCGGGCAGGCTGATCCGGGCGGTGACCCGCGCCCCCACGGCCAGCTCGAGGCCGCTGCCGACGTTGCCCACCAACCTGATCGCCAGGTCGACGGACTCCAGCCGACCGCCGGGGAAGGACGCCTCGACCGGCACCCGTACCTGCAACTGGGAACTGCCGCCGAAGGTCATCCCGCTCGCGCCGTCGAAGCCGATGTCGAGATCGATCGCCAGCGGGCCCGGCGCCGGCACGAGGCGGGCCAGGGCGGCCGGCGCGAGCCGAAGCGCGGCCTGCGGCAGGCGCACCGTGACCCGGCGTCCGATACGCCCGCCGTTCAGGACGACCTCGGCGCCGAAGGCGGCGGGACCGAGGACGACGCCCGGGCCGCCTGGAACGCCGAGCGGGCGCAGGTCCGCCGTCCGCTCCAGGTCTATCCGGAGCCGGTCGCCGTCGCTGCCGAGTGTGCGGGCGACGTCACCGGTGGTCGGGTCGACGGTCAACCCCAGCGTGCCGCCGATCTGGCCGAACACGGTGAGCGAGAACGAGTCCGAAAGCGGAATCCGGGCGGCCTGGGCCATCACCCCAGACGCGGTCAGTCCGAGGAGCGGACCGGTGCCGGACGGGGTGACGTGGACGGCGAACACCAGCCCGCCTGCGCCCGGCGCGCCGACCCGGCCGGCGAGCGCGATCCCGCGCGGCCCCCCCTCGCCGTCCTGCCAGCCGTGGATCGCGGCGAGCAGGACTCCCTCCTGCCCGCCGGTCGCCGACCGGACGACGCCGAGAACGGCCGTGGCAAGGGGATCGGGCAGGTCGAGCTGGTCGAGCCGGGCGAGCAGGCGCCCGTCGAGAGCAGTGCTCGCCCACTCCGGGCCGGCCGGCCCCAGCCCGGCCAAGGCACCGATCGCCTCGACCTGGTCACGCAGACGACCGAGCAGAGTCAGCACCTGACGGCGGATTTCGCGCTGCAGTGCGACGCCTGGACCCTCCGCCACGCCCCCTCCAGCCCGTCTCTGCATGTCTGCGGTCTGGTGGCCTCGGGCGTGCAGAGCTGCTTCGAGCTCGGAAGATACAAGTGGACCCCGCAGGGCGCATTCCCAGCCGACCCGGGGGCGAGCTCTTGCTCTATTCCCGGAAGCCGTCCGGTCGGGGTTGCATCGCCGTCGCCGAACTGCCTGCCTCGCGCGAGGAGTGGTGAGCCTGCGCAACGAGGAGCGGCGTAGGCTGCGTCGTCCGGCAGCTGCCGGTGACGTAGTGCATGGATCCCTGAGAGAGACGGTCATGGTCCTGCAGATCAACTACCTCGCTGTGGTGCTCGCCGTTGTGGCCAGCATGGTGGTCGGTTTCGTCTACTACCACCCGGCCGTGATGGGCCACCGGTGGATGGCGCTGGTCGGGCATACGGCGGACTCGATGCCGGCCGGATCGCGCCTGGTCTATCCGATCGTGGCCGTGGCCAGCTTCATCACGGCCTGGGTGCTCGCCGGCTGCACCGACATCGCCCACGAGTTCTACGGCGGGTCCTACCTGTCCAGCGCCCTGCTCACGGGCTGGATTCTCTGGGCCGGCTTCACCGCGGCGCGAGTGCTGGTGCACGACCTCTTCGACACCCGGCCGCGGATGCTGACCGTCGTCACGGCGCTGCACGAGCTGGTCACGATCACGGCGATGTCGTTGGTGATCGGGCTCGTCACCCCGTGACGTCGAGGGCTGTCCGTCGACGATCCGCCAGAGCTGCGCCGATCGCCGCCCCAGCGCGATGCAGCCACAGGGCGGTCATCGGGAGCACAAGGATGCTGCTCAGCAGCAGCATTCCGACGGGGTTTGCGGGGGGCTTGCGGGAAGGTGCAGGTAGGCGAAGCAGCACGTGGACAATGAGCGAGGCGATGACCAGGGCCCGTGCGGGCGCGCGCACAGCTGCGGAACAAGAGAAACAACATCGGGATCAAGAAGGCTCGCGCCCGGATCTCTGCCGATACTCTGGCTGAGCCCAGGCCAGGGTCTGGCACCAGGCACGCACGGGTTCCCTCACCGGCGCCGTTGACGATGTTGCCCAACGCCCACGGCGCCGCCAGCCCGCACCGAGCGCGAAGGCTCGCCAACCGGCGGCCGCGCCACAGATCGTGGTCACCATCGGCCCGATGCGCCCATCCCTGCGTGATCCGGTGCTCGGACATGGTCAGGCCTCGAGCATGGGGACGGCTACGACGCATCGAGTCTGACGCCGCAGCCGCATGTCGGAATGGGGAGCAATGGCCATCATCGTCGCGGGTTCGAATCCCAAAGATCTTGCGCAGCAAGGAATCTGCGAGGACATACGACCCGGATCCCCTGTCCCCGCGTGTTCGAGCATCGTTGGGTGAAGACAACGCTGAACACTCTCCAGATCGAGCTGGAGGACATCGCCGGGGCCTCCTGGTGGCGGAGCATCCTCGCCAGCCTCGGCTCGCAATCCGGCAACGCCTACCTCAGGTTCGTGGCCCGGGTGGGCGGCGAGCGGCGATATACGTCGGCCACCTTCCCCGCCCCCCGCACCCTGGGTGAGCTGCCCCCTCGCGAGGAGTGGGCGCCCGGGATGACTGCCGCCCTCGACGATCTGGACCATCAGATCGCGGCCGACGGGTGGATCCGGGCCGGCGTCGGCGACCAGCCCTGGGCGCACAGCTACCGGCGGTCTTCCTCGGTCTGATCGGCGCCCAGGCCCCCTCGGCTCGACGTCGACCGGGCCCATTTCGGACAACGACCGGGCAGCCCCGGGTGGTAGCCGGCTCGGACCCCGAGCCGGAGCGCCGGTTCGAGACAGCCGCGCGGATCCGGTTGGCGCGATGCTCGAGCGGCCGGCCCGCCCCAGGGCAGGCGAAGGGTTGCAGGTCGACGCCGACGTCCTCGGCCGGCAGGCCCCGGCGCCTGCCTGGCAGCGCGACCAGCCGGACGGGATCCCGAAATTCGCCAGCGGCGGCGCCGTCACCCGGTGGGCGCACCGCACGACGCGTCTGCCGGGTCGTCGTGTTGACCTCCGGCAGGACTGGTTGGTGAACCAGGCCGGCCTCGACCGCTCGCGGATCCAGGTGATCGCCTTCGAGGCGAGCGCTCCGGTGCAACCCAACGACTCCGACGAGCATCGGCAGGCCAACCGCCGCGTGGTCATCGCCGTGGAACGCTGAGCTCGGCCGGCGCCGTCACCCGAGCCGGCCGGCCCACCGGGAATCGGCGCGTGTGTTGACGATCTCCAGGTGGTGGGCGGTGTAGCGGCGCAGGTTGACCAGTTGTCGGCGGGAGAGGCGGTCGCAGATCCAGTCCCAGTGCATCGCCACCCA
>Ga0209798_10000844_pt1 | contig 18862 bp, 15 predicted proteins | sample DOMMetBare3Fresh_FD_187475 | JGI IMG/M metagenome (GOLD analysis project Ga0209798, IMG submission 187475) | Wetland sediment microbial communities from St. Louis River estuary, USA, under dissolved organic matter induced mercury methylation -... | ecosystem: Environmental > Aquatic >...
ATCGTATAAATAATATGCTGTTAAAAGAAGACAGCATATTGAAAAAACTGACGCAGGACAATGTCTATAAACAATCTGATTATCTTTCCTTTGTTGTTACACGACAACAGCAATTGCTCAATTCATCACAACTGCGAATTCAGTATACTTATGATTATGCTGCGCTAAATTATATAGCAGGCAATGTGGATACAAGCACTACCCCGTTGCCTGACCCGCAATTAACAACAGCATCCGTTGGGGATTTTGCTGCTTCTCTTTATTATAAACAATTTGCACTTGACAGCCTCAGACTTAAGAATGATAAAGCATTGGTTGATATAAATTACCGGCCAAAAATTAATTTGTTTGCAGATGCAGGATTCAATTCATCACTTGCTTATAAATCCTATAAAAATTTTGGAACCAGTGCCGGTATCAATCTTATATTTCCCATTTATGATGGCAAACAGAAAAAGTTGCAATATTCCAAGATAGATATCCAGGAAAAAAACAGGTTGGTAAAAAAAGATGTCTTTGACCGCTTGCGTAATCAGCAAATATTACAATTAGTACAGCAACTGAATGCAACAGAGCAACTGATTAACCAGATCAGCAAACAGATCAATTATACGGAAACACTGATTACAGTAAATGAAAAATTATTAGCCTCAGGCGATATCAGGTTAACAGATTTTATTTTGTCATTGAACAACTATTTTGCTGCAAAAAATATGGTAACACAGAATTATATAAGCCGTTTAAAAATAATTAACCAACTTAACTATTGGGGAAAATAAATTTTATGAAAAGAACCTTTTTATACATTTTTCTTTTGTTCTTCATTGCAACTTCCTGCCAATCTGAAATAGCTCCTCAGGAAGAAACCAATGAACCGGAGATTGTTACTCCTGTAACAGTGACATCTTTTAGCACAGATGACATGACAGAATATATTGAACTAAATGCCACATCCACCTTTTTGCAAAAAGCCTATATAAAAGCAAATGCCAGCGGTTATATTACAAACATGAATTTGCAAATAAATAAAATGGTTTTTTCGGGACAAACCGTATTTACCCTGAAAACTAAAGAAGCGCAAAGCATCGGCAACACCATCAACCTGCTTGATACTTCTTTTAAATTCTCCGGCATGATTAATATCAGTGCTGGTACAAGCGGATATGTTTCAGAAATCAATCATCAACTGGGAGAATATGTACAGGAAGGCGAACAACTGGCCGCTATCAGTGATATAAGAAGTTTTGTTTTCATTCTTAACCTGCCTTATGAGTTGCGTCCATTTGTATTAAATAAAAAAACTGTTGAACTTTTATTGCCCGACGGGCAAATCCTGGTTGGAAATATTGCTTCAGTAATGCCCACGGTTGATTCAGCTTCGCAAACACAGAATGTTGTGATTTCAGTAAGGGAAAAGAATCTGCCGGCCAACCTCATTGCAAAAGTGAAAGTGGTAAAAACGGCCAGGATTAATACAACTTCATTACCCAAACAATCTGTATTATCCAATGAAGCGCAGACTGATTTCTGGGTAATGAAAGTTATAGACAGCACAACTGCTGTAAAAGTTCCTGTAACAAAAGGAATAGAGACGAACGACAGAATTGAAATTCTATCCCCTAAATTTCTGAATACAGATAAATTTTTACTAACCGGTAATTACGGTTTGTCCGATACTACTAAAGTCAAAATCATTCAGCAATAAATTTTAAAAGCCATTGAACAAGTTTTTCATTTCACATAAAAATCCGTTAGCGGTATTATTAGCTCTCATAATTATGGGAGGTTTTTTTGTTTATGGCAAACTACAAACTTCTTTATTCCCTGAAATTACTTTTCCCAAGATCAAGATCATTGCAGATGCAGGGCTGCAGCCGGTAGATAAAATGATGGTAACAGTAACCAAACCCCTGGAGACCGCTATCAAACAGGTACCCGACCTGCAAATGATACGCAGCACAACCAGCAGGGGAAGTTGCGAGATCTCTGCTTTTATGAACTGGGGAAGTGATATTGATGTGAACCAGCAGCATATTGAATCCAAGATCAGTGAAATAAGAAATCAATTGCCACCCGATGTAAATATTACTGTGGCCAAGATGAATCCCTCCATTTTGCCTGTGATGGGTTATACGCTGGAGAGTAATACAAAATATCCGATTGAATTAAAACTACTGGCCACCTATACCATCAAACCTTTTTTATCGCAGGTAGCAGGTATTTCTGAAATAAGAATCATTGGCGGTAAAACAAAAGAATACTGGTTGCAACTGAATGCACAGAAGATGAGTTCGCTTTCCATCACACCTGATCTTATCAACACGGCGCTGAGCCAGACTGATTTTATAAAATCAAATGGATTTTTATCTGATTATCGTTTTTTATACCTGACAGTTACAGACGCTACCGTACATAACAAAGATGAACTGGAAGAGATTGTAATTAAAAATGATGGCAAACGGATTGTAAAATTAAAAGATGTTGCAACCGTGGAAGTAAAAGAAGCAATTGAATACATCAAGATTAATGCGAATGGAAGAGACGGATTGCTGGTGGCTGTAATCAAGCAACCAAATACCAACCTGGTTGAGCTTTCAAAAAAAATGGAAGAAAAAGTTGAAGCCCTTAAAAAAATTCTTCCAAAAGATGTACGCATTAAACCCTATTACATCCAGGCAGACTTTGTAAATGATTCCGCAAAGAGTGTAACAGATAGTTTGTGGATTGGTCTTGCCCTTGCCATTTTTGTAGCCATACTTTTTCTCCGGTCATTGAAAGCAAGCGTTACTATTTTAATTACCATCCCCATCACTCTTTCTCTTACGTTAATTGTTCTGTACGCAATAGGTTACACATTTAATATTATGACCATCGGCGCTATTGCTGCTGCCATTGGTTTGATAATAGATGATGCTATTGTGGTGGTAGAACAGGTTCATAGAACTCATGAAGAAAACCCTGAAGAGCCAAATTCCACATTGGTACATAAAGCTATTCATTATCTCTTTCCTGCCATGATAGGTTCCTCACTTAGTACTATTGTAATTTTTATTCCCTTCTTATTAATGACTGGTGTAGCTGGCTCATATTTCACTGTAATGACCAACACGATGATTGTAACACTGGTTTGTTCATTTTTTATTACCTGGATCGGTTTGCCGGTTATTTATTTATTACTTTCAAAAAACATTCATGATAAAAAACAAAATGTAAAAGAAAAGCCTCAGCATATTAAAAGACAAAATTGGGTTTCATTTTTTATTCATAAACCCATTATCAGTTTTGCAATTATTGCTGCATTGATTGCATCTGTTATTTTTATTTTACCAAAACTACAAACCGGCTTTTTACCAGAAATGGATGAAGGAAGCATCGTGCTTGATTATACTTCGCCACCCGGTACATCTTTGGAAGAAACAGACCGGATGCTTCGTGAAGCGGAAAAAATCATTACCACAGTTCCGGAAGTGGAAGTGTATTCGAGAAGAACCGGAACACAGATGGGGTTCTTTATTACTGAACCTAATAATGGTGATTACCTGATACAGTTGAAAAAGAACCGGCACAGAACATCTGAAGAAGTAATTGAAGACATTCGTAAGAAAATAGAAACTACACAGCCGGCTTTGCGAATTGACTTCGGACAGGTAATTGGTGATATGCTGGGCGACCTGATGGAATCTGTTCAACCCATTGAAATAAAAATTTTTGGTGACAATCAAAAACAATTGCAGGAATTATCAAAACAGGCTGCTGAAATTGTAAACACAATAAAAGGAACAGCTGATGTCTTTGATGGTATTGTCATTGCAGGACCCTCTGTTTCCATTCAACCCAATTTTTCAAAACTGGCACAATACGGCCTTACTCCTGTAAACCTGCAATATCAATTGCAAACTGCCCTGGAAGGAAATGTTGTTGGCAAACTCTTTGAAAAAGAACAATACTCTGATATACGTTTGCTTTACCCGGGAAACAGAAAACTGAGCATTTCGGAAATTAACAGCTTGCAGATTTTTTTACCTGATGGAAGACTAAAACCTATTTCTGAATTAGCCTCTGTTTCCATCAATGCAGGTGATGCGGAAATTCAAAGAGAAAACCTGCAATCGATGGGAGTAGTAAAGGGAAGATTAGAAAGCCGTGACCTTGGAAGTGTGATGAAAGAAATAAAACAAAAAATTTCTTCTCAACTAGATCTTCCTACTGGCTATCACGTTGAGTATGGTGGAGCTTATGCTGAACAACAAAAATCATTCAAAGAACTTTTATTGATACTGATGGCCGCCAGCTTATTGGTTTTTTCAGTCATCTTGTTTTTATTCAGAAAGATAAAAGTTGCTTTACTGATTTTATTGGTTGCTGTACTTGGTATCTCCGGCAGCTACCTGGCTCTTTATCTTACAAGTATTCCTTTGAATGTTGGTAGTTATACCGGACTTATAATGATTGTTGGCATCATCGGAGAAAACTCAATCTTCACTTTTCTTCAGTTCAGGGAATCGCTTCATGATAGAAGTGTTGATGAATCTATTGTTTATTCCATCTCCACCCGTCTGCGGCCAAAGCTGATGACCGCATTGGGTGCCATCATTGCATTGATGCCACTGGCTCTCGGCATTGGTACCGGGGCACAGTTGCATCAACCGCTGGCAATATCAGTAATTGGAGGATTTATTATTGCATTACCGCTGTTGTTGATTGTATTGCCTTCTATGTTGAGACTGATAATTAAGGATAAATCATCGGTACATTCCTGATTCTGCTAATCATTAACAACCCTGTCTGCTTTTGAAAACGGTTAGACCGTGTTCTGTATCTTTGCCGCCTATGGAACAAGTATTAATTCAGATTGAAGATTACAAAAATGAAATTGCTTCATTCGCTGCTGCTGATGCAAAAACAGTAGAAGAATTCCGCATTAAATACCTCGGTACAAAGGGAATTGTAAAAGCCATCATGAGCGAAATGAAAAATGTGCCTAATGATAGAAAAAAAGAGTTTGGTCAAATTCTGAATGAATTCAAAAATTTTGCAGAACAAAAGTTTGAATCACTGAAAGCAGGTCTTAACTCTGAACTCCCGACTAAAGACTCAGAACTTGATCTCACACTTCCCGGAGATCCGATGCCTCTTGGTAGCCGTCACCCGATCAGTTTAATGACCAATAGAATCATTTCTATTTTTCAACGGCTTGGTTTTGCAGTAGCAGAAGGTCCGGAGATTGAAGATGACTGGCACAATTTCACAGCACTCAATTTACCGGAGCATCATCCTGCCCGTGATATGCAGGATACATTTTATGTTCAGCAAAATCCGGATTGGTTGTTACGTACTCATACAAGTAATATACAGATACGTGAAATGCAGAAAGGCAAATTACCGATACGCATCATTTGTCCCGGCCGTGTATATAGAAATGAAACAGTAAGTGCAAGAAGTCATTGTTTCTTTCATCAGGTAGAAGGATTGTATATTGATGAAAACGTTTCTTTCGCTGATTTAAAACAAACACTTTATTTTTTTGCCAAAGAAATGTACGGGCAGGATGTCAAGATTCGCTTCAGACCCTCCTACTTCCCCTTCACAGAGCCCAGCGCTGAAATGGACATCAGCTGTATGCTTTGCAAAGGCGAAGGCTGCAATGTGTGTAAGAAGACAGGCTGGCTTGAAATTCTTGGCAGCGGTATGGTGCATCCAAATGTTTTATCAAACTGCGGTATAGATCCTGCTAAATACTCAGGCTTTGCTTTTGGGATGGGAATAGAACGACCTGCATTATTGAAATACGGCATCAACGATATCCGCCTGTTCAGTGAAAATGATGTGAGATTTTTAAAACAGTTTACTTCGGCAGTATAAAAAGTTTTTATTACTTGTCTTTTAAAGATTATACTCCTGGGTTCTCAGCACCCGGAGGTTTTGCGTTTGCTGGTTCAGCAATATTGGTTTTCTTCCGCCAACAGAAATATGCCGCAGCCAGAAAAACGATGATTGTAATATAAAACCACGGAGTAAACTCAACCCGGATAATATCATTACCAAAATTTGCATTAAATCCATCCATGGTATTACTGGTTTTGGATTCTGTATTTAGTTTTGGATCTCCTTTAATATTTATCATTAATGCTATTAATGCCACTACTGCCAGCACACCCATAAAAGCAGCAGGAACCGATCTGCCTTTTGCAAGAAAAGATATTATAAAACCCAGTACACCCAGGCCAAGTGCTGCAAGGGCAAAAACATTTGGGCTTTGTTTTTCAGATTTTGTAGAATTGGTTGTCTGATCCATCCCCATATTTCCAAAAATGGATTGATTCATTTTTTTATCTTCCACAGTAAACCCGGTAGCTAATTCATACCCTCTTACTTCTTTTAAGGTTGCATCCCCACATTTGATATCAACGAAGGGTAAAAAAAATAACAGGATACCTGCGAGAAAAGATACCGATCCGGGTCCGAATGAAGATTTTCTTGCAACTGTCATGGCTGGTTGGTTCGTTTCCATTTTTAAAAATTTGTATTAAAGTAATTCTTTCTGCTGATTTCACCGCATACCTTTATCCTTATTTATCAATGAACACTAAAAAATGATCCAAAAGATTTGCGTTTGTGGCGCCGGTACCATGGGCAGCGGTATTGCACAGGCTACTGCTTCAGCAGGTTTTTATACCATATTATATGAATTGAATGATGCGGTACTTGAAAAAGCAAAGGTTTCTATAGAAAAAAGTTTGCAGACGCTGGTTGAAAAAAATAAGATAACCGCTGAAGCTAAAGAAAGCACACTGAATAATCTTCATTTCACTAACGAACTTATTCATTGCCTGGCTGATGTAGTTATCGAAGCCATCATTGAAAAAACGGAAGCCAAGATTGCTTTATTTAACCAACTGGCAGAGATCAATCATAGTGAAACCGTTTTTGCAAGCAATACTTCATCTCTTTCTGTTATTGAAATTGCCAAAGGAATAAAAAATCCTGAAAGGGTAATTGGTATGCATTTTTTTAACCCGGCAACGATTATGAAATTAGTAGAAGTAGTAAAAACTGAATTTACAAACGAACCAACAACTAATCTTACCATTGACTTAGTTAAACAATTGGGAAAGACGGCGGTGCTTTGTAAAGATTCTCCAGGTTTTATCGTAAACCGGGTGGCAAGGCCTTATTATATTGAATCTTTGCGGTTGGTTGAAGCAAGCATTGCAGATTTTTCCGTCATTGATTCTCTCATGGAATCAACAGGATTTAAAATGGGGCCATTTAAACTTATGGATCTAATCGGTAATGATGTGAACTATGCAGTGAGTTGCTCAGTTTATGATCAGCTGAAAAAACCTGAGCGGTTAATGCCATCTGTTATTCAAAAAGAAAAAGTTGAAAAAGGCGAATTAGGAAAGAAAACAAAAAAAGGATATTACGATTATGTGTAAAACAACGTACTTCGTTCAATACAAATTTATTTTTTCATGATTTTAGTTACAGGAGGAACAGGTTTTATCGGAGCTTATATAATTAAGGAGCTCGTTGAGAAAGGTTATCCCGTCCGTGCAATTCGCCGTAGCAACAAACCCGATAGCTATCGGGTTCCTTTTTTTATTTCCCCGGATTTTTTTAAAAAAGTTGAATGGGTGGATGGCGATGTGCTGGATGTCATGGCGCTGGATGATGCCATGAAAGGTGTGGATGCAGTTATTCATTCTGCGGCTGTTATTTCTTTTTTAAAAAAAGAAAGAAAAAACATGTACAGTGTAAATGCAGATGGTACTGCCAATGTAGTAAATATGGCTATTGAAAATAATGTAAAGCGTATAATTCATATCAGTTCTATTTCTGCTATTGGTCGCACAGCCAATGGTGATCATGTAACTGAAGAAAAAAAATGGGAAGAGAGTAAACTCAATACGCATTATGGTATCAGCAAACATAAAGCAGAGATGGAAGCATGGCGTGGCTTTGGTGAAGGATTAAATGGAGTTATTATTAATCCAAGTACCGTGCTTGGCTTTGGTGACTGGAACAATGGTAGCTGTGCTATTTTCAAAAACGTATATAAAGAATTTGGATTTTATACAAAAGGTGTAAATGGTTTTATTGATGTGGAAGATGTGGCAAGGCTTGCAGTAATATTACTAGAAAGCAATATAACCGAAGAACGATATATTCTTTCTGCAGAAAACCGGGATTTTCAATGGCTGCTCAATACAATTGCTGATGGCTTTGGCAAAAAAAGGCCAACTAAAGAAGCATCTGTATTTTTAAGCAGTATTGCCTGGCGTTTGGAAATAATAAAGTCAATGATGACAGGACATAAACCATTAATTACAAAAGAAAGCGCCAAAATAGCCCGGAGCAAAACGTATTGGCAAAACGATAAACTACTTGCTTCATTGCCGGGGTTTTCCTTCACTCCTTTAGAAGAATCAATCCGGAAAGCCTGCAGCAATTATGAAAATGCGGTACGCAACTTGCAACTAAAGTAAGAGGAACACTATCTTTATCCCTGTAATACTTATTCTATGAAGCAACGCATTTTTTTATTATTACTTATTATTTTACCCGGATATGTATTCAGTCAGAATTTCAATGTATCCGGAAAAGTGATTGACTCCGCATCAAAGGAGCCACTTTCGTTAGCTTCTGTATTTTGCCAGAATACTACGCAGGGAACTGCCAGCAATAAAGAAGGAAATTTTTACCTGAGCCTTAAAGAAGGTGGTTATGATCTTATTATTACTTACACGGGTTATAAATCTCAGCTTGTCCGTATCAGTCCCGAAATAAAAACTACCGACCTGCTGATTGAACTGGTGAAGGAAGAAAAAAGCATTGAAGAGGTTGTGATTCGCAGCAGCAATGAAGTAAAAAATGGCTGGGAAAAATATGGCCAGTTCTTTTTAGAAAATTTTATTGGCTCCACCCCATTTGCGGGTAAATGCATTTTGTTAAATCCTGAAGTCTTGAAATTTTATTATTACCGTAAAAGCGATAAACTGAAGGTGCTGGCTGACACCCCTTTACTCATTTCAAATTATTCATTGGGTTATAATATCCGGTATAATCTTGATTCATTTCTTTTCCAATATAAATCTGATATATGCAGTTACCTTGGTTTTTGTTTTTATGAAGAAATGACCGGTACTGATGACAGCCTGAAACTCTGGAAGAAAAACCGTGAAAAAGCATATGCTGGCAGCCGGTTGAATTTTATGCATAGTTATTTCGACAGTTCGTTAACAGAAAATGGTTTTGTTATTTCTTTACTGGATGAAACCAATGATAAAAAATTTAATAAAATCACCAATCCGTTTGATACTACTTACTATACACCAACTGATAGTGTGTTAGAGATTGATGTTTTTTATCCCCGGCGTATCAGTATTACTTATACAAAACGGTTTCCTGAAAATGAATACCTGAAAAAATATAAACTACCCAGGGATGTCAGTGTCCAAACTTCTTATGTGGACATGCTCGATCTCATTTCAATAAAGCAGAACGGATATTACTATAACCAGAAAGACTGGATAAATTATGGTTATTGGAGCTGGAAAAATTTAGCAGACCAGTTACCGAATGATTATACACCGGATTAAAGCCCCATCCCGACCTTCCCCGAAGGGGAAGGCCATCAACTCACAGCCCTGGCTTATTAATAATACTATCTGAATAAAAATCTTTCGTTTATTAAATACTATACAATCATTGGGATTTGTGCAGTTGAGAAGTCTCCCCTTCGGGGAGATTTAGAGGGGCTTCTATTTTTTCCCCATTACCTTCTCCCACAATTGCGGAATCCGTTTTATCCAAACAAACTCTTTCATTTTTTCCCTTGCATCTTCCACGGGTGATCCAAAATATACTTTACCGCCGCCGATAGAATCTTTTACGCCGCTTTGCGCATACACAATAGCACCTTTACCGATAGTAAGTGTTTTACTTACACCCACCTGGCCCCAAAGAATTACTTCATCTTCAATTTTTGTAGCGCCTGCAATACCTACCTGTCCGGCAAACAAACAATTTTTTCCAATCTCTGTATCATGACCAATATGTACCAGGTTGTCAATTTTTGTACCTGCGCTAATAACTGTATCACCACTTACACCACGGTCAATTGTACAGTTGGCTCCTATTTCTACAAAATCTTCAATAACCACCCGCCCGCAACTGTTCATCTTTTTATAATGAATGTCACGGTTGGTTTTTTTATTATAATAAAATGCATCACTTCCTATAACTGTGCCCGCCTGGATGATTACATGATTACTAATTATACAATGATCTAGAATTGTAACATTGGGATGAATGATGCAATTTTCTCCAACCGTTACATGGTTGCCGATAAAAGCATTGGGCATGATGGTGGTTCCCTTTCCGATAATAGCTGTATCACTGATTGATTTAATTGAGGCTGTAAATGGTCTGAAATAATTTACCAGTTTCAGGTATGCTTCAAATGGATCCTGTACAATCAATAAGGCTTTCCCCAAAGGGCAATCAACTTTTTTATTAATGATAATAAATGTAGCGGGTGATTGAATGCATATATCATAATATTTAGGATGATCCACAAAGACAATATCACCCGACTCAACTTTATGAATTTCATTAATACCTGTTACAGGTGCATCTGTATTAGCAACAACCTCGGCCTGAATAAAATCTGCAATCCATTGTAATGTTACCGGCTTATCAAAACGCATAAATATTATTTTGTTCAAAGGTAAACAGCTTTGTTGTGGCAGTTAAAAAAGAAATGATTACGGTCAATTGTTGTTGTTTGTAATAATTATTTTATACCTGTAATGACTTGTTTCCCTATTTTCTCCAATGAAATTCAATGAAAAATTATTTTTATACGTTTCATTCAGCGTGATAAATCACTTCGTTTTATTTTCTAAAAATGTATTACAATAAAATATTTATGTTCTATTATCCACAACAATAGCCAGAATGTTAATAAAATTGTTTGAAAAACTTTTTTAGTTAGAAGAATTTGTTATTAATATTGTGAAGGGAAATTTATTTCCCGGTACTTACTAACCCATCCACATATTTCTCCCCCGGTTCTCCGGGGGAGATTTTTTTTACAATACCTTTACCTGAATCAAAAAATATTTCATGCTGAAATCAATGACCGGCTTTGGAAGAGCTGAAAAAAATGCAGGTGATAAAACTTTTTTAGTAGATATAAAATCGCTGAATGGCAAACAATTCGAATTACAATTAAAACTTCCCGCTTTTTTAAAACCATTTGAATTTGATATTCGCCGGATACTTTCTTCCCGATTGGGCCGTGGCAGTGTGGATTGTACAATCAGTTTAAAAGAATCAGGTCAAACCAAACCGGTTTCTATTAATGTAGAACTAGCAAAAGCGTATTTCCAGCCCTTGTCTGATTTATCAAAAGCATTAAATCTTGATCCTTCACATATTCTCAGTACACTGGTTAAACTTCCGGAAGTAATAACACCAACCGGTGAAACATTAACAGGTGAAGAATGGATAGAGTTTGAAAAAGTAATTTTTGCGGCTATAGAAGATCTGAACCTTCACCGTCTTGATGAAGGTAAATCATTGGAAAAGGATTTAATTCAACGTATAGAAAATATCAGGAAGCAGGAAGCTGAAATAATTAAACTGGAACCTCGCCGGCAAAAAACCATCCGGGAAGGCATTACTAAATTGCTGGAGGAAAATGTAGGTAAGGAAAACTATGATAAAAACAGGCTGGAGCAGGAGTTGATTTATTATATAGAAAAAATTGACATCAGCGAGGAACAGGTACGGTTAAAAAATCATTGCGATTATTTTATTTCAGTACTGAGTGAACCCGATGAATCAAAAGGCAAGAAGCTTTCATTTATTTTACAGGAAATAGGACGTGAAATAAATACGACCGGCGCCAAGGCGTATGATGCAGATATTCAAAAATGTGTGGTGGTGATGAAAGATGAACTGGAAAAAGCAAAAGAACAGATACTGAATGTTCTTTAGAAAGCTGTTAGCTATGAGCTTTGAGACCCTTTAAGATCATTTCTTGTTAATAACATTTGCAAAAAAATAATCTTGAAAATTATTATGCATATTCGATTTTATTTGCTCGCAGCTATAGTCTCGCAGCTCGTAGCTGTTTCCTGCACCACTATCGATCTATATGAAAAAAATATTTCTCTTCCCGGGCATGAGTGGAAAAGCAGTTTCAAACCTGAATTTACATTTACCATAAAAGATACTGTGGCAGACTACCAGGTATTTTTTATCATCCGCCACACAGAAAAATATAATTATAATAATATCTGGATAAACCTTTACTCACAATCACCTGGTGATACCGTACATAAAGTGCCTTATGAATTACAGCTAGCAACAAATGAAAAAGGCTGGCTTGCCAGCGGTATGGATGATATATATGAACACAGGATAAAACTGACAGGTGATATAAAATTAAAAAAAGGTGTATATAAATTCAGTATTGAAAATATTATGCGTGAAGACCCTTTGCTGCATGTTCTCAATATTGGTTTGCGAATAGAAAAAAAACAATAAGCCTATTTATGGCATCCCTTACCGGCAAGAAATTAAAATTTATCACTCTTATTTACTGGCTACTGCTGATCTATATTGTTTCGGCACTTGTATGGTGGTTTATAAGCCTTGAAAATCAGAACCGGGAAATGAGAGACCTCAGGTTAAAAACAATTTCTTCGCAACAGAATATAATGACTGAGGAAAAGTTTACTGAAAATATCAATTCTATCGATGAACAATATCAAAGAAATTATACAAAATACATTGCAGAAGGTGTTACATTTTTAATCCTGATACTTATTGGCGCTTCTTTTGTTTATCGATCTGTACGCCGCCAGTTCAGGCTGCAACAGCAACAACAAAATTTTATGATGGCTGTTACTCATGAATTAAAGACGCCGATTTCCGTTACAAGATTAAATTTAGAAACATTACAGAAATACAACCTGGATGCTGTAAAACAAAAAAAGCTGATTCAAATGACATTGGAAGAAACGTCCCGGTTAAATTCACTTACAAACAATATTCTCGTTTCCTCACAATTAGAGGGTGGTGGTTATTCTATCGCAAAAGAAGATCTTGATTTTAGTTCCCTTGTAAAAGATTGCATACAGGATGCAAGAAGACGTTATGCTGACAATATGTTTTTGGAAGAGATGGATCCTGAGGTAGAAATAGCAGGTGATTCACTGTTGTTGCAAATGATGATAAACAACCTGATTGAAAATGCTGTAAAGTATTCACCAAAAGAAAAACCGGTTACCTGTATGCTAAAACAGGATACTAAAACAGTCCGGTTGCATATTATTGATGAAGGCAATGGTGTTGCCGATGAGGAAAAAAAGAAAATATTTGAAAAATTTTACAGGATAGGAAATGAAGCAACCCGGAAAACACAGGGAACGGGACTTGGCCTTTACCTCTGCCGCAAAATTGCTGCTGATCATAATGCCGACATTGTGGTGACAAACAATTTGCCATCCGGTAGTAATTTTACAATTACCTTTTATACATAAATCATGAGTAGGGAAAATAATAAAGCTTCGATTTTACTGGTAGAGGATGAAGAAAATCTGCATGAAGCACTTAAATTAAATCTTGAACTGGAAGGTTACGAGGTTTCATCTGCTTATGATGGCGCCTCTGCACTTAAAATTTTCAATGGAGAATATTTTGACCTGATTATTCTTGATATCATGCTGCCTGAAATGGACGGCATCAGTGTAACAGAAACCATCCGCCTAAAAAATAATGAAGTTCCCATCCTGATACTTAGTGCAAAAAATAACAGTGCGGACAGGGTGCTGGGATTAAAAAAAGGGGCCGATGATTACCTGGCTAAACCGTTTAACCTGGAAGAACTTTTACTGAGGGTAAACAAGCTTATTGAAAAAAATAAAAAACTCCAGGATAAGGATACTATTGGCCAAACCTATTTTTTTGGCAATAACTCCATAGATTTTAAAGCACAGGAAGCGGTTACCTCCCACGGGCAAAAAATTCAATTAAGCAAAAAAGAAGTCATGCTGCTCAAACTACTTATTGAAAATAAAAATGAAGTAGTGCCACGTGAAAAAATTTTACAGGCAGTGTGGGGTTATAATGTTTATCCTACTACAAGAACGATTGATAATTTCATACTCAGTTTCAGAAAATATTTTGAAGAAGACAGCCGTAATCCGGTTTACTTTCACTCAGTAAGAGGGGTTGGATACAAGTACAGCGAATAATTTTTTTACTTTTTCCCGGAAATAGAATTGATATAATTGGCAGCACCAAGCGTAATCAACAGTTGTGCCAGCCCGTATGTAAGCATGGTAATAATACCGGCAAATTCAAAAGACTGGGAAAATTTATTGATAGCAAGTACTGAATCTGAAGCAACAAATAATATAGCTCCAATCATCATTAAATTGCCTGCTGTTCTGTTTTTAATAAATAGCATATGTATTGCCAACAGAAACATTGTGCTGATGACAAAACCATAAATCCTGACTGCCCACAGCATTTCTCCAAGATGTGGATTCAACAAATACATTAACCCGCCATAATAAATCAATACCGGAAGTATGAGCGGCCATTTTAAATTTAGTTTTTCTCCAGTAATTAGTTTTTTAAAAGAAACAATGTAAAAAACATGTGCTATCAGAAATGAGACCAATCCGAAAAGGAAGAAATTTTTATCAGAAGATTCAAACAGAAGTAGTACGTCACCCAACCATGAAAAAAAAAGTGCGACGGTAATAAGTTTTTTTAAGCCACTGGCTATTCCTGCAGTAGCTGATAAAAAATATATGATAAGAGCAATAAGCACTAACGGCTTGGCCACGCTAATCAATGTTTCGTTTTTTAAATAAACAGCAACCAAGTCTGCAATCAGAACTATTCCAAAAACAAATAACCAGTTTTTTTTCATGATTTTAATTTTGCGGCTCTACCCATGCTTCATTTTCTTTAAGCAAATTGATCAACTCCTCTACTGCCACATCGCTGCTCACATTTCGTTTCATAATTTCCTTGCCTTTATAAAGTGTAATTTTTCCCGGGCCGCTGCCTACATAACCAAAATCTGCATCTGCCATTTCCCCTGGGCCATTTACAATACAGCCCATAATGGCAATCTTCACACCTTTCAGGTGATGAGTACGTGAACGAATCTTTGCTGTTGTTTCCTGCAAATCAAATAAAGTTCTGCCGCAGCTGGGACAACTTATATATTCTGTTTTTGAAATCCGGGTTCTGGTTGCTTGTAATATGCCAAATGCTATTGAATTCATTTGTTTAAAATCTGTACTTATATGTTTATTCATAAAATGATGACCAAAACATACGCCATCACAAAATCCATCCAGCAATAATGCACCGGATTCTATGGAATAATGAATAAGATTTTCATTCATCGTATTATCACTGCTATCACAAATAATAATTACGGGGTTTTTAACTTCTTCGGCAATTAATTCAATAAACATCCGGCGAATGCTTTGCACCGCATTTTTATTTGTACTGCTCAGGCAAATAACAGCTGTTTGATCTTTTTTTAATTTCTCAAACAATACAGATAATTCTGGCTGATTATAACCTGGAGAATAGCAATCTATCATCACAAAATTAATCCGTGTAGATTTTTCAATATCCTTATTCAGGTATTGATCAGCTTCCAAAATGGGAAAACATTTTTCTTTATCCTTTGCTGCCAGCCAGCCTTGATGATAAAGAATAACTTTTAATGTTCCGGGCAAGGGAAAATCTATCTGCTGGTTTACTATAAAAATATAATCAGCAGCAGCATCGCTTATATTCCATTTATCACTGGCTTCATCATAAGTGTAACCGATACTTTGCAAATGTCCGGGAGTGATTTTATCAATCTTACTTAAGTCAGCAATAACCACAGGCACATGTTTACTTCCAATATTGTCAATAGGAAATGTTTCTCTTCGTTGGTAATGAAAAGGATCATAACTGATTTTTTCAATCACTGGAACTGACTCCCGGCTCCCGACTCCCGACTTCCGACTCTCAATTTCATACCTCTTCACAATATCCCTGCACACCGGTATTTCCAGTTCGGGGTCTTCAGTTAAAGATACACGGATGGTATCGCCAAGACCGTCTTCTAGTAAAGTGCCAATACCTATTGCACTTTTTATTCTTCCATCTTCGCCATCTCCTGCTTCTGTCACACCAAGATGCAACGGATAACATTCTGCAAATTCATCAAACATGGTTTTTACCAGCAACCTGTAAGCCTGTACCATGACCTGCGGGTTACTGCTCTTCATACTGAGTACGATATTATGATAGCTTTCATTTCTTGCAATCCGCAAAAACTCCATGGCGCTTTCTACCATACCCATGGGCGTATCACCATAGCGGCTCATGATACGATCGCTTAAAGAACCATGGTTGGTACCTATCCGCATGGCAGTTCCATACTCTTTACAAATTTTTACCAGGGGAGTAAACCGTTCACGAATGCGATCTATTTCTTCTGCATAGTCAGCATCTGTATATTCAATCAGTTCAAATTTTTTCTTATCTACATAATTGCCAGGGTTTACTCTTACTTTCTCTACAATCCTTGCAGCAATTTCTGCGGCATTGGGTGTAAAATGAATATCAGCAACCAGGGGCGTATGAAAACCTCTTTTGCGTAATTCATTTTTTATATTAAGAAGATTTTCCGCTTCGTATTTTGATGGAGCCGTAATCCTCACCAGTTCTGAACCAGCTTCTATGCATCTTATACTTTGCTCGACTGTGGCGAGGGTATCCATAGTATCCGTAGTCGTCATGGTTTGTACCCGGATAGGATTAAAATTTCCAAGAAGCAGGTTACCGATTTTTACTTCCCTTGTTTTTAATCTTTTGTATACCGTTAATGACTCGCTGTAAAACTGCATAAATAAAATCGTGTTTTTCGTATCGCCAAAACTATGAAAGAAAAACAGGTACAGAATGTATAAAATTCTTGCTACATTTTTCCTTTTAAAAAGCCAAGTTGATTGAGAATTCCTTTAAGTATATTCATTCGTATTGAAGGTATATCGGCATTGGGATCCGCTGACTCAAAATTCAGTACATAAAAATAGGGATGGTTATTTTCCTCTACCCAACCCACTATCCAGGCAAGATGATTGCCGTTTTCAGTTTTTCCCCAGCCTGTTTTGTATCCCAACCTGTAATTCGCATTATTTTCAAAAAGCATGGCACGTTTTACAATATCCTGGTTTATACTAAAAAAAGGGAGCTGGTTGAAATATAATTTTTTTACAAGACCGAGTTCTTCGTCGGGAGTTATTTTTAAAGAATTGTCTAGCCAGAAAGTGTCGATAGCTGTTGTAATTTTTTTAGACCCATAGCCAATACTATCAAGCCAGGATTGCATTCTTTCTTTTCCGATACGCCGGGCTACTTCCTGGTAATAGGGAACGCTGGATACACGGAAGGCCTCATACATGGTTAAATCTTTATTCCAGCTTTCCACTTTTCGCTTTACACCATCCCATTTTATCAGCATGCTGTCGTTTACAATTTTTCCCTCCTGCAAGCCGATGAGAGAATTCACAATTTTAAAAGTAGAAGCAGGCAAGTAACTGCTGTCGCGGTATCTTTTCAGGTTATAAAAAGTAAATTCATTAGTGGCATTATTGTAAAGACCAAAGCAGCCCTGTACTTTATTTTCAGTAAAATATTTTCCCAGTTTGTCATCTTCTTTGAAATTTTTAGGAGAGCAGGAATAAATTAAAAGAGCAAGGAAAAATACTGCTACAATTTTTAACATGTATAATGATTTCCGGCAAAGGTAAGCGGCTGAGAATTTATTAATAAAGGGATTTACTGAAACCAGGAAGTATTAAATAAAAAAAACTCCGCTTTCGCGAAGTTCATCAAAGAATAAAAATATCCTTAATCTTACAGGTAAATGCCATTTTTCAAGCGTTGGTGTTTTACACCATGGCAATCTCTTTTTGTTGCAGCACAGGAACTAAACATAACGGCCATTAAGGATCCTGCAAGCAGGAGGAACATCAGTTTTTTCATTTTTACATTTTAAATAAGGGTAAATAAAAACTGGTATTCAAAGGAAAGGATTGGGGAAAATTGGTGTTTCAGAGGGAGAACGAAAATACTATGCCATAATTGTAAATCATAACAATTGTAACAATATTTATTTTAGCTTTAATGATTTATAGATTGAAATCAGGGGAGTATCGTATTTTCCCTAGTTTTTAAACAAATTTCATTCAAATTTTAAAAAATCTTTTATGAAACTATTTTTAATTGCTGTTTTTATCAGCACAACGCTTTTTGCCTGTAACAACAATAAAAAAGCCGGTGATGTTACCATTAAAGGCAAGGATGGCGAAACGGTTACCGTTAATACCAATGATATGGCAAATGCCGCTAATGAAATGAAAAACCGTAATGAAGAATTACAGAAGCTTACTCCGCTTTCCCTGGATGAGTTGAAGGCTTTATTACCGGCAGAAATAATGGGTGCAGTAAGAGACAATATGGAAGCAACAAAAATGGCTGGTCTTGCAAATTTTTCAAAAGCAGATTATAAAATGAATGATTCCACGGAAATTTCATTAACAGTGTTTGACTGTGCCGGTACCGCTGGTGCAGGTTATTATAATATGGCTTTTTTCGGTTTAATGAATTTTGAAAAAGATAATGAACAAGAATACACCAAACGAAGAATTATAGTTGAAAAACCTCAACTTGGCCCATGGCAGCACAAAGCAAATGCATTGGCACAATTTTCGCAAAATGCCGTATCCTCTAATTGGTATCAGGGAGGTACGAATAATTT
>Ga0209798_10000845_pt1 | contig 18829 bp, 18 predicted proteins | sample DOMMetBare3Fresh_FD_187475 | JGI IMG/M metagenome (GOLD analysis project Ga0209798, IMG submission 187475) | Wetland sediment microbial communities from St. Louis River estuary, USA, under dissolved organic matter induced mercury methylation -... | ecosystem: Environmental > Aquatic >...
CGCGATCGGCGGATCGTCGACGCCGGCGCGGATCATGGCGCCGAGCCTGGTCCAGTCGACCATGATCCAGAGCGCCACCGCAATCACCACCGCGATCGCAAGGATCGCCAGCCGGTACATCGGAAAGAACATGCCAAAGGCCTGCACCGCGCCACGCAATTCCGGAGGAGCCGACGGCTGCCAGGGATCGCCGGTCCAGATCATCAGGCAGACATCGGCAATGATGAACGCCAGGCCGAGCGTCAGCAGGACCTGCGGCAGGACCTGGCCTTCGAGCCGACGCAGCAGCAGGCGCTCGATCGCCCCGCCGATGCACGCCATGACGAGACCGCTCAGCAGCGCCGCCACCCAGAAATTCAAGCCGCGATTGAGAAACGTGACGCCGAGATAAGCCCCCAACATGAAGAAGGAGCCGTGCATCAGGTTGGGAATCCGCATCAGGCCGAAGATCAGCGAGAAGCCAGACGACAGCAGGAACAAGAGCCCGCCGAGGGCCAGGCTGTTGATCGCCAGGATGGCGGCCTGCGCGGACGTGATCTGGGTCAACATCGAGCGAAGCGTCTCCACACATCTGACAGCGGCACGCGAACGACAGCGACACACGAACGCGTCGTTCGCGTTGCGAAGGCGAGCGCCACATGAGGAGCCTGCTGCACTCGTCGCCGCCTCGCGGCAGCGACGCGCGCATGGCATTCCTCTCAATGAGGGGCTCGCTCCGCCCGCTATTCCAGGTACCTCGCCGGCGGATAGTCGCGCGCGTAGACCGGGTTCGCCAGGAACTGCTTCTCGTCGTAGCTCCAGAACTGGCTGACGTTGGAGTAGGTCTTGACCACGGTGTTGACGAGCTGCCCGCCCTTGCGCTCGCACTTGCGGATGAAGACATCGCCGACCGCGTTGCCATAGCTGTCGATCCGGACCGGGCCGCGCGGCGTGTCGACGAGTGACACGTCATGCAGCGCTTCCGCCAGGGCTTTGCGGTCGTCGGCCTTGCCGCCGATCTTCTGAATGGCGGCTTCGATGAACTGGCCACCGATATAGGTGCCGGCCGAATAGCCGCCGGGAAGAACGCCATAGTCCTTCTGCAGCGCGTCCACGAGGCGCTTGTTGCTCGGCGTGTTGTGATCGGCCGAATACCACGCCGCGGACATAACCCCGACCGCCTCGTCACCGAGACTGCGCAGCAGGGCGTCGTCCATGGCGGTCCATCCGGCCAGCAACGGAATGCGACCCTTGAGGCCGAGATCCGCATAGGAGCGCATGAACTTCACCGGATTGGAGCCGGCGAATCCGTTGAACACGCAGTCGACGTTGCCGATCTGCGCGATGTAGGGCGTGTAGTCGGGCGTCACCAGCGGCGGCCACAGCTTCTTGACCACCCGCCCGCCGGTGTCTTCGAACACGCGCTGGAAGCCGGACATCTGCTCGTACCCGAAGGCAAAGTCTTCCGAGATCGTGGCGGCGCGCTTGAACTTGAGCTCCTTGGCGGCGTAGTCGCCCATCACGTGGCAGCACTGCGCCGAGGTCGCCGAAGGCCGGATGATGAACGGATTGGCCTTGCGCTGGGTCACGTCCTCAGCAGCCGCCAGGCTGATGAGCGGGGTCTGGTTGTCGCGCACGTAGTCGATGATTGCCAAGAGCTCGAAGGCGGCCAGCGGTCCAATGATCACGTTGACCTTATCGCGCTCGATCAATTCCTGCGCCTTGGTCTTGGCGCCCGCCGGATTGCCGCCGGTATCGGCCGAGATGAACTCGATCTTGCGTCCCGCGAGCGTGCTGCCTTTCTCCTTGAGAAACGCCGCAATGCCCTGCTCCATCTGGATGCCGCCCTGCGCGAGCGGCCCGGTCTTGACCGTGAGCAGGCCGAGCTTGAACGGGGCCTGGGCGTGCACATAGGGCGCTCGCAGCGTCGCAATCCCGACACCGGCGCCCGCCAGGCCTTTCAGCACTTTTCGACGATGGACTGTCATAGCCGTCCTCCTCCTCGGGTTGGTCCCTGGGCATTCGCCCATCCATGTCGCTTAGCGCCAAGCATGCCGTGGTTTTGCACGGAGCGCTACCCATCTGCGTGGCGTTGTCGCGGGTATCGCAAAGGCGCAAGATTGAGACACATCAACCAGCGAGGACATTGATGATGAAGCTCTACTCCTTCTGGCGCTCGCTGGCGACGTTCCGCGTCCGCATCGCCCTCAACCTCAAGGGCCTTGCACCCGAGGTCGTGAACGTCGACCTCATGAAGGGACAGCAGCACGCCGCCGATTTCCGCTCCCTCAATCCCCAGATGCTGATTCCGGCATTGGTCGACGACAGCGGGCGAGTGCTCTCTCAGTCCCTTGCCATCCTCGAATACCTCGATGAAATCAGGCCGAATCCCCCGCTCCTGCCACGGGAACCGGCCGATCGGGCGCGCGTGCGAGCGCTTGCCATGATCGTCGCCTGCGACGCCCATCCCCTGATCGTGCCGCGCGTGCGCAACTATCTCGAGCGCGAGCTCAAGCTCGACGAGCCGACCCGTCTCAAATGGATTCACCACTGGATCGGCGAAGCGCTCGGCGCGCTCGAAACGCATCTTGGCCGCGACCCGCAGACCGCCCGCTACTGCCATGGCGACAGCGTCACGATCGCAGACATATGCCTGGTCAGCCACGCGGTCGGAACCAAGCTGTTTGACATGAGTCTTGCGCCCTATCCGACTGTCGCACGCATCGTCGATACCTGCCTTAAGGACGACGCGTTTGCGCGCGCCCACCCGCTCAAGCAACCGGGCGCGCCACAATCCGGCGCGCATTGATGTCCTTGGGTTGGCGGCTTGTCACCGACACGTGACCGCGACGCCGGCATCGGAACCGCTACCATGACGTATCTGTTATCGCCGTATGTCGAGGAGGATTTTTTCATGAAATGGCTCATTGCGGGCGCCGTCGTTGCGGTTACGGCCGCAACCGCCGCGTCTGCCGCCCCGCAGACCTATTCCTCCTCGGCCGGCAATCTCACGGTCGAGACGATCGCAAGCGGGCTCGCCAATCCCTGGTCGCTCGCATTTCTTCCCGATGGCCGCCTCGTGGTCACCGAGAAGCCGGGCCGCATGCGCATCGTCGGCAAGGACGGCAAGCTCTCGCCGGCGATCGCGGGGGTGCCGCAGGTCTCTGCGCGCGGCCAGGGCGGCCTGCACGACGTCGCTCTCGACCGCGACTATGCGCAGAGCAGCACGATCTATTTCTGTTTTGCGGAACCCGCGAATGGCGGCGCGCGCACCTCGCTCGCGCGAGCGAAACTGGTCGATGGCACCACGCCCCGGCTCGACGACGTGAAGGTGATCTTCCGCCAGGAGGGCCCGCTGTCGGGCGGCCTGCACTTCGGCTGCCGCATCGCGCAAGCACCCGACGGCAACCTGTTCCTGACCATGGGCGAGCATGGCACGCATCGCAACGAGGCGCAGAATCTCGCTAACCATCTCGGCAAGATCGTGCGCGTGCGGCCGGACGGCACGGTGCCGCCCGACAATCCGTTTGTCGGCCGCGCCGGTGCAAGACCTGAGATCTGGAGCTACGGCCATCGCAACGCGCAAGGCGCCGCGATCCATCCGCAGTCCGGCAAACTGTGGGAGCATGAGCACGGCCCGCGCGGTGGCGACGAGGTCAACATTCCCGAGGCCGGCAAGAACTACGGCTGGCCCGTGATCGGCTACGGCATCGACTACAGCGGCGCGAAGATTCACGAGACCACGCAAAAGGCCGGCATGGAGCAACCGATCAAATACTGGGTGCCCTCGATCGCGCCGTCCGGCATGGCGTTCTATACGGGCGATGTGTTCCCGGCCTGGCGCGGCAACCTGTTCGTCGGCGCGCTCGCCGGGCAAATCCTGGTCCGGCTCGAACTGCGTGGCGACACGGTCGGAACCGAGGAGCGCTTGTTGCAACAGCTCAACGAGCGCATCCGCGACGTGCGCGCCGGCCCCGATGGCGCGCTGTGGCTCGCGACGGATAACTCGGCGGGACGGATATTGCGGGTTGCGCCCGCGAAGTGAGGACGGTAACCAAGCGGCAGCGCCCATCCCATCGCCGCGGGTTCATGTTCTCATTCTTTGAAAGATACCTGCAGCCGACCGCCGTTCCGGAGCGCCCGGAGCCTCCGGCGAGCCTGCCTGGCTTTCTGTGGCACTTCGCGCGCCAGGCCAAGGGGCTGTTCATCGGACTGTTCGTGGTCGAGTTCTTCGTCGCGCTCACCGACAGCGCGGTGCCCTGGTTCATGGGGCGCATCGTCACCATGGTCAGCACCATTCCACCCGATCGCTTCCTGGCCGAGACCTGGCTCTGGCTGGTGGGGATGGCGCTGGTGGTGTTGGTGGCGCGGCCAGCCACCGGCCTGGCACGCTATCTCATCACCAACCAGGCGCTGGCGGCACCATTCACCGGGCTCATCCGCTGGCAGTCCCATTTCCACGTCGTGCGGCAGAGCTGGGCGTTCTTTCAGAACGATTTCGCCGGCCGCATTTCCAGCCGCGTCATGCAGACCGGACCGGCGGTGCGCCAGACGCTGGTCGCCTCGGTCACCGCGATCTGGTACGTGCTGGTCTACGGCGTCACCGCGCTGGTGATGACGGCGGCCGCCGACGCCTGGCTGACGATCCCGATCCTCGGCTGGTTTGCGGGCTATGTCGCGCTGCTCTGGTACTTCGTTCCACGGCTGCGCGACCGTTCCAAGATCAGTTCCGAGGCGCGTTCGGCGCTGGTCGGCCGCATCGTCGACAGCTACACCAACATCCTCACCGTGAAGCTGTTCGCGCGCCCGCGCGATGAGGACAACTACGTCCGCGACGCGGTCGAGCGCCACACCGACCTGTTCCTGCGCGCGCAGCGGCTGCTCACGGTATTCGGCACGCTGCTGAACGTTCTCAACGCGATGCTGATCGCCGGCGCCGGCGCGATCGCGCTCGCGCTGTGGCGTCAGGGCGCGGTCGAGGTCGGCGCCATCGCGATGGTGCTCCCGCTCACGCTCCAGCTCGCCAACATGTCGCGCCAGATCGCCATACAGATCGCCGACCTGTTCGAGGAGATCGGCATCGTGCAGGAGGGCATGATCACGATCGCGCGGCCGCTGCAGCTCGTCGATTCCGCCGAGGCGAAAGCGCTCGATGTGCGCGAGGGCAAGATCACATTCGAGGACGTGAACTTCGGCTATGGCCGCGAGCCATCGGTGGGCGACGACGGACTTCTGCGCCCTTCGGTGCTGCAAGGCTTTTCGCTCACGGTGCGCCCGGGCGAGAAAATTGGGCTGGTTGGGCGTTCCGGCGCCGGCAAGTCGACCGTGGTGAACCTCCTCCTGCGCTTCTTCGATCTCGAAGGCGGTCGCATCCTGATCGACGGCCAGGACATATCGCAGGCCACGCAGGAAAGCCTGCGCGCGCAGATTTCCGTGGTCACGCAGGACACCTCGCTCTTGCACCGCTCGATCCGCGAGAACATCCGCTACGGGCGGCCGGAGGCGAGCGAGGAGGCGATCGTCGCGGCCGCGCGGCTTGCCCACGCCGAGGAGTTCATCCAGCAGCTGGAAGACTGGCGCGAGCGGCGCGGCTATGACGCGCACGTGGGCGAGCGCGGCGTGAAACTCTCCGGCGGTCAGCGCCAGCGCATCGCGATCGCGCGCGTGATCCTCAAGAACGCGCCGATCCTGGTGCTCGACGAGGCCACCTCCGCGCTCGACAGCGAGATCGAGGCGGCGATCCAGCAGAGTCTTGACACCCTGATGGCGGGCAAGACCGTGATCGCGATCGCGCACCGGCTTTCCACCATCGCGCGCATGGATCGCCTGGTCGTGCTCGACCATGGCCGCATCATCGAGCAGGGCACACACGAGCAGCTGTTGCGGTTGGACGGCCACTACGCCGCGCTCTGGCGGCGGCAGTCCGGCGGCTTTATCGATGCCGGAGGCATGCAGGCGGCGGAGTAATGATCGCCTGGAGCAGGTGTTCGCGACCATCCGGCGCGAGGATTTCGATCCCAATCGATAGGCGGGCGGGCACCGGGCCGGATCGAATAATGACCAAAAGTTAATCTGTCCTGGACCATATGCCGCCCCCTTTGCGGGACCGGATGGTATAGAGTGTCCAGGGTCGATCCCTGGGAAAGATGCAACATGGTCTTCAATGCGATCAACGAATGGAACCAGAAGCGCAAGCTTCGCCATATGCTGACAGATCCTCGCGCTGCTCGAGGCTTCCGATCCTGCGCGCAGCTCGAGAAGGGCATCGGCGCCGATCGAGCCACCACGGAGCGACTGCTCGTCGCCATCGGCGCGAGAAAGTCAGCCGAATCCGAGGAGTGGACGTTGAAGGCGGTCGGCAGCGCCTAGACAGCGCCGCAACGAGCCTTCGCGCACTAGTCCGGTTCGCGATCCAATCCGATGTCCTGCGTTAGCCCATAGGTGGCGGCTCGGGCAGCGGAGCATGTTGGCGCCGCCCGAGTCGTCCTTCGCTTAGAGAAATCCGATCGTTCAGCTTGTCACCGCTGCCTGCTTGATGTCCCAGGCGCTGCCTTTGCCGAGCGCCGAGACCGCGCGCCAGCCCATCCCGTCATAAGGCCGCTTGGCATCCCACGGCACGATCGTGCGGTCGGGGCGCGTGCCGGCGGGATAGAGTGGGATCATCAGCGACGTCGTGGCGTGGTGCACCGCGCCCATCGCGGTCGTGTGATGCTCGTGATGGACGTGGCCGTAGAACACGGTGGTCTTAAACGGCCTGAGCAGGTCGAGCGCCTTGTCGCCGTCCGGCGTCCACCAGCCCCATGCCTTGTAGAGATCGAACAGCGGGCGATGGGTCAGCACGACCACCGGAGTTCCGGGCGCCAGTTGGCGTAGATCGGCAGCGAGCCAGGCGATCTGCGCATCGCCGAGCTTCTGATCGGGGTCCGACGTGTTGTCGAGCACGATGAAGTGATAGCCCTTGTGATCGAAGGTGTAGTTGAGCTTGCCGAAGAACTCCTGATAGGCCTCGCCGCGGTCCTTCTGCGCATCGTGATCGCCGGGCGCAAAGCGGACGTCCTTGACCTTGAGCGTGCCGATCATGTCGCGCATCTCGGACATGCGGCGGCGGCGCTCCCGCGGATCGTCGGTCGTGTGCGTCATGTCGCCGGTAAAGGCGATGAAGTCCGGCTGGCGCGACAGCGCATTGATCGCCGCGATGGCCTTTTTGAACGTGCCAGCGGCGTCCGGATTGATGGCGTCGTCCTTGAAGCCCCAGTGGGTGTCGGAAAGCTGGACAAAGAAGAAATCCTCGGACGCCGCCGTCGTCGGCCCGCCGTAGCCCTGCGCTGCCGCCGGCGATGCGATGGCCGATCCGAACACGACGCCGAGGCCGCCGAGGCCCGCAAGCGTGATCAGCTCACGTCGATCAAAGTCGTTGGTCATGATTCCGTCCTTTTCAGGCTTGGGTTGATGCAGTCACGAAAGCGGCCGCCAGACCCGAAAATTCCCCGGCGCGGCGAAAAAGAATTGTCGGAATTCGGGAATAAGATTGCGACGCGCCTACTCTTAGACGGATGCCGCTGCGGGCGCGGCGCGGACCAAAGAGGTGTGTCATCAGCGACGACGACCAGACGCACTTTCGAGCTGTTGTGCTTCCGCATCTCGACGACTGCTATCGGCTCGCGCGCTGGCTGACCGGCAACCGGGCCGATGCCGAGGATGTGGTGCAGGAGGCGTGCGTGGATGCATTCCGCGGCATCGCCGGATTCTCCGGTGGCAATGCGCGCGCCTGGGTTCTCACCATCGTGCGCCACGCCGCCTACCGCTGGCTGCGCAAGAACCGGCCTGCCGCTTTGGTCGCGGTTGACAATCTCGATGCGCTGGGAGCGGCTGGCACTGGCACATCCGACCCGCAACACGGCCAGACCCCGGAGGCGGCCCTGATCGCCAAGGCGGATGCAGCGCGGCTCGAACGGGCAATCGCCGCGCTACCGGTGCCGTTCCGGGAAACGCTGGTGCTGCGCGACGTGAACGGTCTCGACTATCGCGACATCGCCCAAGTCACCAGCGCGCCGATCGGCACCGTGATGTCGCGGCTCGCGCGCGCCCGCCGGCGCCTGATCGCGACCTTGGGAGTGGATGAGCCATGACAACAACACCCGCCCGCGACGACCTGCTCGTCCACGCCTATCTCGACGGCGAGCTCGACCCGGCGCACGCGCTCGAGCTCGAGAGCGCGATCGCCAACGATCCCGCGCTGGCGGCCGAGCGCGATCGCATACAGGCCTTGCGCGATCTGATCCGCGATCAGCTGTCGCGCGAGCCCTCGCCAGCGAGTCTCGCCAGGCGGGTCGAGTCCGCCGTCGGCTTGCGGCGCGCGAGGCTGCGGCCCTCCTGGGGCATGCTCGCGGCCGCCAGCGTGCTCGCCGCCGTCATCACCAGCGGCACGACCTGGCTGACATTGCGACCGCTGTCGACCGATGTCGCCGCCGAGATGGTCGTCACCAGTCACTTGCGCGCCCTGATGGCGCCGCAGCCCACCGACGTCAGCTCGTCCGACCGCCACGCCGTCAAGCCATGGTTCAACGGGCGCGTTCCGCAGGCGCCGCGCGTGGTCGATCTCACCAACGAAGGGTTTCCGCTGGTCGGCGGCCGCATCGACGTGATCGACCGCGTGCCGGTGCCGACACTGGTCTATCGCCATCGCCAGCACCTGATCAGCCTCACGGCGATTCCAGCCGAAGCGAGCCGCACGCCCGCGCGGCGAACCATCGCCGGCTACAATCTGCTCGACTGGACCGAGAACGGCGTCCGCTACTGGGCGGTGTCGGACCTCGGCGCGGGCGATCTTGACAGTTTTGCGAAGGCGTTCCGCGAGGCCAGTCCCGATCGCTGATGGATTCAGTCGGCGGGGCGATCAGAACTCTATCGTGTCCAGGTCGCGTGCTGCATGCAGGACACGGGCGAGTTCGATGAAGTCGTCAGCGACACGATAAAATATGACCCACGACTTGACGCCGAAGCTTCGGACGTTTGGCTTCAGTTCGGGCCGTTCGCGCCCCATCTTGGGACGGGTCGCGATAAGCCGGATCACGCGCTCGAGCTCATCCAAGACTCGATCCGCAGCGGCTTCATCGCGTTCCGCGACATAGAGCCAAATCTCAGTGAGATCGATCCGTGCCTTCCGCGATCTTCGGATCGCTCGAGGGCGGTCAAGACTCATTCAGCAGCCTTGCGGGCGGCATGCAATGCCCGGCCCTCGCGCTTGATCTGTTCAAATTCGTCGGAAGACATCTCTTCCGAACCAGATGCGAATCCCTCTTCTATCAATCCACGAAGCCGCTCCAGCTTGGCCGCCCGGATTTGCTGTTTGACCTGCCAATCCTGCAAAGCGTCGATGATGACGTCGTTTTCCACGACATAGCGCTCGCCGTCCACGGCGTCGCGGATCGACTTCGCCAATTCGGGCGGCAGGAACACAGACAACCTGTCAAATTCCGCCATCGGCATCTCCGTAACTACAATTTAAGAGTAGCATATCCTCTTGATCGGAAGCTAATTCTCCCTGCCAGACCGCCAATAGCCGCTGAACCTGGCGGCTGCGCCACACTCCGGTCATGAATACCCTCTAACCGCACCGCCCGTTTCGGTACAATACGCGCGATCGTGCCGCCCGGTGGCCAATGCCCGGCGCGTTGCGACGCCATTTTCACGAGCGTGTCATGTTTGCCCTGTTTGAACGGCTCTTGAAGCCGACCGCCCTTCCCGAGCAGCCGGAGCCGCCGCCCGGGCTGATCGGATTCTATTGGCATTTTGCGCGCCAGGCGAAGGGGCTGTTCATCGGCCTGTTCGCCGCCGGCTTCGTGGTGGCGCTGCTCGATTCGCTGATCCCGGTGTTCATAGGCCGGGTCGTGACCCTGATCACCGCGAGCAAGCCGGAAGCCTTGTTCGCCGACTACTGGCCGCTGCTCATCGCCATGGCGGTGGTGCTGCTGGTGCTGCGCCCGCTCGCGCTCACCTCCCAGAACATCATGGCCAACCAGGCGATTGCCGCCAATGTCGGCAACATGATCCGCTGGCAGAACCATTGGCACGTGGTGCGGCAGAGCTGGGCGTTCTTCCAGAATGACTTCGCCGGCCGCATCGCCAACCGTGTGATGCAGACCGGGCCGTCGATCCGCGAGACCCTGACGGCGCTGATCACCGCGGTCTGGTACATCCTGGTCTATGGCACCAGCGCGCTCGTCCTGCTCGCCTCCGCGGACGGCTGGCTGGCGCTGCCGATCGTGCTCTGGTTCGCGGCCTATCTCGTGATGCTGCGGGTGTTCGTGCCGCGCATGCGCGACCGCTCCAAGGATGTGTCGGAGGCGCGCTCGATGCTCACCGGCCGCGTCGTCGACAGCTACACCAACATCCTCACTGTCAAGCTGTTTGCGCGCGCGCGGGAGGAGGACGCCTATGTGCGCGAGGCGGTGGACGAGCACACCGGCATGTTCCACGCCTCGTTGCGGCTGAACACGCTGTTCGGGCTCACGCTGTCGACGCTCAACGCCATGATGGTGACGGGCACGGCGGCACTCGCGCTGTTTCTATGGACGCGTGGCCAGGTCAGTGTTGGCGTCGTCGCCATGGCGCTGCCGCTGTGCTGGCAGATCGTCAACATCTCGGGCTGGGTGGCCTGGCAGGTGACCAACATCTTCGAGAACGTCGGCGTCGTGCAGGAAGGCATGATGACGATCGCACGGCCGATCGCGCTCACCGATCGGCCGGACGCGGCTGTGCTCGCGGTCCCGCGCGGCGAGATCGCCTTCGAGGACGTGCGCTTCGGCTATGGTCGCGAAATCGGAGTGCTCAAAGGCTTCACGCTCACCGTGCAGCCGGGCGAGAAGATCGGGCTGGTCGGCCGCTCCGGCGCCGGCAAGTCGACCGTGGTCAATCTCTTGCTGCGCTTCTTCGACCTCGAGGAAGGCCGCATCCTGATCGACGGCCAGGACATCGCCAGGGTCACACAGGAGAGCCTGCGCGCGCAGATCTCGGTGGTGACGCAGGACACGTCATTGCTGCACCGCTCGATCGGCGACAACATCCGCTACGGGCGGCCGAGCGCCAGCGACGCCGAGGTCGAGGCCGCCGCGAAGCTCGCGCATGCGCACGAGTTCATCGGCGAGCTCGAGGACTGGAAGGGCCGGCGCGGCTACGCCGCCCAGGTCGGCGAGCGGGGCGTCAAGCTCTCGGGCGGCCAGCGCCAGCGCATCGCGATCGCGCGCGTGATCCTCAAGGACGCGCCGATCCTGGTGCTCGACGAGGCCACCTCCGCGCTCGACAGCGAGGTAGAAGCCGCGATCCAGCAGAGCCTCGGCACGCTGATGGCGGGCAAGACCGTGATCGCGATCGCGCACCGGCTCTCGACCATCGCCCGCATGGATCGGCTGGTGGTGCTCGATCACGGCCGCCTCGTCGAGCAGGGCACGCACGAGGCCCTGCTCAAGCTCAACGGCCACTATGCGGCGCTGTGGCGGCGCCAGTCCGGCGGCTTCATCGACGTCGAGACGACGCCGCAGGCGGCGGAGTAGCAGGCGGCGGAGTAAACGTCACTCTGTCGTCCCGGCCGACCCCGGGCTTGATCCGGGGGAGAGCTGGGACCCATAACTCCACGCACTCGGAATGATTGGGTCCCGGATCGGCTCGCTACGCTTGCCGTCCGGGACGACGAGGGCGCGTCAGCGCATCGGCGGCTCCATCGCGGCTTTGCGCAGGAGCGGCGCATTCGCCGGATCGGCCATGAACTTGATGAAGGCGGCGGCCACCTCCGGCTGCTTCGAGGCGGTGAGCACGCCGGCGCCGACGCGTCCGTATTCCATCAGCTCGGCCGGCAGCGGCCCGAGATAGTCGGTCCCCGGAAACGGCTGAATGACGTTGGTCTGCTGAATGCCGATCTCGATGTCACCGGCCGCCACCGCCGCCGCCACCAGCCGGCCCTCGACGATCGTGATCTTGCTCTTGATCTGATCGTAGATGCCGAGCTTCTGGAACAGCCGGGTGTTGAACGGGCCGGTGCCCGCATTGGTATGGCCGATCGACTTGGCATTCAGCATCGCCTGCTTGAAGGCGTCCGCCGTGCTGATGTCGGGCTTGGGCGTCCCGGTCTTGATCGCGACACCATTGCCGACACGCGCGTATTCGACGACGCTGCCGGCCACGACCTTGCCGGACTTGACGAAATCATCGAACTGGGCGAGCCCGAGCGAGGTCACGTCGCCGGTCGTGCCTTCATTGATCTTCTGGTTGAGATTGGGCCCGCCCTGGAAGCTCACGGTGACCTTGTGCCCGCTCGCCTTCTCGAACGCGGACGCAAGCTCCTTCACTCCGGATTCGGTGGCCTGGTTGAGATAGACCACGATCTCGGCCGCACGTGTCCCGCCGACCGATGCCCCAAGCAGCGCAAGCGCGCCTAGGGCCGCCTTCATCCATGTCTTCATGCATTCCTCCCGGTGTTGCTGTTGTTGATTCTCGTCCGTGCGCCGTCAGCGCGCGGGCGGCTCCAGTCCGCTCTTGCGGACCAGGGCCTCGTTCTCTGGCGCACCCATGAAGCTCGCCAGCGCGGTCGCGACGTCCCGCTCCTTGGAGACCGCGAGGACGCCGACCGCGAAATGATTGTATTGCTGCAGCTCCGCCGGCAGCGGGCCGGCGAGCTCGGCGCCCTTGACCGGCAGGATGACGTTGATCTGCTGCAGCGCGATCTCGACCTCGCCGCGCGCCACCGCTTCGGCGGCCGGGAAGCCGTCGAGGAACTTGGTGCGCGCCTTGAGCTCCTCGGTGAGCCCGAGCTTTTGGATGATGTTGGCGGCCATCAGCCCCGACCCCACCGTCGAATAGCCGATCGACTTGGCGTTGCGCAGCATGCGCACGAAAGCGTCCGTCGTGCTCAGGTCGGGCTTGGGTGCGCCCGCCTTGATCGCGACACCGATGCCGGCGCGTGCGAAATCGACGCGGCGGCCCACCACCTTGCCCTGCTTGATCAGATCGTCGATGACGGGCGGGTTGGCGATGACGATATCGGCCGGCGTTCCGGCGTTCACCGTGTCCAGCACATTGCGCTCCTGACGGGCGATCACCTTGTGACCGCTCGCGCGCTCGAACCCGGCGGCCAGATCACGCGCGCCGGAGATGTTGCCCTGCGAAGCCAGGATGATGATCTCGGCGGCCTGCGCCGTCTGTTGAGCAGCTCCGATGCCGGCGGCTGCGACCACGATCATCGCACTCAATTCCTTCAGCATGACGTCCTCCGACGTGGGTGGGTGATTGGATTGCCGACAGCGATGCGCTCAGCGCGGGAATGGCTCCACGTGAGTTTTTCGCAGGAGCGGCGCGGCCGCCGGCGAAATCATGAAGGCGATCATGGCGCGCGCAGCCTCCGGCTCCTTCGAAGCCGTCAACAGCGCCACGTTGGATTGGCAAGGCTTGTTGATCTCGCCGGGCACGGGCCCGACATAGTCGGTCCCCGGCATGCCCACCATGATGTTGGTCTGCTGGATGCCAATCTCGAATTCACCTCTCGCCAGATGATCGGTGACGGGGCCGCCGGCGGCGCCGGTTCCGGTACGCACCGTCTTGGCTTTCAACTGCTCGGTCAGCCCGAGCTTTTCGATGCCTTCCGCCACGTGGGTGCCGCTGCAGCCATAGGAATAGCCGATCGATTTCGCCGCCAAGAGCGTCGCCTTGTAGGCCTCGACCGTGCTGATGTCGGGCTTGGGCGCGCCAGCGCGCACCGAGACGCCGAGGCCCGCCAGCACGAACGGCGTCACCGTGCCGGCGACCACCTTGCCCTTCTTGACGAGATCCTCGAACGGCTCGGGATTGGCGGTGAGCAGGTCGCCGGGCGCCGGCGAATTGAGCCTGCGCTCAAGCGCGGCGCCCGCTTCCTGGATCACCGTCACCTTATGCCCGCTCGCCTGCGAGAACGCGGCCGCAAGCTCGCGCACACCCGGCGTTGCGCCCTGGTTGGTGAGGATGGTGAGATCGGCCGCAACGGCTCCGCCCTGCGGCAGCGATCCGAGCATTCCCAACAGTCCGGCCGCGGCGATGCGCGCGCGCATGGCGTCCTCCCGTCGAATGTCGAAAGCGAACAGGCTCAGCTGCGCTTGGCGGGCTCCATGTGGCCCTTCTGCAAGAGCGAGATCGCGTCCGGCGAGGTCATGAATTTGATCATCTCGCGCGCCAGATCCTGCTGCTTGGAGGACGCCATCAGGCCGACGCTGAACGGGCACGGCTTGTTGAGGGCGCCCGGCAGCGGGCCGACATAGTCGGTGCCCGGGATGCCGACGAGCACGTTGGTCTGCTGGATGCCGAGCTCGAAGTCGCCCTTCGCCAGATATTCGGCCACCGGCCCGCCGCCGGTGAGCTTGATCTTGGCTTTCATCTGCTCGGCGATGCCGAGCTTCTCGATCCCTTCCGCCGTGTGTGTGCCGCTGCAGCCGCGCGAGTAGCCGACCGATTTGGCCGCGAGCAGCACGGCTTTGTATGCGTCGACTGTGCTGATGTCGGGCCGCGGGGCGCCGGCCTTGACGGACACGCCAAGCCCGGCAAGGCCAAACGGCGTGTGGGTGCCGGCCACGACCTTGCCCTTCTTGATCAGGTCTTCGATCTGCTCGGGGCCGCCCGCGATCAGGTCAGCGGGAGCGTTGGATTGCAGCTTCTGTTCCAGCGAAGGCCCGGTCTCGAAGGTCACCGTAACCTTGTTCTTGGTCGCCTTCTCGAACCCGGCGGCAAGCTCATAGACGCCGGTCGACGGGCCCATGCCGGTCATGATCCAGAGCTCTGCGGCCTGGCCGGTACTCCCCAGGGCCAACACGCCCGCAGCCAAAGCAATCGAGTACATCTTCATCGCTTCCTCCCTGTTTGTGCGGCCATGCTTGTACGACCGGCCCCACGCTTTGGGGCGCAGCCTATTCGGTCTTGCGACCGCGAGCCAGGGGTGTCGCAACAAGGGTGTCGCAACAGGGGTGTCGCGGCGCTCAGGCGGCGAGTTCGCGCATGATGCGATAGAGCCCCGCCTGCCCTTCGAAGCCGATGCCGGGCCGGTCGGAGAGCCGCAGGTGGCCGTTCTCGACCCTTGCGTCGTCCGCGAAGCCGCCGAAGTCGCCGAACACGCCCGGATAGGACTCCGCACCGCCAAGCCCGAAGCCACCCGCGATCGCGAGCGACATCTGGTTGCCGCCGTGCGGGAACAGCGCCGTCCGTGGCCAACCGTGCCGCTCCAGCATCGCGACGGTCGCGGCATATTGCACGATGCCGTAGGCCTGCGGCGGATCGACCTGGATCACGTCGCGGCGCTCCGGCTTGAGCCCGCCGAAGCGCACCAGGTTCTCGACGTCCTGCGTCGAATAGAGATTTTCTCCGGTCGCCAGCGGCGGCGCGTAGACGCCCGCGATCTCGGAGAGGAGCGCGAAGTCGAGCGGATCGCACGGCTCCTCGAACCAGCGTAGCCCGAAAGCGCTCAGCGCCCGCGCATAGGCGAGCGCCTCGTCGCGCTGGAATTTCGCATTGGCATCGACCGCGAGCGCGGCGCGGTCGCCAAGGACAAGCTTGACCGCCTCGACGCGGCGCACGTCGTCCGCAAGCGGCAAGCCGCCGACCTTCATCTTCACCATGGTGTAGCCGGCATCGAGATGGCGCAGCATCTCGTCCTGCAGGTCGCGAATGGTCTGGCCCGGCAGGTACCAGCCGCCGCCGACATAGCAGAACACGCGCTCGGCGACCTTGCCGCCGTTGTAGCGCTCGGCGATGAGCCGGTGCAGCGGCTTGCCGGCGATCTTGGCGACCGCGTCCCAGAGCGCGACCTCGATCGTCCCGATCGCGATCGAGCGCTCGCTGTGCCCGCCGGACTTCTCCCGCTGCAGCATCACGGCGAGCACCTTGGCGGGTTCGATGTTCTCGCCCGTCGCATCCAGCAATGACTGAGGCTCAGCCGCCAGAATGCGCGGAATGAAGCGCGCGCGCATCTGCGCCCCGCAGGCGTAGCGGCCGGTGGAATTGAACGCGAAGCCCGCGACCGGCCGGCCCTCGCGCACGACGTCGGTGATGACGGCCACCACAGAGGTGGTCATCTCGGTGAAGTCGAAGCTCGAGTTCTTCAGCGTCGATTTGAGCGGGATCGCGGTTTCGCGGATATCGAGGATGCGCATGGATTGAGTTCAATCGACCTTCGGGATCTTGGCCTCGCCGATCACCCTCGCCCATTTCGGCAATTCGGCGCGCAGGATCGCGTCGAACTCCGGCGGCGAATTGGCAACCGGCTCGAGCCCGAGCGCGGCGAGGCGAGAGGCGTAGTCCGGCTGCGCCGTCATCTTCACGATCTCGCGGTGGAGGAGGTCGACGATTGGCGCCGGCGTGCCGGAGCGCACCAGCACGCCGATCATGATGTCGACCTCGGCGCCCGGGAAGCCCGCTTCCGCGAGCGTCGGCACGTCCGGCAGCGCGGCGTTGCGCTTGCGGCTCATCACCGCGAGCGCGCGCAGCTTGCCTTCCTTCACATGCGGCGAGCCGGTCGGCAGCGCGTTGAAGCTCACCGGCACGTGGCCGGCGAGCGTCGCCTGGATCGCCGGGCCGCCGCCGTTGAACGGCACATGCACCAGATCAAGTCCGAGCGGCAGCCGGAACAGCTCGCCCGACAGATGCCCGGGCGTGCCGCGGCCCGAGGAGGCGTAGCTGTATTTGCCGGGATTGGCCTTCACCAGCGCGACGAACTCGGCCAGGTTCTGTGCCGGAATGGACGGGTGCACCGACAGCATGTAGGGCGATGTCGCCAGCAGCGAGACCGCCGCAAAGTCGGTCGCCGCATCGTAAGGCACCTTGGCGTACAGGCTCGGGTTGATGATGAAGCTGTTGCTGATGACCAGCAGCGTGTAACCGTCGGCGGGCGCGCTTGCCGCCATGCCCATGCCGATGTTGCCGCCCGCGCCGCCATGATTCTCGATGTAGAACTGCTGGCCGAGACTTGCATAAAGCCGCTGCCCAAAGAGCCGCGCCACCACGTCGGTCGAGCCACCCGGCACGAACGGCACGATGATGCGCACCGGGCGCGACGGGTAGGCCTGCGCGGAGGCACGACGCGGAGCGAGAGCGGCTGTTGCCGCAAGAGTTAAGAAGTCGCGTCGCCCGAGTGTCATCGATGACCTCCCTCGCACAGGCTTGCTTTGATCCCGCCCGCAAACATTAACGTTTCGTCATGATACACGATTTGCCGCGGTGCGGCCCCACTGCCGTCATCTTGCGAGGTAACATGCGCCGCGGGTGGTGACGCGGGAGGGAATCAGCATGCAACGCTGGTTGCCGCGCGACATCTGGTCGGATGCGCGCCACTATCAGATCGCGGCTCTCTCAACATTGCTGGTTTTCAATTTCGGCTGGCTCGACTTCGGCGCACGGCCGCTCAACAGCGCGCTCGCGCTCACCAGCACGCTGCTGACCCAGGCTCTATGCTCGCGCCTCTACGGCCTGCCGAGCATCGACCTGCGCTCGCCGCTGATCACCGGGCTGTCATTGAGCCTGCTGCTGCGCGCCGATGAGCCCTGGCTGCATGCGGTCGCGGGCGTGATCGCGATCGGGTCCAAGTTCGTGCTGCGCATCGACGGCAAGCATATCTGGAATCCGGCCGGTCTTGCGATCGTGGTGCTGCTGTTCACCTCCAACGACGTCTGGATTTCGCCCGGGCAATGGGGCTCGGCGGTCTGGTTCGTGGCGCTCGTCAGCTTCTTCGCGATCCTGGTGCTGCATGCGGCGCGCCGCTCCGACATGGCGCTGTTCTTCCTCGGCTGCCACGCGGCGCTCCTGTTCGCGCGCGCCTTCTGGCTCGGCGATCCGCTCGCCATTCCGATCCATCAGCTCCAAAGCGGCTCGCTCCTGATCTTCGCGTTCTTCATGATCTCCGATCCGCGCACCTCGCCGGACGCGCGGCTTGGCCGCTTCCTGTTCGCAGCCTCGGTGGCGCTCGTCGCCCACTATCTCGCCTTCTTCATGCAGATGCGGCCGGCGCTCTATTTCGCGCTGATCGCGCTCTCCCCGCTCACCCTGCTGATCGACAAGATCCTCCCAGCAGAACGCTTCACCTGGACCAAGCCAGCCACCCACGGAGCATTCCGATGACCACCATTCTGTCCTCACGCCTGAAGACCACCGTCGCCGCCGTCGCGGCGCTCGCCGCGATCGCCGGGCCCGCGGCCGCCTTCTGCGGCTTCTATGTCGCCAAGGCGGATTCGAAATTGTTCAACAAGTCCTCCAAAGTCGTGCTCGCGCGTGACGGCAACACCACCGCGATCACCATGGCGAGCGACTACGAGGGCGAGCCGAAGGAGTTCGCGGTCGTCATTCCGGTGCCGACCTTCATCGAGCGCAAGCAGATCGGCGTGGTCGAGATGAAGACCATCGATCACATCGACGCCTTCACGGCACCGCGGCTGGTCGAATATCACGATGCCGATCCGTGCGCACCAAAGGTGATGTATATGGCGCGGCGCAGCGCCTCCCCGCCAGCCACCGCTGGCGTCGTCGCCAGTCTCACTGAAGGCCGTTACCGGGGCGTGACCGTCGAGGCCAACTACGACGTCGGCGAATACGACGTCTCGATCCTGTCGGCGCAGGAAAGCGACGGCCTGGTCAATTTTCTCAACGACAACGGCTACCGCATCCCGGTTGGCGCCGACGCCGTGCTCGGCAGCTACATCAAGCAGAAAATGCGCTTCTTCATCGCCAAGGTGAATCTCGACCGCATGGCGAAGCTCGGCAACGGCTATCTGCGGCCGCTGCAGGTGCGCTACGAGACGCCCAAATTCATGCTGCCGATCCGGCTGGGCACCGTCAACGCCAGCGGGCC
>Ga0209798_10000846_pt1 | contig 18824 bp, 13 predicted proteins | sample DOMMetBare3Fresh_FD_187475 | JGI IMG/M metagenome (GOLD analysis project Ga0209798, IMG submission 187475) | Wetland sediment microbial communities from St. Louis River estuary, USA, under dissolved organic matter induced mercury methylation -... | ecosystem: Environmental > Aquatic >...
GTTGAGGGTCGCCGGGCCTGACAGGCTGCCATTGGCTCCAGCCGTGGCTGTGATGGTAAAGGTATTGATGGCAAAGGTGGCGCTGATGGAGTGATTGGTGGTTACCTTGTTAAGGGTGTACGACGTTACCGCACCGATGCTGACGCCATCTACCAGCACATCGGCAACATGGTAACCGCTGGCTGGAGTAATCGTATAATTGGCACTCCCTCCGAAGTTGATCGTAAGCGGGCCGGAAATGGCGCCGTTTGTGGCGGCTATCATGGTGATGGTGAGGTCTGGTGCTATGATCTTGCGGATACGATGATTTCTTGTGTCCGCAAAATAGACGCTTCCGGCTGTGTCAATAGCAATACCGCTAGGACCATCGAGGTCGGCGGTGGTGGCTAAACCGCCATCCCCCGAGAAGCCGACAAGTCCGCTACCGGCCACGGTATTCAGGATGCCGGTGACGGTATCAACCTTTAAAATGCGGTAACTGGCAGCAAGGTAAATGTTACCGACAACATCAACAGTTACTCCGTATGGTGTACCGATACTGGCCGATGTAGCAGGTCCCCCTTCTCCGGAGAAAGTTATATAACCGGTTCCACCTTTGCCTGCCACTGTCGAAATGATGCCGGTCGCTTTCTCCACCTTGCGGATGCGCATATTTGAATAATCGGCAATGTACAGGTTGCCGGAGTTGTCTATGGCTACACTATAGGGCCAGTAGATACTTGCCGATGTTGCCGCCCCGCCATCTCCTGCAAAAGCCCCGCTTCCGTTACCGGCCACGGTGGTGATAATACCGCTTGAGGCATCCACCATTCGAATCCGGTTGTTGTTTGTGTCGGCAATGTAGATATTGCCGCCCTTGTCCACGATTACCTTGCGTGGATTATTGAGGCTGGCAGAGGTGGCTGGTCCGCCGTCACCGGAAAAAGCAGCGCTTCCATTTCCGGCTACGGTGGTGATACTACCGGTAACGGCGTCAACTCTGCGGATCCGGTGATTGTACGTGTCAGCAATGTAGATGTTTCCTGAATCGTCAACACTCACACCGTAAGGGGCATTGATTTCAGAGGCGGTTGCCAAAAGACCATCGCCGCTAAAACCGGATGTGCTGATGCCTGCCACCGTGCTGATAATACCGGTGTCGATTGACAGTTTGCGAATACGATAGTTGAAGGTGTCGGCAATATAAATGTTTCCGGAGCTGTCAATGGCTACGTCATTGGGATAATACAAACCGGCCGAGGTGGCTGCAGCGCCATCCCCGTTAAAGCCGGTGGTTCCGTTACCAGCGATCGTGCTAATAATAACGCTGCCGGGAGGCGGGCAGGCGGTGGTCGTGAAACTGACATCCTCGCCGTTACTGGTGCCGACGAAGTTTTCTCCACGAATGCGGTAATGGTAGCTGGTGCCACAGCTAAGACCGGTAACAGCGGCTGAAACTGCGCCGTTGCCACTATCCGCCGGAGGATTCGAGACGGTGACGGTCGAGCCATAAGCGGAGGTCTGACCATAATCAAAGGTAACAGTAGCAATTGACCCAAAGGAGTATGCTGTACCATTTAAAGTGGCGCCGGTCGTGGATATGGCCGAAGCTGCACCGGTTGCGACACTCGGCGGCATTGGGCATGGGAGCGTAACGAGATAACTGTCGCTGCCGCTGACGGTCGCGGTACTGTTGGTGGCGACTATCCGGTAATGATAGCCTGTCCCGCAGGCCAGACCACTGATTAATGCGCTGACCGGCGTGACTCCGGAGTTTGCGGTAACCGTGCCGGCCGATACATTGTTGCCATAGCTGGTATCAAGGCCATATTCGAAGCTGACAGTAGTCGTGGCGCCACCGTCTGATACCGTGCCGGTCAGGGTCGCAGAGTTGATTGCTACTGAAGAAGGCATTCCTGTGGTAGCGGTAGGGGAGGCAGCTGGTGGGGCAAGAACCCACACCTCGGTGCCATGGGTCGGATCGGTGGCGCTGAAATAGAGTGTGCCGTTCAGGTTGGTTAAATTGGTTGGGTTTGAGCTGCCGGTGCCGGGGTAGATGTCCTTGACCAGAACCGTACCGGCCGCGGTGCCGTCACTTTTCCATAGTTCTCTGTCGTCGATGCCATTATTGGCGGTGAAATAGAGTGTGCCGTTCACGTTGGTTAAATTGGTTGGGTTTAAACTGCCGGAACCGGGATAGGCATCCTTGACCGGAACCGTTCCTGCCTCGGTCCCGTCGCTCTTCCACAATACGCTGCCGTTAATTGCGGCGGAGCCCAAGAAAAACTGCTTGGCGTTGGTTGGGCCGGAGACCGAGAAATAGAGCGTGCCGTTCACGTTAGTTAAATTCGCCGGGTATGAGCCGGTTATGCCGGTGTACATATCCTTCACCAACACGGTTCCGGTTTCAGTCCCGTCGCTCCTCCACAGCTCAATACCGTGTATACCGTCATCGGCCGTAAAAAAGAGTGTGCCATTTACGTCGGTCAAGGATGAGATATTCGGGTAAGATGTGCCGGGATAAAAATCCTTCACCAGCATCGTACCTGCTTCAGTGCCGTCACTCTTCCACAATGTCTTTACATTGTTGGATTGGGTGGCAACAAAAAAGAGGGTACCGTTTACGTTGGTGAGTTGCTCGGGATTAGATCCGCCAGCTCCGGGCCAGATATCTTTCACAAGCATTGTGCCGGTTTCGGTTCCATCGCTCTTCCATAACTCCTGACCGCTGGTGCCGTCATTAGCGGTAAAAATAAGTGTTCCGTTCAAATTGATGAAAAATTTGGGACTGGATGCGCCGCTGCCAGACCAAATGTCCTTCACCAGCACGGTTCCGGCCTCGGTTCCGTCGCTTTTCCATAATTCCGTGCCATGGGTTAACTCAAAAGCTGCGAAAAAAAGTGTGCCATTCAAGTTGGTCAAGTATAAAGGAGTTGAGCTGTTAACACCGGGATTAATGTCCTTCATCAACATCGTGCCAGTTTCCGTTCCATCGCTCTTCCACAATTCATAGCCGTTGGCTCCGTTTGTAGCCGCAAAAAAGAGTGTGCCGTTTACGTTGGTTAACAACACGGGAGTCGAATAACCTGTACCAGGCCAGATATTTTTCACCAAAACTGTGCCTACTTCCGTACCATCTGTCTTCCACAATTCCCGGCCATTACCCCCGTCTGTGGCGGCGAAATAGGTGAACGCCCCAAGCGAGATAAAACCGGTGGGGTCTGAAGAGGAGTTGCCAGCAGTTACATCAATATCTTTGAGCAAACGGGGTTCCGGTGAGGCGCAGATGGCCGCAGTAGACCAGGCAAGGATGAGAGCGAAGATTACGGAATGAATCATCAGAGCAAAGCGGAATTTCATAACGCCTCCAATGCCAATATGGCTGTAATCGAATGGTGAAAATTATAGTGTTGTTACTATTCCTGTCAGTTTCGGCGGGGTATTACACGTTATGTACCAAGATGAGTCTCTACTGATCATGGAAAACAGACTCTACCAGCGTCATGACAAAATAACAGTTATAAAATTGGTAGGTTGAGATGATATTGCGAAGATTGGTAAAATAGATCGACACGGTTGGCCGGGGTGGGAGAGTGACAGGTGTTGCTCGGGCATTGCTGCCGTGTAGGGGGGGAGTGGAAAGTTTCTTGGCACTCTGTAGGGGAGTGCTGCGCAACCTGCTGATATTGCACGGATTGCCGGTGTAAAGATTCTTTGCAGTTGGTTGCGGCAATTAGGTAACTGATCGGAATTAATGGCTAGTGCTGTAAAGTTTCTTTCCAATGGCGTGGGAATAAGAGGACGGGTAGCAATCATTCCTATCAATGTAGAACTGTGGAATTTCTGCGATTCAAATGCTTTGGTATTACTCGGGGCGGGGCGTTGCCTCCCGGTGCTGCGTAACAACTCACGCAATGGCCGCATGGAGACACTAATGCCCTTCCCTGAGAAAACAGAAATGTTAATGTATTGATTTTATATGATTTTATCAAACCATTACATCCTGCCCCTCAGCATTCCCATTTTAATATTTCTACCTGACAAGATTGAAGCTTGAGAAAGTTGAGCTATAGTATACTGACAGCCCACTCAGAGACTTACACATGCAACTATGCGATGCGAACACGGTAGGCTGCCAGTAAGCAGACGGACATTCTGGTACTCAGAAAACGATAGTTTATTAGGTAAACAATGTCGGAGCAGAAGAGAGATAGATGAAATCCTTAAAACTGCATATCGTGGTTATCATCAGCATACTGATATTCCTGCCCGTTAAAGCGTACTGCATTTCTGTGGATAATTCAGCTTCAACCATAACTATCTTTGCAAACTCCATGACCTGGTCCCACACAGTTAACAATAATACCAAGGGGATGCTGCTGGTCGGTGTTTCCCTGAGACCAAACAGTGTGTCGGTCAGTTCGGTTACCTATAGCGGTATGCCGCTCACTCTTGTTGGCACTGTTAATGATTCCAGCCTTGCACGGCTTGAAATCTGGTCTCTCCTGGCTCCACCAACCGGTGCTCATAATGTAGTAGTCAATATGAGTGGAGCAGTAGAGGCAGTTATCGGCGGTTCTGCTTCATTTATCGGGGTTGATCAGACAACCCCCTTTCACGGGGGATTTACCTCGGATAACAGTATTGGATTGGTGCCCAGTCTGGTACTTTCAACCAGTAGCGTCAATCAGGTGGCGTTCGCTGCGGTGGCAATGGAGGGGTTGAGTCTTCTTGCTGTTGGTACGGGAAACCCCTTGTGGGGAGAATTTTATCTGCTTGGACTCTTCGGTATCCAGGGGAGCGCTAGCTGGGAGCAAGGGACCGGTGGCAATGTCAGCATATCCTGGGTAAATCTTCTCCTGGCCGCGTGGGCAACTGGTGGTGTCGTGCTCAATCCTGATCCGGCCTATCTGCCCGATGCCATGATCAAGAACAACGGCGAGGCTGATGCCGCCTATCTTACCCCCAACCTGTATGAATCAACCGCTTCGATCCAGGTCAAGGCTCAGTCGGTCATCAATGGCACCACCGCGACCTATCTCCTCAAGTTTGCCAATAACGGACTGCTCAATGACCAGCTCACGATTACCGGCACAGGGAGCGGATCGAACTTTACGGTACAGTATCTTGATGAGAGCTCCATTGACCGTACCGCCGCGGTGACCGGAGCAGGATATACAACTGCAGCTCTCGCATCGGGTGGCAGCCGGGTCTGGACATTGCGGGTCACACCGGGGGCTACAGTTGTCGGCGGCACATCCTACCCCGTATCGGTCACGGTCAGATCGGTGGATGCCCCGACCATGACTGATCAGGTCAAGGCGACTACCAGCTCTGTCTCCCCTGTGCTCACTATCGTCAAAACTGCGGACAAAGCTTCCTACAAGCCCGGGGATGACATAGCCTACACGCTCAACTGCAGCAACGGCGCCAGCCTGAGCAGCGCATCATCAATCGTGGTGACGGATCCGGTCCCCTCCAATACTGGCTTCAAGATGGGGGGAGTCAGTTTTAATGCCGTCACCTCGACCCTGACGACCGCATATTCCTACTCCAACGATAGTGGCGCCACCTATGCCTATACCCCGGTGAGTGGCGGGTGTGCGGCGCCGGCCGGCTATGATTATTGTGTCAGCAATGTGAAGTGGACCATGGCCGGTTCCATGCCAACCAATACCTCATTCAGTGTCGGGCTGATGGTAAGGGTAAAGTGATCGTGAAGTAATCATGAGGCTAAATATGCTTTTGAATGCGCGGCAATAAGGTGCCAGGTCGGCCTGATACTAATTTTTGCTATTGCTGGCTAATGTCTGGCTATTCAGTGCTTCTGTTTTTGTGATGCAGATAAATATGCAATTCGAGATTCATTCACAATCTGAACAATGCTCTTCATTCCGAAACCACTAAAACGGATGCTGGAAGGAACCTCAGGGAGGTCTGACTTGATGAGAATCCCGGTAGTGAAAAATCCAATTTTATCCGGAATATCATCCATTTTTTCATAGGGAATCAAATATCTCTGGAACATAACCCGAACTTCAAGTGCGTTGTCGTACACCACGAGCCTGAAAAAAGGCCATGAACCGTGAAAGAGAAAAATTGAACCACCACCCGTAAATGCTGTTACAAATTTTCTATTCTTCTGAAAAGGGGAGGCAAGGTAATTGAAGATTGTGGGTCCCAGGAAAATGAAAAGAAATACAAACGGAAAAATTATAGCAATTCTCTCTACCCCGGCATATTTTTGTCCGATGAACATTCCCAGTAACGGTACAGCTATTAATAAAGGGAACGTCCCCATTATCCCAAAAGGAAAAGGTGAGTCCTTGTATTTGATCTCAGAATGAAGAATATTTGCATCTTCTGAGATTCTTCCTGAATTAGCGCGAGATATTTCATTTGGTTTATAGCGGGTGGTACTGTAAGGATCGTCTTTGGTCGGGAGGCGGCCAAGATATCGAAAACCGAAATATGCTGGAACTAAGAACTGAGCGAGCGCAAGGGAGAAGAAAATATAAAATATGAAGCTGAAAAGGCCGTCTGATGGTGTGATTTTGGTAAATTCTGGCATAACAAGAACAGAAAACAGGACGATTCCAAATGCAAGAAGCATTATTGCCATCTGCCCAGCTTTCTTTCCCCATGATTCCATTTCCCGTATTCCACGAGCGGAAAGTAGAAAAAGTGCGCCAATTATAGAAAATCCGATCAATGCCAAGATCGGATAATATGTCGGGATATGGAGTTCAGTCTCTTTGAACGGTGCGACCTGTGGCAGTATGAAATTCCACAAACCGCCAAACAGGCACCCCCACCCCAGATACTTCGTGGTCTTTGCAGCTTTTTTTAAATCCGATACACTGGTTCTTAATTCCCGAATTAAATCAAAAACACCCATTGTATGCCTTTCTCGTGCATGGTGTGGCGCAGCCGCTGTTGGGATGAAACCCATGGTCATAGGGGTATTACATTCAAGTACTCAAATATAAATAAGTCAGTTACCCCTTGTTGTGCTCGTTTGTGAAGGGTCTCTCGGGTATAATTTATCTAAATCGACTTATTACATACCTGACAAACCCGAAATTTCGGCCGGCCGGAATTATGGTGTAACGTGTTGATTTACAATAGATCATGCAAAAAAATAGCTCAAAAATTTCAGTAGCCTTCAAGGATGAAGATGTGGGGTTATATTGGCCGATTATGTTTTGTTTTTAGATGGTTACAAGAGTGTGCCTGGATTTCATCGAGTCAATTGAGCATGCTCACCCTCACAACACCACCTGAGAGTTTCCATTTCAACTCATACTTATGCATTCAAACGCCACCGGCTACCTTTGTATCCCGCAGTGCGAGAACAGATTAACGATAAAAACCGGGAAATGTCCCTAATTTCCCTCAGTCGAACGCAGCGTGACTTTCATTCCATGAATCAATCAACTGAGTTGCCGTAGAATGCCGGAAGTGAGTGAGGAAGAGATATTCACTCCCCTTGAAAATCGGCTTAAAACCTGCGGTCATGTAGCTTTTTGCGAGTTTCTTGGCGATTGTTTTCTGTGCAGTTTTTGTCAGGCGCGGCAATTCCCACACATTAGCCGAATTGTCGGGTCCATCTGGATTCATGGGCCATGGTTTTAATGCCACAATATCCTGCTCGCCAAACCGCTCGGCAATCGCCAGTGCCAAGATGCCGCCCAAGCCCTGCCCACGATATTCCGGTTTCAGGATAATTGACTTGATCAGCACGATATTTTCGTACCCCAACAGTTCATCTTCAATGGCTGAAATCAGCTCATCATCGGCGAACAGCTCTTCGTAAAGGTTGCCCAGTTCGCTTGAATGCCCGTCGAAGATATCGAACAGAGACCATTCATCGTCATTGGCGATGTGATCCATCCTGACTTCATAAACCTGGGCCTCTCCGATAATTTCCTGTTCATCACCATGGAGGATGTCGATGTGCATGGTAGAGACGTAGTGAATTGGGGCATCTCGGCGAATGGGGTTACTGGTTTTTGTGGTAAGGGAGATGTGGTGTGGGTTGAGGAGCATTCCAGCGGCTTTCTTTTTGTTCGGCATTCTTATTTCCTCATATCCTCATCCACCTTTTCAAACACTGCCGTGGCTTGCAGAAAGTCGTCGCCTTCCTGACTGCTCCAGGTGCCTGCCAAAGAGTCAAGGTCGTTGTAGACGGCGGAGCGTAGCGTCATGGTTGTCATGGGGTATCCTCATTTATCGTAGCACCAGCAAAATACTGCTGTGAGTCTTGAAGATCAAAATACAAAGGAACGTTGCTTCGGTGGAAGCAGTTGATCGCTATCATGAATTCGTACTGCTGATCTCCGTTCGGTTCCGTCTTGTCCAATAACTTCGAGTTCTTTCATTTGAAGGAGATTGCCAATAGCTTCGCGATAAATCTGAGCGGAGGCAGGAGAAGTGTTACAGGTAGAGGCGAATAATTCGCCAAAAGACATTCCATCGGGATCAGGGTATATCAAATGCGGAATTTGTTCTGAAAGCTTTGCAACACTCGCTTTTTTTGCCAGCTCATCAAAACAGAATCCGAGTCCAAGTTCCATTTGTTGAGTATATTCACTGTCCCGTTCAGGTACATATCCAAGCATCTGGAACATTTCAAGTCCAGCACCGCCGTAATGGATGAAGTGATTATTTTTTTCCCAATGTATGCGGGTCATGACATCACGGGCGCGTGGACGTTGAGACAGGTGCAACAGCCAGTAGTCACCATGCCCCTTTGATGATCGAATAAAAAAGGGCGTATAAAAGCGAGCCCCACAAGCATTTACAAGATCTTTATACAAGCAGCCCTGGATAAAAAGACGCCAGTCCTTCTCCGATTTTTTAATTTCATCAATGGTTCTGCTACGGAAAAGATCTGGAATACCAATCTGCTCCAGCATCCGCTTATTCATCTGATTATCGGCAGCAAAGTTAAGAAACGAATCAACGGCAAAAGTAAGGATTACTTCTCCGCCAGCAAGGCTTTGCATCAACATATTAATCAGAGAGGCCGGAACCTCGGCATAACCGTATTGATCGAGAAGAAATATGGCGCGGGCGGCACGATGACTCTTTTTCTTTACAAAACTAACAATTTCTTTGGCTCTATCCTGAAACTTTGACTGAAAAATAAATATCGTCTGGCCAAGTTGCTCACCATATCCTCGCGAACATAGCTCAGATCGGAGTACTTCAGCCGCACCCTTATCATTTTCGATAAAAAAATAGTCAATGTGGAGGCGAACTTTTTTCTGACGCTCCCTATTCACCAAAAACTCAGCTTCTTTAACCGCTTCAAGCATTACAAAAGGAGATCCCAAGATTTCCTGAGCAGTACTTGCATGTCGATAGATACCACCACCAGCAAATCCATCAATCAAAGTAAGTCTAAATTCTTCCTGACGAGGACTGGAAATTAGTGTCTGAATATACGCTACAAGATATGCTCTTAGAATTTCATGCTTTGCAACGCTATGCTGCTGAATAGGCGGAGGCCGTTCTCCTAATGCCCATTGGTAAGGGACTTTTGCCACACTCCCCCCGTAGTTGAATGGTAAGATGTTTTAACCTCTATCGGAACTCCATCCCAAGTTCTGCCCTGCAACAACCGACCATTCTGTTTTTTTGCACGTTTTTTCCCATCAACACCCCAGCCACCCCACTGTTTAAAGAAAAATGCGGAGCGTTGTTCGTCACACTGACGCTTGATATTCAACACCCACTCCTGCTGCATGGGGCGGGCTTTGGGACCTGACTCTCCTCCAACAATTACCCAATGGATGCCATTCAAGTTTAAAGTGCCCAAGTCTTCCAACAGTGGTTCTACTGATGCAAAACGAATGTGTGCTGATACCTGACGTAACCAGTCGAGCCGTGGAATACCGTGTTTTTGATCCTCGACGGTCACACCAAGCCAAGCATTGCGAGGCGCATCATAGCTACGAAAAAATGTGGCCATTCTCTCAGCCCGCTTGGTCAGCACCTGAAAGGTATGTTGCGGCGCTCGTCGGATTACATCAAACACTTGCTTGATGTAATCATCATGAATTTCTTCATGAAAAAGATCGCTCATGGAGTTGACAAAATAAATGGTGGACTTCTTCCTCTTCAGCGGTTCCTCCAAACGGTTGGGTAACATGGTCAGGGCGAAGCCGTTTTCATAACCATGAACTTTCATAGCCTGCAGGCGCTTGGCCATTGCCTCAGCGTAACAATTGGTACAACCGGGAGAAACCTTGCTGCATCCCACAGCAGGATTCCAGGTCTGTTCGGTCCATTCTATCGATGTTTGTGTACTCAACTTGTCACCTTTGCCAGTCGTTCACCAGAATTATGGTTTGCGTTAAAATGAACAAATTTCTTTTTGCGCCTGGTAATTTCGGCATCATCAAGGTTCATAACTTTTCCTTCGAGCTGAAGTTCATGGAAGGCTTCCTGGAAATTGCTCTCAAACCAACCTGTTTCTTCGAGCATATCGGCCAGCTTGTCTATTCCAAATTGCTGCGGCCTGCTAGTCAATTGCTTCAGCCAGTAATCCTTCACTACAGATATAGGAACGTTACCCTGTTCTACCTTGACATTTTCGAAGGCACCAAAAAGCTCACACTGCCCTGTTGTCTCTATCTTTTTATCATGCTTCGACTGGATTCGGACAGCTTTTTGTACAAAATCAAGAGGCTCCGACGCTTCCATAAACTTGACGATCCCAAGAGGATGGTGGGTCAGATAGATGAGATGATATATAGTTCGTTCTTTGTCTGGACGCTGGATTGGTACAGAAGCCGAGCGTGGTTTGCGGCCTTGTGTCGGCTGTACTCTTTTCAGGTTCTCACGATAGAGATTAACCAGACATGTTTCTTTTTGTTCGGGTGTCATGCCGTTTGTCTGCGGAACCTGTGCAAATATTTTGATCATATCCTCTTCATGCAACGGGATTTGATGAGCCCGAAGAATGAATTCAAACATGAAATTTATGAGAAACTCTGAATTGTATCGCTGTAGGAATGGCTCCAGCGTGGAGACTTCGACAATATTCTTCCAGCCAAGCGGGTCAATAAAGAAAAATGTAAAAGAGGAGCCGCACCAAGCGAGAATATCAGTACGGACTTTGTCGAACTCCCCATGAATCGATTCTGTCTCGACCAGTGTTTCAAGACTGGTCAGATACTCTTTAAGTCGCTGATATTTCTTCGGATCTTTTTCAACAAATAATGCCCTAAAACGTACGTTGTGGCCCATATTCCGTAGAGTCTCAAGGCAACTTCTCATGGTAAAAAGTGATCTACCAATTGAGGTATCACTAAGATCTTCTGACGCTTCCTGCCAAGGGCCTGCAAAACAATCGACATACGATATTGTCGGCTGGGACTGCCCGATAATCATGAACAGCTTGAATAAATATGTTTCAAGAAGTGTGTGCTTTATGTAGGCCTGTTCACGGCCTTTGTAATGTGCAGGTATCTCCATTCTCTCTCCGGGTTACAAACCAGTCTTGTTCAGATTCTTCAGTGTGGCCTTCACCTTCTCCAGATATTCCTCGCTAACCTGCGTTTGTGCCTGACTGCCAGCCTTTTTCTGCGCCAATTTTTCAATAATCTTATTGACGCTGCTTGTCTGCACTGCCGCCCCCTTGGCGTCGTAACTGGTGGATCTCGCATGCACTGACGTAACAGAGTTCTTCATCTTGAAAACGGAGAAGGCTTCATTCAGCATCCTTTTCAGATTATCAAAAGGAACCTCGAAGAATCGAGCTATACTGGCCGTCACCTCGGGTGGAATCTGTTCAGGCGCCACGTCGTTATTCTCTATTTTGATAAGCTCCGCGAGTTCTATCCCAACCGAATTGCAGACCACGTCCGGAAGAAGTTTGGTGGCAGCAATCACTTCCCGAATGTACTCACCGAAAGAAACATATTGTCCCAACAGTGGAGCATTGGCCTTGTGAATGGCAATGACCCGCTCGTTCTCCAAAAGGTTCACACCGGCGATGGGGACTTTCTCGATAAGATTATGCACCAATAGGTTCATGGAGGGCGTAATCTCCACTTCTCCGCGCTCCCACCGGCCATAGGTATTACGCCCGACGTGCAGCAGATCGCAGATTTCTTCCAGCTTCATGTCCAGGACGCGCCGCAGGATTTTCAGTTGATCTGGCGCAAGCAACGGCTTCAGCCCGAATTCCAGCGCGATCCGCTTCTTGTCGATCTCCAGACTCTGGGCATGGGTAAAGGTTATTTCGCCGCAGGCCGGACAGGTCTCACAGTCGAGGTTATGCAGAACATGACTCTCACCGTTGATGGTGACCGTTAATTCGGTCTTGGCGGTCTTGTATTCGGCTTCAAAGCAATTTGTGCAGATCATGATTGTGGTCCTCTATTTTACAGTGAATGAGGTAAGCTTCCATTCGATGAACTCATTGGTCTGCGGATGGTAGTTGCTGCAAACCTTGCAGTACACCTCCACTCCACTGGTGCTCGTTCCCCGTATCACATAATGGGTGTTGCTATGACTGCTCGTCCTCTCGCTCGTTGCAGGCATGGCCTTCTCAATCGTGTCGGCATGAGTAATAACATTCTCCACGTCAGCCTCGAAGAGCCCGGCACGTGCCATATCCTCCATGCAATCCCTGGTCTTGCAAATCTTTCCCGCCAGATAGGCCGCCTGAACGGTACGGAGCACAAAGTCATCTAATTCAGTCCCGATTGGTGTCATAATTTACTCCAGAACGTAAACACCAATTGGTACTATTTGCAAATATACCAATTGGTGTTTTTATGTCAACTACATTTTCAGATCGCCTTTATAGTATGTTCTGTCACCAGACCACTCATTTCAACCTCACACCACCCGTTCGCATTAAACGTCACCGGCTGCGGGTTGAAAATCACCTCTTTCCCGCGCCAGGCCAGCGGCCGCAACACCTTGCCCGCAAAACTAGTCTTGACCTGCTGCCGGTATCTAGATTCATCCGATTTGCAATTTTCCGGAAATTCCGAGGGACACATTACTCAATTCAAACCAGTTGCTCCGCAAATATCCACATCAACATATAATCATTACCTGACGGCGGTTTCAATTTGCATACCCTATTTCTTGTTCCCTTTACGCGGTTTCTCCGACAAAGCCGCCGACCTATGCATGACCAACTCCAAAAAGATAACCGCAGGCAACACGAACTTGCCATGCCAGCTGGTGGCGGTGCGTCCGCCACACTCCCACGGGCAACGCCATACAGTATGGAGATACCGTTATGGGCAATCATGCCGTTGATCATCTCCTCGCTTGTCCGGCGGGGTAATACACGTACTGTACCAACAGCAGGATTGCCCCGGTCCCGGAGCGCAGGCTAAGCGGTGCCGTGACAATAAAAAGGCATAATAATTGAGAGTTTGAACTGGTTACGATGATCCGGTGCGGTTGGAAAATCTTGCCCGACACGCTTGAATAGGGCGGAGAGAAGGTAAACGTTGCTCGGGAGTTGCGGTCGTGTGAGTGGAAAGTGGAAAGTGGAAAGTGGAAAGTTTCTTGGCACTCCGTAGGACGGTGCGATACAACCTGCTGATATTGCGGGGATGGCTAGTGTAAAGATTCTTTGCAGCTGGTTGCGGCGGTCAGGTAATCGGTTGGAATTGATGGTTTCTTGTGTAAAGTTTCTTGGCAGTACGCGGGAAGTATCATGAGGCTACAATTGTTTCTGGGCGATTTACTCAATATCCACGATCTCGTACTCGATGCGGCCGGCCGTGGTGCTGATCTCGGCGAGCTCGCCGCAGTTTTTTCCCATTAACTCCCGACCGAGCGGTGAGGTGGGGGTGATCACCATGATTTCCGTTTCTGCTCCTTGCAACTTCATTCCACCTTCCACCGGCCCGATGAAAACGGTCTTGCTGCTGCCGTCTTCGGTCTCGACCGTCACCAGCGAGGTCAGACGGACGATGCCGTTACACGGCAAGAGGGTCAGATGCTGGTAGGTCTGGAGCGACTGACGCAGTTCCTGGGCGCGGTTGGCCTGCCCCTGGGCCAGGTACGATGCCTCCAGCGCCAGGGTGTCGTATTTGTTGTCCGGGGCGTTTTCTTCGTGGGTAGCGGCCGCGTGCGCTGTTTTGGCGGCGGTGAAGAAGACCGAGAGGTCGTGGCTGAGTTGTGCGATGATCGCTACGAGAAGTTCCTGTTTTGTCATGGGGCCTGTTTCCGGTTAACGATAACGGCTTGTTGCATAATTTGAACGCGTCGGTTAAAGTAAGCCGTTTTTGAAGAACGGCACCATACCTGCCATGGCAGGGAGTGTCAACCCCTGGCGAACAGCATCTGCATCGGGGGCGCATTTCGGCTGCACTTATTTTATTGTTTGGAGATACCACCCCATGAAATACCAACCAGTGATCGGCCTTGAAGTCCACATCCAGCTCAAAACCAAGACCAAGATATTCTGTGGATGCTCCACTACCTTTGGCGCGGAACCGAATTCCCAGACCTGCCCGGTCTGTCTTGGCATGCCGGGGGCCTTGCCGGTCCTGAACAAGCAGGTGGTGGAATTCGCCATCATGGCCGGTCTGGCCACCAATTGCAGCATTGCCGAACGGAGCATCTTCGCCCGTAAGAACTATTTTTACCCCGATCTTCCCAAGGGGTACCAGATCAGCCAGTTTGAAGATCCGATCTGCCAGCGCGGCTGGCTCGATATTCAGGTGGAGGGGGAGCCGGTCAAGCGGATCGGTCTGACCAGGATTCACATGGAAGAAGATGCGGGAAAACTGGTGCATGGCGATGCGCCGGGGCTGGAGGATGGTTCGGGGGTTGACCTGAACCGCGCCTGTACTCCGCTGCTGGAAGCGGTCTCCGAGCCGGACCTGCGCTCCTCTGACGAAGCGGTGGCCTATCTCAAGAAACTGCACCAGATCGTGACCTGGCTGGGACTGTGCGACGGCAACATGGAGGAGGGGAGCTTTCGCTGTGACGCCAACGTCTCGGTGATGCCGGTCGGGAGCGATACCTTCGGTACCCGCGCGGAAATCAAGAACGTCAATTCGTTCCGCTTCGTCAAACAGGCGATCGAGTACGAGATTGAACGGCAGATCGAGCTGATCGAAGATGGGGGGACGGTGGTGCAGGAAACCCGCCTGTTTGACCCGAATGTGGGGAAAACCCGTTCCATGCGCGGCAAGGAAGAGGCGCACGATTATCGCTATTTCCCCGATCCCGATCTGGTGCCGCTGGTGGTGGACAGCGCCTGGGTCGAGCGGGTCCGCTCAGGGTTGCCGGAACTGCCGGAAGCGAGGCGCGAACGTTTCATGGAGCAGCATGGCCTGCCGCTGTACGATGCCGAGGTGCTGACCGCCAGCCGCCAGCTGGCCGATTATGTGGAGGAGGCGATTAGCCGGCACAACAATCCCAAGGCGATCTCCAACTGGGCCATGGGGGAGATTACCCGCGGCTTGAATGATAACGGCATCGCCATCGAAGCGTGCCCGGTGACCCCGCAGCTGCTGGCCGGACTGATCGCACTGATCGATGGCGGCACCATCTCGGGCAAGATTGCCAAGACCGTTTTTGATGAGATGTGGAAGAGTGGCAAGGATGCCGAAACCATCGTCAAGGAACAGGGGCTGGTACAGGTTTCCGACAGCGGCGCCATCGAGGCGATCATCGATGAAATCATGGCTGCCAACGCCGGTCAGGTGGAAGAGTACCGGGGCGGCAAGGATAAGGTGCTCGGATTTTTTGTCGGCCAGGTGATGAAGGCGAGCAAGGGGAAGGCCAATCCGGCGGTTGTCAATGAACTGTTGTTGGCAAAACTGAAGGGGTAGTAGGGGGATCGTATGAAAAAAACGGTCATGCTGGTGGATGACTCGCTGTTTATGCGCAACGTGCTGCGGGGAATCGTGCAGTCGCAAGGGTTTACGGTGGTTGCCGAAGCTGGCAGCGGCATCGAGGCGATGAAAAAGCTCAGTCAGCATCGTCCCGACATTATCCTGCTTGATATCATCCTCCCCGATGCCAACGGGCTCGATCTGCTGCAATCGCTCGTGGCAGCCTCCCCACATGTGGCGGTCGTAATCTGCTCCTCGCTCGGCCAGGAGAGCGTGATCAAAAAAGCGCTGGACGGCGGCGCCAAGGCCTTTATTCAAAAGCCGTTTACTCCCGAGAAGATCGCCGAGGCACTGGATCGCCTGGAGGCGTAACCATGGATATGTCTCAATATCGGGAGCTGTTCCTTTCCGAAGCGCGCAATCATCTGGCTGCCTTTAACGAGCTGATCGTCAAGATGGAGCAGGAACCGGATAACCGTGATAACCTGGATGAACTGTTCCGCCATGCCCATTCCCTGAAAGGGATGGCTGCCACCATGGAATTTGAAGAAGTGGCAACACTGGCGCATCGCCTGGAAGATCTGTTGGGCAACGTGCGCAACGGTACGGCGACCTTCTCCTCTGCGTTGGCAGATATCCTGCTGGAAGGGTTTGATCTGCTCGGCGCCATGGTTGAGTCGATCGGGCGGGGAGAAAAGATTACCGCTACTCCCGCCGACCTGCTGCATCGTCTGAAAAACCCTCTGCTCGGCAGAGCCGAACGTCGACACCCCGAAGCCGTGGTGGCTCCTGCCGATCAACCCTCCCCAGCTCCTCCCCAGCACCAATTCCGCCAATCCGATTCATTTGCCACCGTCCGCGTCAAAACGGAACTGTTGGACCGCCTGGTGGCGATTACGGGTGAACTGCTAACGGTTCGTCATATCCTGGCCGAGCAGGCCAGTCAGGTTGAGGCTCCCGGCATGGCAGCGCCGTTGCGGCAACTGGGCGCGCTGGTGCGAGACCTGCGTGACGAGGTGTTTCAGGCGCGCATGCTCCCGTTCAGCTTCATTGCCGAACGTTTCCCGCGGCTGGTGCGTGACCTGGCCCGTAAGCAGGGGAAAGATGTTGAGCTGCAGATTGTGGGGAGTGATTGCGAACTCGACCGGGGGGTGCTGGAGGAGATTACCGAGCCGTTGATGCACCTGCTGCGTAATGCGGTTGATCATGGGCTGGAAATCGCTGACGAGCGGGTGGCGGCGGGGAAACCCCATAATGGCACGCTGACCATGACGGTGCGGCGCAACCGGGATCGAATTGAAATCAGCATCAGGGATGACGGGCGTGGCATGGATCCGCTGCGTCTGGTTGAAAAAGCGGTGGCCAACGGCGTGGTGACGACCGAGGAGGCGAGCCGGATGAGCCTGCCGGAGATCTACCTGTTGACCTGCGCTCCCGGTTTTTCCACGGCTGCGGTGATCAGCGACATCTCCGGCCGCGGCGTAGGAATGGACGTCGTCAAAACAGCGGTCCACAAGCTGGGAGGAGTGCTCTCCATCGATTCCCGGCTCGGTCAAGGGAGCAGCTTTACCCTGCAGATACCGCTGACGGTCTCAATTATCCACGGTTTGCTGGTCAGGAGCGGCAAGATCACGGTCGCCTTTCCGATTAACACCGTTGAACGGACCATCGAACTCTCCCGTTACGATATTTACGAACACGAAGGAAGAAAAGTGTGCGACGTGGACGGGGAACCGATCCCTTTGAAAAACCTCAACCGGTTGCTGGGGCAGCCGTTACCGCAAAAAAGGGGAGCGCTGGTGCCGGCCTTGGTGGTGCAGGCGAGCGGTACACGGGTGGCGCTCCTGACCGACGGGATCAAGGGTCAGCAGGAGATTTTCGTCAAACCGCTGGGGGTACCGCTTTCGTGCATGAAATGGTGCAGCGGCGGAGCGATCCTGGGGGACGGGAGTGTCGTTTTCGTGGTCGATCCCTCGCTGGCCGGGTGAAAGAACAACAGTATAATCATGGGTTGCGGCGCTGGCAGCTGTTAAAACCGGTTGCGCTCCGGCTTTTCCTGTGGCAAAGTTAAAAATACTGCGTGTCGGCGGGAATTCAAGTTAGCGTTCGGAAGAAGTAACAGGAGGAGCAGATGAATCAGTTTCGGTGTCTTCTGTTGATGGTCTTGGTTCTGCTGGCCGGGTCAAACCCGGTGCTGGCAGCGGCTGAACCGCATATCGGATTAAATGATGTGATCGCAACGGTTGAAAAAAGTTTCCGGACAACCTCCGAGGTGGCTAATCCGACCCGGCAAAATCAGGTACTCGCTCCGCCGATCGCCACCTTCAGCGCCAACTTTTTTCAGAGAACTCTGCTGGCCACAGGGCGTGAATTGCGCGCCGATGGTCAGGTGACGGTTCAAATGCCCGATGGCCGTCATCCGCTGCGCTACCGCTTTGAATATTTCCGCCCTTCCCAACAGGAAATCGTCAGCAATGGCCGCTCGCTCTGGATTTACCACCCAGAAAACCGGGAGGTGATCCTGGCGGATGTCAGTATCTTGTATCCCAATTATCAGCAGGATTCGGCAGTAAATTTCCTGCAGGGGCTTAATCGAATTTCCAAGGATTTCCTGGTCAACTTCGCCTCCGGTATGAACGATTCAGCCGGCAACTATGTGCTGGAACTCCAGCCACGGCGTTCCATGCTTGATATTCAACGGCTGCTGGTGGTGGTCAACCGGGTCAGCGTTGCTGCCTACAAAAACGGCACGGTAGCTTTGAATACCCCGGCCAGTGTCCCCTCTCCCCGCAATCAGGGGATGATTCCCCAGCCCCGTTCTCCCTTCGGTACGCAACCGAGCTTTGGCTCACTCGCTTCCGACCAGTTTCCCCTGCTTTCGACCACGGTTTATGATCATAATGGCAACAGCACCACGGTCGAGTTCACCAATGTGGAGGTTAACAGCCGTCTGATGGAGAGTTTTTTTGATTTCATGATCCCGGGGGGAGTACAGGTTGTCCGCCCTAATGAACGTAC
>Ga0209798_10000847_pt1 | contig 18814 bp, 15 predicted proteins | sample DOMMetBare3Fresh_FD_187475 | JGI IMG/M metagenome (GOLD analysis project Ga0209798, IMG submission 187475) | Wetland sediment microbial communities from St. Louis River estuary, USA, under dissolved organic matter induced mercury methylation -... | ecosystem: Environmental > Aquatic >...
CCCGCGACGCCAAGATCCTGACGATCTACGAAGGAACCACCGCGATCCAGGCCAACGACCTGATCGGCCGCAAGACGGCGCGCGACGGCGGCGGGGTGGCACGTGCCCTCGCCGCGCAGATCGAGGCCACCGAGCGACAGCTCGCATCACGCGCCAGCACCAGCGCCAACGCGCGCGCGATGCTCAAACGCCTGACGGCCGCCCGCCGTGCCTTTCTCGACGCGGTGGACTTTGTCGTCGGCGGCAATAGGGCCGACCCGAATGCGGTGTTCACCGGCAGCGTGCCCTACCTCATGCTGGCCGGCAACCTGGTGGCGGGCTGGCAGATGGCGCGCGCGCTCATCGTCGCCGAAGACCGCCTGGCCGCTGGCGAGGACCCGGTCTTCATGAAGGCCAAGATCGCCACCGCGCGGTGTTATGCCGATCACATCCTGTCGCGCGCGCCCGGACTGCGCGACTGCATCGTCGAAGGCGCAGAGGGTGTGACCAGCATGGCGCTCGAGGCATTCTGAGCCTGTTCGACGTCGTCGATGAATCCGTCCCGTCCGTGACAGGACGCAGCGGCCTGTCCGACGCACCCTGTTTGCAATGATCGCTGTGGAGACTCGCGTGCCGCTGCCCCCTGTGCTCTCCAAGCTGCCGCTGCCGGTGATCGGGGCGCCGCTCTTTATCATCAGCAACCCCAAGCTGGTGATCGAGCAGTGCAAGGCCGGTATCGTCGGCTCGATGCCGGCGCTGAACGCGCGCCCGGCCGATCAGCTCGACGAATGGCTGGCCGAGATCACCGAAACCCTCGCGGCGTGGGATCGCGATCACCCCGAATCGCCGGCCGCACCGTTTGCGATCAACCAGATCGTGCACAAGACCAACGAGCGGCTGGAGCACGACATGCAGGTGTGCGCCAAGTACAAGGTGCCGATCGTGATCACATCGCTCGGGGCGCGCACCGATGTCAACGACGCGGTGCACGGCTGGGGCGGGGTGGTGATGCACGACATCATCAACAACACCTTCGCCCACAAGGCGATCGACAAGGGCGCCGACGCTCTGATTGCGGTGGCCGCGGGCGCCGGCGGCCATGCCGGCGTGAAGAGTCCGTTCGCGCTGGTGCAGGAGATCCGCGAGTGGTTCGACGGCCCGCTGGCCCTGTCGGGGGCCATCGCCAACGGCGGCGCGGTGCTCGCGGCGCAGGCGATGGGCGCCGACTTCGCCTACATCGGCTCTGCCTTCATCGCGACCGTCGAGGCACGTGCGTCCGACGCGTACAAGCAATGCATTGTCGACAGCACCAGCGACGACATCATCTACTCGAGCCTGTTCACCGGCGTGCACGGCAACTACCTGAAACCGTCGATCCGCGCCGCCGGCATGGACCCGGACAACCTGCCCGTCAGCGATCCGACGAAGATGGATTTCGGCAACGCACGCAAGGCCTGGAAGGACATCTGGGGCTGCGGTCAGGGCATCGGTGCGGTGCACGCGGTGCTGTCCACGCGTGAACTGGTGGCCAGACTGAAATTGGAGTACGACGCCGCGCGCCGGCGCATCGGAGCGGCCGCGTGAATGCACAACGCCTGCTGATCGACAACGTGCGTCCGTTCGACAGTCGGCGCGGTCGGGTCGCGCCGGCGTCGCGCATCATCGTCGAGTCGGGGCGCATCGTCGAGATCACGCCCGAACCGCGACAGGTCGATGACGCGCAGCGAATCGACGGTGGCGGTCGCGTCGTGCTGCCAGGCCTGATCGACGCGCACGTACACGTCACCGCGACATCGCACGACCTGATGAGCCTGGCGCTGAAGCCGCCGTCGCTGATCACCGCCGAATCGAGCCGCATCATGCGCGACATGCTGCTGCGCGGCTTCACCACGGTGCGCGATGCGGGTGGGGCCGATTTCGGCCTGCAGGAGGCGGTGGCCAGCGGTCTCTTCGAGGGGCCACGCCTGTTCGTGGCGGGTTTTCCGGTGTCACAGACCGGTGGGCACGCCGACATGAGACCCAAGGGCGTGCGCCAGCGCGAGTTCTTCTGCACCTGCGCGGGTCTCGGCCTGATCGGCGCCATCGCCGACGGCGTGGGCGAGGTGCGACGCGCCGTGCGCGAGCAGGTGCGCCACGGCGCCAACCAGATCAAGATCATGGCCGGCGGTGGTATCGCCAGCCCGTCGGACCCGCTCGAGGGCACCCAGTTCTCCGAAGACGAGTTGCGTGCGGCCTGTGAGGAGGCTGCCGCCGCGAACCTGTACGCGATGGCGCATGCCTATTCGCCACGCGCAGTCACGCGCGCGGTGCGCGCGGGCGTGCGCTCGATCGAACACGGCAACCTGATCGACCAGGCGACAGCCCGCGTCATGAGGTCCGAAGGCGCCTACCTGGTGCCGACGCTGTCGACCTACCTGGCGCTGTCCGACGAAGGCCAGCGGCTGGGCTGGTCGGCGGCGATGCTGGACAAGCTGGCCACGGTGGGACAGCGCGGCATCGATGCGGTGCGGCTGGCTGTGTCCGAGGGCGTGCCGGTGGTCTTCGGCACCGATTTGCTCGGCCATATGCACGATCGACAGTCGGGCGAGTTCGACCTGCGGCTGCAGGCGATGAATCCGGTGCAGGCGCTGCAAAGCGCCACGCTGATCGCCGCGCAGCTGATGCGGCAGGAAGGGCAGCTCGGCGAACTCGTCGCCGGTGCCTGGGCCGACCTGCTGGTCGTCGAGGGCGATCCGACGCGCGAGTTGTCGATGCTGACGCGGCCTGCCGGCCTGCGCCTGATCGTGCAGGGCGGGCGCATCGTCAAGAACACGCTGGCCTGAGCTCGGTACTCCAGGCAAGCACCGCGGATCCGGCTTCGCCGGTCCCCGGGGTGTTGCCCCCTCGAGGGGGAGGCGGCCGAATGGCCGCACGCGCGTGGGCCTACTTCAATGACGTGAAACGCGCCTCCGGCCGGTCATCCGAGCGGTGCACGGTGGTCACGCCCTGCTTCATCGCCCAGGGCCGGATCTGGTGGTGCAGCGGGATGAACAGGAACTCGTCGCGCGTGCGGATCAACGCGTCGCGGATCATCGCGTTGCGCTTGGCGACGTCGGTCTCGGTCTTCATCGCGTCGGTCAGCTGGTCGACCTTGGCGTCGCTGACCTTGGCGAAGTTGAAGTTGCCGTCGGCACCGCTGGTGCGCGTGCGAACCAGCGACTGCACCGAGTACTGCCCGTCGTAGGTGGCCACGCCCCAGCCGAGCATGTAGGCCGAGGTGTCGAAGTTCTGCACCTTCTGGATGAAGGTGGCCATGCCCTCGGACGCGAGCTTGGCGGTGATGCCGATCTTGGCCCACATCGACACCAGCGCCACGCAAATCTTCTCGTCGTTGACATAGCGGTTGTTGGGGCAGTTGAGCTGGAATTCGAACCCGGTGGGGTAGCCCGCGTCGGCCAGCAGCTTCTTGGCGCGATCGAGGTCCGGTTTCATCGGCTTGTCGAGTTCGGTGGAATAGCCGTTGACGCCGGGAGCCACCATGATGGCCGCGGGCACCGACAGGCCGCGCATGATGCTGCGCTTGATGGCCTCGCGATCGACGGCGAGGTTGAGCGCCTCGCGCACCCGCTTGTCCTTGAACGGGTTCTTGCCCTTGACGTTGGAGTACTTCAGCTCGTTGCTGCCCTGGTCGAGCGCGATGAAGATCGTGCGCACCTCCGGGCCGTCGATCACCTTGAGCTTCTTGTCGGCGCGCAGCTTGTCGATGTCCTGCGTGGGCACGTCGGTCACCATGTCGACATCCCCGCTGAGAAGCGCGGACACGCGGGTCGAGTCGGACTTGATCGGCGTGTAGATCACCTGTGTGACGTTGCCCCTCGGCTTGTCCCACCAGCCTTCGTTGACGGCCATCGCCACCCGCGCCTCGGGCTGCCAGCTGAGGATCCGGTACGGCCCCGTGCCGTTCACATTGCGCGACGCGAAGTTCTCTTCCTTCGCCTTGTAGTCCTGCACGTTGGTGGTCTTGTTCTTCTCGGACCAGCCCTTGCTCATGATGCGGAAGTCGACGATGTTGCGCAGCAGGATCGGGTTCGGTGCGCCGAGCACCACGTCGACCGTGTGGTCGTCGATCTTCTTGATGTCGCTGATGCCGGTGACGTAGATCTGCATCGTGCCCTGAGGCTGCTTGATGCGGCCGAAGCTGAAGACCACGTCGTCGGCGGTGAAGGGCGAGCCGTCGTGGAACTTGACGCCCCTGCGCAATTCGAATCGCACCTGCGTCGGGCTGAGATAGGTCCACTTCGTGGCCAGGCAGGGTTCGACCTCGTACTTTTCGTTGTAGCGGGTCAGGCCTTCGTAGGCATGCATCAGGATCGCGTTGGTCGTCGCGTGGTTCTGCGCATGCGTATCCAAGGTCAGGATGTCGTTCTGCGCGGCCCAGCGCAGATTGGTGGCCTGGGCCGGCAGGGCGGCTGCCAGCGCGAATGCCGCGGCCGCGATCAGGGCCTTCAGTCTCATGGGGAACTCCTTGGCGGAAAAGTACACCATCGTAGGGGCCGCTGGGCCGTTGGCGAACAGGTTTTCCCCTCAGAGATGCCCGACCTCGGCATACGAATCGCAGCCGCTGCCCGCTCCGATCCAGCGGCGCACGAGCCATGAGCGCAGACGCCGCACGGGTGCTCGGCGCTGCGCTCGCGCATCCGGCGCCGGCACGAGAGCGCAGCGGTAGCGTCGCAACGCCGGATGCCAGGTCAGCATCCGGCAGCGCCCGACGCGCCGTCGGCTCACCAGCATGCCGATCGGGCAGGGCGCACTGGCGCAGCAAACGCCGCAGCCGTTGCAGCGCTCGCCCAAAGCCGGTTTGACGGGCGTGTCCGCGTGCAGCCAGATGATCGACGACGACATCGTGCGCATACTGTGCATGGCTGCGGCCGATCCAGCGGCCGGCAACTGCGCTCCCTTTGCGGCCCAGTTCATGTCAGTTGCGGTGCAGGTTGGGGTGCTAAAGTCCCCGCCCATGACGCCATAGGCCCTTTCCGTGTCCGCTTGCCGGCTTGAAAAGCCGGCCAGGCAGGTCGCTAGTCCGCCAACCGGTCGAGCCGGGTCGCGGAAGGTTGTGTGAACCCATCGAAGCCCTGGAAACCGGGGCGAAAGGTGAGCGAAGATGATGCAGCAATACAGGTCGAACTCGTACCTGTTCGGGGGCAACGCCCCTTATGTCGAGGAGCTCTACGAGGCCTACCTCGACAATCCGGGCAGCGTGCCCGACAACTGGCGCACCTACTTCGACAACCTGCAGCACGTGCCGGCCGTCGACGGCTCGGAAAGCCGCGACGTGGCGCACGCCCCAGTGGTCGAATCGTTCGCCCAACGCGCCAAGGCCAACGCCTTCGCGCTCAAGGCCAGCAGTGCCGAGCTGGCTGTCGCGCGCAAGCAGGTCCATGTCCAGTCGCTGATCGCCGCCTACCGGTCGCTGGGCGCCCGCTGGGCCGACCTGGACCCGCTCAAGCGCACCGAGCGGCCGAAGATCCCGGAGCTCGAACCGGCGTTCTACGATCTCAACGAAAGTGACATGGACATCACTTTCAGCGCCACCAACACCTACTTCACGAAGGCCGAGCAGCAGACGCTGCGCGAGATCCTGCAGGCGCTGCGCGAAACCTATTGCGGCACGATCGGCGCCGAGTTCATGCACATCACCGAGCCGACCGAGAAGCGCTGGTGGCAGCAGCGGCTGGAGTCGATCCGCAGCAAGCCGAGCTTCAGTCCCGAGGAGAAGGCGCACATCCTCGATCGCCTGACGGCAGCCGAAGGGCTCGAGCGGTTCCTGCATACCAAGTACGTGGGCCAGAAGCGCTTCTCGCTCGAGGGCGGCGAGAGTTTCATCGCCTCGATGGACGAGCTGGTGCAACGTGCCGGCGCCAAGGGCGTGCAGGAAATCGTGATCGGCATGGCCCACCGCGGCCGCCTGAACGTGCTGGTCAACACCCTGGGCAAGATGCCCAAGGACCTGTTCGCCGAGTTCGACCATACCGCGCCCGAGCACCTGCCGTCGGGCGATGTCAAGTACCACCAGGGCTTCTCGAGCGACATCTCCACGCCCGGCGGCGCGGTGCACCTGTCGCTGGCCTTCAACCCGTCGCACCTGGAGATCGTCAATCCGGTGGTCGAGGGCTCGGTCAAGGCGCGCATGGACCGCCGTGGCGACAAGCTGGGCGATCAGGTGCTGCCGGTGCTGGTGCACGGCGATGCCGCGTTCGCCGGCCAGGGCGTCGTGATGGAAACGCTGGCGCTGGCGCAGACGCGCGGCTACTACACCGGCGGCACGGTGCACCTGGTGATCAACAACCAGATCGGCTTCACCACCAGCGACCCGCGCGACAGCCGCTCGACGCTGTACTGCACCGACGTCGTGAAGATGATCGAAGCGCCGGTGTTGCACGTCAACGGCGACGATCCCGAGGCGGTGGTGCTGTGCACGCAGATCGCGCTCGACTATCGCCAGGAGTTCAAGAAGGACGTCGTCGTCGACATCATCTGCTTTCGCAAGCTCGGCCACAACGAACAGGACACGCCGAGCCTGACCCAACCGCTGATGTACAAGAAGATCGGCCAGCACCCCGGCACCCGGCGTCTGTACGGCGACAAGCTGGTGGCGCAGGGCTTGCTTCCCGAGCAAGGCCCGGACGAGCTGGTCAAGAGCCTGCGCGCGGCGTTCGACGCCGGCCGGCACACGGCCGATCCGGTGTTGACCAACTTCAAGAGCAAGTACGCGGTCGACTGGGCTCCGTTCCTGAACCGCAAGTGGACCGATGCGGCCGACACCGCGCTGCCGCTGGCGGAGATCAAGCGTCTGGCCGAGCGCATCACCACGGTGCCGGCCAGTTTCAAGGTGCATCCGCTGGTCGACAAGGTGCTCGCCGACCGCGCCGCGATGGGCCGTGGCGAGATCAACGTCGACTGGGGCATGGGCGAGCACTTGGCGTTTGCCTCGCTGGTGGCCAGCGGCTATGCCGTTCGCCTGTCGGGCGAAGACTGCGGTCGCGGCACGTTCACGCACCGGCACTCGGTGTTGCACGACCAGAACCGCGAGAAGTGGGACACGGGCATCTACGTGCCGTTGGAACATGTGGCCGACACGCAGGCGCCCTATGTCGTGATCGACTCGATCCTGTCGGAGGAGGCGGTGCTCGGCTTCGAGTACGGGTACGCCAGCGCCGACCCGAACACGCTGACGATCTGGGAGGCCCAGTTCGGTGACTTCGTCAACGGCGCGCAAGTGGTGATCGATCAGTTCATCGCCTCGGGCGAGGTCAAGTGGGGTCGCGTCAACGGCCTGACGCTGATGCTGCCGCACGGCTATGAGGGCCAGGGTCCCGAGCACAGCTCGGCACGGCTCGAGCGTTTCATGCAACTGGCGGCGGACAACAACATGCAGATCTGCCAGCCCACGTCGGCCAGCCAGATCTTCCATCTGCTGCGCCGGCAGATGGTGCGCCAGTTCCGCAAGCCGCTGGTCATCCTGACGCCGAAGTCGCTGCTGCGCGCCAAGGACGCGACCTCGCCGCTGACCGAGTTCACCAAGGGCGAGTTCCGCACGGTGATCGGCCCGTCACGCAGCGAAGTGGAGACCGACCACGTCAAGCGCGTGATCGCATGCTCCGGCAAGGTGGCCTACGACCTGATCAAGCGCCGCGACGAGAAGAAGGCCTGGGACGTGGCGATCCTTCGTGTCGAGCAGCTCTATCCGTTCCCGCACAAGGCGTTCGCGGCCGAGATGAAGCGCTTCCCCGACGCGACCGAGGTGGTGTGGTGCCAGGACGAGCCGCAGAACCAGGGTGCGTGGTTCTTCGTGCAGCACTACATCCACGAGAACATGGGCGACGGCCAGAAGCTCGGCTACGCCGGGCGGCCGGCGTCAGCCTCGCCGGCGGTCGGCTACGCCCACCTGCACCAGGAACAGCAGAAGGCCCTGCTCGACCAGGCCTTCGGCAAGTTGAAGGGTTTCGTGATCAGCAAGTGAGTGTCGAACCGCAAACAAGAGAAAAGCGAAAAGCAAATGGCAATCGTTGAAGTCAAGGTTCCGCAGCTGTCCGAGTCGGTGGCCGAGGCCACGCTGCTGCAGTGGAAGAAGAAGCCCGGCGAGGCCGTGGCGATGGACGAGATCCTGATTGAGATCGAAACCGACAAGGTGGTGCTCGAGGTGCCGGCGCCGTCTGCCGGCGTGCTGGCCGAGCTGGTGGTGGCCGACGGCGGCACGGTGGTCAGCGATCAACTGATCGCTCGCATCGACACCGAGGGAAAGGCGAGTGCCGCTGCACCGGCAGCGGCTCCCGCCGCGGCGGCCACTGCGCCGCTCGCGGCTCCCGCCGCCGCTGGCGCAAAGGGCGCCGTGGCCATGCCCGCCGCCGCGAAGCTGATGGCCGACGCGGGCATGGCGCCCGGCTCGGTCGCGGGTACCGGCAAGGACGGCCGCATCACCAAAGGCGACGTGCTCGCGGCCGGTCAGGTCGGGGCCAGACCCGCGCCGGCCAAGCCCGCGCCGATGGCCGCGCCGGCCGTGGCCGCGCCGCTGCCGAGCGTGGCCGCACCGGTCGGCCTCAACCTCGGCGACCGGCCCGAACAGCGCGTGCCGATGTCGCGCCTGCGCGCGCGGGTGGCCGAGCGGTTGCTGCAGTCGCAGGCGACCAACGCGATCCTCACCACGTTCAACGAGGTCAACATGGCCCCGCTGATGGAGATGCGCAAGCGCTTCCAGGAGAAGTTCGAGAAGGAGCACGGCGTCAAGCTCGGCTTCATGAGCTTCTTCGTCAAGGCGGCAGTGGCCGCGTTGAAGAAGTACCCGGTGCTCAACGCCAGTGTCGACGGCACCGACATCGTCTACCACGGCTTCTTCGACATCGGCATCGCGGTGGGCTCGCCGCGCGGCCTGGTGGTGCCGATCCTGCGCAACGCCGACCAGATGAGCTTCGCCGACATCGAGAAGAAGATCGCGGAGTACGGTGTCAAGGCGCGCGACGGCAAGCTCGGCATCGAGGAGCTCACCGGTGGAACGTTCTCGATCAGCAACGGCGGCGTCTTTGGCTCCATGCTGTCCACGCCGATCATCAACCCGCCGCAGAGCGCGATCCTCGGCGTGCACGCCACGAAGGACCGCGCCGTCGTCGAGAACGGCCAGGTCGTGGTGCGGCCGATGAACTACCTGGCAATGAGCTACGACCACCGCATCATCGACGGGCGCGAGGCCGTGCTCGGTCTGGTGACGATGAAAGAGGCGCTGGAAGATCCGGCGCGCCTGCTGTTCGACATCTAGATCCTTTGGCCCCCAACCTCACTTCGTTCGGTACCCCCCGAGAGGGCCGCGCCCGCCTCGGGGCGGCCCGGCGGCGGGCGAACCTCGACAATTCAATATGAGCACAACCAAATTCGACGTCGTCGTCATCGGCGGCGGACCGGGCGGCTACATCGCGGCCATCCGCGCCGCGCAGCTGGGCCTGGCCACCGCTTGCATCGACGACTGGAGGAACGACAAGGGCGGCCCCGCGCCGGGCGGCACGTGCACCAACGTTGGCTGCATTCCAAGCAAGGCGCTGCTGCAATCGAGCGAGAACTACGAGCATGCCGCCAAGCACTTCGGCGAGCACGGCATCGGTCTCAAGGACCTGAGCATCGATGTCGCGACGATGCTCAAGCGCAAGAACACGGTCGTCAAGCAGAACAACGACGGCATCCTGTACCTGTTCAAGAAGAACAAGGTCAGCTTCTTCCATGGCCGCGGCGCCTTCGCCAAGGCCGGTGCCGACGGCTACCAGATCAAGGTGTCCGGCGCCAGCGAAGAGACGCTGCAGGCGCGGCATGTGATCGTCGCCACGGGCTCGTCGCCGCGGGCGCTGCCCGGCGCGCCGTTCGACGAGGACCGCATCGTCTCCAACGACGGCGCCTTGCGCATCCCCGCGGTCCCCGCACGCCTGGGCGTGATCGGCTCGGGCGTCATCGGCCTGGAGATGGGCTCCGTCTGGCGCCGCCTGGGCGCCGAGGTCACGGTGCTCGAGGCACTGCCCACGCTGCTGGCCATGGCTGACCAGCAGATCGCCAAAGAGGCACACAAGGCCTTCACCAAGCAAGGCCTGCGCCTCGAATTCGGCGTCAAGGTCGGCGAGGTCAAGAGCGGCAAGAAGGGCGTCAGTGTCGCCTACACCAACGCCAAGGGCGAAGCCGCCGCGCTCGAGGTCGACCGGCTGATCGTGTCGATCGGGCGCGTCCCGCACACCGTCGGCCTCGAGCCGCAGGCCGTCGGCCTGAAGCTGGACGAGCGCGGCGCAATCGTCGTCGACGACCAGTGCCGCACAAACCTGCCCAACGTGTGGGCCGTCGGCGACGTGGTGCGCGGGCCGATGCTCGCGCACAAGGCCGAGGAAGAGGGCGTGGCGGTGGCCGAGCGCATCGCCGGCCAGCATGGGCACGTGGACTTCAACACCATCCCGTGGGTGATCTACACGTCGCCCGAGATCGCCTGGGTCGGCCAGACCGAGGAGCAGCTCAAGGCTGCCGGCCGCGCGTACAAGGCAGGCACCTTCCCGTTCATGGCCAACGGCCGCGCGCGGGCCCTGGGCGACACCACCGGCATGGTGAAGATGCTGGCCGATGCCGCGACCGACGAGATCCTCGGTGTGCACATCGTCGGGCCCTACGCATCCGAGCTGATCTCCGAAGCGGTGGTGGCGATGGAGTTCAAGGCCTCGTCCGAGGATATCGCGCGCATCTGCCATGCGCACCCATCGCTCAGCGAAGCGACCAAGGAGGCTGCGCTGGCCGTGGACAAGCGAGCTTTGAACTTCTGACGTGTCGGTCCGCGAGCTCTACGAGCAGACGCTGGCCGAGCGCGGCTACCACGGCGACGCGGCGCAGCAGCGGGCGATCGACGCGCTGGAGCGCTGTGAGACCGAGTGGGCCGACTACAAGGCGCGCCGCGGCAACGCCGTGACCAAGCTGTTGGTGCGCCCGCCGATTCCGCGCGGCGTGTACATGCACGGCGGGGTGGGTCGCGGCAAGAGCTTCCTGATGGATTGCTTCTTCCAGGCCGTGCCACTGACGCGCAAGACGCGGCTGCACTTCCACGAGTTCATGCGCGAGGTGCATCGCGAGTTGCAGGACCTGAAGGGCACGGCCGATCCGTTGGACGAGCTCGGCCGTCGCATCGCGCGGCGCTTCCGCCTGATCTGCTTCGACGAGTTTCACGTCTCCGACGTGACCGATGCGATGATCCTGCACCGCTTGCTGGTGGCGCTGTTTGCCAACCGCGTGTCGATCGTCACGACCTCGAATTTCCATCCGGACCATCTGTACCCGAACGGGCTGCACCGCGACCGCATCGTGCCGGCGATCGAGCTGCTCAAGGACAAGCTCGAGGTCATCGCGGTCGACGCCGGCACCGACTACCGGCGCCTCACGTTGCAGGCGGTGACCACCTACCACCGCCCGCTGGGCCCGCAGGCCGATGCCGCCATGTTGCAGGCGTTCGAGCAACTGGCCGAGGCGCGCGACGAGGATCCGGTGCTGCGCATCGAACAGCGCGAGCTGCGCTGCCGCCGCCGCGCGGGCGGCGTGGTGTGGTTCGACTTCAAGACGCTGTGCGGCGGACCGCGGTCGCAGAACGACTACCTCGAGCTGGCGCAGCAGTTCCACACCGTGTTGCTGTCCGACGTGCCGCAGATGCCGCCGCGGCTGGCCAGCGAGGCCCGGCGCTTCACACTGCTGATCGACGTGCTCTATGACCGCCGGGTGAAACTCATCCTGTCGGCCGCGGTGTCCGCCGAGGCGCTCTACTGCGAAGGCCCGCTGGCGCACGAGTTCGTACGCACGGTGTCACGACTGCAGGAGATGCAGTCATCCGATTACCTGGATTCGGAGCGCCGCAGCGTCGACACCGCGCTGACCTGACAATGGGCCCGATGCGCATTGCCGGCACGCTGCTGATCGTCGTCGTGGGGCTGATGGCCGCCGCCGCGGCCGCAGGCGACGACGAAGCGGATCAGCGCGCCCGCATCGCGGCGCAACGCAGCGCTGTGCAGTCGCGGCACAGCGCCGCCGTGCGCGCGTGCGACGGCGTGTTTGCCCAGACCGCCTGCCTGGACCAGGCCAAACGCGAGCGTCGCCGCGAGCTCGGTCGGCTCGGCGCCGAGCAGGCGGCGCTGGACCAGGCCGTGCGCCAGCGGCGCGCGGCCGAGCGCATTCTGCGCATCGAGGAAAAGAAGCAACTCGCAGCGGCGCGCCCGGCGGCGTCGGCGCCGACCCCGACGTTGCGGACAGCGCGCCCGGTGCCGCAGCCGGCCTCTGCGGCGCCGCGCCCGCCGCGCCCGGATGGCGTTCGAGCCTCTGCAGCGGCCGCGAAGGCGGCGAAACGACAGGACGCCGCGCAACGCCGCCAAACCGAGGCCCAGGACCATGCCGAAGCGGTGCGCCGGCGCAATGCCGAGCGGGCCGCCAAGCGTGCTCCTGCCGCAGCACTGCCGGCCGCCTCGGCGGCCTCGCGCGCGCTCAGGTGAGCGGGTCGATGCGGATCAGCGCCAGCGACAGGTTGTCGCCGCCGCCACGCGCCCGCTGGCGCGCCTTGCTCACCAGCATTTCGCTGGCTTCGCGCGGCGGCAGCGCGTGCACGATCGCGCCCAGTTCTTTGGGCGTGAAGTAGTGCCACAGCCCGTCGCTGCAGGCCAGCATGCTGTCGCCAACCTCCAGCCGCTCGATGTGGGCGGTGGACAGCGGCGGATCGTTCTGCGTGCCCAGGCAACCGGTCAGCAGGTTGCCCTGAGGGTGGTTGTTGGCCTGCTCTTCGGTGATCTTGCCTTCGCTGATCAGGCGCTGCACGTAGGAGTGGTCCAGCGTGCGGGTGACCAGTTCGGGGCCCCGGAAGTGATACACGCGCGAGTCGCCAGCGTGCACGTAGTCGCATTCGCGCGTCGGGCCGATGACGAAGCCGGCGATCGTGCTGTGCGGTTCTTCCTCGGCGGTGATGGCGGTCAGCTTGATCATCAGGTGAGACTCCATCAGCACCTGTGTCAGCATCTCGCCCGCGTCCTCCTTCGAGGGCGAATAACGCTCGAACAGCTGCTTGGCGGTGAGAATCACCTGGTCGGCCGCCTTGCGGCCGCCGCTCTTGCCGCCCATGCCGTCGGCCAGCACGGCGAACGCGCAACCCGGCACGCGCACGTGCGCCATGATCTCGACCTGATCCTGCTGGTAGGCGCGATCGCCTCGGTGGATGCCGGTGGCGGCGCTGAGGCGGTAGCCCTTGGGGGCGGTGGACATGCGGACGACTATAAACTGCGGTTGCATGAACCTGGGAGTGCAATGTGCGCTGTACGTCGCGACAGGAGCCGATTCCGGCCCCCGGGCCGGCGTGCCTTCCGCGACGAACCGGTGCAACCATGGATGACAACCTGCACTCACCGCAGCGCCGGTTGATCGAGTTGCGCATGGAGCACGCCGATCTGGACAGCCTGATCGACTGCACGGCCGTGCAGTCACCGATCGACGAACTGGTCTTGCGGCGCCTGAAGAAGCGGCGACTGGCGCTGCGCGACCAGATCGTGCGCCTGGAGGCCGAACTCGATCCTCCCGAGCCGGCGTGACGCACACCCCGGCCGCGACGGCCAGCGACGCGCTGGTGCAGGCCACCGCGCAGGCGCTCGGGCCGGACGGTCCGATCGCCGCGCGCGAACCGGCCTTCGTCGAGCGCGCGGCACAGCAGGCGCTGGCGCGGGCGGTCGCGCTGGCGCTGGACCAGCAGCGCACCCTGGTCGCCGAGGCGGGCACCGGAGTCGGCAAGACCTTCGCCTACCTAGTGCCGCTGCTGCTGTCGCAACGTCGCGCGCTGATCAGCACCGCCACCAAGAGCCTGCAGGATCAACTGTTCCTGCGTGACCTGCCGCGCCTGCGCGACGCGCTGCAGATGCCCACCCGGCTGGCGCTGCTGAAGGGCCGTTCGAGCTACCTGTGCCTGCACCGGCTGCACCAGGCGCGCGAGACGGCCACGCTGCCCGACCGGTTTGCGCTGCGCATGCTGGCCCGCATCGAGCAATGGGCGGCGTCGACCCAGACCGGCGACCTGGCCGAGATCGATGGCCTGGACGATCGCTCGCCGGTTATTCCGCTGGTCACCTCGACGCGCGACAACTGCCTGGGCACCGATTGCCCCGAACATCGTGCCTGCCACGTGATGAAGGCGCGGCGCGACGCGGTGGCGGCCGACCTTGTGGTCGTGAATCACCACCTGTTCTTTGCCGACCTCGCGTTGCGCGAGAGCGGCATCGCCGAGCTGTTGCCGACCGTGGATGCGGCCATATTCGACGAGGCACACCAGCTGGTCGAAACCGGCGTGCAGTTTCTCGGCCTGCAACTGGGCAGTGGCCAGTTGATCGACTTCGCCCGCGACCTGCTGGGTGTGGGCATGAGCCAGGCGCGCGGCATGAGGCCCTGGCCGGAGCTCGCCGGTGGATGCGAGACGGCCGCTCGCGAGTTGCGGCTTGTCAGTGCCGGGCCGTTGCGCGACCTGCACGGTGTCGTCAAGCTGCGCTGGGACGAGCGCGCCGGTCGGCCCGACTTCGACGCGGCGCTGCAGCACCTGGCGCAGCGCTTCGGCGCTGTCGCCGACGCGCTCGACGATCTGCAACCGGCGGCGCCCGACTTCGCGCGGCTGTGCGAGCGTGCGCGGACGCTGGCCTCGCTGGCGCGTGGATTCGCCCAGGCCGCCGACGATGAGCGCGTGCGCTGGATCGATCTCGGTCCGCGCGAGGTGCGCCTGATCGATTCGCCGCTGGACATCCGCGATCTGCTGACCGCGCAGCGAGCCGGCGCTGCGCGCAGCTGGATCTTCACCTCGGCCACGCTGGGCGACGACGACGCCCTGAGCTGGTTTTGCGAGGCCGCTGCGCTCGAAGAGGCCGACAAGCTGCGCGTCGACAGTCCGTTCGACTACGCCGGCCACGGGAGGCTCTGGGTGCCACTGGGGCTGCCGCGGCCCAACGAGGCCGGCCATGCGCAGGCGGTCGGCGCGCTGGCCGCGCGTCTGGCGTCACGTTTGAACGGACGCACCTTCGTGCTCACGACCACGTTGCGCGCGCTGGCACCGATCGCGCAGGCCGTGCGCGAACACGCCGACGCGCTCGGCCGTCCGCTCGAGGTGCTGGTGCAGGGCAGCCAGCCGCGGCGTGCGCTGCTGCAGCGCTTTCTGGCCGGGCCCGGCAGCGTGCTCGTCGGCTCGCAGAGCTTCTGGGAAGGCATCGACGTGCCCGGTGATGCGCTGCAGTGCGTGTTGATCGACAAACTGCCGTTTCCGCCGCCCAACGATCCCCTGGTGCAGGCCCGCGCACGTCGCCTGCAGGCCCGAGGGCGCGACCCGTTCAACGACTATTTCGTCGCCGAGGCGGCGGTGTCGCTCAAGCAGGGGGCGGGCCGTCTGATCCGTCACGAGGACGACCGCGGGCTGCTGGTGGTGTGCGACGTGCGCATGCGCACGATGGGTTATGGCAAGCGGCTGCGCCGTGCGTTGCCGGCGATGACGGCGTTCGACAGCGAGATCGAGGCGCTGGCCTGGCTGGACGAACTGGCGCTACACCACCAATGACAGGGCGTTCACCAGAACTTCCACCACGGATCGTCGCGCCGGCGGATGCCGTCGCGCAGGAACCCGCTGTCCGGGAAGTTGCGCTTGAGCACGCGGTCGGCATCGTCGCGCAGCTCGTTCAGGCCGAGGCGGTCGTAGCTCTGCGCCATGATGTACAGCGCCTCTTCGGTGGATGGTGAGCGCTCGTAATCGCGCAGCGCCTGCTGCGCGCGATTGGCCGCCGCCACGTAGGCGCCGCGGCGGTAGTAGTACCGCGCCACGTGCAATTCGTACTCGGCCAGCGCGTTGACAATGTAGTCCATGCGCAGGCGCGCGTCGGGGCTGTAGCGCGACGCCGGGAACTGATCGATCAGTTGCTTGAAGGCCTGGTAGGCATCGCGCGAAGCCTGCTGGTCGCGCTCGGACAGGTCCTGCCGCGCGATCGAACTCAGGATGCCCAGGTTGTCGTTGAAATTCACCAGCCCCTTGAGGTACAGCGCGTAGTCAAGCGCCGGGCTCGACGGGTGATTCTTGATGAAACGGTCGATCGTGGTCAGCGCCTGCGCGCGCTCGCCCGTCTTCCAGTAGGCATAGGCCAGCTCCAGCGAGGCCTGCTGGGCGAGCAACGTGCCGGCGGCGCGCCCCTCGACGCGTTCGAGTGTCTTGATCGCACGGTCGTAGCTGCCGGCGGCCATGTCCTCGCGCGCCTCTGCGTACAATTTTTCAGGGCTACCCTTGTCGTCGTCTTTCGGCGACGATCCACAACCCGCCAGCATCGCGGCCAGCAGCGCCGCCGCCAGACCGACGCGGCGTGCGGTCGGCAAGATGGAGTTCATCGAGGAATCAATGCGAGCGATCTGCATCATCGTGGGCCGGCGGCGATTCTAATGGGAGGCCCGATCGAGGATCCGCCAGCCACCGAGCGCGACGACGAGCCCGACGCCGAGCCGACCGCGCAGGAGGCCGAGTCGCGCGAACTGGTCATCGATGCACCGGCGCACGCCGAACGCCTCGACAAGGTGCTGGTGCGCATGGCGCCGGAGTTCTCGCGCAGCCACCTGCAGGACCTGATCGGGCGCGGGCATGTCTCGCTCGATGGCGTGGCGGCGACGGCGGCATCGCGCAGGCTGAAGGTGGGGCAGTTGCTGCGGGTCACGTTGGTGCCGACCGCGCAGACGCTGGCGTTCCGGCCGCAGCACATGGACCTGACGCTCGTCTTCGAGGACGACGATCTGCTCGTGCTCGACAAGCCGGCCGGGCTGGTGGTGCACCCAGCGGCGGGCAACTGGTCGGGCACGCTGCTCAATGGCCTTCTCGCACATCATCCCGGCGCGGCCGCGCTGCCGCGCGCGGGCATCGTGCACCGGCTCGACAAGGACACCTCGGGCCTGATGGTGGTGGCCAAGACGCTGACCGCGATGACCGCGCTGGTGCGCTCGATTGCCGCGCGCGAGGTACGGCGCGTCTACCTGGCTCTGGCCCACGGTGCGCCGGCGTGGACGACGCTGACCATCGAAGCCCCGATCGGGCGCGATCCGGCATCGCGCGTGCGCATGGCGGTGGTCGCCGGCGGCAAGCCGGCGCGAACCGACGTGCAGTGCCTGGCGCGAGGCGACCAGGTGTGCGGACTGCGATGCACCCTGCACACCGGCCGCACCCACCAGATCCGCGTGCATCTGGCGGCACGCGGGCATCCGCTGGTCGGTGACCTGCTGTACGGCGGCAAGCCGGGCTGGGGCCTGGCGCGCCAGGGCCTGCACGCGGCGCAGCTTGCCTTCCGACACCCCACCCGCGGGGTGCCGCTCGCATTCGAACGTGCGCTCCCACCGGATCTCGCGTCGGCATGGGCCCGTGCGTTGCCAGGGTGACGCAACGGGTCGGGGCAGGCTACAATCACCACCAAGATCCGGCACAAGGCTGCGACGGAAGGCTCGAAAGCCCTCGAGGCATCGGGCAGGTTCCGGCAGGCGAGAACGCCCGCTGCCTCGTACTCGCCCCAAGTGGGCGAGGCCACCGGCTCATGACACCAGTGCCCAGCCATCCGCCGCGCGATGTCGCGTGGCCAACGCCCAAGCCGAATGGGATGCCGATCCGGCGCCGAACCGCGACGGTTCATCTGACACAGGATCCATGAATACAGCCGAGGCCAAGCGCGTGCTCGAAGCCGCGTTGTTGTGTGCGCAGCAGCCGCTTGCCATGCGCGAACTGCGGGCGTTGTTCGACGAGCAAGTCGGGCCGGACACCATCGCCGGCCTGCTCGACGACTTGTCGCGTGAATGCGAAGGCCGTGGCATCGAGCTGGTGACCATGGCCTCGGGTTGGCGCTACCAGAGCCGACCCGAGCTGCGTCAATACCTGGAGCGCCTGCATCCGGAAAAGCCGCCGCGCTACTCGCGTGCGGCGATGGAAACGCTGGCGATCATTGCCTATCGCCAACCGGTCACCCGCGGCGATATCGAGGACATCCGCGGTGTCACGGTCAGCAGCCAGATCGTCAAGCAGCTGGAAGACCGCGGCTGGATCGAGAGCATCGGCCACCGCGAGGGCCCTGGGCGTCCGGCGTTGTACGGCACGACCCGGCATTTCCTCGACGACCTCGGCCTGGAACGCCTGGACCAGCTGCCGACGTTGTCGGCTGCGGGCAGCCCCGCTGATCCGACCGAGGATCTGCTGGCCAACCTGACCGAGGCCCAGGCGTCGCTCGAACTCGACGCCGGCGCGGACAGCGCCGAGGCATCGGCGGCCGACGCCCGGCCCGAACCATCCCACCGTCCCATCGACCCCTCGACATCGGCAACCCCCTGCGCATCAGCATGAACGACCAGAATCGCGAACCGCCTGTTCCCGGCCCGGCGGCGCCGGCGTCAGATCCACGGCCGGAGGGCGACCCGCCACGCGCGGCCACGCCTGCCGCGACGGTCGAAGGCGACGCTGCCGGGCGCGAGCCCGATGCCCCGGGCGAACAAACCGAAGGTGGCGACAGCGCAGGCCGCAGGCGGAATCGAAACCGCCGCCGCGGCAAGCGCGGGCCTGGCGAACCGGGCGCCGAGCCGGCAGCCGGCATCGCGATCGAAGCAGCCGTGCTGGTGGGCGAGGACGGCGAGCCGATCGTGCCATTGGAGCCGCTCGACGCGGTGCCCGAGCCGCAGCCGCTCGAGCCGGTGGACGCCGGCGACCGTTTCGCCGACGTGGTATCGGGCCAGTACGACAGCGAGCCGATCGAAGAACAGGCGCCCGAAGCCACGGCCGAACGTCGCA
>Ga0209798_10000848_pt1 | contig 18771 bp, 16 predicted proteins | sample DOMMetBare3Fresh_FD_187475 | JGI IMG/M metagenome (GOLD analysis project Ga0209798, IMG submission 187475) | Wetland sediment microbial communities from St. Louis River estuary, USA, under dissolved organic matter induced mercury methylation -... | ecosystem: Environmental > Aquatic >...
GACGCTGATGTTATCGGATGTTTTCTTATAAATATCAAATACGGTGCCCAAAGCGCGAACAATCAATTTATCCGATTTGACCTCAAAGGGACGCTGGGCATCTTTGGCGACGGTAAAGCGAGCCTGACCGTGATGGAGGGTTATCAGCCGATTGGTGGGCTGATAGTCCACCGATACCGCCGTGTTGGTGTTCAGCAGCAGATGGCTACTGTCGGCAAGTTGGATGTCGCGCAGTTCGCCCGGCTTGGTGTGGTAGTCGCTCAATAGGATGTCCAAAAAATTGGCCTGGCTTGGCAACACTAATCCAACGGCAAACAGCCAAGCTGCCGCCAAGGCTAGCGGCAACGCCAACCAGCGTCGGCTTGTTTGCCTTGGTAAGGCGGCTACTGGTTGGCTTGGCTTGTTATCGACAGGCGTTGTCTCGTTATCGGCGGGGTACGGCATTCGGGCGTATTTCACCATGTCATTAAAAAAATCTTCGGCTTTGGCGAAAGCGTGGACATGCTGGACATCTTGCGACAGCCAATCCGAAAAGGCATGGGTCTGTGTTTCGCTTAGGTTGCCGCCCCGTAGCAGAATTAGCCAATCGACGGCTTCTTCTAAATGAGTTGGCAGTTGGGTTTCCTCGGCAGAATCCGACATTAAGTTTCCATCAAGATAAGTGGTATACAGGTTAAGACGTTCGACAAGATAAAACGCTTACCGGTGCCAAGAAAAAATTGGGAGAAAAGTCACTCGGATTCATCCAGCCGCTTGATGCAATGCTTGTGGCCCTGGACAAATGCTTAAACACCATAGATTCAGAAATGTGCAAGCGATCGGCGATTTCAGCATAGGTCAGCCCTCGATGCTATGCATAAGAAAAGCCATGCGGCAATCCACCGGTAGTTCAGCCAAGGTGTCATGGAACTGGCGAAGACGCTGTTGTGTGATGATAATCTGCTCCGGCCCAGGTTTTTCGCTAGGGTGGGTGTCAGCAAGGTAGTCCGGTTCTACATCGACTATAAATTTATCCCGTACCTTTATTTTGCGCTGGAATCGTTTGCCAGGTTGATGGCAATCCGATAAGCCAAGGCACGGGCATTGTTGGGCGGATTGGTTGTGATATTTTGATGGATGCGGAGAAAAGTTTCCTGGGTAATTTCAGCCGCGATTTCCTTACATTTGAGCCGCATTGCCAAAAAATTGAGCAATTCATCGCCTAGGGCTTCACTCCAATACAATACAAGGCAAGGTCAGGAGACTGGGTTTCTGCCATGTGAATGTGCGGGGCTTTTATCTTAAATTTCCGCGCATTATCTAATGAAAACGCTGCTAAACGCTAATTTATAGCATTAAATTTTTGCGCCTAAGTGCAATGTTTGCCTGATTATAAGGTTAAGGTAGTTTTCGTTATGTATTACGTTTGTCTACATTGCTTGTTAAGAACCCTTGGTCGGATATTCTGATAGCATCAATTCCACACGGTTTTGCAAATACCGATATAAACAAGTCTCACTGGAAAAATCCGTCTGCCATTTTAAGTGATTGATGTCATAATTAGGTTTGCTGAACAAGGGTAACATTCTGGTTTTCCAGAAACCTTCAATAAACTGGTACCAAGACCATGAATAGTCATACTTTACAAGATTCATACATCGACTCACAGACACCAAACCGATGGTTGTTTTGGCTGGTTGCTGTCCAACTTGGCATTTTATATGCCCCAACTGGTGCGTGGCTTTGGGAGCGATGGACGATGAGCGTGTGGCAAAATGGTCACGGTATTCTGGTTGCCGCGCTCGTTTTTTATCTGGTATGGGGAGAGTTGCAAAAACTAAAATCGCTGCCTTTAAGTTCAAATCCATGGGGGTTTGCGGTTCTGATACCTGCCTTGCTTATCCACATGCTGGATACAGGCATTCATTCCCAGCTTCTTGCTGGCGTAGCGCTGTTTGCATCGCTCCCCGGTCTGGCATTGTTGTTTTTAGGTACTCAGCGAACAAAAGCCATTCTCTTCCCGCTTTCTATATTGCTGCTTACGTTACCGATTCCTCTTGTCTTTACCGAATCAATACATCTGGCGCTTCGACATATAGCTACAAAGAGCGTCGCCTGGTTGCTTGAGTTATTAGGTGTGCCTGTTTTTACTACGGGTACGCTACTCGAAGTTGAAGGCGGATCATTAATGGTTGCCGACGCGTGCAGCGGTTTTGCGACACTTTACGCCGCCATCACTATTGCCATATTGACAGCTTATTTCTGCAAATCCACGAGTCGTAGAATACTGTTGCTGCTGATTGCTGCTCCGCTTGCTATTGCTGTGAATATAATGAGAGTGTTAATTCTTACACTGCTGGTGAACTGGTTTGGCCTTGATATACTGGCTACCTCGGCACACGAAATTTCAGGGTTGCTGACATTTATGATTGCATTGCCCATCATCTTCTACCTGGGGCAAAATCCATCTAATGAAACACTCGCTACAGAGCACAACAAATGATATCTACCCGCTACGCAGTTCTTGTTTCACTGGTCTTAATGCTGGCGTTGATACCAACGGTTATCCATGGCTATTTAGGCATGAAAACAGACGATGGTATGTCGGTAACAAACATTAACCCGGTATTGGCTAACTTTACTTCTACGCCCACAAGCCGGTTGCCAGGATGGGGTGAATATACTTTTGGCTGTACAGACTGGATTGAACGTACTTATACCGATGAACAGGGTAAACCATTACGTTTGTTTGTGGGGCGCTCATACGACCACAAGCGCCTTTACCATCATCCGGAGCTTGCTTTATCCTACGCTAAAGACCTGAGGAGTACAGGACAAATCCGTTTGCCTGGACAGCCGGAAATACCTGTTAATTTGCTACGCAATGAGAGTCGACCTAATATGGCCGCCTTTGTCTTATTGTATGACGGTAAATTTATTGATAACCCGATCACCCATCAGGTTCGGGACGCCCTCAAGCAGCTGGTCAGCGCTAGAAAACCGATGACACTGTTCTATTTAGTAGACGATAATGAAGCGAAGGCTATTGCATTTAATCAAAGCCCCGCCGCATCGTTACTTAAAAATGCCATAAAGGATTTTATGGCTCAACAGCATTAGGATGATCACGAAGAAAAATATACCATGGTGATATGCCGATATTAATCTTTGACGCCTAGTGATTCGATAAAACTTTACTATAATCTACTATACTCCATTAAAGTCTTTGATATAGATGATCCATTTGTTGAGTGTGCCCATGATTATATGTAACGATAGTGACGATATTAATGAATCCCCGGTGATAAGGCTGTTCTCTAATAAAGAGGCAGCCGGTTTCTATGAATGGTGCGATTGGTCTGCGGAGAAGGGCTTAGAGCGGCTGGTTTTCCAGGTATCCAGTAAACCCAAATGCCTAACAGCCCATATAGAACGGATTTATTACTGTTTTCATAGTTATTTTGATGAACAGCTGTTTGCTGCGCTTGTCGATTTATTATTCGTCTTAAACAGATACGGTCAGGCACTTAGCTTGCGGATGATTAATGGCTCCAGAGCAAGGTTGACCGAAAATCAATTTCAAATCCTGGTCAACTACCTCAAAAACAAGAGTTCCGGGATAGACCCATTGCCGTCCAGTCGATATTCAGTTTTTACCAAAGGATTGCAGTCGACCACTACACTAGTGCAGCTGACCGAAGGCCCCGGAGAGAACGAGCATGACCCTTTGACTCTGGCGAGGGATTATATTGAATTTAGCCAGCTTGAAAGCGCAATCAACATCCTTGAACTAGCCATTTTGGCTCAGCCCGAACGGATGGAATTGCACTACGAATTATTATCGATCTATCGTTCAATCCGTAACGAAACAGAATTTAACCGGATTTATGAGGCGTTATCCCTTAAAGAAACCAGCTTGCCTGCTGAATGGAAGCAACTCAACGATTTTATAAAGGTTGAAGAATGATAGATAATAACAAAAGGCCATTAAAAATTGCATTGCATGGAATGGATGATCGCACTACCAAAACCATGATGATGTTTTTGCAAGGGCCGTGCAGGGGGATAGCGATTGTTGTTAATGCAGAAGATGCAGATATTGATGTTTTTGATGGTGATGCGGCTGTTTCAAAAAAGCTTTTAGAAAAGCATACGCAGGAAATTATGTTAAAGCCTGTAATTGTTATATGCTTGCAAGATTTTGTGCAAGAAGGGATGCTACATATAAAAAAACCGGTAAAAACGAGTGATATGGTACTCGTTTTGGGTCAAGCCAAACGATTAATAGACGAACTATCGAAAAAAGCTGTCGAAATTGATAAACTTTTAGCGCCGCAAACTGTTACAGAGGAGCTTCGGCAGCAGGTAGCTGAGCCCGAAATACAAGAGCTTAAAACATTTGTAGCCGATAATGACGAACGCAAGAAAACGTCTAAGCACCAAACGGCAATGCGCCTGGATGAAAAAAGCTTTCATGAATATATTGGCTCAATTGAAGGCATAAACGTAAATGACCCTAATCAAATTAGTAACGCTTCTTACAATCCAGGCGTTTACTTTCAGGGTTATATTCAATCTGCTTTTACTGCTTGCGCGTCAAAAAGCCAAATTTTGTTGCTGCAATCCGACTGGAGGCCTATCACGCTATTTCCACGTACTCAGGAAGTTTGGCTTGATGGGAATGATCTGGAGTTAAAAACCTTTGCTGAGATAAAGCTCAAACATAAAGTATCAACAACAACGATGGTTATTACCCCAATAGACCCTAAAAAAATAAATTTAGGAGGCTCTTTTGATAAATTTCAAAGCATGGAAGCCTTTTTATGGAAGCTGGCCTGTTGGACATCAAAGGGACGCTATCCCCAGGATATTGATTACAGGCAACCTGTTTATTTGAAAAACTGGCCTAATTTTACCCGGTTACTCATTACGCCGCATGCGCTTAGAATCGCCGCTTTGCTCATCGAGAGCCCCAGGACTATGGTTAATGTAGCCCAAGCGCTTAATATTAAGCCGCAATACGTTTTTGTGTTTATTAGTGCTGCACATGCGGTGGGTTTAGCCGGTCAGATTAGAAGATCGGCGGATAGTCTAACGCAAGCGCAGGACATACAGCCAAGAAAAGGACAAGGTTTGCTCAGCCGTATCTTGAGTAAATTACGCGGTAAATAAGCATAACCTAACAAATCCATTAAGAATAACGGAACACATCACATGACGCAGTACAAGATTATTTTTACCGGCCCTGTGGGCGCTGGGAAAACCACAGCCATAGAATCCATCAGTGATGTGCCGACAATTAAAACTGATGCATCAGCGAGTGACATGACCAAATCCAGGAAGGCTGCAACTACCGTTGCAATGGATTACGGTATCATGAACCTTGATGGTGGCGAGAAAATTCACCTGTATGGAACCCCCGGTCAAGAACGTTTCGACTTTATGTGGGACATATTGGTCAATGGCGGGATTGGTTTGATCCTGTTGCTGGACAATACCAGAGCCGATCCATTCAAGGATATGCGCTTCTTTTTGGACTCATTCAAGAAATTTATCGCTGAAACCAATGTTGCTATTGGCGTTACTCAAATGGATATAAGCAGTAAACCGACTATTGCCGATTATCATGCGCAGTTTCAAATTTTAAATTTGAAGCCGCCGATTTTTGCCGTTGACGCAAGAGTCAAGAATGATGTGTCTCTGTTAGTGCAATCGCTGCTATATTCATTGGATCCCGGCTTGGCGGAATAACATGAGTACCTATACGTTAACGGAAGGCCTCTATTTATACCCAACTCCTGCGGGCGCTTATTATGCTGTTTCATCTAACGACACGGACAAGCCTCGTCAATTTATCAGGCAGCTGCTTCAGCAGCCGGTGACTAAAGCCTTGAATCTGGAGAATCTACGTCAGTTGACGGGAATTGATGACCCGAAAAAATGTTTTGAATTGCTGCATCATTGCCAGAAGCTGACCTGGGTACAAGGATTGAATGCTGAACGCGGTTATCCAGCTGCCCCGTTTGAAGATATCCTGCCCGATTTGCTCAGTAAGATGTCTGAAAGCGGTAAGGTATTATTAGCCGACATGCAGGGCTTTTATCTTGCCAGTCACGGGTTTCCGCACGAGGTAGCCGAAGAGCTATCAGCGCTGAGTGCCGAACTTGCAATCGTTCATGAACGCCGCTCCGGATTGTTAATTAAAAACTTGGGCTTAGCCAGCCATAACTGGGCGATTGTCGACGTTTTCGGCAACAGCCAGATCGGTTTTTGGCCTTTGTTTATAGGTAAAAATCGTTTCATCATCGTAATTTCCGGAGTGCCCCATTTTAATCAACCGGAATTTGTTAATTTGGTTTGGGCCTTGTCCGTACGTTATGCGGCTAATAAGGTAACCTGATTTTTGTTTTATTTTATAAGTGTAAAAAGGAAAAAAATATGCGGGCAGACTTGCTTACTTCTGTATTGACAGACCTAAATGGAACATCGGCGGATATCGAAGCGTCAGGTATTATCTCGACTGACGGTCTGATGATTGCTTCGGTTTTGCCATACGGCATGGATGAGGATCGTGTTGGCGCAATGAGCGCCGCCATGCTTTCACTAGGCGATAGGACTTCCCAAGAACTGGCAAGAGGTACCTTGGAGCAGGTATTAATTAAAGGTGCCAAGGGTTATGTATTAATGACCTATGCCGGAACCGATGCTGTATTGACAGTTCTGGCGAAACCCAATGCGAAATTAGGTCTGATTTTCCTGGATGTAAAGCGGGCGGCTGAGACCGTTACCAGTTTACTGGAATAGACCGAGACAGCGCTTCGTGAAAGTGCTTTAGCTTTATCAACCCCGCAGCTGCCTATCCTACATCCTCATTATGCTGCCCGAAATTCCTCGTGCAAAATCTTCCGCAAGGTCTCAGCGGTGAGGGGCGCTGAATCTGGAGACAGGCTAGTGCGTAAGGTTTCGTTAATCAAAGTTTGATAGCCTCTGCCGGTTTGCGTAGCACGCTCACGGAAGGCCGCGAGAATATCATCATCCAGAAAAATTGTGATGCGGGTTTTGTTTAGCGGTTCAACTACCGCTCCGCGTGTGCCGTTGGAAAAGTCGTATTCGTCTTTCATGGTTTAACCCTCGTAAGCACGCCGCTCGTGAGGTTCATCGGAACGTGCAGAAATAACCCGAATCTCATCCTCATCCCGGTAGTGATACGCCACCACCAATAGACGACCTAAGCCGGCCATACCCAGTGTCACAAAACGTTCTTCGTCATGGTTGCGGTCTTCAATAGTAAGAGCGCGGTCATCATAAAAACACCTTCAATATCAGCCAGATCAATCTGATGTTTTTGGAGGTTTATATTGTTTTTGGTGGGATCGTTGGTGATGTTCATGGACTTATATTGCACATATTTTATAGGTAGCTGCAATTACTTGCCCACCGAACAATTACGCCTCCACTTCTTCTTTAAAAGATCTGATTTCCCGGGATGGCCCCAGCACCACCAAAACATCGCCTGCATTCAGGGTGCAATCTTTCTCGCCTACGGCAAAATGCAAGGCTTCACCTGATTCTCTGTCCACTACGCCTATGAGAATTAAATTATGTTTTTCATTCAATTTTAAATCACAGGATCTGGTATTTTCCAAACAGGATCCATTGGGGATTTCTATTTGCGCGACATGTAAATCATGCCGCCCAAATACCGTGTCATCCAGGATATTGGTAATATCTGGCTTGGTCAGCATGTCATGGGTTTTTCTACCACAAATTTCATAAGGATCTATTATCTTGTTAGCCCCTGCCGACAACAGTTTTTCTGCGGACTCAGGATCATCAACAATAGCAACAATAGTCAGCGCTTTATCGATTGCCCGGGCTGAAATTGTTAAAAACACATTATCAGAATCTCGCGGATAAAAACAAAAAATAATATCAACATCAGTGCCAATACCAATCGATTTAAGCGCATCATCATTGCGAAAATCAATAATTTTGGCTTCAAAGCCTTGCGCTACAACCAAAGCCGCCTCGGACTCATCTTTCCCGATAAAAACGAGGCTGTATAACGCCTGATTCAATCGGCTCATCACCTCCAAAGACATGATGCTATAGCCAAATACGGCAATTCGCTTCATCGTTTACGTCCATTTTTTAATCGGCTTTTTTCAATCTGGTCTCGAAAATAATCAATCCCGATTTCCCTGCCTAACACCACCAGAAGATCATCCTCCTGCAATACAAAATAGGGTTCGGGATTAAAATAGAAATGCTGATTTTTCAATTGATAACTGTTCTTATGTTTTCGATGCACTGGACTTGCACTGACTACGCCTACCAGCATTAATTTCCTGCGCTCGAAGTCAATATCGGAAATTTTCATTCCGTCAATAATGGACCCTGAATGTACACACAATGTTTCCATGATGAATTGCTTTTCTTCACGGATGATACCCAAAATGGCCTCAAAAGCGACCGGTTGTCCAATATATTCCGCCACCACCATTGCGGCAATTTCAAAGGGTTGAATAACATTGTCAGCCCCGGCCTGATAGAGCTTTTTAACATTATCCTGATTATTTGCGCGGGAAATAATCCGAATAGCCGGATTTAGATGCCGACTGGTCAGGGTAATATAAACGTTCACTACATCATCGCCTGTCGTACATAAAACAGCGGTCGCTTTATTATTGATGCCAGCATTGATGAGCACTTCATTTTTGCTGGCATCCGCATGAATAACAAGATACCCCTGACGTCTTGCTTTCGAGGCGTTAATTTCTTTGTTGTCGATAACGACGAAAGGTTGCCGGTGCTTTGCAAGCTGCATGGCGATATGTCGGCCTACTCGACCGAACCCGCAAATGATGGCGAAGCTTTCATAGCGTTTTAGTTCGGCATAGGTTTTGTTTTCCCGCAAATCGTTCATTTTGTCAGTAAATGCCGAAACGATAATGGATGTAAAAAAAGATAAAACGCCCAGCCCCGTCAAAACCAATGCCATTGCAACCAGCCTGCCGCCTGTTGTTTGCGGCGCTATATCGCCATAACCGACGGTTGAAACAGTCACTATCGACCAATAAGCCGCATCGAATAAATTACTGACCTGCGTGCTATTAGTGGGGTGTTCAAATAAATAAATGCCGGTGCTGCCGATAAATAGCAGAAAACCCAGAAAAATAGCCAGGCTATAAAGCTCAAAGCGCTTGCTTTCCAAGACTTCGACAAATAAATTCAGGCTTTTAAAATACCGGAACAGCTTGAATAACCGAAAGATAAGCAATACTCTCAGTATGCTTAATGGCCGGTAACTCGGCAAAATAGCCAGTAAATCAATTACCGCCAATGGCGTGAAAATATATTCAATTTTCTTGGCTAAAATCTGCTTGGCAACTTCGCGTAATCTAAAAGGACTATTTAAATACTGGGACTTTTCGTAATGCTCCAGAATGATTTTATGAACATCATTATATAGCCAGACTCGTAGCAGGTATTCAATGATAAACAAGGTAATCAAGATATGCTCAAACAGCATATCAATTGTGGTCAACTGCGTATCTACTTCGTAAATCAACAAAAAAACACTGAGCAAAACAAGGCAAATCATCACAACATCAAAGTATGATTTAATCCGGCTATCCGGGTTCTCCAGTAAATTATAAAAAAACAGCTTGGTATTTTTATAATACAGAGATGATTTCAGAAAGTAGGCAAAATAGACAATCAGTCGGGTTAACATAGCGTCACTGTCGAGCCTTTAAGGAGCTGAAAAAAACAATTTGTTATCATCATAGTCATGTCATGTTTGAATAACAATTCCAAACCAATGCCTCGCATCGCCACTATAAAACTGATCCTAATTCTCTGTCTAATGTGTTTTTGTAAGTTATAGCCTGTTCTACCTTTCAAGAAATGCCTGTTTTCGTGACAGCATTGCGCTATGCTGTTTTTTTCGGGCAACGATTACGCCATCACGGCTAGGATTGATAAAGGTATCAAAGTCAGGATCATTAAATATAAGCTGATTATGCTCACGGACAGCTTCTGTCCAGCCGGGGAACACATCAGCATAATGTTCCACGGCAACCCGGCCGCGCCAAAGAACATTATCAGCAATATAAAGGCCGCCGGGACGAATTCTATCTTTAGCCATTAACCAAATTTCGGGATAGTCACCTTTATCGACATCGTTATAACAAATATCAAACAGTCCATCAGTAAGGGTAAAAATCTCCTGAGCCATACCCACCCTGAAATCACACCTATCCCATAAGCCTGCTGAACTGAGATATTGCTCGGCTTTTTCCTTGTTGAGGAAATCGGCATCACTGCAAATCACTTGCCCTATTGAACCTACCGCTTGGGCAAACCAGTAAGCGGAATAGCCATAGCCACTCCCAAACTCAAAGACGCGTTGAGCATTAATCATTTTTGCCATCGTCTCAAGAAAAACACCCACTAACCGACCCACTATAGGGAAGTTGTTCTTTTGTGCCAGTGCTTCCATCTTTAACAGTACAGGATGATCGGTATGACTCAGTAGTCCGTGCATATAATTTTCAATAGCGGGATTGACTGGAATTAAAACGCCAGGATTTGATGCTATTGGGAATTTAAGTGTGTCGGTCATTTCCAGATCCTCGAGGGTGATTGTGATAAGAAGAGCTGTAATTTGATGATAGGCCCCGGCATTAGAGTCAATGAAACATTTATCGAATATTATGACTAAACCCAAACCGAGATTTTACATGATGCCTTATGGATTTATTATTAAATCCGTTAGTAGTGACGATATATCTTAATTTAACGGCGTTTCGGGGCCATTTGGTGGCGCAGTTTTGGGTATGACTTGGGGGTGAGGGAGAGCAAAGGCTGATTTTATGTGAGGGGGTAATCGATTTGTAAAACAGAAGGAAGTATAAAACAAAAAACTTCCAAGGCCGTTAAGCCTTGGAAGTTTTCAAATTGCTTGATTTAGCAGTTTATGAAAGGTTGTCACTCGCATGACATTTGTCCGCTATTGTCCTGTTTACGGCGTTGCTTAACATTACTGGCAATGGCTGCTGAGGCGAATAGCGTGGATGAAATGATGAATTCGCCTGAAATAAAGCCAACTAATCCAGTTATAAACACCGTACCGATTAAAATATCTTTGTAAAAGTCATTCATGAGTAAATTCTCGTAAAAATTGAAAAGGGTTGTTTAAATTACAATGTAACTATAGTCAAGATAGCTATTGTTGACAATGGCGCTAGGTATTTATGGATTGTTTCTTTATTGGATACATTAGATTCATGTTTCATTCAGATAAGCCGAGTGAAAGTTAAGATTTAGAGTAATCCGAAAAAATAAACGACCACACATCCTTAGATGTGCTGAGCAACGTTAAGCCCTGATACGCTTCTTAGCTTAACTCCTCTTTAATCCTTATGGAATTAAGCGTGGTTTGTAATTTTTGCTCATCCAGTTCGTTTTCCCATTTGGCAGCAATTACCGTGGCAACGCCGTTGCCGATAAGATTGGTTAGTGCGCGTGCTTCGGACATGAAACGGTCGATACCGAGTATTAACGCAAGCCCTGCGACGGGAATAGTTGGAATAACCGAAAGCGTTGCTGCAAGGGTAATAAAACCGCTGCCCGTCACCCCCGCAGCACCTTTTGATGTCAGTAGCAGTACCCCGAGTATAGTCAATTCCTGCATCATAGTCAGCTGTGTGTTGGTCGCCTGGGCAACAAAGATGGCGGCCATCGCCAGATAGATTGATGTACCATCCAGATTAAATGAATAACCGGTCGGAATAACCAGGCCGACAACTGATTTGGAGCAGCCCAGTTTTTCCAGTTTGGTCACCATGCGCGGAAGTACCGATTCCGAGGACGAAGTGCCGAGTACAATTAACAGCTCGTCTTTAATGTAAATGATGAATTTGAGTAGACTGAATCCGGCATATCTGGCGATAAGGCCAAGGACAATGAAAATAAACAGCAAGCAAGTCAGGTAAAAACTGCCCATCAGTTTTGCAAGTGGCGCCAGTGAAGAAATACCGTATTGACCGATAGTAAAAGCCATAGCGCCAAAGGCGCCAATGGGCGCCAGCTTCATAATAGTCTCGACTATGCCGAACAGGGCATGGGACACTTTGTTGATAAAAAGAACCACTTCAGCGCCTGTTTCTTTCATCGCCGCCAGAGAAAAACCGAATAGCAATGAAAACAGCAACACTTGTAATATATCACCTTTGGCAAAGGCATCAACGACGCTGGCAGGAATGATGTTAAGCAGAAAATCAACGGTGCCATGGTTTTTTGCCACCTCGGTATAAGCGCTCAGGCTTTTGGTATCAAGGGTGCTTGCATCGACATTCATGCCCACGCCCGGTTGAATCACATGCACCACTATCAAACCGATAATCAATGCCAGGGTACTAACCACTTCGAAATAGAGCAGGGCTTTAATACCGACGCGCCCGACTTTGTCCAGCTCCTGCATACCTGCAATACCCGCTACTACCGTGCAGAAAATAATAGGCGCGATAATCATTTTAATCAGTTTGATAAAGCCATCACCGAGCGGCTTCATTGTTGTGGCTGTTTCGGGATAAAAATGACCTAGCAGAATGCCGAGAGTGATAGCGGTCAACACCTGGACATAAAGATGTTGATGGAGTTTTTTATTGGATAGCATGGGTAGCCTTTGGATTTGTTGATTCAGTATTCATGGCTTGAAGTGGTTGTCTGATTTTTTAAGATTCAGCTTGATAATCAATTGATGTTGGACGCGCCTTGTAAATTAGTTCGCCAGGTTTTTGCAAGGCAATAGAGGTGCTTGCAAAAAGATTTACATTTCTTTGTAACGGTAAAATTACCAATAATGCGCTGTCAATATTTTTTACACTTTTTTAGAGTGATAATATTAGCCAAGTAGGGTTGGCTGGTTTTTTCACTGGTATAAGCGATAAAGGATAGGCAAAAAAGCGTTGCTCAATCCACACGGCTCGCCACTCACTGTCAGTAAACTTTACAATTGCCTCGTAAAACGATGGCAGTTACCCTGATCAGGGCCTTATCATTGTCTCAATATATTGATAATAAATATAATAATAAATATGGCGTGTTATATGCTTGCTATTTAAAGATAAGAAATTGGATAATGAAGTGAGGCTCAACCCGGCCATAATTACAAAATGCTACACCTGTTGCGAAACGGGGCCGGAAAGTTACAGATCTCTTTGAATCTCACCATGAGGGATGGCTGAATTTCAAGTGACTCAATATAAATAGCACAGTTCGCTCGAAAGTTTTTTGAAACGTTAGTATTTCTTAAGTCTATGAAATATTTAATTATTTAAGTAGGTAGCATTAAATTCTGACACCATTGATTATGTCTAATTTATGCGGATTGTTTTTATTTATGGCTTTTTCAATTTGTCAATAGGTATTTATACCTATGCCTTTTTCGTCTAGGTACTAGGTATTATTACCTATATCTTTTCGTTAATTTTTTGTATCTAATGATTTTAATGCCCAGTCAGGATTTCTTTGGTGGTTTTGCAAATGATTCAAAACTTTGTCGAAGCTAAAATCATTTGATTTTGCCTGTCTTTAAGGTGTTGGTGAGGGTGGATTTCTTTATGTTATTTCTAAATTAGAAAAACTGATTTATTAACGACAAGGCGATCATTAATAATAAATTTTTTTTAAAACATTACACGAGTATTTAAAATGAAAACAATGACTAATATTGCAGTATTCGATAATGACAAATGTTTATTAGCCTTGTTGAAAGGATATTGTTATGCAAACAATATTGCGATGATAGAAGCTGATTTCAATAAGGATGGGATCGATCAATTAGTAAAGCTACAGCCGACTTTAATTGTCGTTCCACTCGATTGGGTAAGTGCCGCAAATAAGAACATTGAAACAGAATTATTAAGGCTGGCAGGAGCAAGTGGCCAGGTAAAAATATGTGGTTTAAATAAAAGCTCAACCGGCATAATTTCAGCCGGGTTTTCAGGGTGGATCGATATGATTATAGATAATCCGTTCGATATTGGTGAGATTGACCGATACATTAAAAAAACTTTTTTATTGAATAGCCGTTTGACAGAGAAAAGAGGGCCAGGAGACAGGCGTTCTTTTAGTGACAGAAGGGGGCAAAGGGGGGGGCATTCTTTTGCAGGCAGAAGAAATGGCGAACCCATTAGTAATGGTAATGGAGAAGATGGATATTCTGAACCCAGAAATTCGGTGTTTAAAGGCTTACAAATTAATCAGCATAAAAAGTGTGTGTTTATAAAAGGACATAAAGTCGATCTGACTCCTAAGGAGTATGAGCTGATTGAGCTTTTGTCATCAGACGCTGAGCGTATTTTTATGGCTGATGAAATCATAAAACATCTTTGGCCTGAAAGTAACCGGGCAACAAAATCGGATCTTTATCAATACATGCATTTATTAAGAAAAAAATTAGAAAAAGACCCTAATAATCCGCAATGGATTGTTACCGTCAAAGGGTTTGGATACAGGCTGAATATAAGTGACAATAAAGAAATACGTTATAGTCCCTCCAATGTTTTTGAGTTAGCCGCTGTATCTGATCTTAGGATGGTAAATCAATGAGCGCATCAACTTACTTTGTAGTTATTATGAATTCAATAAGAGAGCGATGCTACATTAAATCCTCGGGGTATTCTTAACCTGAAGTTTCCCAGTTTTTGTGCTCGTGACGTATATAGGAAAACCACACAAGTGGGGGTTGCTATAAATTACGCAAACCCTGCATTAAATCTCTATCCCGCATAGGCAGCGTGATTAGCTTTGTTTAAAAACTGGGAAACTTCAGCTAATTGATGTATTAATTATTTGTATATCAAATAACGGTCGTTAAATGGTTATCATTTTAATAAACATAAACACCGAATAAGACACGAGCAAGTTGTATATTTTTCACGCGTAAAATAGCTTAAGGTGTAGAACCCCGATAGTCCGTTACATCTCGTGTGTCGTAGATTATGGTGCTGGATGACGCATATGTAGAGAATAGGCCGATGTTTAGGACGGCGGCGGTTATTAAGTGTGATAGCTTTTTCATTTTAGTTCCTTAGCAAGTAATGCGATGGTGATAAAATGGTTAAAGCAAAACATATGCCAACAAATACATTATTATTATTTTCAATGAGTTGTATTATTATAAGTATACTTGTATACAAATTTTTTTACTGAATTGTTTAAATTTTTGACAATTTTTTGTTCTACAACTTCATTTTCCCCTTCTCCAGTTACAATCTAAATATCAGTGTGTCACTTAGAAGGTTCTGTCGTAAAGTTTAGTTCAAGCCAGAAAATGCCTACCCTAGAGGCAAGACTATCCTGCTAAAGCCATAAACTGCTTGTAGGCGGGAATGTTTTCTTCGGACAGATGCCCTTTTGGCGCCGATTGAAAACTGATCATCGTTCAATTTAGAAATAATGTAATTTCCCTCAGGCTGATAAACTTTGCGATAGAACCTTGTTTTGTTAGGGTTTATCCAACTAGGCTTTGTTTTTTTAGTAACCGTTTATATTCATTTTCTACTTTGCGTAACGGGAACGGCTGCCGTATTTGGAGGGCTGGGCAGCTTGGGCAAGTAACCCCTGTAGTACCAACTGCCCAGGGTCTTCTCCAACTGGACGGCCAAGGTACGCACGGTAACGTGCTCAATGCCGCCCGTGACTGGGTCTAGGCCGATGGAGGCGTAGATGTTGCCCAAGGCACCGTAGACGTCGGCGAGGCTTTGTTCTTTTTCGAGCCGGGAAGCAAGAGCGGCGGTGGCGGCATGGATGCTTTCTAGTTCGGAACCGACATCACTCATGGCGCTTTTAGCGGTGGCAGCGTAGATGCTTTCGTCCACTTTGCTCAGTTCCCTGGCATTTTTGTATATATCTAACGCTTTGATGTATTGCTGGTAGCCGACGTTGATCTGTACCAGTGCGGCGACGCTGAGGGCCTTGCGGCGGATCCGGGCGACTTCGATCTGGGTTTGGGCGGATTTCCACACTTTGGGGGCGGCGATGAGGTTGATGAGGTTGATGGAAGTCCGTGCCCCTGCTTCAAACCAAAGCTGTTCGACGAGGAAGGAGTTGGAGTCCCAGTTCATGCCGACGGGAATGGTAAGGCCTGGCAGGACTTTGAGCATTTCTTTCCAGACCTCGGCACGGCTTATGCGCTCTTGGTAGATTTCTTCCCTGAGGTCGCCACGGTAGAACAGGCCGAGGTTTTCGAGTTCGGCGATGTTGATCTTGAGTTCGGGCGGCTCGGGGGTTATGTCGGGCTGTGCCAGGACGAAGTTGGCATGCATGGGGGCATTGATGAGTCCGGCGAGCTTGGGTTTGGCAATGAGCAGGTCAGCCCTGAGCTTTTTGAGCTGGTTGATGATACGCAATAGGCTTCGTTGGTATTCCAATACACTGATGATCGGCTGCAGGCGCTCGCCTTCTATGGTTTTGCTGACGGTGAGGGCACGTTCGGCTTCTTGAAGGACAGGTTCCATGCCTGGCAGCAGGCGGTCTGCGATGATGGTGCCCCAGTAAGCCTGGATGACTTCTTTGGTGAGGTTGTTGACGACTTTGCGGCGGCGTTCCTGGGCGATAAGGATACGGTCGGCCTGTTGTTTGGCCTGGAAGTAGCTGACACCGAAGTCAAGGACGTTCCAGGCGAAGGTGAGGTCGCCGATGCCGCGGCTGGCATCCTGGGAGGTGGAGGGCCTCAGGGTGGTCCCGCCGGTATAGTAGTCTTCACTGGAGGAGCCGAGTTTGCGGTCCCGGAACAGGTAGCCGGCGTTTGCGGTGAGTTTAGGCAGCATGTTGAGCGTGGCGACTTCCAGCTGGGTATCCTGGAGTACGGCTTCCATCATGGTGAGGCGGTGGTCGAAGTTGTACTTAAGGGCGCGTGCCAAGGCATCGTAGAAGGTCAGTGGCCTAGTAATGGGTTCCTGCTTGGCGTACATTTCGGACTGGTCTTGCATCATGGTCGCAAGCTGTTCAACAGGGGTAATTGGTATCGGGTTGAGGTTACAGCCGGAGAGAAGGGTTACCGTCAAAAAAGCAGTTAAAAATATTATCCAATTGTTCACTATGCTACCCATTCTTATCTAAATCTAAAGTAATTAATCGGGGGAGTTTCATGAACTCCTTCCCTAAAGTGGACCCCTCTGCCCAGACAAATATACACTGAGTTTAAGATAGAGCCCTGTTCGAACTACAGCTGAATGGCGCTGTCCCAATGCCTCTGCTCGGGAGACTAAACCCCGTGAAGCTTAGCAGAACTGGGGATGATGTCTCCCGAGCGCCACCTTGTTATCCACAACCTTCGCATCGCCACCAGTGGCCGTCTGATAAACGACATTTGGCGATATATAGCCCAACGATTGATGCAACCTTTCTTCGTTGTAAAACCGGAAGTAGTGCGTCAGCCCAGTATTAAGTCCTACATGCTTTTGTATCTATTCAAATACACGTCTTCATATTTCACCGTCAGGCATAGCCGCTCGACAAAAATATTGTCCAGTGCGCGTCCTCGTCCATCCATCTATACTACTGATCGTGATGCCGTTCTTGATCAATACGCGAAACTATCACTGGTGAATTGCGAGCCCTAGTCGATATTGAAGATCTCCGGCGTACCGTAATCCTTGATGGCGGCTTCCAGACAATCCACACAGAACCCTGCATACATCGTGTTCGACAGCCGCCATACCAATACCTTGCGTGTACCAGCCGACGATCGCAACCGATACACAAAGCCGTGCAACAAGCAGCCAAATGTAGCTGATGTCAGTACCCTACGTGCGGAATTACTGCACAAGGCTCTTCAAAACTGCTCGCTTTGCCGCTGGCACTTATATGATGATTCTTTAGATAGTATGAAGTATGCGCGGTTTGACTATTTCAAAACTCTTGACCAGTTCTTTGAACCCTTTCCAATTGTAGCTTTTGCGCTGACTGCGCTTATTAAGCCACTTGAAAAACAGCCCTTTTACCTGATACACAAAGCTGTTGAGGTTTTAAAAGTTTCCTGCCACGCCATAGTAGTAATAATAGCAGAACAATTTCTATTCAACTTTGCAAAAAGTATTTTTTTCGATACTCTGCTGATTTTGTGAAACCATACTTTGAGATTCGCAATAGATGCTATGAGTTTGGTTCTTGAAGAACGCCTACGCCGTTTTAGAATGGGAACATGCAAAACTGGAGGAGGCAGTCTGATTGGTTGATGTCACTGGCTTTTTTGTTAACCAGTTACGCGAGTCAGAGTCGCCCTATCACCCCTTCAGGGAGGTTGTGCTGGTTGTGCTTCCCCCAGTTTTGCATGCTCTCCCAAGCAACACTGTTGTTTTAGTTGCAAAAATTTTTTATTATAAAACAATTAGTTATAGCTAACCAATTGCCAAAATGAACTCAGAAACTTTAGGCATTTAAAATAGATGAGTCTAAAATTTTTACTCCACCGTCACCGATTTCGCTAAATTCCTGGGTTGGTCGACATCTGTGCCTTTCAGGACGGCGACATGATATGCCAATAGTTGCAAAGGCACGGTGTAAACAATCGGCGACAGTTCATTGTCCACTTGCGGAATTTTTAATATCTGGACATTGCCCTCCGTAACCACCGATAAGGTTTCATCCATGAACACAATCAACTGGCCGCCGCGTGCGCTGACTTCCTGCATATTGGATTTCAGTTTTTCCAACAGGCTGTTGTTCGGTGCCACGGTTATGACTGGCATGTCGACATCAATAAGCGCCAATGGCCCG
>Ga0209798_10000851_pt1 | contig 18746 bp, 17 predicted proteins | sample DOMMetBare3Fresh_FD_187475 | JGI IMG/M metagenome (GOLD analysis project Ga0209798, IMG submission 187475) | Wetland sediment microbial communities from St. Louis River estuary, USA, under dissolved organic matter induced mercury methylation -... | ecosystem: Environmental > Aquatic >...
CGACTGTGGTGAGCAGCGTCTCCTCCCGCACCCGCCGCATCAGCTCGTCGTAGGCCTGGTCCGCGCGCATGGTTCCCCGGGGGTGAGCGGTGCCGGCGCCCCGGTCGTTGCGCCGGGGTGGTCCCGCAGTAACATACACATGAGATCCTCCGACAGCCCGCCGTCACACGGAGCGTGCGATGCTGACCCCCGCCGAAGAGCTGGGATTGGCCGGCCTGGCCCTGGCCAGTCGGGTGCAGCACGCGCTCTACCGGCTCGCGCCGTCCGAGCTCGCCGGGCTCATCGAGCGCCTGCGCGCGGGCGCGCTGGCCCACCACGTCATCTACCTGCACGAGGGGGAGGTCGAGCCGATCCGGATCCTCCCCGCGCCCATCACCGTTCTGCCCGACCAGCTGGCCTACCTCCACCACGTCACGCTGACGGTGCAGAACGCGCTCAAGCGGCTGCCCTCGCTCTACCTCAACGACTTCACGGTGCGCGAGATCCTCCGCCTGCCGGACGCCGAGGAGCAGTGGCTTCGGGAGTGCTGGGGCACGAGTCAGGAGGAGCACAACCCGGTGTTCGGCCGGCTAGACGCCCTGGTGGACTTCACCAGCCCGATGTGGAAGGAGACGCTGCGCTTCGTTGAGCCCAACCTGAGCGGTATCGGTGGCGTGCACATGGTGCCGACGTGCGAGCGACTGCTCGCGGACATCGTCGTGCCGGTGCTCCAGGCGGGTGACCGGGGGCTCGACCTGGCGGTCGGGCACGATATGCGCGACCTGCTGACGCAGGAGCTGCTCGATCACATCCGCGCGATCGGGTGCGGCCCGCAGGTTTGCTTCGTCGAGCCCAAGTATGCCGGCAATGGACCCGACGAGCAGGAGCAGCTCACCCGATACCTGCGGGAGCGGCACGGCCTCACCGTCATGCACGCCGACCCGTCGGAGCTGGAGCTCCACCGCGGCGCCGTGTGGTATCAGGGCCAGCGGGTGGACCTCGCGTACCGCGACTACGGCGTCGTGGACCTGCTCGAGTTGCAGGACGAGGGCGTGGACGTGAGCCCGATGCGGCTGCTCCTGCGGGAGAATCGGGTCGTTTCCTCCATTGCCGCCGATCTCGATCAGAAGGCATGCTGGGAGGTGTTCACCGACCCGCGGCTCTGCCAGCAGCATTTCAGCCCCGCGGAGCGGCGCGTCTTTCAGCGGCACATTCTCTGGACCCGCGTCCTCTCCGACCGCCGGACGGTGCTCCCCGACGGCCGACTCGGCAACCTGCTCGACTGGGCGCGCGCAAACCACGAAGCGCTCGTGCTCAAGCCGAACCGCGCCTACGGCGGGGACGGGATCGTAATTGGCCCGGCGGTCACGCGTGGCGAGTGGGAGGAGGCGATGGGCGCCGCGCTCGCGGACGAGGAGGACCGGTGGGTGGTGCAGCAACTGGCCACGATCCCGGTGCGCGAGTTCCCGGTGATCGGCCCCGACGGCGCCGTGCACGTCGAGCCGTTCTATACGGTGATGGGATTCGCGGCGAGCGAGAACGGAGTCGCGGTTCTCGCGCGCGCTTCACAGAAGCAGGTCGTCAACGTGGCCCAGCACGGAGGGCTGTGCGGGGTGCTGGTGAGTCACTCGCGACCCGGGATCGGGGGCCCGACGGGGCATGACTCTACCGACCCTGCGTCCTACGCCGCGGCGCGAGCCGGCGCTCCGGTGACCCTCGCCGGCCGCTTGCCTATTTGAAGCGCGAGCGCGGCCGCGAGCAGGCACAGGCCGCCGGAGCCCCAGAAGGCCAGCCGGTAGTCGCCCAGGGCGGTGCGGATCCACCCGGCGCTGAACGCCGTCAGCGCTGCGCCTACCTGATGTCCCGCGCCGATCCAGCCGAAGACGACCGGCGCCCGCTCCGGGCCGAAGGCGTCGGTCGCGAGTCGCAACGTCGGCGGCACCGTGGCGATCCAGTCGAGCCCGTACCAGACGGCGAACACCCAGAGCCCCGTCTCGGAACCGCCCAGCGCGAACGGGAGGAAGAACAGCGACAGCCCGCGGAGGCCGTAATACCACGCCAGCAGCAGGCGGCTGCTCCAGCGATCCGAGAGCCAGCCGGCGCCGGTCGTCCCCACCAGGTCGAACACACCCATGAGCGCGAGCAGGCTCGCCGCCCGGACTCCGGGGATCCCGTGGTCGTGCGCCGCGGGGATGAGATGCGTGCCGATGAGGCCATTGGTGGATGCGCCGCAGATGAAGAACGTGGCGGTGAGGAGCCAGAAGTCCCGGGAGCGCACGCCGTCGCCGAGGGCGTCGAGCGCCACGCGGGCCGCATTGGGCCCGCCCGCGATGGCCGGCTCGACCCGCGCCGCGCCGTAGGGCGGCAGGCCGACGTCCGCCGGCCGTTCGCGGAGCAGCAGCGCCACGAGCGGAATCGCCAACGCGGCCGCCCCGGCCATCACGAGCGCCGCGGTGCGCCAGCCGTGCGCCTGGATGATGGCGGCGAGGAGCGGCAGGAAGACCAGTTGCCCGGTGGCGCTGCTCGCCGTGAGGAGGCCCATCGCGAGGCCCCGGCGCGCGGCGAACCAGCGGTTGACCACCGTCGCGCCGAATACGAGCGCCACCATTCCGCTCCCGATGCCGACGACCAGGCCCCACACCAGCACCAGCTGCCACGGCTGCGTTACCTGCGTCGCCAGCGCGACCCCGGTGGCGAGCAGGGCGAGCGCGCCGAGAGTCGTGCGCCGGATGCCGAGCCACTGCATCAGGCCGCCGGCGAACGGGCCCATCAGTCCGTAGAGGAAGATGTTGACCGAGACCGCGAGGGAGATCGTCGAGCGGCTCCAGCCGAACTCCTCCTCGAGCGGGACGATGAGGACGCTGGGCGTGGCCCGGATGCCGGCGCCGGCGAGCAGGGCGAGGAAGGTGACGCCGAGGACGATCCAGGCGTAGTGGTGGCGGCGAGCCATGCGGTCAATGTATCGGGGGCGGCGCGGTCCCGCTCTGCGGTCACCCGAGAAGTCACCCTGAGCCCGTTCGCTGCGCTCAGGGCAGGCTCCGCGACGGGGGCGTGATCCGGTTCATGTCTCCTTCACTGCGTTCAGGGTGACTCAGTCTTCCATCACCCTCCCGCTCCCGGGCGACCGCCGCCGCGGCGCTCGCCACCGGGTCGGCCGCCCCGGCCCCGCGGCGCCGGGCGCGCCTGCCCCGCCGCGTGGTGCGCGTCCCGGCGCGCCGCCTTGGCCTTGGCCCGATCCCGATCCTCCGCCTTCTTCGCCCTGATTTGCGCGATCCGCTCCGCCAGCGGCACCTCGAGCTTCGCCTCCGGCCGAGCCCGGTAGTCAAAGTCGGGGACCACGACGCGCGGAAGCCGCCGGCCGATCGCTCGCTCGATCGCCCGCAGCTCTCCCTCCTCTTCCGGGGCGACCAAGGTGAACGCGTCGCCGGTGAGCTCCGCGCGAGCGGTGCGGCCGACTCGGTGGATGTAATCGTCCGGCGCCGTCGGCACGTCGAAGTTCACGACGTGGCCGAGCGCCTCGACGTCGATCCCCCGCGCCGCGATGTCGGTGGCCACCAGCACGCGGTACTTCCCCGTCTTGAATCCCGCCAGCGCCTCGGTCCGCTGCGCCTGCGAGCGATTGCCGTGGATCCGCTCCGCCCTGATGCCGTGCTTCACCAGGAAAGCTTGGAGCCGATTGGCGCGGTGTTTGGTCCGGGTGAAGACCAGCGCCTCCTGCATGGCGTCTCGTTGGAGGAGCGCCAGGAACAGCGCGGCCTTGAGCTCCTGGGGCACGGGGTAGACGGCCTGGGTGATCCCGACTGCCGGCGCCGGCTTGCGCTCGAGGTTGATGGTCACCGGGTGCCGCAGCATTTCGCGCGTGAGCTCGAGGATGGGGGCAGGCATGGTGGCGCTGAAGAACAGGGTCTGGCGGCGCGCCGGCAGGTGCCGCAGCACCCGGCGGATGTCTGGGAGGAAGCCCATGTCGAGCATCCGGTCCGCCTCGTCGAGCACGAGATACTCGACGCCGGGGAGCTTGGCGTACGGCGCGCGGAAGTGGTCGAGCAGCCGGCCCGGCGTGGCCACCAGGACGTCCACCCCGGTGCGGAACGCGTGCTCCTGCGGGCCCATCCCCACGCCCCCGAAGATCGCGGCGCCGGTGACCGGCGTATGCACCGCGAGGTCGTTCAAGTCCTCGAGTATCTGCGCCGCCAGCTCGCGGGTGGGCGTCAGGACCAGCGCGCGGGTGGTGCCCCGGGACTTCTCGATGAGCCGGTGGAGAATCGGCAGCAGGAACGCCGCCGTCTTGCCGCTCCCGGTCATGGCGCACGCGAGCACGTCCCTGCCGTCGAGTGCGGGCGGGATGGCGTCGGTCTGGATCGGTGTGGGGCGGGCGAACCCGAGCTCCTTGATGCCCTTGAGGAGGCTCGGGTGCAGCTTGAGGCTACTGAACGGCACGGCGTGGTTCCGCGCCGTAGATCTCCGTCTCGACCCACTGGAGGAGGGCCCGGTCGAGCATCTCGACCGGTGTCCCCGCGACCTGCTCCATCACGGGGCGGCGCTTTCCCTCGTTCATGAGGTACCACATCGGGGGCATCGCGGACTCACCCCGGCGCTCGTTGGCGGGATGGGCGTCGTAGGAAACGAAGTGGAACTCGCGGCCGCGGTGGATCAGACGGCGTTGCTCGAACTTGTAACTGCTCACAGCGGGCTCTCGATCGGGGGACCAGGGCGCGACGGACTGCCGCACGGGGGAAATCTAACCCGATCCGGCGGGGGTCGCCGAGCCGTGGCCATAGCACCGATCCCCTGCTCTGCGGGCGCCGGCCCCGCCTGCGCCGGCGGGATCGGACCGGCGTTCGGGGTCGCTACGGCCAGATGCGCCGGCAGGTCAGGGTGAGCGGGACCAGCGGCGCCGGCAGCGTCACGGGGCGCCGAGTGTGCAGGCAGAACTCCGGCGCCGGCCCCAGGGTCATCTGCCGGCCCCAGAGCGCCGCCCCCTCGGTGTGGACCAGCGGGCCGAGCGTGACGAACAAGGCGGCGTAGCTCATCCCCGCCGGTTTGGCGAACCAGGCAGCGGCGCCCGGCGGGTCGCCTGCCGCGCCCAGGCGCAGCAGGTAGAGACCCGCCGTCCCGCCTTCGGCCGCCGCGGCCGCCGTGTCGTGTGGGCCCTGCCGCGAGGCGCTCACCGCCGCTGCGTTCAGCGGGTCGAGCCCCGCCGAGCCGTCTAGCAGGTACCAGTCCTCGTAGGCCTCGCCGCCGCCGGCCGCCCAGGGCGCGCCCGCGATGGCCACGGAGCGCGAGCCGGTGAAGCCCGGCGGCGGGGCCGCCTGCAGCGCTGCATGAAACCGGCGCTGCAGGGCCTCGTAGGCCGCCGCGGACACCTCCGGGCGGCGCCAGTGCCAGAAGACATAGGCGAGCATGGTATGGCCTCCCGGGGTTATCGCCCCGGCTCGACCGGTCGCTCCGCGAACCTGACCTCGGTGGTGTATCCGTCCGCGCGCACGGTCGCCTCGAGCAGGCGCCGGGCGCTCTCCTCCGCGTGTCGGTCGAGCGTGACCTCACCCGCCGTCGCCACCAGCTGCTGTCGGGCGAGCGCGAAGATCGTGTCCCGGTCCGACGGCTGGAACGGGTTCCACAAGCCGCGCTGCTCGTCGTATGTCTTGAGCTCGGTGATCTCGACGCCCTGCACCGCCGCCGGCGGCAGCGTGATCCGGATGCGGCGGGAGGGGCGGTCCACCGTGACCTCGGTGCCCCGGTCCAGATCGAACCCGGTGAGCACTCTTCCCGTCACCACGACGAGCGAGCGCTTGGTCGAGCCGAGCCGCCGGTTCTCGTAGGTGACGACGTCGCGGAGCACGGTCTCGCTCGTCACCAGCCGCGCCACGGCGCGGGTCTGCTCCACGATCACCGCCTGGCTCACTGCGGTCTCGCCTCCACCGGTGAGCCGCTTGAGCGACGACCCGCCCCGCACCACGGCGCGCCCGACGATCACCGCCACAACGAAGAGCAGCAGGGAGAGCAGCAGTGGCCAAGCGGGCCGACGCGGGGTGCTATCGGCCATGGCGAGCCATCGCAGCTTCGACCTCGCCGATCTCCCGCGGCGCGCGGCTCAGCCATTCGACGCCGGTCGCGGTGATCGCGTAGTCGTCCTCGATCCGGATGCCGATGTTGTCATAGCGGCGCACGGCGGCGCCCACCTTCGCGATCATGGCGCGGTTCTTCGGGGTGTCGGGAAGGATGTCGAGCAGCCGCGTGCTCACGTAGACCCCGGGCTCGATGGTGACGACGTCGCCTGGGGCGAAGCTGCCGGCGCCGCGCCCCGGTCGGGGCGGATCGTGCACTTCCAGCCCGATGCCGTGCCCCAGTCCATGCGCCATGTAGAGAAACGCCTGGGTGCAGCGCACCGGCTCCTTCTCACACTGGTCGGCCCAGGGCGGATCGAACGTCGCGTCCACGCCTTCGGTGAGCCCCAACCGCGCCACGCCACGCGCCACGACGGCCCGCGCCGAGTCGCGCCAGGCCTGGTAGGCGGCGCCCGGGCCCGCGACCCGCTCGGCGGCGGCCTGGGCATCCCGTACGATCTGGTACACGGCCCGCTGGTCGGCCGTGAACCGGCCGCTCACCGGGACGGTGCGGGTGACGTCGGCGGCATACCCGGCCCAGGCTGCGCCGACGTCCATCACCACGACCTCACCGGCCCGCATCCGGCGGTTGTTGGTCTCGTAGTGGTACTGCGTCGAGTTGGGGCCCGAGCCGATGATGGATCCGAACGACGGCCCGTCGCCGCCGCTGCGCCGGAACGCCGACGTGTAGAGCACCTCGATCTCGTACTCCCACATCCCCGGGCGCACCGTGCGCATCGCCTCTCGCTGCGCGGCGACGGTCAGGGCGATGGCGCGCCTGAGGAGCGCCAGCTCGGCCGGGCTCTTCCGCGCGCGCAGGCTGTCCACCACCGGGTGGGCGTCTCGCAGCTCGACTCGCGGGTGAGCGCCAGCGAACGCACGCATGAAGCTGGCCCCGCGCGTGAGCGAGTCGCTGACGGCGTAATCGGCGCCGCTGAAATCGCGCAGGGTGTAGAACGGTAGCCCGGTGGCGGCGAGCGAGTCGAGCGCGGGCGCCAGCGCCGCGATCGGGCGCACCGCCAGGCCCGTCTCCCGCGCCACCGTGGCCGAGTCGGGCGGAAAGCCGTCGTACAACGCACGCCGGGGGTCGCGAGCCTGGGTGTAGAGGGTGCCGCGCCCGCGCCCGCCGCGCAGCACCAGTACCAGGGCGGCGTCCGGCTCCAGGAAGCCGGTGAGGTAGCGGAACGCCGGCAGCTGTGCGGGTCGGGCAATCCCGGTCGGCTCGGGCGCGCCGAAGGCCACCACGACCCCGCTGTCGAGCCGGGCCGCGAGCGAGTCGCGCCGGGCCGCGTACTCGGCGGCCGGAATTCCCTGCGCGGCGAGGGCGGTCGGAAGGAGCAGGAACGTGATTGCGCGAACCAGAAGAGGCATGGCGGTCCCGGGGCGGTTGTCGAATGAATCAGGGGCGGCGGATCGGTGGAAGGGTCGCCTCGATCTTGGCCCGGTGCGGCTCCTCCCAGGGCGGCAGCCTGAGCGCCTGTCCCAGCCCGTCGGGCGGCTCGTCCACCGTGAACCCGGGCGCAGTCGTCGCCACCTCGAAGAGCACGCCGCCGGGCTCGCGGAAGTAGATCGACTGGAAATACGTGCGATCGCGCACTTCGGTGACATCCCGCCCGAGGCGAAGGAGCTCCGTCCGGAGCCGGAGCTGTTCATCCGCGCCGGCGATGGCGAATGCGACGTGGTGGACCGTGCCGAGTCCGTTGCGCGCCGCGGGTGCGTCCGGCGCCTCGACCAGGTCCACCAGGTGTCCGGGCGCGTCCCCGCCGGCCGCGAGGCGCGTGCGGGCGCCGGTTTCCTGCACCACCTCGAACCCCAGGAGCCCAGTCAGGAGCTCGACGGTCGGCGCGCGGGTGCGGAGCAGCAGCGTCACGCTGTGGAGTCCGCGGATCGCGGCTTCGGTGCCGACGCCGCCGCCGGTCCATGGCGTGCGCCGGTCGCGGGGGTCCTCGACCAGCTCGAGCACGAGGCCCGAGGGGTCTCGGACGGTCAGCGAGCGCTCGCCGAAGCGGGGAGCGTCGTCCCGGGCGCAGACGCCCGCCGCCCCGAAGCGGGCCCGCCAGACGTCGAGCGCGCCGGCCGGAACGGAGAGCCCCGTGGCGACGACTTGTCCCGCGCCGTGCCGGCCCGGCGGGACATCCCACCCGCGGTACGGAAACGTAGTCCAGATGGTTCCCGGCACGCCTGCCGCGGTGCCGTAGTAGAAATGGTAGACGCTGTGGTTGTCGAAGTTGACCGTGCGCTTGACCAGGCGAAGGCCGAGCAGCCGCTCGGAGAAGTCGAGGTCCGCCTGCGCCTCGTCCACGGTGGCGGTGACGTGGTGCAGGCCCAGTATGGGGTGGGGCATTGAGTCTCCAGGGTGCCTGCCGCGCCGATCGAGGGACGCACAAGACGTATGCGCCGGAAGCCGGAGTTCGCAAGCGCCGCGGCACTGAAGCCAGTTGCACTCGCGACATCATGTATCGCGGATCGCACGACCGGTTCTTGCATTCCTCCAGCGCTTCGCGATGAACGGCCCGACCGGGCGGCAGCGGCCGGCGTGCTCCTCGAGGTGGTCGGCGATGGTTGAGCCATCACCGAAGGATACTCTTGTACGAGGAGGCAGCGTGGGCATCGCGCTCTTCGTGGGGGCCTGGACGAAGCCCACGACCGTCACGACCAGGATGCTGCTCGAGCAGAGCCCCAGTGCCGGAATCTTCGCAGGGCTCGACCAGCACGGCACCGATGGCGAGGCCAAGTTCTCGCTGCCGGCGCTGGGGAGTCTCCGGTCTGGGCGCCCTCGGCCACCCCGCGCCCCTTCATGGAATTCTCTTCGATTCTTCATGCGGACCGTATATCATCCAAGTTGACCCTGTAAAGGGAGGGCCAGCGTGTCCGGATCGCCGCCGTTCCAGGAGCTCCGCAGCATCAAGCTGAACACCGTGCGCCGGGCGATCTCCCCGGAGTGCTACCGGCGCTCGCCGGTGCGCACGTTCGGCTGGCTGGCGTTCGACGTGGCGGCGTATGTCGGGGCGATGGCCGGCGTCTTCATGAGCGACACCGCCTGGGTGCGGCTTCTCTGGGGCGTGGCGGCCGGATGCGCGGTGGCGTTCATGTTCCTGTGGGCGCACGACGCGGCGCACGGCGCGCTGTTCCAGAGCGAATGGACCGCCGAGCTGCTCGGCACCGCGGCCATGCTGCCGTCGCTCAACATGTACCGGCTGTGGTCGCACGGGCACAATCGGGTGCACCACGGCTTCACGTCGTACTCGCCGATCGACTGGATCTGGCGGCCGCTCACCCCCGAGGAGTACGCCGCGAAGCCATGGTGGGGCCGGCTCATCTACCGCCTCGAGCGCACGCCGTACGGCTGTGCGCTCCACTACCTCCTCAAGGTCTGGCTGCCGGGCATGGTGCTGTATCGCCCGGACGAGGGATCGCGCGAGCGGATCGGGTTCCGGGTGGACAAACTGATCACCCTCACCTTCGCGCTGGCGTTCTCGGCGGCTGCCTGGCGCTGGGCCGGTGGCCTCGTCGGCGTGCTCGCCGCGGTGGTGGTGCCGTTCGTCGTCTTCAACTACTGGATCGCCCTGCTCGTGTTCCTGCACCACACCCACCCGGACGTGCCGTTCTTCGACAACCGGGCGGAGTGGAGCAATTCGATCGGCCAGGTGTACTGCAGCATCGTGGTGCGCTGCTCCCGGCCGATGGAGCTGCTGCTGCACGACATCATGATCCACGTGCCGCACCACGTGGATCCACGGATCCCCTTCTACCGCCTCACCCGCGCCTATGCCGACCTCCGGCGGCAGTACGGCGTCTACATCCACGAATACCGGTTCCGGTGGTCGCGCGTGCGCATGATCTTCCGCCGCTGCAAGCTCTACGACTTCGAGCACATGCGCTGGTACACCTTCCGCGAGGCGCGGCAGCTCGGCGTATAGCCCTCGGTATACTTCAAGGGACCCGAGCCCCACACTCTTGGAGGGAGTCCGTCCGTGCACCAGGGCAGCGACGGCTCGTTGCGCGCCACCTACCTCGTCCGCGCCGCCGCCGGCGACGTGGCCGCACGAGCGGAGGCGCTGCTGCTGGAGCAGGCGGTCGAGCTCCCGCGCACCGCCGCGGCGCGGGATCCCTGGGTGGCCGCGCACATCCTCGGCCGCGTCGAGGAGTGCCGGCCCGCCGGCGACGGCCTGCACCGGGTGACGATCGCGCAGCCGCTCGCCACCACGGCCGGCGACCCGGCGCAGCTGCTCAACGTCCTCTTCGGCAACTCCTCGCTCCAGCCCGACATCGTCCTTTCGGACGTCGAGCTCCCCGACGCGGCGTTCGACTGGCTGCCCGGGCCCCGCGCCGGAATCGCGGGGCTCCGGGCACTCGTCGGCGTCACCGGGCGACCGCTGCTCGCCGCGGCGCTCAAGCCGATGGGGCTCCGGCCGGCCCAGCTCGCGGCGCTCTGCGGCACCTTCGCTCGCGCCGGGCTCGATCTGGTGAAGGACGATCACGGCCTCGCCGACCACCCGTTCTGTCCGTTCGAGGCGCGGGTCGAATCGTGCCTCCGCGCGGTGGACGACGCGGCTCGCGACGTCGGCCGCATGGCGCTCTACGTGCCGAACCTCATCGGTACGCCCGATCGGATCATGCGGCAGCTCGACTTTGCACGGCGGGCTGGCGTGCGCGCCGTCATGATCTCGCCGATGCTGGTGGGTCTCCCGCTGCTCCACCAGCTGGCCTCGCTCGCGGACGGGCTGCCGGTCATCGCCCACCCCGCCTTCGGCGGGCTGCTCCGGGCCGAGGAGCCCGCCCTGTTCGGGAAGCTCTTTCGCTGGTTCGGTGCCGACGCGGTCATCTTTCCGCATGCGGGCGGGCGGTTCAGCTACAGCCCTGGGACCTGCGCCGCGCTGGCGGCCGAGCTTCGCGCGGGGCATCCGCGGGTGCGGCCCGCGTTTCCCGCGCCCGCCGGCGGCATCAAGGTCGAGCGCGTCGGTGAACTGCTGGAGTTCTACGGGCGGGACTGCATCTTGCTGATCGGGGGTAGCCTCTACGAGGCGGGCGATTCACTCTTTGAGCGGACCCGTCACCTGGTAGAGCGGGTGGCCCGGACGGCGTCCGCGGAGCCGGGGCGATGAGCGAGCACGTGCGGCAGACGGAGCCGTTCCGCTGGGAGGGCATCGAGGTGAGGCCCTACAAGAGCGACGGCACGCACTTCGAGGGGGTCACCCGGCAGCTGCTGTTCAAGGGTGGCGGCGGGCTCGCCTGCCAGCTGCGCTACTTCGAGATCGCGCCGCGTGGCTACTCGTCGCTCGAGCGGCACCATCACGCGCACGCGGTGATGGTCGTACGCGGGCGCGGGCGCGTGCTGGTCGGCGACCGCCTCATCGCGGCCCGGCGGCACGACCTCGTCCGGGTGCCGCCACGCACTTGGCACCAGTTCCGCGCGGGCGCCGGCGCACCGCTCGGCTTCCTCTGCATGGTGGACTGCGAGCGGGACGTGCCGGAGCGTCCGGATGCGGAAGCGCTCGCCGCGCTACGGCACAACCCCGCAATCGCCGCGTTCATCAGGCTCTAGAGCGGCAGGAACCGCGCCCGCCCTCAGTCGAAGACTGCCTCGACTACCTGCAGCCGCTGCTCAGCCAGGCCGCGGCGGAGATTGCCAAACGCCGCTTGCATGTTCTCGCCGATGACCAGATGGAGACCGGGCGGAGGCGGGCCGCCGGTCGCAGCGGCGAGCCGCGCCTCGACCCAGGCGAGCGAGAGCGCGGTGACATCCACCCAGATGCGTTCCCGGAACCCGGCATCTCGGATCGCCGCACGCAGCTCGGCCTCCGGGACGAGGAAGCTCAGCTCCGGCCGCGACGCCCAGGGCACGGGAAAGTCGATCGGCCCGCCGCCGCCGGCCAGAATCTCGTGGATCGCCAGCCGGCCGCCGGGCCGGAGCACCCGGCGCGCCTCGGCATAGAGCCGCGGCTTGTTGGCGATGTTCATCGAGCTGTGCTGGGTCCACACCACGTCGAAGCTCCCCGCCGTGAACGGCAGCGCGAGCGCGTCGCCCACGCGGAAGCCCACCCGGTCACTCATTCCGACCCATCCGGTCAGCTCCGCCCCCACCTCGCAGAACTCCGGTGTCAGATCGAGCACTGTGACGCGGCAGCCCAGCGTGCCGGCCAGCGTTCTCGCCGGACCGCCTAGGCCGCCGCCCACGTCCAGCAGCTCCTCGCGGCCCGTCAGGCCGGCAAGCCGCGCCAGCTCGAGGGTCGCCTCGCGGCCACGGGTGTGGAACTGGTCGATGGGGGAGAGGTCGTCGGGCCGGAGACCATCCCGGGACATGCCGGCGGCGGCCAGCGCCGCCTGGATGCTGTCGAGGAGGCCGGGACGTCCGTAGTGGGCGGCGATCTGCGAGGTGGGGTTGGAACCCATGGTGCGACTACGATACCACTCGCGGCGGCGGGCCGGTACTCCGGTGGCCGCGACGGCCGCGTGGGTGGTGGGCGGCATGGGGGTAAACTTCAGGGAAGCCTGGAGGAGCGACCGATCATGGACCTGACTGGCATTCATCATCTCACGGCGGTCTCCGCCGATATCCGCGGGAACTACCGCTTCTATACCCAGGCACTGGGCATGCGCCTGGTGAAGCGCAGCGTCAATCAGGACGACGTCAGCGCGTATCATCTGTTCTACGCGGACGCGGTCGGCTCGCCCGGGACGGACCTGACCTTCTTCGACTGGAAGATGCCCCGCGAGCGGCACGGCACGCAGAGCCTCGTGCGCACGCACCTCCGGGTAGACGGTCGGGCCGCGCTCGACTGGTGGTCGCAGCGCCTCCGGGGGCTGGGCGTTGCCACCGCCGGCCCGATCGAGCGGGACGGCCGGCTCGTCCTCGACTTCGAGGACCCCGAAGGCCAGCGGCTGTCGCTGATCGACGACGCCGGGCAGGGCGACCGGCCGACGCCGTGGGACCGGTCCCCCGTCCCGGCGGAGCACCAGATCCGCGGCCTGGGCCCGATCGTCATGAGCGTGCCGAGCCTGAAAGGCACCGAGGCGATGTTGACGCGGGTGATGAATCTGCGACCGGTGCGGCAGTACCCTGCTCCCGACGACGGGGCGTGCGCCGTGCACGTGTACGAAATGGGCCGGGGCGGGCCGCATGCCGAGCTGCATGTGGCCGTACAGCCCGACCTGGCCCCCGCTCGACTGGGTGCCGGCGGGGTGCACCACGTCGCGTTCCGCACGCCCAACGAGTCGGAATACCACGGATGGAGGGATCGTCTGAACTCGCGGGGCGTTCCCAATAGCGGCGAGGTGGACCGGTACTACTTCCGGAGCCTCTACTTCCGTGAGCCGAACGGCATCCTGTTCGAGATCGCGACCGACGGGCCGGGATTCGCCGTGGACGAGGATGCGGCCGCCCTCGGCGAACAGCTGGCGCTGCCGCCGTTCCTGGAGCCGCAGCGGGAGGCGATCCTTGCGGGGCTGGAACCCATCGCATGACGGCTGTACGCGCCACCGAGTCACCCTGAGCGCAGCGAAGGGGCCGTGCATCAGGTCATGCCCCCTTGCGGAGCCTGCGCTGAGCGCAGCGAAGGGCTCAGGGTGACTCCGAGGGGGAACGACCCTCCGATCACCTCTCCCCTGCCCCCCCGCCCGCGACTTCGCGGGTAGCGCCCCGCATATTAGAGCATGCATACGGCGCAGCCTTTCCTCGAAGCCCGAGAGTTCCTGCTCGCCCGCCGGGAGCGGTACGACGAGGCATATCGCGAGTTCCGCTGGCCGCGGCTGGAGTGCTTCAACTGGGCGCTGGACTGGTTCGACGCCTATGCCGTCGGAAACGACCGGCCCGCTCTTTGGCTGGTGACCGACGACGGACCCGACGTGCGGCTCTCCTTCGCCGAACTTTCGGCGCGGAGCAACCGGGTGGCCAACCTGCTCCGCTCGCTCGGTGCGCGCCGGGGTGACCGGCTGCTGCTCATGCTCCCCAACGTGGCGCCGCTGTGGGAGACGCTGCTCGCCGCGATGAAACTGGGCGTCGTGCTGGTGCCCACCACGACGCAACTCGGTCGGGCCGAGCTGGCCGACCGGATGGTTCGGGGGCAAATCCGCCACGTCGTGACCGACGCGGAAGGAGCGGACAAGCTGCGCGACATGCCCGGCGAATACACGCGCGTGGTCGCCGGCGCGGATCTGCCCGGCTGGACCCGCTTCGAGGCCGCCTGCACCGCCCCGGCCGGCTTCGCCTCCGACGGCGAGACCCGCGCGAGCGACCCGCTACTGCTCTACTTCACCTCCGGCACCACCGCGCAGCCCAAGCTGGTCCTGCACACCCACCAGAGCTATCCCGTGGGGCATCTGTCCACCATGTACTGGATCGGTCTGCGCGAGGGCGACGTGCACTGGAACATCAGCTCGCCCGGTTGGGCCAAGCACGCCTGGAGCAGCACCTTCGCGCCGTGGAACGCCGGGGCCACGGTGTTCGGCTACAACTACGCGCGCTTCGATGCACGCCGGACGCTCGAGACCATCGTCCGCTGCGGCATCACGACGCTTTGTGCCCCACCCACCGTGTACCGCATGCTGGTCGGCGAGGATCTCGGCGCGTACCGGGTATCGCTGCGTGAGGTCGTCGGCGCGGGCGAGCCCCTCAACCCCGAGGTGATCGAGCGGGTGAAGCGGGCCTGGGGCCTCACTATCCGCGATGGCTACGGCCAGACCGAGACCACCGCCCAGGTCGGGAACCCGCCGGGTCAGCCGGTCAAGCTGGGCTCGATGGGCCGGCCGCTGCCCGGCTACCGCATCGTGCTGCTCGACGAAGGCGGCAACGAGTCGGACGAGGGCGAGATCGCGCTGCCGCTCGACGCAGCGCCGCTCGGCCTCATGGAGGGCTATCTCGAGGACGAGATCCGCTCGGCGGAGGCGATGCGCGGCGGATACTACCACACCGGTGACGTCGCATGGCGGGACGAAGATGGCTACGTCACCTACGTGGGCCGGTCGGATGACGTGTTCAAGAGCTCCGACTACCGGATCAGTCCCTTCGAGCTCGAGAGCGCGCTGGTGGAGCATCCCCACATCGCCGAGGCGGCGGTGGTGCCGAGCCCCGACCCCGTGCGGCTGAGCGTGCCGAAGGCGTTCGTCGTGCTGCGCGGTGACGTGGTGCCATCGCGCGACGTCGCGCTGGCGCTGTTCCGCTTCGTGCGCGACCGCCTGCCCCGCTACAAGCGCGTCCGATGCATCGAGTTTGCCGACCTTCCCAAGACAATCTCGGGCAAGATCCGGCGGGTGGAGCTGCGGACGCTGGAGGCCGGCCGCCGGGCGGCGGAGGTGCGGGGAGAGCTGGAATTCTGGGAGGAGGACTTTCCGGAGCTGCGGGAGGGCCGATCCCAGGAGGGCCGATCTCAGGGTTGAAACGCCCTGCCCTCCACTCCCGCCAGGATCCGGGTCCGGGGCTCGGCTTGGGCCTCGTCGGTGCGCTGGGAGAGGTGTTCCTCATCGCCGTGAGCTCGATCGACGGGCCGTTCGACAACCTGGGCCAGTGAATCGGCTCGCTAGCGAGCGCCAAGGAAGACGACCAGCAAGCCGAGCCCGGCCAGGCACAGCCAGCCGAGCCAATCGCCGAAACGTGCGTACACCGTGCCGATGCCTGCCGCGACGGGCACCTGCGCGACCATCGCGCCGTCCCCGGTCACGAAGTCGTCCATGAACGACAGCACCCGGCCGTACGGATCGGTGGCCGCCGAGTGGCCCCAGCGGGTCGAGCGAACCATCGCCGCACCGTTCTCTACCGCCCGGAACACCGCCATGGCCAGATGGATCCGGCCGATCTCCCGCCAGTCGCTGGCCGGCACCAGCAGGAGGTCGGCGCGCGCCCGCCCCGTCTCACGCACGATCCACGGGAAGTCCATGTCGAAGCAGATCGGCGAGGCGAGGCGCCCGTACGGCGTGTCGCCGCTCGGGATCGGTGCGGTCCCGCGCGCGTTGACCCGGGCCTCGGCGCCCGCGGCGGTGAGCTTGACGTAGCTCCAGCGGATCTCTCCCGAAGGCTCGATCAGCACCGCCTTGTTCTCGACCGGCCGCGCCTGGTCCAGGCGGATGGTGGCCATCCCCATGAGCAGGTAGACCCCCTCCTCACGAGCGGCGTCCCGGCTGCGCAGCAGGAATTCGGCTTCGTCCTCGGCGAACACGAGCCCGCTGGCCTCGGGCCACACGATGATCGTGGCGCCGGCCCGTGCCTCGCGGGCGGTTGCCTCGAGCAGCCTGCGATGAATGCGACGGAATCCCTCTCGGAGGCTGGTTCGCTCCGCGCTGGTGAGCGGCGGCGCGTACAGGCGCATCAGCTCGCGCTGCTCGATGACCGCGGCGGGCCAGCCGATGCCGGCTACCCGCGTGGTCCTCCCGCTCTTCCCGCCGCGCGCGAGGCGGGCACCCCCTGCCAGGTAGACCGCGCCCAGGACGGTGCCGTACGCCAGCACGCCGGGTCCTATCGCCGCCGACGCGAAGTCGTGGTCCCAGCCCCAGTTCACGACGGAGGCGAACCACGCGATCAGGAACGCGATCCCCGAGACGCCGGTGACCGACGCGAGCTGTACCAGCGGCAGGTCGCCAGCCTGCGTGTACCCCAGGCAACCCCAGGTGGCATAAGGGCTTATCCGCGAGCTTACGGTCTCGAGAGCCACCCAGGTCAGCGGGAACACGAGCGTGGAGGCGAACCCCGGGAGATCCGGTGCCAGGAGCCGGTCGGCCAGGAACGCGAGGGCCGACAGCAGCGAGATGCCGAGCAAGGCGCGGACGTAGGCGAGGCCAGGGATCGGCAGCACGTCGCGGTTGGCGGCCGCGCTCGCGATCAGCAGCGCGAGCCAGAGCCAGAGGAAGCCGGCGGCCGGTTCTTCGAGGCGGGTGAAGTGGAGCAGCGGCGGGAGCGCCAGCCAGGGTGCCGCGGCAACGGTCCAGCGGCCCGGTCCGAAGAGCCACAGCGCCGTGCCGAGGCCGAGCCAGACGAACGCGTGCGTTTAGGCCGCCCGCCCTGCGCGCTCGGCGATGGTGGCATGCAGCTGGGCGGCGGCCTGCTGCACGTCCGGCCACTCGGGATGGTCCGCGCCGAGCGTGCCGGCGTCGAGCTCGTGGCTCAGCGTGCGGCACAGCTCGGCGGCGCGCCGGAGCCGGAAGCGCTCGGCCGCGGCGCGCGGTTCCTCGCTTCCGGCTGCCGCCAGCAGGCTCCAGACCCGCATCCGGATCTCGTCGACCGTGCTCTTGAACTCCGGCAGTCCCTCGGGGGGAACCTCGCCCGCCTCCAGGCGACCCTCGAGTTCGTAGAGAATGGCTCGCATTCTGGCGAGCTCGGATCGCACGCTATCGGACATGGATGGGCTCCTCGAGGAGCAGGTCGGCTCGGGGCCGCTGCGATTCAGGGGCATGTTGAGCTTAGCGTCGGCGACCAGGCATCGGAAGGGCCCTGCCGTCGCAGGCGTGCTGCTGGCGCCAGCCCCGGTCGCGCATCATGATTCACGATGCCTTCGGATGACCACGCGATGGCAGACGACGATCTGCTCGACCGCCTGCGCCGGCTCGAGCGGGCCGCCCGGCCGCTCGAGCCCGGGTCCGCGCGCCGCAAGCAGCTCCGCGCCGCGGCCGTCGCCTCCTCCGAGCGATTCCTCCGGAAGATCGCCACCCTCAAGGCCTACGACGAAACCCAAGACAAAGGGATCGGCCTGCTCGCCTCGCCGATCTCCGAGCACGGGATCCCCATCGCCGCCGCGATCGAGTTGCTCGAGCGCGACGTCGTCCGGCCCGGCGGTAACCCCGCCTCGGCCGGCCACCTGGCCTACATCCCCGGTGGCGGGCTGTACCACGCCGCGCTGGGCGACTTCCTGGCCGCCGTCAGCAACAAGTACGCGGGGATCTTCTTCACCGGCCCGGGCGCGGTCCGGATGGAGAACATGCTGGTCCGGTGGGTGGCCGACCTGGTGGGGTACCCTGCCGAGGCCGCCGGTACCATCGCCTCCGGCGGCAGCATCGCCACCTTGGCGGCGATCGCCACCGCCCGCGATGCCCATGGATTGAAGGGGGCTGATTTCGCATCGGCGGTCGTGTACCTCACACTCCAGGCCCACCACTGCATCGAGAAGGCCCTCCGCATCGCCGGCATGGGCGAGGCGCAGATCCGCCACGTCGCGATGGATGACCGCTTCCGCATGCGGCCCGACGCTCTCGAGCAGGCCATCGCTGCCGATCGCGCGTCGGGCCTCCGCCCGTGGCTCGTCATTGCTGCCGCCGGTACTACCGACACCGGCGCGGTGGACCCGCTCGACGCCATCGCGACCGTCGCCGGCCGCGAGCGCTGCTGGCTCCATGTGGACGCGGCGTACGGAGGCTTCTTCCTCCTGACCGGGCACGGCCGGGACGCGCTCCGGGGCATCGACCGGTCCGACTCGGTCGTCCTCGACCCGCACAAGAGCCTCTTCCTGCCATACGGCGCCGGCATGGTGGTAGTCCGGGACGGCGGGCGGCTCGCGGCCACCCACGATTACGCCGGCCACTATATGCAGGACGCCCTGCGCGAGCCGGGCGAGATCTCTCCCGCCGACGTCTCACCCGAGCTCTCGAAGCACTTCCGGGCGCCCCGCATGTGGCTGCCGCTGATCCTGCTCGGGACGAAGCCGTTTCGGGCGGCGCTCGACGAGAAGCTGCTCCTGGCCC
>Ga0209798_10000852_pt1 | contig 18710 bp, 21 predicted proteins | sample DOMMetBare3Fresh_FD_187475 | JGI IMG/M metagenome (GOLD analysis project Ga0209798, IMG submission 187475) | Wetland sediment microbial communities from St. Louis River estuary, USA, under dissolved organic matter induced mercury methylation -... | ecosystem: Environmental > Aquatic >...
TGATCAAGCCGACCGTGATCCAGTCCGACCGCGAGTCGGAGATCGAGCTGCGCGAGACGCGCGGGCGCTTCGAGGCGCTCAAGCCGGCGCCGGAGCGCAGGTAGCGTGAACTACCTGAAGCACTTCGGCCTGCGCGAGCTGCCGTTCGGCATTACCCCGGACACGAGCTATTTCTTCGCCTGCCGCAGCATTCAGGAGGCGCTCAACACGCTGCTGGTCGCGGTAGGGAACGGCGAAGGGTTCATCAAGATCACCGGCGAAGTGGGCACCGGCAAGACTTTGTTGTGCCGGCGATTCCTCTCCATGCTTGGCCCGTGCTACGTGACGGCCTACATCCCCAACCCGTATCTGACTCCGCTGGGCCTGCTACTCGAGCTGGCCGAAGAACTGGGCGCCGACATCGCCGCGCTGGAGCGGGCCCCGGAGATGCAGCACCAGCACCTGCTGCTCAAGGCGCTGAGCCAACGGCTGCTGAACCTGGCGATCGAGGACAAGCGTGTCCTGGTGTGCCTGGACGAAGTGCAGGCGATGCCGATCGAGACCCTGGAGGCGCTGCGGCTGCTTACCAACCTGGAGACCGAGAAGCGAAAGCTGGTGCAGGTGGTGATCTTCGGTCAGCCTGAACTGGACGAGAAGCTGAATCACCCGTCGATCCGGCAGTTGAAGCAGCGCATCACCTTCGACTACCACCTCGGGCCTTTGACGCGGCCGGAGTTGGCCCGGTATCTGGATCACAGGATGGCCGTGGCGGGCTATGACGGCGCGCGCGTGTTTTCGGCGCTTGCCCTTTGGATGCTGAAGTCACGCACCCGCGGCATCCCGCGCCTGGTGAATATCGTGGCCCACAAGGCCCTGATTTGTTCCTACGGCCGCGGCAAGAAGTCGGTGGGCCTGCGAGAGATGAACGACGCGATCGACGACACCTCGTCGCTGCGCATCCGGGTACCGCATCTAGCGTTGGCCAGCGTGGCGATCTTCACCGTGGGCTTACTTGTGCTGCAACTCGCGAGAACCGTATGAGTGTCATCAACAAAATGCTTCAGGACCTGGACAAGCGCAACGGGCGCCCCGGCGGCGAGGCGATGGCAGGCGATGCGATCCGTTCGGTCAAGCCCGCATCGCGCTGGCATCTGGGACAGAACGCCTTGCTCGCGATCGCCGGCCTGGTGGTGGCGTTACCGGCAGGAGGCTGGTGGCTGCAACAGCGCAACGGCGAGGTCGGAAGCAGCCGGGCCCTCGTGGCAGCACCACCGGCTGCCGTGCTCGCCAACAATCCGCCGCCAGCTGCCTCACAGATTGCCGTCACCACGCCTGTCCCGCCGATGATCATGGCAGATTCGACAGCCACCGCGACGGAGCCGGCGCTGGTACCCGCACCGCGGCAGTCGGTGGACCGCGCCGCGGCCACAACTGTCTCGGCGCCTGTCGCGTCGGCGCAACCCAGGGTTGTCGCACCGGCAGCGCCGCTGCCTATGGCATCGGCAAGCGCCGCTGGCACGCCCGACAAGGTCGAGACACCAGCTTCGCCGCCCAATGCCGTCGCCGCGAGCCCCAAGGTCGCAGGCGGCAAGACGTACAGCGCCAAGCAGGTGTCCGCCAACCTGTTCAGCGAGGCTGTCGCCCTTGAGCAGCACGGGCGTCAGGAGGAGGCCAAGGTGCCGCTGCAACGACTGCTCGCCGCCAACGCGCTCGACATCGAGGCGCGACAGATGCTGGTGCAATTGCAGCTCGACACCGGCCAGGTCGAGCAAGCCCGTTCACTGCTGGCAGAAGGGCGCCGCCTGTTTCCTGAACAGTCGAACTTCACCTTGGCGCTTGCGCGACTCGCGGTGGAAAGCGGCGACGTGAGCGGCGCGATTCATCTGCTGGAGGCTGACCGCCCCAACGCGCGCGGCGAGCCTCAGTACCATGCATTCTTGGCTGCACTCTTGCTGCGCGTCGAGCGGTACGACGAAGCGATTCAGCACTATCTCGTCGCCCTGCGCGCGGATCCCGCAAACGGGAGTTGGCTGCTGGGCGTGGGAGTTGCGTTGGAGGGCGTGGGAAGGCGCGCCGATGCGACCGAAGCCTATCGCCGGGCCGATGCTGCCCCGAATCTGACGCCGGCGATGGCTTTGTTTCTGAGTGAGCGTCTGGCGCGAACCGGGCCCTGATACGCATCTGATCGCGCGGCGCCTGGTGGACATGACACCGTGGCTGGGCGCGCTGGCGACGAGTTCGAGGGACTTCCATTGAGGGCTTCGGCCGGCCGGCTCGACGAGAGCAAAGCGTGCAAACCGCCTGGCGACTCACACTGATCCCCGAGAGCACCGCCGGTCGATACGAGCGCTACCGCCCCGAGCAGATCGCGCGGTATCGCCCGGTGCGGCGGTCGCCGCGACCTTCTCCAGCGTCGGCAACAGTGCGAGAGAACGACCTGTCGTCCGCCGATGTGCAGCTGAATGCGCGTTCGTGCAGCGCCAACCCACCGCCTACGCGCCATGGGTCTGAGCGCTGTCAAAACGGCGGCGGAAAGCACCTCGCAATGTGCGCTGGCGCACAGATCAAGGTGCCGTTGGGCGCGAGCATTGTGTGATCGTCCCAACCAGGAACACGCAATGACCGACTATCTCCCCGACGTCAAGAAATACAGCCCCAACGCAAATGAGGCTGCCGTGGCTGCCATCGTGAAGTACTGTGGCATCGCCTTGCGAAAACCCGACTCGGCCAGGGTGTCTGCCACCGACCCGAAGGAGCTCGCAACCATTCGCGACGGCTTCGCAGCCAAGAAACTGGGGCTGACTGGCGAGAACGCCGACACCGGCATCAAGGCGGCTGCCGACAAGATGAAGGCGGTGAACCAGAAGAGCCGCGTGACCTTCTACTACCTGCTGGCGGAAGCCACCGGAACACTGGGCAAGCTCGGCTGAGCCATGAGGTACAAGACGATGAGCCAACAATTGATTCGTGCCACTGCCGTTTCGTTGGCAGCCGCCGCCTTGGCATTGAGCGGCTGCGAAACCATGAGCGAGCGCCAGAAGGGCACCGCATTGGGCGCCGGCGTGGGCGCCGGTGTCGGTGCGGTGCTGGGCTCCACCACGGGCGGCAACGCAGGTACCGGCGCAGTGATCGGCGGCGCGATCGGCGCCGTGGCGGGCAATCTCTGGTCCAAGCGTCAAGAAGAGCGCCGCCTGGCCATGGAGCAGGCCACGCAGGGCACCGGCGTGGACGTGACACGCACCGCGGACAACCAGTTGAAGGTCAACATTCCGAGCGATGTGTCGTTCGATACCGGCAGCGCCCAGATCAAGCCGCAGATGCGCACGGTGCTCGACCCGTTTGCCGCCAGCCTGAAGGACGACCCGAAGGCACAGCTGACGATCATCGGCCACACGGACAGCACAGGCTCCGAGGCGGTGAACAATCCGTTGTCGGTGCAGCGCGCGCAGAGCGTGCGTGACTACCTGGCCGCCCGGGGCGTGGCGTCCACGCGCATCCAGATCGATGGCCGTGGCGAGCGCGAGCCGGTGGCCGACAACAACTCCGACACCGGGCGCGCCAAGAACCGCCGTGTGGAGATCCTGCTGCGGGAGCCGGCCGCCTGAGAGCGGCAATGCGACGCGACCGGGCCTGACCGACGCATCGTTCGGTACGCCACTCGCGAGCAGCCGGCCCCGCCGGTGTGCGCGAGGTCGGCGCGGCACAAGCTCTTGCAGGGCGAGAGGCAGCACGGGCTCAGCCGATGAAAGCCAGTGCGATGGCACGCACGAACGGCTCCGAAAGGGACGCGGCCGCTGGATTGCGGCTGCGAAGTCACAGTTCTGCTGAACGGCCTCTGGTCGGCACGGGCCGCTGGGTCACCTTTTCTTTGCCGTCTTGACAGCCGGCTTGGCAGGACTGGTCTTGGCGAAGTCGCCGATCACGGTCTTGACCGGGCAGACCGAGACGATGGGACATCGACGGCAACCGACGGCGATGGCGATGGGGCAGAGTGTCATGGCAATCCTCGTTGCTTGCACCTTCCGGCGAATGCGGCACGTCGGCGGGCGCCCGATCAATGAACAATCAGACAGCACCGAACTTAGGCGAACATTGCGATCAGGTCTGTGCTCCAGCGAACATTGATCCTGATGTTGCCCATCGGCACGCTGTGGAATGCGTCGTTCTCGTCCTCCCAGGATGCGATGCCCTCGTTCGACAGCTCGCCGATGCCATGGCGCGTGTGGTTCTGCCAGCGCGAAGACCTGGGCCGGGTGAGCGTTGGGTGCCTGGCCGAGCCGTCGCTGGTCGACGGCGACCCATTGATCGATGTGACGCCGCTGGAGGATGCCGACCGGTTCGTCGGCATCACGAAGGACGGCATCTCGCAGAAGGACCCGGGTTCCCGCTCGGCAGCGGCGAACTCGGCCTGACGCGGCCGAGGCCCGTGTCGCGCGACGGCTGCGCGATGCATGCCGCGCTGCCCGCCCGCGCCATCGCAGCAAGCCGATGGCGCAGGCGGTGCCAGGATTTCAGCGCCCCGGCGCGCGGTAGTCCACGGCCTTCTTGCCCGCCTTGTCGATGTCTTCTGGAGACATCAGTACGACGGTCTTCACGGACGCGCCGCCGGCCTGGCTGACGGCCAATGCGGCCGCGGAGGCGCTGATGTTGTCAGGTAGGTCGACAATCACGTACGCATCGACGTCGCCGAAGCCGAAGTAGAAGCTCTCGAGCTTGCCGCCCAGCGCTTCGGTCATGTGCATGATCGCGTTGCGCCGTCCGGTGCCGCCCTCGCGGGCGACGCCCTTGGCTCCTTCTGCCGTGTAGCGCGCTTCAAACAAGTACTTGGCCATCTGAGTCCCCTTTGCACGAACGCCACTCACAAGGTCGAGTCATCCTGACTGCACCCGGCCTCGAGTGAGGGGCGATTGTGCGCGTCGCGCGGCGGACTTCGACGGCTTCGATGCGGCTGCGGCCCCCCACGAATCGGACTTGAACGCTGCTCCCGCCTGGTCTACGGGTTCCTCGCGCCGCCGGCGCGCGCATGATCGGCCTGCCGCGCAGTGAAACTCCCGAAGCGACTCGAGATGCAAGCCGTCATGCTGGTGCGCCGATGAACCTCTCGACCTTGCGCCAGCGCCTGGAGGCGCTGGGTGCATCGCCCGCACACGCAGCGCATGTGCTGCGCCGCTGGGTGCAGGCGCGGCCGCAGGACAGCGGACGACGCAAGCCCGAGCACTACCTGCCGCTGGCCTTGCGGCACGCCTTGCCGGCGCTGCTCGGCGAGTGGACGGCCCTGGCGCGCCTGCTGTCGGCGCACCCGGCCGCCGACGGCTCCGAGCGCCTGCTGATCGCGCTGGCGGATGGCCAGACGGTGGAATCGGTGCTGCTGCCCAAAGGCGGCCTGTGCGTGTCCACGCAGGTCGGTTGCGCGGTGGGCTGCGTGTTCTGCAAGACAGGCGAGGGCGGCCTGTCACGCCAGATGGTCAGCGCCGAGATCGTGGCGCAGGTGGCGCTCGCACGCGCGCGCCGCGCCGTCACCAAGGTGGTGTTCATGGGCATGGGCGAGCCGGCGCACAACCTCGACGCGGTGATGGAGGCGATCGACCTGCTCGGGCGCGAGGGCGCCATCGGCCACAAGAACCTCGTGCTCTCCACGGTGGGCGATGCGCGCGTGTTCGAGCGCCTGGCCGCGCTCGGCGCCGACGACGTGAAGCCCGCGCTCGCGCTGTCGCTGCACTCGACGCGCGACGACCGCCGCGCGGCGCTGCTGCCGCACGCACCGAAGGTCACGGTCGAGCAACTGGTGGCGCTCGGCGAACGCTATGCGCGCGCCAGCGGCTACCCGATCCAGGTCCAGTGGACGCTGATCGAGGGAGTCAACGATGGCGACGACGAGGTCGAGGGCATCGTCGCGCTGCTGCGCGGGCGATCTGCGATCCTCAACATGATCCCGGTCAACCATGTCGAAGGCTTCGCGCACCGGCGGCCGGGTGGCGACCGCTGCACCGAGATCTTCCGCACGCTCAACCAGCGCGGCGTGCTGACGCGGCTGCGTCAGTCGGCGGGGCAGGACGTGGACGCCGGCTGCGGCCAGCTGCGCTCGCGCGTGATCGCGCTCAAGGCAGCGTAGTCCACAAGCGGCGGCTTTCGCCCGGCGCGGCCCCCTATTGCAGCGGGCCGAAGCGATTGCGCGGCCTGAACCGGAGGCCGGCCGACAGGGTCACGTTTTGCCCCAGCCGCAGGCGCAACGGCATATCGAAGCAACCTGTAGATGGTGCGCTGCACCACGTCATGTCCTTGACAGGGCCAGCCAATGTTTACTGTAATAAACATAGGTAAGCAACGCGACCTACTTCCTCCGACCCGTGTTGCCGCCCGCACCGTCCGCGCGTTGCCCGTCGTTTAAAGACCGGTCGGAGAAATCGGAGACAAGGAGTCACCCCGTGAATCGCATGAAGCAACTCGCTGCGGCCGCCGGCGTTTTCGCCAGCGCTGCGCTGATGGCCCCGGGCGCGCACGCTCAAGGCAAGACCATCACGCTGTGCTGGGCCGCCTGGGACCCGGCCAACGCACTGGTTGAACTGTCGAAGGACTTCACCGCCAAGAGCGGCGTCAACATGAAGTTCGAGTTCGTGCCCTGGCCGAACTTTGCCGACCGCATGCTCAACGAGCTCAACAGCAAGGGCAAGCTGTGCGACCTGATCATCGGCGACAGCCAGTGGATTGGTGGCTCGGCCGAGAGCGGCCACTATGTGAAGCTGAACGACTTCTTCGCCAAGGAAGGCATCAAGATCAGTGACTTCGCGCCGGCCACCGTGACGGGTTATGCCGAGTGGCCCAAGGGCACACCGAACTACTGGGCGCTGCCGGCGATGGGCGACGCGCTGGGCTGGACCTACCGGAAAGACTGGTTCTCCAAGCCCGAGCTGCAGGCCGAGTTCAAGAAGAAGCACAACCGCGATCTGGCTGCGCCCAAGACCTGGACCGAGTTCAAGCAGGTGGCCGAGTTCTTCTCCGGCCGCATGATCGACGGCAAGAAGGTCTACGGCACCTACCTCTTCACCGAGCGCGGTTCCGAAGGCATCACGATGGGCGTGAGCAACGTGCTCTACCCGATGGGCTTCAAGTACCAGGACCCGAAGAAGCCGTATGCGATGGACGGCTTCGTCAACGGGCCCGATGCGATCAAGGCGCTGGAGTTCTACAAGTCGCTGTACAAGTGCTGCACGCCACCGGGCCTGACGAACTCGTACATGGGCGAGGGCCTGGACGCGTTCAAGTCCGGGCAGGTGGCAATGCAGATGAACTGGTTCGCCTTCTTCCCGGGTCTTTACAAGGACCCGAATGTCGGCGGCGACAAGATCGGCTTCTTTGTCAACCCGAGCGACAAGGGCAAGGGCTCGCAACTCGGCGGCCAGGGCATCTCGGTGGTGGCGTATTCACCTAACCGCAACGAAGCACTTGCCTACATCAAGTGGTTCGCCTCGCTCGACGTACAGAAGAAGTGGTGGGCGCTGGGTGGCTATTCGTGCCACAAGGGTGTGCTCAACGACCCGGGCTTCAAGAAGAGCGCGCCGTTCGCGGCCGAGTTCCTCGACGCGATGGACCAGGTGGTCGACTTTTGGGCCGAGCCGAGCTACGCGCAGCTTCTGCTGGCCGAGCAGAAGCGCGTGCATGACTTCGTGGTCGCTGACAAGGGCACCGCGAAGGAAGCGCTCGATGGCCTGGTGGCCGACTGGAAGAAGGTCTTCAAGGACGACGGCAAGCTGAAGTAAGCCCGCATCCGGGCCAACCGTGTGCGGCACCGGGCAAGAATCCACCCGCCCGGTGCCGGCATGGCCCTGCACCAGCCCGAGCGCGATGAGCTCCCCGACCCTCGAGACCGCGGCTGCACACGCCGCCGCTGCGACGCCTTCCCCGCTGGCGCGGCGGCTGCGCGGGCTCTCGGACCGCGCGCTGGCGTGGCTGTTCATCGCTCCGACGATGCTGCTGCTGCTGGCGGTGAACATCTTCCCGCTGATCTGGACCATCCGGCTGTCGTTCACCAACTACCGCGCCAACCGGCCCAACGCCGAAGTCGTGAACGTGGGCATCGACCACTATGTCTCGATCCTCACTGATCCCGACGTCTGGGCCGCGATGCAGGCCACCGCGCACTTCCTGTTCTGGACGGTTGCGCTGCAGACGCTGATCGGCTTCAGCCTTGCATACCTCATCGATCGCAAGTTCCGTGGCCACGGCTTCTGGACCACCGTGATCCTGATTCCGATGATGTTGTCGCCGGCGGTGGTCGGCAACTTCTGGGCCTTCCTGTACCAGCCGCAGATCGGGCTGTGGAACTACGCGCTGGAGTTCGTTACCGGTCGCCCGGCGTCGAGCTTCTCGATGATAGGCGAAGTCAAGCTTGCGCCGTGGGCGATCGTGATTGTGGACACCTGGATGTGGACACCCTACGTGATGCTGATCTGCCTGGCCGGGCTGCGATCGATTCCCGACTACATCTATGAAGCGGCCGAGGTCGATCGTGCCTCGGCGTGGCGCCAGTTCTGGTCGATCACGCTGCCGATGGCGCTGCCCTTCGTGATGCTGGCCGTGCTGTTCCGTGGCATCGAGAACTTCAAGATGTTCGACATGGTCAACCTGCTCACCTCGGGCGGGCCAGGTTCGACCACGGAGGTCGCCTCGATCACCCTCAAGCGCGAGGCCTTCGAGAAGTGGCGCACCGGCTATTCATCGGCATTCGCGATCATCCTGTTCGTCGCCGTGTTCGGGCTCGCGAACATCTACGTGAAGGCCTTGAACCGCGTGAAGAACCGCTGACATGGCCGCCGTGAACCAGGCCCATTCCGTCGTCGAACCCTCGTCGCTCGCCAAGTCGTTCGCGGCGGCGGTGGTGGTGGCATACGCGGTGCTGACGATGCTGCCGCTGGCCTGGATTTTCGCCACCGCGTTCAAGTCGGGGCCCGACTCGATCGCCTACCCGCCTAAGGCCGTGTTCACCCCTTCGGCCGAAGGCTTCTGCAACCTGTTCAACACGCGGTCGCGCCAGACGGCGGAGTACATCGCCAGCCTGCCGCCGGCAGCCACCGCGTGCGACCAGCTTGCCCGCGAAAGCAAGATGGTGCTCGTCGGCCCGTCGAACTACAAGCCGCGCTTCGTCAACTCGCTGATCATCGCGTTCGGCTCGACGGCGCTGTCGGTACTGCTCGGTGTGACGGCCGCCTACGCCTTCTCGCGCTTCAAGGTGCCGCTGAAGGACGACCTGCTGTTCTTCATCCTGTCCACGCGCATGATGCCGCCGATCGCGGTGGCGATCCCGATCTACCTGATGTACCGCGAGCTTGGCCTGTCGGACACGCGCCTGGGCATGATCCTGCTCTACACGGCGGTCAACGTGTCGCTGTCGGTGTGGCTGCTCAAGGGCTTCATCGACGAGATCCCGCGCGAGTACGAAGAGGCCGCGCTGGTCGACGGCTACACGCGGCTGCAGGCTTTCGTGAAGGTGGTGCTGCCGCAGGCCACCACCGGCATCGTCGCGACCGCGATCTTCTGCCTGATCTTCGCCTGGAACGAATACGCCTTCGCGGTCCTGCTGACCTCTGGCGAAGCGCAAACCGCGCCCCCATTCATCCCAATCATCATCGGAGAAGGTGGCCAGGACTGGCCCGCAGTGGCCGCCGGTACCACGCTGTTCCTTCTGCCGATCCTCGTGTTCACTGTGCTGCTGCGCAAGCACTTGCTGCGCGGCATCACCTTCGGAGCGGTGCGCAAATGAGTCGTCGCCGGGCCGCTCGTGGACGACGCGTGCCCCTTCGTGGGGCCGGCGCCCGAGGCATGGTGGGGGCGCCATGAAGCGTTGGTTCCGACGTGGGCCATGGGAGATGGCTGCCAGCGTCGTCATCGGCGCCGGCGTGCTGATGCTGCTGCAGCCCTTCGCGCTGGTGCTCTACACCTGGTCATTCGTCACGACGTTGGTCGGTGTCGTGCTGTTCACCGTCGCTTCGAAGTTGCCTGAATAGCGCCATGGCCGAGATCCGCGTCGAACAGCTGCACAAGTCCTTCGGGGACTTCGTGGCCGTGCGCGACTCCACCTTCACGATCCACGACGGCGAGTTCTTCTGCCTGCTCGGACCCTCGGGCTGCGGCAAGACGACGACGATGCGCATGATCGCCGGGCTCGAGCTGCCCACGAGCGGGCGCATCCTGCTCGACGGCGACGATGTGACGATGCAGCGCGCATCGCACCGCGACATCGCATTCGTGTTCCAGCTCTTCGCGCTTTATCCGCACATGAACGTGCGCTCGAATATCGGCTTTCCGCTGAAGTCACAAGGCATGGCCAGGAGCGAGATCACGCGCCGCGTCGACGAGGCCGCGCGCATCTTGCGTATCTCGCACCTGCTCGACGAACGCGTGTCGGGGCTGGCCAGCGGCGACCGCCAGCGCGTCGCGCTCGGCCGCGCCATCGTGCGTCACCCAAAGGCCTTCCTGATGGACGAGCCTCTCGGAGCGCTCGACGCCGAGTTCCGCCACGTGATGTGTGGCGAGCTGCGCGCGCTGCATGAACGGCTGCATGCGACGACCGTCTACGTCACGCACGACCAGCTCGAGGCCATGGCGATGGCCGACAAGATCGCGGTGATGAACGCAGGACGCATCGAGCAGCTTGCCAGCCCGCAGGAGATCTACGACCGCCCGGCTTCGATCTTCGTCGCCGACTTCATCGGATCGCCGGCGATGAACTTTCTGCCTGCCGCATTGATGGGCGAAGACCGTGTACGCGTCGATGGCGTCGAGACTGCGATGCCGGCGCTCACGCAACCCGTGCGCGGGGAGTCGTTCGTGCTCGGCGTGCGGCCAGAGCACATCGCGCTGGACGATGCGGCCCCGCTGCGCGCGGCGGTCTACGGCGCAGAGTACCTCGGCACGATGCAGATCGTCACGCTGACCCTGCGCGACGGCACGCTGCTGAAGGCGCGCGTGGCATCCGACGTGCCGGTGGGAGTCGGCGACACGGTGGGCCTGCGGCTGGCCACGCCGCGGCTGTCGCTGTTCTCGCGCAGCGACGGGGTAGTGCAGCGTTCACGCCTGCATGGGGTTTTCGAAGCGGAGGCGGTGCATGGCTGAATTCCGCTTCGAATCGGTCGACAAGCACTTCGGCAGCACGCGGGCGGTGACCAAGCTGTCGCTCGACGTTGCCGACGGCGAGTTCGTCGTGCTGCTGGGCCCGACGGGCGCCGGCAAGACGACCACGCTGCGGTTGCTCGCCGGCTTGGAGCGTGCCGACGCCGGGTACATCTTCATCGGTGGCGTCGACGTGACCCGGGAGCCGCCCGCGACGCGCGACGTGACCTTCGTGTTCCAGCAGTATTCCCTGTACCCTCACCTGTCGGTATTCGACAACCTCGCATTCCCGCTGCGTTCACCGGCGCGGCGCTGGGACGAGGCGCGCATCGATGCCAAGGTGCACGAGGTCGCCACGCTGCTGCACATCGAAGACAAGCTGGCCAACCGTGCGACGCAGCTCTCCGGCGGCCAGATGCAGCGCGTGGCGATCGGTCGCGCACTGGTGCGCGAACCGCGCATCGCGCTGATGGACGAGCCGCTGTCCTCGCTCGACGCCAAGCTGCGCGCCGAGCTGCGCGTCGAACTCAAGCGCATCCAGCGTGAGCTCGGCACCACGGTGCTGTATGTCACCCATGACCAGACCGAGGCGATGACACTGGCCACGCGCATCGGTGTGCTCGAGCGCGGCCGCCTGGTGCAGATCGGTACGCCGCGCGATATCTACGAGCGTCCGCACAACACCTATGTCGCAACGCGACTGGGCAGCCCATCGATCAATCTGCTGCCGCGCGCGCTGCTGCCGGCATTGCGCGTGCCTGAAGGCACGACCACGATTGGCGCGCGCACCGAACACCTGCGTGTGCGCCCGGCCGCCAACGGCGCAGGGATCGGTCGCGTGCGCTGGATCGAACACCTCGGCGACGCCAATCACCTTCACCTGCGCGTCGGCCCGGCCGGTGCCGAGGCCGACGTCGTCAGCCTGGGCGCGCCGGGCATGCCGCTGGCCGTTGGTGAGGAGGTGGACGTTGATTTCGTCGCCCCATTGTTCTTCGACGCCGCCGGCCAGCGCGTTGCCCCCTGAAGCCATCCATGGACATCAGCACCGCCCGCCACGTCGTCGAAGCCATCGCCCACCGCGTGGTGGCGCACGCCGATGAGCTGACCGCCCTGGACCAGGCGGTGGGCGATGGCGACCACGGCCTGAACATGAAGCGTGGTTTCGACACCGTGCTGGCCGAACTCGACATGCTCGCTGCAGGCAGCGTGCCGGGCCTGTTCAACGGCGTCGGCAAGACGCTCGTGATGCGCGTCGGCGGCGCGTCCGGGCCGCTGTATGGAACGCTGTTCATGCAGCTCGGCAAGAGCTGGCCAGCAGCACCGGATGCACGCAGTATCGCCGCTTGTTGTCGCGCGGCGGTGGATGCAATGGCCGCGCGAGGCAAGTCGCACGCCGGACAGAAGACGATGCTCGACGTGCTGTTGCCGGCCGTCGCGCAGCTCGAGGCAGGCACCGACCTCGCGCAACTCCGTCGCCTGGCCGGCGAATGGGCGCAGGCCACCGTGCCGATGCTGGCCGAACGCGGCCGTGCCTCGTTTCTGAAGGAGCGCTCGATCGGTCATCTCGACCCCGGCGCGCGCTCGAGCCAATTGATGATCGAGGCGGTCTGCGACGCCCTGGAGGCCCGGTGATGAGCAATGTGGGCATCGTGATCGTTTCGCACTCGCCCGACGTCGCCAAGGGCGCCGCTGACATGGTGCGCCAGATGGTCGGCACCGGCGTGCCATTGGCCTGGACCGGCGGTAACCCCGACGGCGGGCTGGGCACCTCCGTCGAAGGCATCCTGGGCGCGATCGATGCCGCGTGGTCCGAGGCCGGGGTGGCGATCCTCGTCGACCTCGGCGGCGCGGAGACGAACAGCGAGATGGCCATCGAGATGCTGCCCGACGAGCGCCGCAGCCGCGTCGTGATCTGCGACGCACCCGTGGTCGAGGGTGCCGTGATGGCCGCCACCGAAGCCTGGGGCGGCTCGGACCTGGCCACCGTCAAGCACACCGCCGAAGAACTCAACGAGCGACCCGAATGAACAACGGCACGATGGTCGAAGACTCCGTGCTGCTGCTGCATGCCGCGGGGCTGCACGCGCGGCCCGCCGTGACGTTGACGAAGCTGGCGAAGACGTTCTCTGCGCGCGTGCAGATCGCGGCCGCTGCGACTGGCCCGTGGGTCGATGCGAAGAGCGTGGTGAAGGTGATGGGCATGAAGACACCCGCGCGGACGCAGCTGTACGTGCGCGCCGAGGGCGACGACGCCGCCGCCGCGGTGGCTGCGGTCGTCAAGCTGGTCAACGACGATTTCATCGGGGGTCCGGAGTGAGCAGTGCCGCGCTCGCGCCGCCGCGGACTCTGGTCGGGCAAACGGCCGCGCCGGGGCTGGTGCTGGGCCGCATCGTCGAGCTCGACGAGCGTGCCGCGCCAGTGGGCCTGCCGCCGGTCGTGCCGCTCGACGAAGCCATCGCCGAGGCGGTGCGCCAGCTGCGGGCGTTGCGCGACGTCACCGACGTCACCGACGACGCCGATGCGCAGCGCCTGATCGAATTCCAGATCGAGTTTCTCGGCGACCCGACGCTGCTCGAGCCGGCGCGCGCGGCGTTGGCCGCAGGCGCCGACGCTGCCACTGCGTGGTGCCGGGCCATCGACGCGCAGATCGATGACTTCGCTGCGGCCGATGACGATTACTTCCGCCACCGTGTCGGCGACCTGCGCGACATGCGCGAGCGCGTGATCGCAGTCCTGACGGGTGGCAGCGTCGGCGCGCTGAGGCTGCCGCCCGACGCGGTATTGCTTGCCGACGACTTGGCGCCATCGCGCTTCCTGGCCACCGACTGGAGGCCGGGGCAGGCAGTGCTGCTGCGTGGCAGCTCGCCGACCGCGCATGTGGCGCTGCTCGCGCGTGCGCGCGCCGTACCGATGGTCGTCGGCCTGGGCGACATGGTCATCGAGCCCGGCGAGTGGGCGATCGTCGACGGCGGCGCCGGCACCGTCGCGCTGGCGCCCGATGGTGCACAGCGTGCGGACTTCGCGCGGCGCCGCGCATGCGCCGATGATGAGCAGCGACGCGAGGCGGCCGCTGCAGCGCGCGTGGCCACCACCCACGCCGGCGAGCGTGTGCAGGTGATGATCAACGTGGCCACGCTGGACGAGCTCGATGGCGTCGACCCCGCGATCTGCGACGGCATCGGCCTTGTGCGAACCGAGCTGATGTTCGCGGCGGGCCCGCCGGACGAAGCGACACAACTCGACTTCTATCGTCGCCTGCTGGCCTGGGCCGGTGGGCGGCCCGTGGTGGTGCGAACGCTGGACGCCGGCGGCGACAAGCCGATGCCCGGCGTCACCGTCGACGGCGAGACGAATCCGTTCCTCGGTGTGCGCGGCGTGCGGCTGTCACTCGCCGCGCCGGAGCTGTTCAAGGTTCAACTGCGCGCGCTGCTGCGCGCCGCTGCGGCCGGGGCTTTGCGCATCATGGTGCCGATGGTCACCCGGCCCGACGAATTGCTGCAGGTGCGCCGCCTTTTGGCGCAGGCCACATCCGAACTGGCCGCCGAGGGGCGGCCATTCGCCAGCGCGCCGCTGGGCCTCATGGTCGAGGTGCCCGCGGTGGCGTTGTCGCTGGAGGCCTTCGATGCCGACTTTGCGTCGATCGGCTCGAACGATCTGCTGCAGTACACGATGGCCGCGGCGCGCGACAACCCCGCGGTCAGCGCGCTGGCCGATGCCGCGCACCCGGGCTTTGACGCGCTGCTGCGGCTGGCGGTGAAGACGGCCGCGGCGCGCGGGTTGCCGCTTTCGCTGTGTGGCGATCTCGCGTCGCGGCCGGCGCACGTGCCGCGCCTTCTCGCGGCGGGGCTGCGGTCCCTGTCGGTGCCGGCGGCGGCCGTCGGTGCCGTCAAGTCGGCCATCTCTGAGTGGCGATGAGCCCATGGCCGACCCGATCGAGTCCGGCAATCCCGTTGCTGCCTACAAGCAGATCCTGCGCGACGTGCTCGAAAAGCGGCCGGCCGGCATCCGGCGCCGGCTCGCGGACGTGCTGGCGAAGAACCGAAGCTTCATCACCCACTTGTCCAACCCGGTCTACGCGACGCCGATACCAGCGCAGTACGTCGATGCGATCTTCTCGGTGTGCCATTTCTCGGCCGCCGAACGCGAAGACTTCATCGACGCCTACGAACGCGCCCACCCGGGTAAGCTGGCGCGGCCGGCGCCCAACGCGCCCTTGCGGCGCATCGAGTTGCGCCTGCCCGATCTGCAGGATCCGATGCGCAACGCGCAGCTCGACCGGCTGCTGCAGGATTTCGCGCTGCGAGTCGCGCACATCATGCAGGCCGAGGATCCCGAGATGACTCTCACGCCACGAGTGACAGGAGAAAGCCGATGAAGAAGTTCATCAACAACGTCGACAGCGTGCTCGGCGAGAGCCTGGCGGGCTTCGCCGCCGCACATGGCGACATCGCATTGCTGGGAGAAGGCCACAAGTTCGTGCGTCGTCGCCACCTGAAAGCCGGCAAGGTGGCGCTCGTGTCGGGTGGCGGTTCGGGCCATGAGCCCTTGCACGCCGGATTCGTGGGTCACGGCATGCTCGATGCCGCCTGCCCGGGCCAGGTCTTCACCTCGCCGACGCCCGATCAGATGCTTGCCGCGGCGCAAGCCGTCGACAGTGGCGGCGGCGTGCTCTATATCGTCAAGAACTACGAAGGCGATGTGATGAACTTCGAGATGGCAGCCGAGATGGCCGAAGGCGCGGTGGCTCGCGTGATCACTGACGACGACGTGGCGGTGGAGAAGAGCACCTGGTCCACCGGCCGCCGAGGCGTTGCGGGCACCCTGGTGCTGGAAAAGATCGTCGGCGCCGGCGCCGAAGCCGGGCGTGATCTGGAGAGCTGCCGCGCGCTGGGCGCACGTGTCAACGACGCCACGCGTTCGATCGGCGTGGCGCTGTCGAGCTGCACCGTGCCCGCCGCAGGCAAGCCCACGTTCGAACTGTCGGACAGCGAGATGGAGTTCGGCGTCGGCATCCACGGCGAACCGGGGCGGCGACGTGTGCCGATGGCCTCCGCGCGCGACATCGCTGGCGAGATGGCCGGCGCGATCGGCACCGACTTCGGCACGCGACGCGGCCACTGCCTGCTGCTGGTCAACGGCTTCGGCGGCACGCCGGCGATGGAGCTTTACCTGATGTACCAGAACCTGCGCGGTGTGTTCGAATCAGAGGGCTTCACCGTCGTGCGTTCGCTGGTGGGCAACTATGTCACCTCGCTCGAAATGGCCGGCTGCTCGGCCACCGTGACACTGCTCGACGACGAGCTGGTGCGCCTTTGGGACGCACCGGTCCACACGGCTGCGCTGCGCTGGGGGATGTGATGGGAACGACTCTGTTTCGCAACGTCAAGGTCATCGACGGCAGCGGCAATGCGCCCTTTGCCGGCGAGGTGCTGGTTGAGGGCAACCGCATCAAGGCGGTCGGTGCCAAGGTCGAGGGCGCGGCCGGCGCGCGTGTCGTCGACGGTGCGGGTGCGGTGCTGATGCCCGGCCTCGTCGAGTCGCACTCGCACCTGACCTTCCTGGACACGGCCGATCTCGAGAGCCTGGGCTACGTTCCGGTCGAGGAGCACCTTCTGCGCTCGCTGAAGAACGCCAAGAAGATGCTCGATCAGGGGTTCACGAGCTGCAACAGCGCCGCGGCAGCCAAGCCGCGGCTCGACGTCGTGCTGCGCAACGCCATCAATGCCGGCGACTTCCCGGGCCCGCGCACGCTGGCGGCAAGCCCGGAACTCACGGTGTCGGCTGGCCTCGGCGATGTGAACCTGATGCACATGCAACGCACCACGTTCTCGATCGTCTGCGACGGTGCCGACGAGTTCCGCAAGACCGCTCGTCTGATGGTGCGCGAAGGCGTGGACACGCTGAAGATCAACCCGTCGGGCGACGAGTTCGTTCCGCACTCGCGCGCCGCGATGACGGTGATGACCGAGGCCGAGGTCGACGCGGTCTGCGAGGTCGGCCGCGCGCACGGCAAGCGCGTGGCAGCGCACGCGCGCAGCGCCGGCGCGGTGAAGCTGTGCGTCAAGCACGGCGTTGACGTGATCTACCACGCCACGCTGTGCGACGACGAGGCGCTGGCTGCGCTGGAAGGCGCGCGCGACCGCGTTTTCGTGTCGCCGACCCTGGGCGTCACGGTCACCACGCTGTACGAGGCCGGTCGCTTCGGCCTGACCACCGAGATGGCCGAGAACATGGGCATGAAGCGCGAACTAGACATCGCGATCGGCAACATGAAGAAGCTGATCGCCGCGGGTGTGCGCGTGCTGCCCGGCGGGGACTATGGTTTTGCGTGGAACCCGATCGGCACCAACGCGCGCGACCTCGACCATTTCGTCAGGCTGCTGGGCCTGACGCCGCTGCAGGCGATCCGCGCGGCCACGCAGTATGGCGGGCAAATCATGCAGCGTGAAGACCTGGGTCTGGTGAAGACCGGCTGTCTGGCCGACCTGTTGCTCGTCGACGGCGACCCGTCGATCGACGTGACATTGCTGCAGGACGCCCAACGGCTCGTCGGCATCATGAAGGACGGTGTCTTCCACAAGGACCCGGGCGCGCGTTCGGCGATGGCGAACGCGGCTTGAAGGCACGCATCGTGTCGCAAGCTGCAGCGCTGGCCGGGCCTTCAATGGTCGCAGCGATCGCGCACCTGTCCGCACGCGCCGGTCCGCCTTCCTCGGGCCGGTGACTAGTTTGCGCCCTCGACCAGCGCAATGCGCCGCTGCAGTCGTTGCAGCTCGCCGGTGTCACCGGCCTTCTCGGCACGCAGCGCCTGCACCTTGAGCCACGCCAGCAGCGGACGCCGCCAACCCTGGGCCGAAGCGGTGTCGGCGGCGCTTGCGATCAGTGCCGGGCTTGCCTGCCCGGCGCGAAACAGCACCGCCACCGCGATCAGGCGCGACAGCGGGTCCTCGATCGCCTGCGCCGCACTGGCCGCCGCGGGCGCGGCGCCGGCGGCCAGCGCCACCGCCACCGGCTGCTGCGCCGCCGGCAGCAGCGCGATCGCCTCGCGCGGCAGCGGCTTGGCGGCCAGGTGTTCGGCATAGGCGCGCTCGGGTGCGGCGGCATCGGCGCGCAGCAACTCGTAGCGCGTGCAGGGCTCGAACACGAGGCTCGCCACCCGCGCCGCACAGTCGATCAGCTCCAGGCGCGCCGCCAGCTCGGGCCGGCCGGTGCTGGCCACCGCGGCACGGGCGCGTGCAAGATCGGCCTCGTGCGCCTTGCTCGCGCCGGCCAGGTAGGCGGCGGTGGCGCGGTCGATCGCACCCTGGGCGTCGATCTGCCAGGCCGGCGGCGTCTTGACCACGATGCGCAGCAGCATCAGCAGGGGCGTGAACAGCGGGATCAGCGAGGTCACCGTCGCCAGCGTCGAGTCCGGGTCGTTGATCACCGTGATCGCGAGCACCACCGGCAGGACGATGAAGATGACCACCGAGCTGGCCAGCTGCTGGGCTTCCCTGAGGTCGTTCGACGCCGCGCCGATGGCGGCGTAGAGCGACGAATAGAGGAAGAAGCCGAGCAGGAAGTGGGCGACGAAGTGGACGGCGACCGCGGGCGAGACCGTGGGCAGGGCGACGCCCTCGGGCAGC
>Ga0209798_10000854_pt1 | contig 18693 bp, 10 predicted proteins | sample DOMMetBare3Fresh_FD_187475 | JGI IMG/M metagenome (GOLD analysis project Ga0209798, IMG submission 187475) | Wetland sediment microbial communities from St. Louis River estuary, USA, under dissolved organic matter induced mercury methylation -... | ecosystem: Environmental > Aquatic >...
TGAGTGATGGGACCGGTCTGACCATAGTTCGACAAATAACCGTTGTTATAACAGGTGGCGCTGCCAATGGTCTCCGGTTGTCCGTAGAACTGCCAGGTACCCACATTCGGGGTAGCCGTGGTGGCACAAAGCCGCAGGTTATAATCGGTGGCGGTAATGCCGGTATAAGGGGTGTTGGTTGACTGAGCCTTGATAGCCTTGGCGGTCGCGAGTTTGGCCGGTGATGGTGTGGTCACCAGGCTCTTGGAAGCATTGCTGACAATGATCTCCACCAGGCTGCCGGTGATGGTGGTGCCTCCACTGATGGTGCTGGTCCCCAGTTGGCTCATCAGGTTGATGGGGGTTCCGTTCTGGGTGAAGCTGGTCTGACCCTGGTTGGGGAGCAGAGCGGAAGCATAGCCATAGAGGAAGTCACCCTGATAAGCGCCGCCTGAGGAATAGCTGCCGGAGGATTGATCAATGCCGCTGACCATCACCATCTGGTCACCACTCTTCTCTTCACACGGCTTGGTGATTTGCGCATCATAGCTTGAACTGGTGCATTTCTGGGTCAGGTTGTAGGGACCATTGCTGGAAAGGGCAAAGCTGTTTTGCGTGCCGATAAACTGGGACATCATGCTGCCAATGGTTCTGGCGCTGGTATAGCTGTCAAAGCGATAACGCATCAGTCCGCTGCCGCCCCCGATCGGTTTACTGAAATCAAAGGCGCTCTTGGCTAACATGCCTTGCAGATCTCCGCCAATGACCATGTCATTCAGTTGCAGGCCGGTGCTCAAAACCAGTGGCGTTGGGGTGCCGGCAGAATCCACCACTGTCCAGATCCCATTGAGGAAGGTCAGGTTGACCGTATTGCTCCCCAGTTGGACAACGCCGCCGCTGGAGGTCTGGGCCAGCATCCTGCCTGTGGGATAGCCGCTGGTTTCCGTAGCGCTGTCATAGGCTAAGGCATTGACAATATAATTGCCCGGTGCCAGCTTGATGGTTCCGGTTGGTGATGCTGCTGTCAGCTTAAGGTCATAGGGGGAGCCGGTTGCTTGACTCCCCTGCAGGTTGAATTTGACATAAATTGCCTGGGTCGCGGTTGGTATCAGACTTTTAACTGCTCCTCCAGTGCCCGGGAAAGTGGCGGATACCGTGACAACCCCTTTGGCAACGGATGCTGATTGATTCGTGTCAGCGGTCGAACTCCCTGAAGAACTGCACCCTGGCAGGGAGAGGGCAGAAGCCATGAGGACAACCGCGAGTAATAACGCGTAACGACGTTTTTTCGACATAATAAACCTCCCTTATTCTCGTCTTCAGTTATTGAACCACGACATTGACATCACCGGCAGCGCCGTAGGTCACCTTGACGCTGTTGCTGCCGTTGCTGGCGCAATCAGCTGCCGTATAGGCAAAGGTGAAGGCTTGGCCTAATGTGGCAGTGGTTGGAATGGTGAATGCACAGCTTGCCGTAATGCTTCCGGTACCACTACCGCCGCTGCAACTGGTGATTGGCGAACCGTCAACCGTCCACGAACCGGTCAGCGCGTCACCATCGGCATCATAGCCATTGGCTGTCAGGGTGACGATGCGGTCAGCACCGGTAGACCCTTCAACCACCAGATTCTTGTTGGAGGTGAGCTGTACCCATGGTCTGTTGTTAATGGTATTGATGCTGACTTCTTTAAAGGCACTTTTTGCCAAGGTGCTGTTGTCGGTGACCGTAAAACTATAGAGAAACGGACCGGCTGTGGTGGGGATTGAATCCTGGCAGGAAGCAGCCAGAGTGCCGTTGATCCCTGATCCACCCGGGCAATTCATGGCGACGCCACCCCTACTCCAGGCGCCGGCCAGACCGTCGCCATCAGGATCAAATGCACTGCCATACAGGTTGATGATTCTGTTGGTGCTGCAGGTTGACAGGTTCAGGCGATCGGCAAAAAGATCCACCACCGGCGGACGGCTGCCGTCTGATACGGTGACCGTTCCGAGTGTAATGGTCTGGCTTGCGTTTTTACTGTCTTTTATTTCCAGCGTTGCGGTGTAACTGCCGACTGCCAGTCCGGTAAAGTTAACACTGATCGGTTGCGGGTCAGTGGCGGCAATCGTACCGGTTTTAGTGTCAATGGCGCTTGCTCCACTCATCAATTTCAAGCTGTAGGAAAGGGGATAGTTATTATCCTCGTCGTAGGCGGAGAGTATGGCGCTCAAGGTGCCACCCAGTTTGATACTGCTCATGGTAAAGTAGGCGTATCCGTTGGGCGGAATGTTGGGGACGGTGATGTTTTTGAGTACCACCTTGTTGCTGGCATCACTCGTTTCATCGCTGCCAACCGTGCTGTTGACATCGAAGGTGGCGGACTTGGTGGGCATGCTGCCCACGTAGACATCAATATCCTTGCCACATGCTACACGGGCTGAAAAATCACCGTTACTGTCAGTTCCGACGCTACGGTAAAAACTGTAATCACTGCTCTGCATACGCAGGTAGCGATAGGCTGCTGCTGCGCCGACATCATCCACCAGTTTCCCGGAAACATCACACGGCTTGGCAATATCGGTTTTTGAGAATGAACCGCAAGGGGTGGTGCCCAAGGTTACGTCCTGGGTCTGGTACATGCCATTGTCATCATAGTAGTACAGCTTGGCGCTCAGGTTGCTGCTGTTTTTATTCAACAGCACCGTTGAAAGTGCATAGGCCCCATCCGTATCAGTGCGCCCGTAGACACCCTCGATGTTGGAACCATTGAGTGACAGAGAGAGTCCTGAAACACCCGTACCGTCGGTGAATTTGAAATTGCCTGACAGGCAAGCCTGGGTAGGAGTCGAGAAAATGATGTGGTCAAGATTCCACCAGCTCTGTTGGAATTCAGAGTTGGATACCAGGATTTTAAGGTAGTAATTGCCGGTTTGACAGGATGCCTTGGTGGGGGCGCTGATCAGAGCGCCATTGGAATCCACAACATCACCCACGCCGATCATGATCCATTTGCCGTTGTACGGATTAAGCGACCAGACCGGAACCTGATAGCCGGCTGCCGTGGTGTCATAATCCTCCAGGAAGAGGTTTTCGCAGCTGGAACTATAGATAGAGCGAGTATAGGTTGTTGTTTTGGCTGCGGCCTTGCTGACTCCGGCTTTGGCCAGTTTCTGGGCCAGCTTACCGATATTTTCACCGGTGTCGGCGTTGGAAATCTTGAGGCTGTCAAAGGCCAGGGAAACCATTTTTCCTTCTTTGCCGCTGGCGTCAACTCCGTTATAGGAACCGGGGAATCGGTCAGATTGGGAGTTGGGATCATAGGTCATCAGTTCTCCTTTTAATTTGGAGACTCCGGGGACCGTATCCTGGGGAATGGAAATGCCTACTTCAGTAACCGCACCGGCAGCCTTGGCAGCCTTGATAGCAGTTCCTGACAAAGCTTTTTTGGCGCCGTTGGGGTAGCGCACCACGGCAAAGTTAAAGGAAGAAACCGATGATTTTCCCAGGCCGGCGGCGAGTGGAGTACCTGGTGTCGCAAAGATGGTATTTTGGGCGGTGTTATCCAGGACAGCCTGGAATTCAACCGAACCAGGAGAACTATAATCGATGCGCTTCTGGAATTCGGTATACCCTTCCTTGGTGGCTTTGATGGTGATATAGCCACCTGCTGGTGATTGTTTCAGCGCTGCAGAAACACCGCCGGCAGCATCACTGCTGGTAGATATCTTGTCGAGTTCAATGCCATTTTTGTCAAAGGAGCTAAGCTGGATGGCCACGCCATCGGTTATGGGGGTTGTACCGCCGGACGGAATACTCTGTACTGCTTTGCCGCTGACAGTATTGGTGGCGGTGCTCGCTTTGAACACACCCCAGTATGAGAGGTGGGTAATGGTGATCGTCGCTTTGCCATCGGTGGTCAATGTGATGGTGGGAGTGTTCGGATCCAATACCCAGCTTGTTCCATCGTTGGAGGTATACAGATTGAGAACATCACCTGCTTTGGCGCCGGCCACGTCAATCGTGACGGCGAATGAATTGGGCGTTCCGGCAAAGGTCTTGGCTTCCTTGCCGGTCGGGTCGGTAATTTTGAAGGTAATGTAAGCAGCGGTTGTCGTCCCGGCCGGTGGGGTGATACCGGTGGTCGACGGCGATGTGATCGTCATGGTCAGGTTGCCGACCAACGGATTTCCGCTGGCATCTTTTAACACCAGTCCCTTGGGAACCGTTCCGGTTACCCCGGTCATTTCAATTTTTTTGTCTGCAGTAATCGTTCCGGTAGTATCTGTGATCAGAGGCACGATACTACTACCACCGCCTCCGTCGCTACAGGCGGCGATGAAACCCGCAGTTAGTATAAACAACATCATCATCTTTAGGAATCTCAACATATTCGACCTCCCTTGGTTGTGTTACCGTTTAAATGATACGACAAAACGTTACAATGACCAGTGCACTCTGTTAATGATGGATGCATTTCACCTCCTTCTACCTGCCGTACGGCAGGTTACAAAAGTTACGTGGCAGTTGTGTCGTGAGAATCATGTGGCAATCAAGAAGATAATGGATGTGAATACTTTATAACTCTGCCACAGTTTTCAGGAGTAGCAAGCGATTATTTATGTTTTACGGCGATCACGCTCACCGGCTGGTCTTTCCCCTTGACCAGCACCTCCCCCTGTTGATCAAAGGTGATCCGGTCGAAGGTTTCCAGCTTCAGTTCTGCCATGGTCGTGTCGGTGATCAGGATCCGGTTATGGTACTGGCGGGTCAATTTTTCCACCCGGGCAGCGATGTTGACGTGGTTGCCGATCACGGTGTAATCCATCTTCTTTCCTTCCAGCCCGATGTTGCCTACCAGCACCTCACCGGTGTTGATACCGATACCGCAGTCGATGGCGTCCCTGCCCCGGGCAACCCATGATTTTTGCAGTTCCTCCAGCCGTTGCGACATGTCAATGGCGCAGCGTACGGCCCGCTCGGCGTGATCGACCTGTTCCAGCGGGGCACTCCAGACGGCCATGATTTCATCTCCCACAAATTTGTCCAGGGTGCCATCCCAGCGAAAAATGACCTCTGCCATTTCATGGTAGTATTCATTCAACAGTGTCACCACCTCTTCCGGCGGCAGTTTCTCTGACAGAGTGGTGAAACCGATGATATCGGAAAACAGGATCGTGACCACACAGCGGTGCCCCCCCAACTTGGCCAGTTCGGGATGATTGATCAGTTCCTGGACGATCTTGGGGGAGACGTAATTGGAAAACATCCGCTTGATCTCTCGTGCCTGCTTTTCCTCGGTAAAGAGTTTTGAAATTGTTTCGACGGTCATGATGATGAACATGTTGCCAATCGGTAGTACGCTGCTGACCCAGACATCGCGATAGATCAAAAACCAGCAGGTAAGCACGGAATAGGCGGCAATCAGGCTGAAACCAATGGTAACACCCTGGCCGGCGCTCAAGCGTGGCAACAGCACTGCCAGCAGCAGACTGGTCAGCAGAATGGTTGAGACTTCAATAATACCGGGGCTCTTACGGATAAAATCGTTATCCAGGATGTTCTGGACAACCGTGGCGTTCTTTTCCACCCCCGGCATGTTGCCGGAGAGGGGAGATATTTTCTGGTCGAAGGTTCCCAGCGCGGTTGCTCCCACCAGCACGATGGCATCCTTGAAACGGGACGCGGGAATCCGGCCATGCAGCACATCGGTGGCGGAGATAAAGGTGTAGCTCCCCTCTTGGCCGACGTAATTGACAATTACCCGTCCCGACAGGTCGGTCGGGATGGTCCGTTCACCAAAACCGATGCCGGAACCTCCGTAAAGGGTCAGTTTGTCTAAGGGGATGCCGGCTGCCATGCGGGCGATTTGCAGCGGAAGTGAGGGATAGAAGTCGTCGCCATAGCGGACGGTGAGGATCTCCCAGCGGAGTGTGCCGTCCAGGTCGGGGAGGGTGGAAACGTGACCCAGGGTGGCAGCGGTGGCAAGTACTTTGATAGGTGGAATAACCTTGTTGCCGGTGATCGCCCACTGTTTCCAGTCCAGTCCGGCCAGTCCGCGTACCTGCATGAAGGCGGATTCCCACAAGAAATCGGGTGGTTCTTCAATCGTCACATCTTTGTTGTTGGAGCGGGAAGCGAGAAAGGCCGTTGCCAGGACCACATTGCCCGCTTTCTGTAATGATGCGGCGAACTGGTTGTCAGGCTGCTTCCCTTCCACTTCACTGAACAGCACATCGATGCCGATCGCTTTTGGTTTACCGGCGGAGATCTTGTTCACCAGGTCGGCCATCACACTACGTGACCAGGCCCAGCGACCGACCTCTTTCAGGCTCTTTTCATCAATGGTCACGATCAGGATGTCAGGGCGCGGTTGGTGATTGTGAAATTGCTCCCGCAGTTTCAGGCGCAGGTCAAAGCTTTTTCCTTCGATGAATTCATTCAGTAATGCAGGGCTGCGCCACTGGATGGTCAGGGCAATCAGGGTGCTCACTACGGCAATCAGGTAGTAGTACAGGTTCTTTTTCATTCACGTTGTTACCAGATTACCAGCCCCAGCACCCGGCGCAGGAGAACCACCACATCACCGACGTCTATTACACCGTCCGGTTTGGGTACCCCGTTCACCAACGGGGCAACATCGCCATGTTGCAGGTCGTTGGCGTTGGCGGTCTCGTCGTCCATGGATATGTGCAGTGCCCTGAGGGCATCGGCCAGAGCGGGGGCAGTTTTCCCCGGCGCCGGGAGCATGATGCCGTCGGGAATAGTCGGCGCTACGGTTGCTGTGACATTGATGGTAACGCTTTTGGTTGCAGTGGTGTAGTTGGCCGTATCGCTCGGGGTAAAGGTTGCGGTGAGTGTTTGTCCGTTGCCGGCGCTCAGGATCGATCCGGCGGCCGGGATGTAGCTTAATGTGCCGGCCATCGTGGCGGTGGCGTTCAGTTGTGTTGCGGATAATGGTGTGCCAGCGGCTACGTCAGCCGGATTGCTCCAGCTGATGACCGGGATTGCCTTGGCAATCGTCATGCTCAGGGTGGCCTGCGGTGCAGCGCTGTAGCTGCTGTTACCGGCCTGGTCAGCGGCGATGGTGCAGGTTCCGGCCATCAGCGGGGTTATGCTGCTAGCGCTCACGCTGCAGACCGTGCTGGTCAGAGAACTAAAGCTGACTGCTAAATTGGAACTGGCGCTGGCGCTGATGGTTGCGTGTGGACCACCGTAGATCAGCTCCGGTGCCGTGCCGAAGCTGATGCTCTGGCTGGTCAGCACGGGAATGGTTACGTAGACCGCGGCTGTGTCTTTTGCAATCGCCACACCGTCATTGGCTGAGAGTGTCAGATGGCCGATCAAGCCGGCGCTTGCTCCGGCCACCGGGATGGTTAGTGTCACCACCACCGGTTGTGACGCGCCTGCCGGTACCGAGAGTGAGCTGGAGCCGGTGGTGGCCGACCAGTTTTTTTGATCCGCAACCAGCGACAGGTTCAGGTTTTGTATGTCCGTGCCTGAAATATTGGTAATGGTGTAGGTCAGGGTACACGCTTTTCCCGCCTCGCAGCTGGTGATAACCGGCGCCGTAACTGTTACCGCACCGACCGGCACATCGGCAAATTTTTCAAAGGCGGTAATATTCCAGCTGGCGCCGGCTGCCAAGGTGGGAGTTCGCCATTCCAGTGCATAGCCGTTGTCTGTCAGCTCACTCGGGTCAATATAGTTGGTCAAGGCGCCGTTCAGCCCGTTTTGGTAGACTTCATAGTAGTCTTTACTGTCATAGGCATAGGGAGGGGTAATGGCCTGGAGTGACATGCGGCGTACATCAGACTGAGTGGTCTGATTGTAGGTCCTTTGAACACCGATGGTGCTGTTGGGCGCGTCCCAGAAACCGCCTCCGCTGTCAATGCCGGAAAAATACGTGTCTTCACCGTGAAAGAAACGGAGGTCTGCCAAGGCAACCGTCGATTCATTGGTGATATTCCAAGTCAGGCCGTAGTAGGCTGCTCCCGGCTGGTAGGTCAGTTGCTGGGTAATACGTAAACCACTGTCGGTTGTCCATTGCGATTTTGTCATGGTGGCGGATACCTGGCTGTTGGCAGCCAGCTTGGGAACAATACCGTTATCCGTATAACCGACGTACATCAAGTTATACGCAATACCACCATTCTGATAGGCAACTCCACCAACCTGGAGCCGCGACCCCTTGTCGAACCAGTTGAAGATCTGTTGCTGCCAGCTGCCGGCAATGTAACGATAGACCCCGATGGAACCATCCATCATCGGTGTCACCAGTAAATTCCCCTCGGCGGCCACGCCACCCAGATAGGGGTTCATCCTGAAGTTCCAGCTGTGATCACTGGCCGGAGTTCCGCTGCTGCTTTGCACGCCACTGGTAATGGTGGCGGTATAGGTTGTATCGGCTGCAAAAAATGAGGTGGGGGTAAAGGTAAGTGCGTTCTTGTCGGTGGAAAGGGAGATGGCGCCCGCCACCGGGGCGCCCGTGGCATTATTGACGAAAAAGGTAGCGGAATTGACGCTGGCCGGGTTGAGAGCCATATTGAAGCCAGCCGATACGGTTGCCACGGTGACATCTTCCATGATTGCGTCGGGAAGCGGCGACGTGTCAATCAGTTGAAGTGCGCCTGAAACCGCTAAAGGGGTGGCGCTGGCGGTAACTCCCGGTGAAACGCTGCCGCTGGTATCGACGGCACAGAGACGGTAGTTGATGGTGATGCCGTTGATCAGGCTGGTGTCGGTGTAGGTAGTATCGGTGCCATTGATAATCTTGGCGGTGGTGCCACTGCAGTCGCCAGGAATAGTGTCAGTGGCGGAAACCAGTTTGTAATTGGCAACGGCCACATTATCCGTAGCGGCGGTCCATGAAAGCGACACCAGGCCATCGCCGGAAGTGGCGGTCAGGATCCCGTCGACCGGAGGCACGATGTCAGTAACAGTTACTGCGGCCGCACTCTGTGGCAGTCCGGCGGCACAAAAGATCAACATGATAAGTAGTATCAGCGTTCTAACCCGCATTGTTTTCATACCCACCTCGATTGAAAAACTATCGTAATGTTGTTCCGCCTGATGTTCCGCCGGTCGAGCCGGTGGGGATTGGCGGGGGGGTGTTGTTCAGCCCGATTCCGATTACCACCGAAGTCGGCTGATGAACCTGCGGTTGCTGCTGTTCCACCATCGGGATGATGTACGGCACGTCCACGGTGACCAGTCCGGAAGTCATCCCTTCCGGTAGTTGCGGGGTTGTCAGGCGAACCTCTCCGCTTGTTTTTGACGAGTTTTCCTTACGAATCTGTTCCACCACACTCTGTGGAGTTGCTGTCGGCTGCGGTAACGGTTCGTTTTCCATGATTATGATCTGGCTGCCGGCAGATAGCGGGATTGATGTGCCGGCAGCTGCGCCGACACCCTGCACATCCACGGTTCCTTCCAGGCAGATAATTTTTGTGAAGTGTTTCCCGTCCAGGATGCCGGTTTCAAAGTAGATCACCGTGCCACGCGCCGCCGCCACGGCGGTGGGAGTTTGCACTTCAAACCTGGTTTTTCCCACCACCGCCCGCATTTTGCCGTCCAGCAGGTTAAAGATCGATTTCCCCCGATCCCCCTTGGAATGAACAAATTCCTTGATCGCCATGCGGCTGTTATCGCTCAGGGTCAGGACACTGTCGTCGACGAAGAGCATTTTAAGACGTGAGCCTGCTCCGGTTTGCACCGTATCGGCCAGTTGCAGCTTGGCTTTTATCTTGGCGCTCTCCTTTTTGCCTCCACGCTCGATCACGGCTTTCCCTTTGAGTGCCACCACCGAACCGACCTCCGGCTGGGGGGCGGCAAAGCTGACAGTTGCAAAGCTGAACAGCATGCCAAGCAGCAAGGTGGTGATCCAATGCAGCGATCTTTGGTAGCTACGTGTCCCGGTCGGGGATGATTGTTTGTGTGTACTCATGTCAGAACCTCATCTGTGCCAACAGGCTGGTTATGGTGCGGGTGTAGTCGTAGGGGGCCAATGTCGATTGGTTGCGGATGGCGGTGAAACCGAGGATCAGCGCCAGATGTTCGCCGAGCGGCCGGGAAAGCAGTGCCGTACCACTCCAGGTTGTGTCGTCACGCATGGTGGTTGTTCCGGGGAAAAGCGCGTCATAGCGGCGGAAGGTTCCCTCCAGCGACAGGTCGCCGATCAGCTGGAAGGGAAGCTGCGCCATCACACCGGCGGCCAGTTTGTGCTCATTTGAATCCCAGTAGCGTTTTTCCGTTGATTCACGGGTATAACCATAGCCGAGTTTAAACCGCATTCTGTCCCCCAACGGCAGTGTCTCAAGCAGAGCAATCTGGTGACTGATCCCGCTCCGCTCGGAATTGGTGCTGAAAAGCGGGTGGGTCTTGTAGGAACTGTCGCGGAAACGGTAGGAGAGGGTGCTTTTCAAACCATCCACGGTGGTATAGATGATTGATGGCGTCAGGTTGTGATTGGCGGCGTAGGGATCGCCACCGATGTGCAAATAATCAAATGAATAGGCCAATCCGGTGGAAAGTCGGGAGGAGAGGTGATAGTTGCCGGAGAGGTCAAGCCGGTTCTGGATGAGGTCAAACTGGTCGAGCCGGGCGTGCAGGCTTTGATAAAAGTCGTAACCGACCCGCAGTTCCATGGTTTCTGTTTTAATCGGCTGATAACCAAGTCCCAGATTGAAAACACCCCGCCAGTCTCCCTTGTGTGATACGCCGCTCGGGAGTGGAATCCCGTCGGCGTTGAGGATCACGTTGTCGTCATACTGGGCGCCGGTCAGAAACATGGCGCTCCATCGTTTGCCGGAACTTTTACTGGCAATCAGCCGCAACCCTTCCCGGGCGGAATCGGCCAGCTCACCTTGTTGCTCGGCCTGCACGGTTGCCTCGTAATAATCCGATGCTTCGGCATATACTCCGCGTTTCAAGTAGAAGTTGCCCAGTTCCAGGTTGATGCGGGGATTGCCCGGGTCGCCCCGCAGCGCCTGCTTGAGATCTGCCTCGGCGCTCTGGTCATTGATGCGCGCCTTGGCAATACCGAGGTACAGCAGCGCCTGTGAATCATCCGGGCGTTCCGACAGTGCCCCCTGCAACTCTGTTACTGCTTCGGAATAGCTGCCATTTTCAATGGCGCTGACACCTCGGGCCATCGATTTTTCAAAATCGGACTCCTTGGCATGGAGTGGTGTGGCAGCAAAAAGGGTAGCGCAACAACCGAGCAGAATAATGATCCGTAACATGATGCCTCCTGCTATTGAATGGTAGTGGTAAGTGTGGGGGTGATGTCCAGTGTCGCGCCGTTGAGATCGACCGCTTTGAAGGCAGTGAGTTTGAAGTCGGATGCGGTGGGGAAACTGCCGGGAGTGATTTTTAAATGAATGGTAATGGTGTCATTTGCTAAAAACCCTGTTGGCTGATCAATTTGAATGATAATCGAAGAGTCAAGAGGTTTAACATCGGTTATCTTGTGATCCTGGGGGGCAGAACTCTCTATTTGGACTGTCGCTGCTTTGTCAATTGAACCGTCTGCATTTAAAACAGGAGTAATACCTGATGGAACGGAAATAGTTAAATGTATGCCGGCAACAGTTTGGGCGGTGGTCAGTGCACTCGTCTTGATAACCGCCGTAACTGTTGGCGTTGATACGCTTGCCGTTCCACCTCCACCACCACAGCTACAGAGAGCCAGCATCAGGCAACCAAGCGCCAGCATAACCATATTTTTCATACCCCCACCTCCACTAGACGAAATGTATACACGATACTTATAGCCGACATTTTCCACTTGTCAATATTTCAAATAAACAATGTTTTAATGTTAAGTCGTGAACGGTAATGCTATCGTTTGCGCGCCAGTCGCTTGTCCCCGACCCGGATGGTGATCTTTTCCGCATCAAAATGTTCCAGCAGTGGGATCAAAAACTTGCGGCTTAAGCCGGTCAGTGCATGATAGTCGGGCGGGGTAATCTCACCATGCTCCCGGAGATGGTTGATCAACAGTTGCCGCAACTCCGCCAGCGCTTCCACACCATAAAACAGGTCGGACGAAATGCGGGAGACCTGTCCGTTTCTAACCAGAATGGCCAGGTTTTCCCGGGCTTCTTTTTCATTACAACGGCAATGATCCATGATCTCTTTGATTGTGGGGGGCTCTTTGCCACCGGCAGTGATGTAGGCAGCCATGACAGTTGTCAGGTCGCCCGTGGCAGACCGGGAGCGGATCAACGATCCGGCCGGCTTCACCAGTTCACGGTCCGGTATCAGCTTTCCCTCGTTTTCCAGAGCCAGCAGCAGCGGAGTGAAAAAGCGGGAATCACTCCGTTTGGGGAGTCTGGTTTTCAACTCTTCCTTACCCATACCCTCCTTGAGCGGGTTGGCATTCAGGTAGCTGGCAAGTTCGGACAGCAGCCCTTGCTTCAGGGTGTCAAATGCTTCCCGTGCCAGGAAGATCCTCGGTTCACGAACTACCTGCAGAATTGTGCCCCGCGTCAGCAGAGCTGCCACGGTTGCATCAACGGTTTTGCGGGGAGCGCCGCAGCGGTTCAATAGCTGTTCGTACTGAATCCCCGAAAGGAGGCTCTGGCTGATGATCAGGGCGATGGTGGCGCTGATGTCATGGCTGCCGAACGCCTCCAGCAGCTGCAATGCCTCACTGTTTCTCCGGCGCCGGCGGGGAGGGAACGGATCGAGCACCACCCCTCCTCCGACAGTGGTGGTCGGCGTGGTACTGCGCAGAATGTAGCTGTCACCCGACAGCAGCAGCGTTGGATGCTGTAATCGCAGCTGTACATAGGCGCTTTCACCTGGTTGCAGGGTGTCCTGATCCAGCAGTATCACCTGGGCCGCCACTTCGTAGGTGGCCGAGTGCAGGCGGAGCACGGCGCGATGTTTCAGTTCCCGTGGCGCGGTGGGGAGATAGTCCAGCCGCACATCGACGGCGCGACTGGTCTGGAAAATGCCGCGTGGCACCACCACATCACCGCGATGGGCCTGATCCAGCTCAATTCCCTGCAGATTGACGGCCAGCCGCTGCCCGGCGCTGCCGAACTCGGCTTTGGCGCCATGGGCCTGAATCCCTCGTACCCGTCCCTGTGATCCCCCAGGAAGCAACTCCAATTCGTCCCCCAACCTGATCTCACCGGCCAGTAAGGTCCCGGTCACCACCGTGCCAAATCCGGCCACCGTAAAAACCCGGTCAACCGGCAGCCGGAATGATCCTTCCCGCCGTTTTTCATCGGCATTTTTAGCCAGGCGTGTCAGTTCCTGTTTCAGCTGATCCAATCCCTCTCCGCTGCGTGAGGAGACGGCGACAATCGGCGCGTTTTCCAGAAAACTTCCGGCGACAAAATCACGTACTTCCTCGGTGACCAGGTCGAGCCATTCCTGCTCCACCATGTCCCGTTTGGTCAGCACGACCAGGCCGTTTTTGACCCCCAGCAGCCGCAGAATATCCAGGTGTTCGCGGGTTTGGGGCATGATCCCCTCATCGGCGGCGATTGTCAGCATCACCAGATCCATTCCGCCGACGCCGGCTACCATGGCCCGTACGAACTTCTCATGACCCGGTACATCCACAATGCCAAATTGGATCTCTCCCGGTAATTCCAGGTGGGCAAAGCCGAGTTCAATGGTGATGCCGCGTGCCTTTTCCTCCTTGAGGCGATCGGTGTCAATGCCGGTCAGCGCCTTGATCAGCGAGGTCTTGCCATGGTCCACGTGACCGGCGGTTCCGAGTATCAGGTGTTTCATTGATTCTGTTCCTTGTGGGGGCGGCAGTTGCAAGTTGCCTTCATTCGTGCTGACGTGCTGTTTCTGTAATTCCAGGCTCATTGCGCTACAGCCGATAAACTCGCCTTGCAGGCTCAGACAGTATCGGCTGTTGACGCTCCATTTCACCAGGAATTACGACGAAACAGCCCTGATGCACTCATTCCGGTAACTTACAACTGCCGCATTCATAAATGAAAAGTATAGCGCAGTTGTGAGCAAGAACAAGCTGCGCTACTAAAAAAGGCAGAGAGTCGAAACTCTCTGCCTTTTTGGATACTGCTTTCAGACGGTTGCTGCGGAGCGGATTAGTACATTCCGCCCATGCCGCCACCCATGCCGCCCATGCCACCAGGCATACCGCCGCCCATGCTGCCGCCGTTATCATCTTTCGGCTTTTCAGCGATCAATGCTTCGGTGGTCAGCATCAGACCAGCGATGGAAGAAGCGTTCTGGAGTGCTGAACGGGATACTTTGGTAGGATCGATGATGCCGGCCTCGATCATGTCGACGTACTCGTCGGATGCTGCGTCATAACCGAAAGCATCTTTGCCGTTTTTGACTTTATCAACAACGATGGAAGCATCGATGCCGGCGTTTTCTGCGATCTGGCGGATCGGAGCTTCGAGGGAAGCGCGAACCACGTTAACGCCGAACTGCTGCTCGTTAACCAGTTTGAGGTTGTCGAGGGCAACAAGAGCGCGGATGTATGCTACGCCGCCTCCAGGTACGATCCCTTCGTCAACAGCTGCGCGGGTTGCGTGCAGTGCATCTTCAACGCGGGCTTTTTTCTCTTTCATTTCAACTTCTGTTGCTGCGCCAACTTTGATAACGGCAACGCCGCCAACCAGTTTAGCCAGACGTTCCTGCAGCTTTTCCTTGTCGTAATCGCTGGAGGTTTCTTCGATTTGGGCACGGATCATTTTAACGCGGCCGGCAATTGCATCTTCCTTGCCGTCGCCGTCGATGATGGTGGTGTTGTCCTTGTCGATGGTAATGCGCTTGGCGTGACCGAGCATATCCATGGTGGTCTGGTCAAGCTTGAACCCGACTTCTTCGGAAATAACCTGGCCGCCGGTGAGGATGGCGATATCTTCCAGCATGGCCTTGCGGCGATCGCCGAAACCGGGAGCTTTAACGGCAGCAACATTCAGAACGCCGCGCAGTTTGTTGACAACCAGGGTTGCCAGAGCTTCGCCGTCGATGTCTTCAGCGATGATCAACAGCGGACGACCTGATTTTGCGGTCTGTTCCAGAACCGGGAGGAGGTCCTTCATGTTGGAGATCTTTTTGTCATGGATCAGGATCAGGGCGTTTTCAAGCGCAGCTTCCATACGCTCCGGATCGGTTACGAAGTAAGGGGAGAGGTAACCACGGTCAAACTGCATCCCTTCAACGGTTTCCAGGCTGGTGTCCATTGATTTTGCTTCTTCAACGGTAATAACCCCTTCTTTGCCGACTTTTTCCATTGCTTCAGCAATGATGTCGCCGATGGTCTTGTCGTTGTTGGCAGAGATGGTGCCGACCTGGGCGATTTCCTTGTGATCCTTGATCGGTTTGGAGATGCTTTTCAGTTCGGCAACGATTGCTTCAACTGCTTTGTCAATGCCGCGTTTGATTTCCATCGGATTATGACCGGCAGCAACCAGTTTGGAACCTTGCTTGTAGATAGCCTGGGCAAGTACGGTGGCCGTAGTTGTTCCGTCACCGGCGATGTCGGAAGTTTTGGAAGCAACTTCCTTGACCAGCTGAGCGCCCATGTTTTCAAACTTGTCTTCCAGTTCGATTTCTTTGGCAACCGAAACGCCGTCTTTGGTGATCAGCGGTGCGCCGAATGATTTATCGATAACTACATTGCGGCCTTTTGGCCCGAGGGTTACTTTTACAACGTCTGCCAGGGTGTTGACCCCTTTGAGGATTGCGTTACGACCATCTTGGTCAAACTTGATAATCTTTGCAGCCATGTTCTATTCCTCCATGTAATTTATGAGATCGTGGGTAGTAATCTATTATGCTTCAACAACTGCGAGGATGTCGTCTTCACGCATCATCAGGTATTCTTCGCCGTCAACTTTTACTTCGGTGCCGGCATATTTGCCGAACAGCACGGTGTCGCCAACTTTAACATCCAGAGGAAGAACTTTACCTTCTTCGGTTTTCTTGCCATTGCCAGCAGCAACCACCTGTCCGCGTTGCGGTTTCTCTTTTGCGGTTTCAGGGATAAAAAGACCCCCGGCGGTTTTGGTTTCTTCTTCAACTCTCTTGACAATGATACGGTCTTGCAGCGGTCTCAAATTCATTGTGTACTTCTCCTTTCATTATGGGTGACTTCAGGTAAAGTCGAGTTAAAATTAGCACTCGATACAGCTGAGTGCTAACTGATGAGGGGAATATAAACAGCCGGATTTTAAAAATCAAGGGGGTCTTCCAAAAAAGTTGTTCTACAGGTTCAATTCGGCATGGCCGTGATAGTACTCATCCCGCTCCCGGGCAACATCGGCATCCTCCAGATATTCTTCAAAGGTCGTGACCCGATCAATAACGCCGCCGGGGGTGATCTCGATGATCCGGTTGGCAACCGTGGAAACAAACTCATGGTCATGGGAGGCAAACAGCAGCACTTCTGTGTAAGCGATCAAGCCATCGTTGAGCGCCGTAATTGACTCCAGATCAAGATGGTTGGTCGGCTCATCCAGAACCAGGGTATTGGCGCCGGTCAACATCATGCGTGACAACATGCAGCGTACCTTTTCACCACCCGAGATAACACGGCATTTTTTGGTTGCTTCTTCACCGGAAAAGAGCATGCGCCCCAGAAATCCGCGGGCAAAAGTTTCACCTTCGGTCGGAGGTGAATACTGCAGCAGCCATTCGATCAGATTCAGGTCATTGTCAAAATAGGCGCTGTTTTCCTTGGGGAAATAGGCGGGAGTAATGGTAATCCCCCAGCGATAACTGCCGCTGTCCGGTTCCAGTTCGCCGGCAAGGATCTGGAACAGTGTTGTTCGTGCGATGGCATTGCCACCCACAAAGGCGATCTTGTCATTTTTGCGAACGATCAGATCAAAATTGTCCAGCACCTTGACCCCATCGATCACTTTGGTAAGTCCCTGGATTTCGAGAATAATGTCACCACAGGCGCGTTCCGGCTTGAACATGACATGGGGGTATTTGCGGGATGATACCGGCATGTCTTCCAGGGTCAGCTTGTCCAGCAGTTTTTTACGTGAAGTGGCTTGCTTGGCCTTGGAGGCGTTGGAAGAGAAGCGCTGGATAAATGCCTTCAACTCCTCTGCTTTTTCCGAAACCTTGCGATTTTCATTCTGCTTCTGTTTCAGGTTGAGCTGACTGGCGTGGTACCAGAAATCGTAGTTGCCGACATAGACGGTGATCCGCCCGAAGTCGATATCGGCGGTGTGGGTACAGACCTGGTTCAGGAAGTGACGGTCATGGGAAACCACGATCACGGTATTGGAAAAGCGGTAGAGGAAATCTTCCAGCCATTTGATCGATTTGAGATCCAGGTTGTTGGTCGGTTCGTCCAGCAGCAGTACATCCGGGTTGCCGAATAGTGCCTGGGCCAGCAGCACCCGCACCTTGTCCCCTGCTTCCAGTTCCTTCATCTTTTTGGAACGTAATTCTTCCGGAATCCCCAGGCCGTTCAACAGAACTGCCGCTTCCGATTCGGCTTCATAGCCGTTCATTTCGGCAAAATCGCACTCCAGTTCGGCGGATCGGGTTCCATCCTCCTCGGTGAAATCGGTCTTGGCATACATCGCCTCCCGCTCCACCATCACCTTGTACAGCTTTTCATGTCCCATGATCACCGTGTTGAAGACTGTTTCCTCATCGTAGGCAAATTGGTCCTGCTTGAGCACTGCCAGGCGTTCCTTGGTCCCCATGCTGATTTCACCCTTGTCAGGCTCGATTTCGCGGGAAAGAATTTTGAGAAATGTCGATTTCCCGGCGCCGTTGGCGCCGATCAAACCGTAACAGTTGCCGGGAACGAACTTGATATTGACATCTTTGAAGAGAACACGTTTTCCGTAGGAGAGGGTGACATTGGTTGCAGAGATCATGGAGCTGTAGGGTCCTTTCAGGCAAATAAAAAACCACAGGGGTAAACCCTGCGGTTAATGATTTGTTTTATATAGCATTATTTGTGCTGTTACGGCAATCGCTAAATTGATTTTCCCACTGATACAACTGTGGCACGCGGGATGTAATGCAGGAAATCGGCCGCTGCTGTAACCTCGCATAAACTCGCTACATTTGTTGACAACCAAAAAGGACGTGGTACGTTTTATTAACTGTTAATGTTGCTGGGTTCATGCCGGCTGGTGTGACAATAATATGTAGTACCGGTAATGTGCGCGATCAAAGTATAAAACGTAGTGAAAAAGCGATGTTACAAATCAATCGGATGACAAGGGGGATGTCACATGTCACATCTGGGAAGCTGTATGGTTGCCGTACTTGCCGGAATCGTCCTGGTGCTCAATGTCGGAGCATCAGTTGCCTCGGAAAACCCGGCAGACAAGAGAGTTGAGGAGTTCAAGACCGGCCTTGAAAACAAATCCCATCAGCCCGGCAAGGAAGTTCACGCTGCTGAGAGTGACCATGGCAAGGGTCCGGCAGCATCCCATGCTGAAACTCCTAAAAAAGCTGTATCGAAAAAGAAGAGTAGCCATGGAGTTGCTTCGCACTCAGCAGCAGCTTCACATGGAGCTGCTGCCTTGGACGCCGAAGAGGCAGTTAAAAAACTGCTGGAGGGAAATCGGCGCTATGTGACGGAAAAAAACTCAGCTGTTCACCGGACAGCAAAGCGTCGTGCGGAAGTTGCCGCAGGACAGCACCCCTTTGCTGTCATCATCGGTTGCTCTGATTCGCGCGTGCCGCCCGAAATCCTGTTCGACCAGGGGTTGGGTGATCTGTTTGTAATCCGGACTGCCGGAAATGTGGTT